>JGI994J12354_10003160_pt1 | contig 15574 bp, 13 predicted proteins | sample IntmicLarv3ML3BL_FD_12354 | JGI IMG/M metagenome (IMG submission 12354)
GCCCATGCACCCGGACACGCCGTCACAATGGCTGCGCACATTCCTTAAGAAAAACAGTCTGCCGCCGCTATCCTTTCACAGCTTACGCCATACGAACGCCTCTATTATGATTGCTGGAGGTATGGACGTCGAAACGATCAAGGAAAGGCTGGGCCATTCCAGAGCCTCAATCACCATGGACACGTACGGCCACGCCTTCAAGCACAAAGACAAAAAAGCGGCGGACATTTTAGACAATGCACTGTCCCGGCGAAGATGATATTTACAACTTTTCTTACAGCTTTTTTTTGAAAGGTGTAAGGCGAAACCCTAACGGGGAGTTGACCTCTTACAGCTTTTACAGGTTTTACAGGTTTCTGGGGGTAAAGGGGGGTATAAGTATTTAGAATTTTTTAGTGCACGGAACCCAAATGGAACCCAATTCGATGTTTTTTGCATAAATCCAAAGAATATACAAAACCCTAGAACCGTACAGGCTCTAGGGTTTTCACGTGGTGGAGACGAGGGGGGTCGAACCCCTTACCTCTTGAATGCCATTCAAGCGCTCTACCAGTTGAGCTACGCCCCCGCATACTTATGGGAAAAATCAATCGCCTAGACACTATACCATAGACATATGAAAAATGCAATGAAAAAATGATGGTTTGCTTGCGTGGCAAATTGCAGGTTAAATTGCCCAGCCAAAATCAGGGATCACATTGAAGCGGCTTAGAAACAATCAACGAGGGCATCTTGAAAAGAAGGGAAAAATGGAGAGAGGAGCGAGACGATTTTTAGCCACGCCCAGAGGTTTTCAATCGGATTGAGCCTTGAACCAGGGCTGGCAGCGGCTTTTGTTGTATTTTCTGCTCGTCGCCGACACCTCATTCCGCTGCGCATATTTCATTNGGAATTGCCGATCCTTTGCTTCTCTTTTTCTATCCTCTGTCCAATACCTATTGTAGTTCTGCATTGACAAAAGCAATATGCGAACAAAAGGGAATGGTGTCGTTCTATCTGTTGTGCTATAATACATGAGCAGGTGCAAACAGGAAGAATTTCATTTCGGGAGCATAGAGAAAAACCGGTAACACAAAGGAGGACTTGTCGTTGACTGTTTTTGACATTTTTTCTCTTCTGGGAGGCCTTGCCTTTTTCCTATATGGCATGCAATTGCTGGGGGCTTCGCTCGAACAGCGTGCGGGGAACAAGCTCCAACCNATCCTTGAGAGCTTGACGAACAGCAAACTGAAGGGCATTCTTGTCGGTGCGGCTGTAACGGGGATCGTTCAGTCTTCTTCGGCGACTACCGTGATGCTTGTCGGCTTTGTCAACTCGGGCATCATGCAGCTGCGTCAGGCAATCAGCGTAATTTTCGGCGCAAACATCGGTACGACCATCACATCATGGATTCTGAGCCTTTCCGGAATCGAGAGTAGCAATTTCTGGGTGTCATTGCTCAAGCCTTCGTCCTTTGCCCCTATCATGGCCTTTATTGGCATCATTATGTTCTTTGCGGCGAAACGCAAAAAGGATATCGCTTCAATCTTTCTGGGCTTTGCGATTCTGATGTTCGGCATGGAGGTTATGTCCGGCTCCGTGAAGGGCTTGGCCGATGTTCCGGCATTTGTCAATCTGCTAACGGTGTTTACCAATCCGATACTCGGCGTGCTCGCAGGTGCGCTCGTTACGGGTGTTATCCAGAGCTCGACCGCGTCCATCGGCATCTTGCAGGCTCTGGCCAATGCGGGAACTGTGTCGTATGCCGCGGCTTTGCCAATCATCATGGGACAGAACATCGGCACCTGCATTACGGCGCTGATCTCCTCCATTGGTGCCAACAAAAACGCGAAGCGCGTCGCGCTTGCGCATCTGTACTTCAATGTGATCGGTACTGTGATCTTCTTGGTCGTGTATTACATCGCTAAAGGTTTCATCAGCTTTCAACTTGCAGACGCCCCCATCGGTGCGGTTGGCATCGCATTGTTTCATAGTGTATTCAATATCTCGTGTACCATTATTCTGTTCCCCTTCATCGGGCTGTTGGAGAAATTGGCGTTCAAAAGCATCCGTGAGGGCGGTAAAGATGATGACACAGGGTTTATGGTAGACGAAAGATTGCTCGCGACGCCATCCATTGCGATCGACCAGTGCAGCAAAGTGGCTTGCGATATGGCGTTGCTTACGAAAACCGCATTGCTCAGTTCATTGGAAATGCTAACGAGCTACAACGAAAAGGAAGCGTCAAAGGTCGTTGACATGGAAGCACAAGCCGACGTCTATGAGGACAAGCTCGGCTCCTACCTGGTGAAGGTCAGCGCGCGCAACCTGTCAGAGCAGGATAGCCAAGTGGCTTCCAAGCTCTTGCATAGCATAGGTGATTTTGAGCGCATCTCTGACCATGCCTGCAACATCGTAGAATGCGCGCAGGAAAAAAATGACAAGGGGTTGCATTTTTCCCAAGAGGCGCGAAAAGAAATCGACGTCATGTCGGCAGCCGTAATGGAAATCGTGGAAATGGCGGTCGATTGCTTTGTACACAATGACGTGGCGCTTGCCGCAGAAGTAGAACCGCTGGAGCAGGTGATAGACATCATCAAGGCGGAGATCAAAATTCACCATATTCAGCGTCTGCAGAATGGGACATGCACGATCGAGCTTGGGTTTATCCTATCCGACTTGCTGACAAACCTCGAACGTGTTGCTGACCACTGCTCCAACATCGCGGTGAATTTGATCGAGGTGGTTCGCTTCGGCGAACTGAATACGCATCAATATTTGCAGGAAATAAAAAGTGGTCAGCGCGGCGATAGCTTTGCCAAGAAGTACAATGAGTACCTTGCCAAGTATACGCTGAACTAGGGGCCTGTTGACAAATGGAAAAGCCGGATAAAAACCGGGACAGTTGTTGTCACGTCGGCAAATTTGGCGGGTATATTCATGAGGCTGACTTCGAATCGCTCTGCACCGGTGATATGGCGCGTGCCATGGTGGTCGCCGGCATGTGCTGTTAACGGTTTGGAGAGCCATGGGCTTCTCCACTGTGAATGGCCAAAAGAACACGGGAATGCTCGCACATTCCCCTATCCCGATCATTTTGTTATCAAGATCGGTCCTGGCCAAGCGCCCTTGCGCTTTATCGATCCAATCCTGCCTTTTTACGTGATATCGTCTTTTTCGATTGTGCTCTGTTGTTGATGAGCCATTTCATTTTGTTCCGCACCGATTCATTGATGATGCCCTTTTCATGGAGAATGTCGTTATAGTAATTGAGCCAAAGCTCATCCGCAATTTGCTTTTTTTGTTCCTCCAATGTCATTAAGCCACCTCTTTGTGAATAGTTTGGCTCGAAAGGGAAAAAGTATGCGTCTTACCGAAAATCCTCCATCCTTTCGAAGCACAGAACTGCAACGAAAAAGCCGGCGCTTTCGCGCTGGCTTTTTTCGCATCGCAGCATTCGGGTGGTTCATCATGACAAGATTCTCTCAATCCCGGAAAATGTTCGGCGCGTGACGAGGCTGGTCCCGATCATCACCAACGCTGTAATGTAAAATGGAAGATAAACACTGCTTCCGATATGTTCAAACACAAAGCCATAGATCACTTGCCCAAGAGGGTTTGTGCACATGACAACGCATATAAAGCATGAGATGACCTTCCCAATCAGGTGGCTCGGCGTCAATAGCTGCAAGATGGTCACCATCTGGATTTGAAAGATGGTGTGTAGCGTCAAAAGCAGTCCGCAGCACACAACGAGGACGGCATAAATCGCCATCGGCGCAGACAGCATTTGCAGCGCAATCCCGCACCCGAATATACAGAGGGAACAGCCAATCAAGAGAAACGGAGCGGTTTTCGCCTTTAGCTTAGTTGATAAAGCCCCTGCACAAAAACCGCCAAGCACGGCTCCTCCGGCGATTGCACCTTGCGCATAGCCGTATAAACGGTTGGCGGTGTCCTGCGTAAGGCTCAATCGCTGCGTGACAATGACCGGAAGCCCGATCAATACAAGAGAAGTCAACAGCAGATTGGATAGCGCGAATACGACTGATATTTTGAGGATAACAGGCTGCTTCTTAAGCATGAAGCCAAAGCTTTCCTTGATGTCGGCAAAGCCAGTAGCGAAGACATTCCCATTGCTTTGCCGTTTTTGATGGGGGATGCGGATAAAGACATCCAACACTACAGACGCAAAAAAACAAGCGATGCTTACATATAGGATGGGTGCCAATCCCAACACCGAAAGAAGAAGCCCGCCAATGACCGGACCTGCCATGCTGGCAGTGGAATCGATCATATCGACGAGTGAATTGGCGCGCATGATATGCTCTGCATTCACGAGGGCGGGAATACTCGCCTTGACCGTCGGCTTATCTGCGCCGTCAATGCCGTACAAGAGGATCATCGTCACTGTCATGAGTGGAATGAGCGCTACGATGCCCTGCAATAGACAGAACAGCAAAATCAGAACGGCTGTGCAAAAATCCATAACCAGCATAATGTTTCGTTTATTCATACGGTCGGCGATAATGCCACCCACTGGAAAAAGCAACAACATGGGGATAAACGAAACTGCCATGATAGAGCCAAACAGGGCCGCTGACCCGGTTTGTGTCAGCAAATAAAGCGGCAGAGCGTATCTGAGGATCTGGTTGCCAAAAGCTGAAACAGCTCTGCCTATTGCGACCAGAATAAAGTCCCTTGAGAATATCGTTTTTGTACGCATGGCTAATCCTCTTTCGTGGGAGGAGCTACTCTTTTTTGAGCGAATTTTTGGTGGTGCTGTAGCATGATATCGGATTCACTGACAGAATGGGTGCTTTGACCGCCCGGAATATCCAGTTCGATACCATCAAAGCGGTAGAGCTTTTTCAGCAGCGACCATAACGTTTCCAAGTCTTTCGTGGCGAACTCGGCAAAAATATCTGCGAGGAATTCATCTGTGCGCTCCGAACACAGCCTAAAGGCCCGTTTCCCTTCCTCTGTTATCGTGATATTGACCGCGCGTTTGTCCGATTGACTCGGCGCGACCGAAAGATAATTTTTTCTGGCAAGCGCATCGACAATCTGCTTTGCGCTTTGCTTGGTGGTTCCCATACTCCGTGCGATGTGATTGATGGTGGCTTTACCGTCCGGCGCGTGGATGATGGCTGGGATGGCCAACATTTGCCGAATTGTCAAATCCCCCAAGGATTTGTCGCCCTGCATTTGCAGCTTATTGCTTGCAGAAAATAAAGCCGAGAGCGTACATTGTGCGTAAAATAAGTCCTGCGCCACGCTCATAGAAGCATCTCCCTTCATTTAGACAGTGCATTGTCTAAATGAACTATACCATTACTCGAAGATATTGTCAATATACTGTCTATAAAAAACGGAGAGAGTACCGATAGGAAAGAGAAGCAGGGAATCCGTCATGGACTCTCGGCAGGATGTCCGCTATCGGTGTCCGATTATCGTGAAAAATCCTGGTTGACCAACATTCTGTTGTATGCCGTTGGCTTGATCGCACAAATCCTCAGTGGATCGCCGAAAAAAGCATGATAGGTCATGCCGCCTCGAAAGGCTCGCTGTACCGATGATTCATCGGATGTTATAAAGGTTATGAAAACATACGAAGATATACTAAGGCACAAACCCGGGAAAGATCGACTCACGCGCTTCCATCATCAACTGCGCGGTCAGCCCGTGGGGCACATTGGGCCGGAGAGACACCCCCCACGAATCGCCGTAGGTGATCCGAATGCGCTCGCGCACATTGGATATGCCATAGCCATTGCCCGTTGTGATTTCATCGTTTTGGATTTGTTCAAGGCGGTCGTTTTCGATTCCAATTCCGTCGTCGGTAATCTCCACCGTCAGCGCGCCATCATCCACGCGCGCGATGATGGAAATGTGCAACACTCCCAGTGTAGGATCCATCCCGTGTTCAAGAGCGTTTTCGACAAAGGGCTGGAGGATAATCTTGGGAACATAACACCGTTTTGCTTTCTCATCAATCTGATATGTCATGGTGAATTTGTCGCGATGCCGAATGGAACAGACCTGTACATAGGCGCTGATGTGGTCGATCTCTTCCTGAAGCAGGATCTCCTCCTGCCCCTTTGAAAGCGAAATGCGGTAAAACCGCACGAGTGCCTGCGCCATTTCTTTGATGAGCAACACATCGTTCCTGTCGCATAGGCGGACGATGGCGGAGAGCGAATTGTATAGGAAGTGCGGTCGGATTTGGGATTGCAGCATGGTAAGTCGCTCCCGCTGCGAGCGAATCTCTGTCTGATACACATCGTGAACTAAGCGGTTGGTGTGTTCGGCCATGTTGTTGTAGCTCGTTGCGAGCATGTCGATCTCGTCGGAACCTGTTACGGTAATGCGGTGGTCATAGTGTCCCATCTCAAAACGGTGCAGACTGACGCGGACAGCGTGAATCCTGCGGACAAACCAGCCCGAAAAAAACGCGGAAAACCCCAGGGAGAGAGCAAGAGAAAGAACCAGCAAAAGTAAAAACTGAAACTGGATAATCTCGAACAACTCCATCACGTCATAGGGCTGAACATGATATTGGCGCCAGCCATTGCGCATCTTGCCGGAGAGAATTACGTTGTTTCCTACGATCATCGTGCTGTATGCCTCCTTGGAAGGCTCGATTTCAGGGATCTCCTCCGTCAAATCTACGATGATGGGATGGTGGTTCTGATCGAAGACATAGACTTGCTGGTCAGAAGCGACTCCCGTCACGATGTCGGCGAGCCGCATGCTGATTTTGATTACCCCATGCGATGACGAAAAAGGAGAAGCAGGGAGTGGCTTGATCAGAGAAATGCTGCCTTGCTGAACATCCAACTGTGTTTGCCGCCAGCCATAGATGCCATATGTGGCGTCAACATACCAGTTCGTCGGCGCTCCTGATACCGTATTCGGTTGGAAGCGCTTTGCCTGATATAAGGCAATGGACACCTGTCCCTGCGCATCGAGGTAGGTATTCTGGTGCGCAGACGTGCGAATCATATTCTCTACGTCGATAGGGATGATCTCCTTCACATCGGAGTCATGGCTGACGATCGTCAATGTAGCGGGGATGCCCATACCCCGCAAAAGGTTTTCCAAATGGGTTAGCATATTCTGTGCGATGCGGTATTCGTCATAGGGGCTGGTGAAGGAGCCGGATAGGTACTGTTCCATATCCTGCAGGTTGCCGATCAGATCGGCGACCATTTCCACTTTCGTGATGTTGATGTCGGCAGAGTGCGTTTCGACCTCGATTGTCGAACGGTAGACCGACAGCGTTTGCTCCTCTACGATCGCGCGGGTGGTCGTATACGCCCATATGCTCAGCATCGCCCAAATCGTAAAGGATGTGACCAAAAAACAAAGCAGCAGCTTCACGCGAAGGCTATTCATGATTTCGGTACTCCTTAGGCGAAAACCCATATTCCTGGCTAAACGCACGGGTAAACGCATCGCTGCTTGTATATCCGGCCATACCGGAAATTTCGCCGATATGCAGGTGTTGCTTTTCCCGCAGCAGCCGCGCTGCATACTGCATCCTCGTCTTCTGTACATAGGCGGAAAAGGTCATGTTCAGTGTTTCCTGCACGATTCTGCCCAAATGGTTTGGCGAATAGTGCAGTTCCTCGGCAATGTTCGAGAGCATGATCCGCTTATCGAGATGCGCAAGCACATATTGACACACCTGATCGGTCAAGGACTCGTTGCGCGTCTTTGGCAATGCTGCCGGGTTGGGCTGCCCTGAATCGCCCGAACCAAGCCTACCCGTCGCGCGAAGCAATGCGCGTAGCAATTCCTCGTCTTGAACCGGCTTGAGCAAATACCATGCGGCGCCCAGCGCAACCGCTTGCTGAGCGTATGCAAAGTCGTCATGTCCGCTGACGAAAATGATCTCGGCACACGGGTGTTTTCCCCGCGCGATCATAGCCAATTGCATTCCGTCGATCTGCGGCATGGTGATATCCGTTATCAAGATGTCGATAGGGAGCCGACTCATGATTTCCAACGCCTGCGTGCCATTTTCAGCGGTATGGATGGTCATCGGCGGCAGCAGGGAGAGCGGAATCTGGTCACGCAGCCCTTCCATATCCAGCCATTCATCATCGACAATCAGCACATGCAACACACTGTTTTCCTCCTTTCCCTTTTCGCATACACGGCAAGGTTATTCTCCCGCATGCGGTGTCTTGGGTTCCACTTCGTCCTTCCGGTTCGTATTGTCGCGGTATTGCCAGTTGTAGTGGTTCAGCACAAAATCAAACCCAACATGGTCGACCTGATGGTTTAGCTCATCCAAATACCGAAGAGCCTCCTCGTCGCTCCGCGCGCCGATGATGCGGGGGAGATAGTCCGCAACCAACTGTCCGCACAGTATTTTGGCGGTATTTTCCAGGCCATCACAATGCGGGGTTATGTTTTGCAATAGGGAAACATCGTGGCTGTAGCGGTCCATCACGGTTTCCTTCCAGATCGTCTTGGTGTCACGCAAGGACTCGGGAAGCTGCCTGTTTACNGCAAGCTGCGATTCGTGAACAAAAACCGGGATGCCCACAAAATTCCAAGATCCAAGGCCTTTTTCTTTTTTTTCCGCCGCCGTTGCCGTCAGGCCTGCGCTATTGAAGATGGGAAAGCCACTCTCGTCTGTCTCGTCCCAGAACAAGCTTCTCGGGCCGTATTCTACCATTCGTTGTCCCTCAGCGGAGGCAATCCAATCCAGCAACCGATAGATGCGCTCCGGATGGTCAGCGTTTGCATTAATCGCGATCTCTACCTTGCCTAGAATGCTATATCCAGACGAGCAAATGTCACGGCTGTCAACGCCGTCCGCCGCCAGTGGCTCAATAATCGCAAAGGCTTGCGCGTCGGGGTCCGAGCTGCCTTGGGTCAAGGCATCAAGCATAACGCCGGTTATATCCTTTGCACATAGAAGCGCAAACTGCTTGGTGGAAAGCACCTCATAGACCTGTTCGTTTTGCTCAACGAACCAGTTTTCATTGATGAGCGAAGCACTGTAAAGCCTTCGGAGCAATAAAAACGTTTCGGCGAAGGCAGGATCCTCCCCAATGAAGACAAATTGGTCGCTTTCCGGATCGAACCAAATGTGCATCTCGCAATTTTCGGGAACGCGCCCGCCGCCATGCGCTACATAGAGCTGTGAATAGTCCAGCGGCACGCCCATTTGAAGCAACGCAAAAAGGCCATTGTCCAGCGAAGGGAATTTTCCCCGCACACCGGCCAAATANTCTTCCATATCAGCAAGTGTACGAAGCGGAGGCGATCCCATCTCGTGGTATATGGTTTCATTCAAAATCCAGCCTCCCGTACCATTGGGCTGGGTGGAGGATTGGCTCAGCATCGTATATGCGCTTCCTTTATAGCGGGATAGTTCGAGAGTCTCCTTACCGATCATGCCGACATATCCGTTGTATTGTGCGATCAGTGCCTCCAGATTGAGCAGTTTTCGATCTTCAACGAGCCAACGAAAGACATGGTCCCGCTCCAAATGCAAAATGTCGGGAAGGGAATCGGAGGAGACGAGCAGCCTAAGCGAGCTTTCATATTGTGTGCTGGGGTTGAGAAGCTCGATCTCAATATCGAATTGCTCCTTCAGCGTGCGGGATACTTCATCCATGCCCCATGTTCCCGCGCGTTGGCCGTTTCCGTCGTTGATAAGAAAGGATACGCGATAAGGCGAGGCTTCCTGAGCGGGCTGCTCTGGTTGCGTCGGCGGCGCGGCGGGGAGCTTCTTAGCCGTACTGCCCGCGCAAAATGTCAGGACAATGCACAACAACAGAAAAACCCCTCCATTCAGGGCCTGTCGCCCATTGACGCGCGCATTGCGCTTCATCGACACATCTCTCCCACTCTATCATAATGCTATCCATTCTTAGTATAGAGCATATCCTCGTCATGAGACAACCTACCGGATCAACGAAAAACCCTGCAACAAACAGCAAGGCTTCCCACGAATGTTGACAGCACCTAAACGTCACGATAACGTAGTGCTAACAAATCGGATCTAAAGGAGGTACCCCTATGAAAAGGACGATAACTCTGGTGTTGGCCTTACTATTCATCCTCTCTCTGGCGGCCTGTGGCGCGCCGCAGACACCCGACGCGCCCGCGACGTCGACTGCCGCGCCGACCGAAAAGCCAAAGGATGAGCCGGCCGCGACTGAGGAAGACGCAGGTGATCTTGAAGAACCCGAGAGCCGCGAAATGGTTAATCTGGTGTTCTATTGGCAAGGCGACGGAAAAGCCGACAACGAACGGGTCTGGGCCGCGCTGAACGAAATGACGGCGCAGACCATTCAGACCACCGCGACACACAACCTGATTTCTTGGTCCAACTCGACGGGTATCGACTTGCTCATCGCGTCGGGCGATTACCACGACGCAACATACGCCTCGGCGGGTGCCTATGGAAGGCGTGTACAGCAAGGCGCGTACAGCGAGTTGACGGAAGAACTGATGCAAGCCCATATGCCCGACCTGTATGGGAAGATTCCCGCCCTTGCGTGGGCACAGGCCACCGTGGCTGGCAAGATCTATGCTGTACCCAATGTTTCGGAAGAATGGTCGTATTATCGCGCCATCGCCCTCAGAGGCGATCTTCGCAAGAAATACAACATCCCCGAGATCACTTCGGTGGACATCCTGGAGCAATACCTGCAGGCCATCGCCGACAACGAGCCGAGCATCCTCCCCTGGGACGCCAACGCGGGCTATTCCGGTTACATGCGGCAGATCGTGCTGGATCAGGAAATCGACTGGATGTTCTGCTCGCAGAATATGAGCATCGTTCCCGGTTATGGCTACCCCACCAAGGATGATTCCGGCAAGTTAACCAACATCTACCAGACACAAGAATTCCGCGACTATCTCGCCAAGATGGTTGAGTGGCGCAAAAAAGGATTCTGGAGCGCCAACGCCCTTAACAATGATAAGCGCCAGCAGGACAGCTTCCAGAACGGGACCGGTGCCATCGTTATGGAGAATAACGGTTCCGTCGCGGGCATGGTCAAACAGGCGAATACCGCGCATCCCGAATGGGAAGTGGAGTTTTATGACAGCGCAAACAATGGTAGCTTCACCGTACTGCAAACCTCCTTCCTCAATAACAGCTTCTGCATCAGCTCCGTGTCTACTCAGGTCGGCCGCGCTCTGGAATGGCTGCAATATCTCAAGTGCAACCAAGAGGCCTTTGATCTGATGAGAAACGGCATCGAAGGGGAGCACTGGATCGACGAAGGCCCTGGTTTCTCCTCGACCGGTCCCAAGAATGGGGATTACGGCGACTATACCAACTGGTGGATGACGCAAGTTGACATGCACCGTCAAGAGGTTGACGCATTGCCCGTCTATCTAGAATGTGTCGAGAGCTACAAAGACCGCACTTTTATGAACAAGGTGTATTACTTCTTATTCAATCAGGAGCCTGTCGCGGCTGAAATTGCAGCGATGACCAACGTCACCTCCGAATATCTCAATGGCCTTCTGCTGGGCATGTACGACGATTGGGAGGGAACTCTCACAGCGATGGAAGCCGCTTACGACGCTGCCGGACGGCAGAAAGTGGTCGAGGAATATGAACGGCAATTGGCCGAGCATATGGCGAACTTTTCTCTAAATTAGCCCAAAGGTAGGCAAGGGGCTTCTCTCCGCCGGGAGAATCAGGAAGCCCCTCGCCGTCTTCTTCATTTGGCAACACCGCATGGTATCAATGGGCATCTGTCCCCGGACCATGTGAATGCAAGCATCGTCAAGGAGGATGAATTATGATACGAGTGACCGTCTGGAATGAGTTCCGGCATGAGCTTAGCAAGGAAGCCGTCGCAAAAATCTATCCCCATGGCATTCATAGCGCGATCGCCGAGTGTCTGGGAACGCAAGCGGATTTCTCCGTGCGAACTGCCACACTGGACGAACCGGAGCATGGCTTAACGCAACAGGTGCTCGATGAAACCGACGTATTGTTCTGGTGGGGCCATGCCAACCATAAGGATGTTGACGACGAGATCGTCGCGCGCGTGTGTGCGCGCGTCAATCAGGGCATGGGCTTTGTCGCCCTGCACTCGGCGCATGCCTCCAAGCCCTTTCAGCGGCTGATCGGCACCCGCACCGGCATGCTGCGGTGGCGTGAGGATGATGATTGGGAAAGAGTATGGGTCGTGTCGCCCAACCATCCGATCGTCGAAGGCATTGGCGATTATTTTGAAATTCCGCTCGATGAGAGCTATGGCGAGCCCTTTGGCATACCCGACCCCGACGAGTTGGTGTTCATCACATGGCAGCCGGGCGGCGAGGTGTTCCGCAGTGGCTGCTGCTTCCGCCGCGGCGGTAAGATCTTCTACTTCCAGCCGGGACACGAAACGTACCCTATCTTTTATCAGGAGCAGGTGCAAAAGGTGCTCATCAACGCCGCGCGTTGGGCGGCGCCCGCCTATCCGGCGAGGAAGTATACCATCGGCAATGCAGGACGGCTGAATGCCGTCGTCACAAGGGAGGAAGAATCATGAAGAAAATACGTATGGGCGTGATCGGAGTCGGCGGAATCTCCGCCCTGCACATTGGCGGTACGCTGCGAAGCAAGGATGCCGAGCTGGTCGCGATCTGCGACAATCACCCTGAGACACTCGCCTATAAGGGCGATCTATATGGGATTCCCGAGGATCACCGATTCTTGGACTACAACGACCTGATCGCCTGTCCCGATGTGGACGCGATTTCGAACTGTACGCCGAATCATGTTCATTTCGAGGTGATGATGGCCGTACTCAAGGCAAAAAAACCGTTGATGACGGAAAAACCTATGACGATGACCGAGGACGAAGCGGCGCAGGCCCTCGCCGCCGCCAAAGAAGCGGGTGTCGCCAATATGCTCGGATTTACCTACCGCTTTTATCCCGCGATGCGCTACGCGAGGCATATCGTCAGGAGCGGAGAGTTGGGCGAGATCCGTCATGTATACGGACAATACAAGCAGGCCGGTTCTTCCCGTAAGGAAGCGCCCCGCGTATGGCGTTTTAACAAAGCGTTGACCGGCACCGGAGCGCTGGGCGATCTGGGATCCCATTCTCTGGACATGGCCCGCTTTGTCGTAGGCGGAGAATTTGTCAGCGTTTCGGCAGAGCTCGGCACCTATGTAAAGCAGCGCATCAGCATGGATGACTACCGCATCTATTACACGGATGAAGGCCGCAGGATGGAGAGGATCGGCGATGAAATCCACTGGGAGGATGTGGACGTCGATGATTATAGCCATATGCACTTAATGATGGACAATGGCGTCAGCACGGCGTTTGAGATTACCCGCTGTGGCTATGGGCGAGGCAATTACCAGCGTCTGGAGATTCAGGGGAGCGAAGGCGCGCTGATCTATGAGAACGACGGCGACGACGATCATACAGCTAAGCTCTACGTATGTATCGGCTCGACGATGGCGATGAGCCACGCCTACCGCCGCATCGACATTCCCTCCCAGTTCAACATCGACGAGATGCAGTGCTTCTTCAACATGATCGCGGGCAAGGGAGATGACACGCTGCCTACAATCGAAGACGGCTATAAGAACATGGCTGTGCTGGAAGCATGCGTGCGCTCTCATGAAGAGGGCAGGCGCATTGCACTGAAGGGGTGACGACTGTGACGGGCCCGGCGGTCGCACGGCGCGGGAAAAAGCGTGTGAGTACAATGCGTCTCATCAAGCAAAATTGGATGATGCTGTTGATGATTGCACCTGCCGTAGTGTATTTCTTTATCTTCAGCTATGTGCCGATGCCCGGTATCATTCTGGCATTCAAGCGTTTCAACTTCACGCAGGGAATCTTCGCAAGCCCTTGGGCTGGGTTTGACAATTTCAGATTTTTCTTTATCTCCGGCGACGCATGGCTGCTGACTCGAAATACAATCCTCTACAACCTGGCGTTTATGGCCGTTGGCACGTTTATGCAAGTATGCGTCGCCATCATGCTCTCCGAGATACAGGCCAAGCTATTCAAAAAGATCACACAAACGATGATGTTTCTCCCTTATTTTATCTCGATGGTCGTCATGGGCGCGTTTGTCTATAATATCTTCAATTACGAATTCGGCGCATTGAATACCATCCGTGTGAGCTTTGGAGCGGAGCGACTCAATGTCTACGCCAATCCCGGTGTGTGGCCGGGCATACTCATCATTCTGAATACCTGGAAGGGGCTGGGGTATGGCACGGTTCTATATCTGGCGGCGATCATGGGTATCGATGTCGAGATCTATGAGGCGGCGGATATCGACGGCGCGAACACTTTCCAAAAAATCAGTGTCATCACACTCCCCAGCTTACTCCCTACGATCGTTACCTTGACCTTGCTGTCGATCGGCGGCATTTGTCGTGGCAATTTCCAATTGTTCTACAATGTCGTGGGTAACAACGGTACGCTGTATAAGATGACCGATGTCATCGATACCTATGTGTACCGCGCGCTGATGGGCGCGTCCGATTTCGGTATGTCGGCAGCCGCAGGTTCGTATCAGTCGATTCTCAATCTGATCATCATTCTGTCCGTAAATGGCGTTACGCGCCTGATCGAAAGAGATTACGCATTGTTTTGATAGGGGGGCATAGAATGTCATCTGCGGCAAAACGGAAGCCCGCATCTGTCAAGATCCGCATGACGAGCGACCGCCTGGTGTTTATGTCCATCGCGTATACGGTGGTGATCCTTTGCGCCGTCGTATGTGTCGTGCCGTTTGTCATGATTGTCACCGGCTCCTTTACGGCGGAAGAGGCCATCTACCGCGATGGCTTCCGCCTCATCCCAACAGAGTGGTCGCTCGCGTCGTACAAGCTGTTGTTGCAAGGCGGCGCGTCGCTCGCAAAGGCTTATCAGGTCACGGTGATCCTGACGGCTGTGGGAGCCTCGTTGTCGCTGCTGCTCTCATCCATGACGGCATATGTGCTGTATCGAAAGGATTTTCCGTGGCGCAACGCGCTCTCGTTCTACTTTTACTTTACCACGTTGTTTTCCGGCGGCCTCGTTCCATGGTACATTCTCGTCGCGAAATATATGGGCATGCGCAACAACCCGGCCGTCATGCTGATCGTCGGAATGATGAGTGTGTTCAACATATTGATCATGCGCAACTTCCTCAAGTCTATTCCCGATTCCATTGTAGAGTCTGCCAAAATAGACGGGGCGAATGACATGATGATTTATCTCAAAATCATGCTTCCGCTCTCGGGCCCCTCCCTTGCGACGGTAGGCTTGTTCATCGCTTTGGGATATTGGAATGAATGGTATACCGCTATGCTTTTCATCACGCAGCCGGAATATTTTCCTCTGCAATACTACCTATACCGTACGCTGAATTCGATGAACTTTGCCGCACAGGCAGCCGCGGAAGCCGGTGTGGCAATCCCGATTATGCCCACGCAATCCTTCAAGCTGGTCATGACCGTCGCCGCGACCGGTCCAATCATCTTTCTCTATCCCTTTGTGCAGCGATATTTCATCAAGGGAATCACGATCGGCGCGGTCAAGGGATGATGATCTGGTTCCGGGAATTCGGCGCCCATCGACCGCATCGCATAGGCTATTGTCGGGTG
>JGI994J12354_10003161_pt1 | contig 15570 bp, 12 predicted proteins | sample IntmicLarv3ML3BL_FD_12354 | JGI IMG/M metagenome (IMG submission 12354)
TGTCACTTCGTGACATCTCCCCTTTCAGGGGAGACTTGGCATCGATTTTCTTGCCTCCCCTGAAAGGGGAGGTGCTGTCCGCAGACAGCGGAGGGGTTTTAAACGAAGGTTTTGGAACAGGTCTAATATAACGATAAAAAGACGGGGATTTTTTCCCCGCCTTTTTTTATACCTTTTATAAATCATTACTCCGCCGCTTCGATATTTCTGTAAAACGTGCGGATATATCTTTCTATTGTCGGTGAATTTTTCTCGCAGATTGACACGATGTTTCCCGCTGACCTTGCTTTCCACATTGCGGGGAATATTGTCATCTGGAATTGTGAATCAAATAATATGTTCATATCGAAGTTAAAAATTACGCTGTCGAAAATAATATCGAGCATATCTTCCGATTCGTTATCTCTCGCTGATTTTGTTTTCAAAACGATTTCTTTAAATTGCGGTATAATATCATAATATCCTGCGAAACTCAATGCTTCCAATATTATCCCGATATTTTCCCCCTCTGATGATACGTCAATTGATTTTGGGAGTACCCACAACGAATTTCCGAACGCGGGCGTATAATATCTGTCCTGACTTTCGTTATATTTCGGGAGCGGTAAAATACCTATGTCATCTTCCATAACCCTCAATACATCGACGTTTCTTGTCGAGGTTATCGAGAATAAAGCGTTTCCGGGCTGGAATAAATCGGGAGTCTGATTCCAAACCTGAGTATCTTCGTTATAATTGAAACCGGGCATATCCAATACTTCCATAAATCTGTTGACAAGACTTATAGCCGCTTCGTTTCTATGTAAATTAAACGTCTGGATACCGTCATCGCCTACTTCGGTGAATCCCATTCCCGCGCCTGTCATCAACGCGCCTATATAACCTTTAAAAGAGCTGCTCAACCCGTATAAATCTGTCGGACCCCATTGCCCGTCGCCGTTCAAATCCGAGCCGACTGCCGTTGCTATCTCAAAATATTTATCTATCGTCCATTTATTGTCGCGTACAAGAGAATACATACTTTCCCCCGCGAAACGATTCTGATATATTTTTTTATTAAAGACCAGACAAATCGCGCAGTTTACAACCGACAGGGAAATATTCCCCGCGAGCGCGAACTGTTTATCCGAAAAATTATATATACTTGTCGCGCTGGGATTCCAGTGTTTTTCATCAAGTCTGAGATACGGGAGAGAGTTGCAATCCGCCATATAAGGCAAGAGCGCACCGAAATTCTGGTCATAAATACTGTAAAGCTGATAGGTAGCGTCACCGGCGGAGACATTTTTTCTGAAATCTTCTGTTGTATCGGAGACTTCTGCTGTTTTAAGTTTACAATTGAAACGTTCCTCAATTTCAACCTGACGTTTATATAAAGCGTCGTTTACAATGTCACCGTTTTGTTCTTCGGCTAAAATGCGGGTATTTCCCCATACAAACCATGTTGTGTCAAAATTGAATATGTTAAAAACATATCCCTGCATATCAACATCTGTCAATCCGTCGGAGAGTTTTGTTGTTTCCTGAGTATCTTCCGTTTGTTTCGGGTCATCGGAATCGGAGTTTTGTTTATCTTTTGTATTGTCGGCGCAGGAGAACAAAGCGAGCAGAAATGACAGAATCAAAAGAATCGCTATGGATTGTTGTACGGTTTTTTTGTTCATTTTTTTACTTCTCCTTTTTGGGTTTCTGTTCGTTATATTTTAATATTTCGGGACGGGTTTATTCTCTGACTTTTCATATTATATATAATATCATATTCTTTTGATTTTTACAAGATGTTTTTGTAATATCATGGTAGAATGTAAAAAAATAATCAATGTATGGTGAGTTGGTTTGATGTAAATTTTATGTTGTGTTGGGTTCGTGTTGCCAATGTTGGAGAAAATTTTCAAAAAATTTTAAAAATCGCTTTAAGACTTTCGGTATACGGCGCGCGGATTATCCCGTATTCGGTGACAATCGCGGTGATAAGTTCATTATCCGTAAAATCAAACGCGGGATTATACAATTTCACCCCGTCGGGTGCCATACGTTTTTCATACCATAAATCCGTTATTTCATGACCTTTACGTTCTTCTATCGGTATATCTTTTCCCGTTTTAATATTCATATCAATTGTTGAAGTCGGAGCGCATACATAAAACGGGATATTGTAATATTTCGCGAGTATCGCAACGCCTGATGTCCCTATTTTATTACATGCGTCACCGTTAGCCGCGACTCTGTCACAACCTACAAAAACAGCTTGAACCCAGCCGTTTTTCATGACTTGTGAAGCCATATTGTCACAAATTAAAGTTGTATCAATACCATTTGAAACCAATTCAAAAGCTGAAAGTCTTGCGCCTTGCAGTAACGGACGTGTTTCATCTGTAAAAACTTTGAATTTATATCCTCTTTCATGACCGAGATGAACGGGAGCGAGCGCTGTGCCGTATTTTGTTGTGGCGAGTTGTCCCGCGTTGCAATGCGTGAGAATACCGTCGCCGTCTTTGATTAAAGTTAAACCATGTTCACCTATCGCTTTACATACCCGAATATCTTCCGCTTTGATTTCCAATGCTTCTTTACATAATAAAACTTTTATTTCTTCAACAGATTTTGTCTGATTTTCAATAACAATACGTTCCATACGGTCAAGAGCCCAAAAAAGATTTACCGCAGTCGGACGTGATGACGCGAGATAATCTTTCGAATCTTTAAATTGTTTGTAAAACGTATTATATTCAGCCGTATCAATTGTATTTGCGATAACATAAATACCCATAGCCGCAGCTACACCGATAGCAGGCGCGCCGCGTACCTGTAAAGTATATATCGCATTCCATATATCCTGTAATTTATTCAATGAAAGAATCTCAACTTCATTCGGGAGTTTTGTCTGGTCTAATATTAAAAGCGCATTTTTTTCAATATCAAGGTCAACCGTTTCATAATTCATTATATTTTGAGACATAATTTTTTTCTCCGATTTTTATATTTGTTTTGTTATATTATATCATGCAAGGCGTATCTTTACAAGAAAAATATTACATGGGTTATGGGTGTTTTGTCTGTATTTCATACCAACCGCGGGCATATTTAATTACATTCACTACTTGTAGCTCACTATTCCAGATTTCTTTGATTAATTCTGTGGGATATTGTTTGTTTCGTGTGTAAACAACATATTCGTATCCAAAGAAAACAATATGATTCGGATAAACCCAAATTGACATACCTTCCCCAACTTTAAAATTTTTCGAAAACGCACGAGAATAATCTTTTGCCGCAACAGACCATTTTTCATGCGTGACTTCGTGAAAATATCTGTTTTTCGGGTATTGCAAATCTTTTTTAATAAATATAATACCGTCATATGTATAGCTAACTTCTCCGGTAAAATCCTCAAAAAAGTTTGGATATTCTTCCACGAATTTATATGTTTGTTTAACCAGTAAATTAAGCTCATTTCTATATGGTTTAAAATCCACATTCTTCGCATTCATAAATCTATATTTTATATAATCGCCTATGTTCCAATGAACCGAATTAAAAGAGCGGACAGTGTTAAAAAGAATTGAGCCGATAATAATTATAAATATCAGCCATATCAATATTTTTTTTAATTTTTGAGGTATAACAATTTTACGCATTAATAACACCTTCCCGACTCATTTATTGTTTTGTTATATTATAACATGTATGCCGTATCTTTACAAGATAAAATTATATATTGTAATTCACTCTGTTTTATGTTATACTTATTACAAATAATTTTTTACAAAACTACAAAACAAGGAATTAAATGTGATAGATATTTCATTGATTGGCACAGGCGGAATGGTTCCGCTTCATAACAGATATTTAACATCAATGGCGGCGAGACTTAACGGAAGTATACTTCTTATCGACTGCGGCGAAGGGACACAGGTTACATTAAAACAACTCGGCTGGGGTTTTAAAAATCTTGATTATATTTGTATAACCCATTTTCATGCCGACCATATATCAGGTTTACCCGGATTACTTCTTACTGTTGGCAATTCGGGAAGAACAGAGCCGTTGACTATTGTCGGAGTTACGGGAATACAAAATGTTGTTGAACATTTACGTATAATCGCCCCCGAATTACCGTTTGAAATAAAATATATTGAATTGCCGTTAAATTTCAGATATAATAACGCAATTGATGAAACACAATATATGCTTGGCGACTATATTCTTTCCGCGTTACCGTTAAATCATAAAGTGAATTGTGTAGGATATACACTTAATATAAACCGTCTCGGTAAATTTGACGTTGAACGCGCGAAACAACATGAAATCCCTATAAAATTATGGTCAAAACTTCAAAACGGTGAAACAATCACAGACGGCGATAAAATATATACGCCCGATATGGTTATGGGACCCGCAAGAAAAGGAATAAAAGTCGCATATATCACCGATACGCGTCCCGTTGATTCCATACCGTCATTTGTAAATGGCGCAGATTTGTTTATATGTGAGGGTATATATGGCGATGATGAAAAAAAAGAAAAAGCACGGGAACATAAACATATGACATTTTCCGAAGCGGCGGAACTCGCAAAACAAGGGAATGTAAAAGAACTTTGGCTGACCCATTATTCCCCGTCAATGCCAAATCCTGAGGATTATATAGAAACCGCCGTAAATATTTTCCCGAATACAAAATTAGGATATGACAGAAAAACAACAACAATTTTGTTTGAGGATTGATGTTGTGTAGGGTTTGTTTTGTCNAAGNTGGAAAAATGTGGATTTNNGTGCAACGTAACAAATTTTGTCGTGTAGGGCGCGGTTTCCTAAACNCGCCACGGAATTTTAACCAACGTTCGTTGATAAAATCCAACGTTGGAAATACGAATGCCACCGACACGAACCCAACACAATATCAGATTTCACGGCGCGTCAAGGATGCCGCGCCCTACGGGAAAATTTCCCACGCCACATAAAAAATCTAATCGTTCCCCAACCCGTCCGCAGACGTCACAAAACACCGCATGTTGCACCCCTCAACGAAAATCCGCACGGCAGACGACTTGCCCTCTTTCGCAAAGAGGGTGGCGCGCGGTGAACCCACATTATCTTCATAAAACCACATAAAAACCGCGTGACGGGTGTTTTTGTCTCCCCGTACCGCATACAATTTTTTTCATAAATCCACAAACCGATACAAATTATATACATTGATTTTGTCTATTTCGCCGATAATGTCGTTTCTTCGGAAAAAAAGTAAGTTTTCTATTGACATAACCGAATATTTGTTATATAATAAGTTATTAATATTTCACTTTTGTATAATTTATATAACCGTATAAAAATTTCTTTAAACATATAAATCTAATCTGAATGATTAAAAAGATTTGGCATATATGATTAACAGGAGTTTTTTTATTATTTAAAATATAGGATACAAAAAATAAAGGCAATTTATAAATATTATAAAATCGAAGGGAGAGGATAAAAATGGACAACATTGTTACATCCGTTGCCGCGTCAGTTTATGAAGACGATTTTTCCACGTTCGGAAAACTTGGGGTTATCGCCATGAAAGGCTGTGAAACAATCGGCGCGAAAGTAAACGAATATCTCAACGAATTCAGGTTTGGCGACAATACGAATTTTTTGGTTAAAACGTCATGCCCCCGTTTCTCAACCGGTGAAGCAAAAGCAATAATAGAACAGACAATAAGAGGATATGATATTTTTATTATATGCGACTGTTATAATTACAGCGTTACTTACGATATGTACGGTAACACCGTGCCTATGAGTCCCGACGACCATTACAGGGATTTAATACGCACTATGGCTGCGCTCGGAGGTAAAGCACGCAGGATAAACGTTATTATGCCTATGCTTTACAGCAGCAGACAGGACAACAGAACCGCGAGGGAATCGCTCGACTGCGCGATTTCATTGAAAGAGCTTGCCGATATGGGCGCGTCAAATATACTCACGTTCGACGCTCACGAACCGCGTGTGCAGAACGCAATCCCGCTCAGCGGGTTTGACACGATAACTCCATCTTATCAGATGATTAAATCGCTGTACAGTAATGTTGACGACATAGAACTCACATCAGACAAAGCTCTTATTATTTCTCCCGATGAGGGCGGTATGACAAGATGCCTGTATTATTCCTCCGTTCTCGGTCTCGATATAGGTATGTTTTATAAAAGAAGGGATTACAGCCGTGTTGTAAACGGTAAAAATCCCATAATCAGCCATGACTTTTTGGGTAAAGACGTTGAGGGAAAAGACGTTATAATAATCGACGATATAATAGCGACGGGCGAATCAATGATGGACGTCGCACGTAAACTTAGTGAAATGGGCGCGAGACGTACATTTGTATTTATAACATTCGGGCAGTTCTGCGCCGGAGCAGCTCCTTTTGACAAAGCATATGACGAAGGCGTAATAAATAAAATATTTGTCGCCAACACAACATATAAATCCGACGAAATAAAAGCCAAACCGTGGTTTTGCGATGTTGACATATCAAAATATCTCGCGAAAATCATAGACGGCTTGAACTGCGACCATTCATTGAGCGGTCTTTTGAATCCTGTACACAGAATAAAAGCGTTAAAATGCTCACAGGAATCGGAAAATAAAAAGTAATATAAGGGCGGCATTATGCCGCCCTATTACAATAATAAATAAAAATATAAAATATATAAATTTTCAGGAGGTTATTCATATGGCGTTCTTTTTGGAACAATCGCACACATTCGGCGAATATTTATTGATACCGGGATATTCCTCAACAGATTGTGTCCCCTCAAATGTCAGTTTAAAAACACCGCTGGTAAAATACCGTAAAGGCGAGGAGCCTGCCATTACGTTAAATACCCCGTTGGTTTCAGCTATCATGCAGTCGGTTTCAGACGATAAAATGGCGATAGCTTTGGCGAGGGAAGGCGGACTTTCTTTTGTTTACTGTTCACAGTCTATCGAAAATCAGGCGCAGATGATAGCGAAAGTCAGAGCTTACAGAGCGGGTTTTGTCGTGAGCAATTCAAACATATCACCGGAAAACACCCTTGCGGATATTCTCACGCTTAAAGAAAAAACGGGACATTCGACAGTCGCAGTCACAACAGACGGCACACTTTCGGGTCAGCTCGTCGGAATCGTCACAGGCAGAGATTACCGAGTAAGCAGAATGTCGCTTGATACAAAAGTTGAAACATTCATGACAAAATTTGAAAATTTAATTTACGGCGACGAAAATACAACATTGAGAGAAGCGAATGATATTATCTGGGAAAACAAACTCAATTGTCTGCCTATTATCGACAACGAACGCAAATTAAAATATCTGGTTTTCCGTAAAGATTATGATTCACACAAAGAAAATGAAAACGAATTAATAGACAGTTCAAAAAGATTTATGGTCGGCGCAGGGATAAACACCAGAGATTACGCGGAACGCGTCCCCGCGCTTATCGAAGCGGGAGCAAACGCTTTATGTATCGACAGCTCGGAGGGTTTCACCGAATGGCAGAAAATAACCATACAGTATATCCGTGAAAATTACGGTGATACGGTAAAAATCGGCGCGGGAAATGTTATAGATAAAGAGGGTTTCCTTTTCCTCGCGAATGCGGGAGCGGATTTCGTCAAAGTCGGTATCGGCGGCGGCGCGATATGTATAACGCGTGAACAAAAAGGTATCGGCAGAGGACAGGCGACGGCATTGATTGAGATTGCACAGGCGAGAGATGAATATTTCGAGGAAACAGGGGTATATATTCCCATATGTTCCGACGGCGGAATCGTGCATGATTATCATATGACATTGGCACTCGCGATGGGCGCGGATTTTATCATGCTTGGCAGATATTTTTCAAGATTTGACGAAAGCCCGACAAATAAAGTAAATATCAATGGCAGTTATATGAAAGAATATTGGGGCGAGGGTTCAAACCGCGCGCGCAACTGGCAGAGATATGATTTGGGCGGTGACGGTACTCTCACATTTGAGGAAGGCGTTGACGCGTATGTGCCGTATGCGGGAAGATTAAAAGACAATGTATCATTATCATTAAGTAAAGTCCGTTCAACCATGTGTAACTGCGGAGCTTTAACTATACCTGAGCTGCACAAAAAAGCGAAAATAACGCTGGTTTCATCTACAAGTATAGTAGAGGGCGGAGCGCATGACGTACTTCTCAGAGACAGGAAACAGGAAAGATTGTTTTAATGTATGAAAAAAAATATATTTTTTGTAACACTTTTAATGTCGTGTATTGTGTTTGTATTTATAATATTCTCATCATGTGAAAATGATAAAAACGGCGATTCGAAATATTTGGAAGAAAGCACGTTTAATGAAGATGGTTACGCCATAGTTTCAGAGGAATACGACGCGACGGCATCAATGATATATAAAATCATAAATAAAAAAGGTGAAACAATTCTGGAAAACGGATTCACAACCTTGCGTATTTATGAAGATGAAAACCTGATATATGGTATAAAAAGATGTTTTGACGATGGGTTTGAAGATTTCACGGGAGAACGATATACGGTTTTATATGACTATAAAAATTTTGAATTATTGTATTGGAATCCGGGAATTAATTTAATTCCGTCAAGCGAAAACAAAATGTTTTATGACGATAAATGGTGCATATTCCGAAACGACAGCTTTCAGCATGGGGTTATGAGCAGAGATTTCCAAGTTATAATAGACGCGGAATATTCGGAGTCTTTTGAACCTATCGCTTATATGGATTTAGAGACAGCAGACGAAGAAATGCGGGGGAAAATTCTTGAAGCGCGAAATAAAATTATTTTCAGTAAATCATGGGTTGCAGACGGAATAGAGAGCGGCGGTGCAGACCCCGACAATAACACTGTCACAGTTCCGCAATTTTACGATATATTTCCCCTTGACTGGGATATTCCGACAAATATAAATAATTGATTTGTAAAGTTTAAAAAGGGCAGGCAAAACCGCTTGCCCTTTTTTTTCTTCTTTTTTCTATCCCATGAAAAAAATTACGCGATTTATTTTTGAAAATTCACAGATTTTATTTAAATATGTTAAAAAAATAAAGTATAATAAAATCAAACAGTATTTTTTTTATTTAAATTTACACTAAAAATTAAGGAGAACATTTTTTATGAAAACAAAAACTACAAAGATTATCAGTGTAATATTGGCGTGTGTTATGATTGCGTCAATGTTCACATACGCGGTATCCGCAGGCTCATCGGAAACATTGAATTCCCTTGGGTTATTCCTCGGAACAGACGACGGTTATGAACTTGACAGAGCACCCACAAGAGCCGAAGCGGCTGTTATGCTTGTAAGATTATTAGGCAAAGAAGCGGAAGTAAAAGAAACAAATTTTGAACACCCATTTATAGATGTTCCCGAATGGGCGTCTTCATATGTCGGTTATTTATATGAAAATAAAATAGCGGACGGAATAAATTATAACGAATTCGGCTCAGATGACAAATGTTATGCGTATACGTTCTGTACATTTATACTTAACGCACTCGGATATGTTGACGGTAAAGATTTTAATTATGACGGAGTAGTTGAATCCGCGACAGAACCGGGATTGATGGAATTTGTAGATGAAGTCGGAGCGATAGAATTTGCAACAAGTTTAGGGCTGCTCAGCAATGATTTAATATACAGACTTGAAGACCATCAATATCTTTTTGATTATTATTACAAAGATTATCCGTTAGACGGTAAAATGCACGCGTATATAACAGATGAAGAAACCGGTGAACAAAGATTGATAACAGAAGAAGAAGCGGTTGCGATAATTGAAGAAGATGAAGAAATAAACGGATTTAAACGCAGTGACTGCGTTGATATAATGTATAAAGCGTTAAATACAAATATCAAGGGTACAGAAACAACATTACTTGAAAAACTCGCGAGTGAAAACGCGGTTAATACAGAAGCGGCGGGAAAAATCATAGCTCAAAACGCTTTGCTTGAAGAATTCGGCACAGCGTTGCAGTCCGCGTTAATGGCGACTATGGCAGCGGCAATGGAACAGCCGGTTGTCGTTGATTTTGATTTTGTATTGGCTGCTCCCGAAGCGACATTTGAAGATATTTTAGACATGCTGGAAAAAGAGGGAATGACTTACGAAGATATTATGGCACAGCTTGAAGCCGAGGGATATACAATGGCGGATATTCAGGATTTGATGGAAGAATACAACAGCCTTACTTCAAGTCTGAACATAACCGCAAACGCAAAAATAACAGTAGTGGGCGAAGAATTTGCCCTTGAACTTAAAATAAATTATATGGACGAACCCATAGATATTACTGTTTATTATACAGACGGTTATATTTATGCCGAATATGACAGCGAAAAAGTTAAATTCTCGGTAGCGGATATTCTTGAAGATTATGCAGATATAATAAATATCGGCAGTCTTGAAGATTATGAAAACTTTGAAAATCTTGAAGATTTCGACGGAAGCATGGACTATTCTGTTGATGATATATTATCTCAAATGGATATATCCGATTATTTAGGTGAATTGCCGCTTGATTTATTTGAAATAGATTTCGGCAGCATAGAAAAAATGGTTTCGGACAATATAATCTATAAAATTAAGACAAAAATAGACGCAATGGGCAGTTATATTGACGGAGAAATGACAACTGTTTTAACCCTCGACGGATTGTTTGAATCTGTTTCAATTCAAGCCAAAACGTTATCGGATTATTCAAAAATGGATATAAAATTAGACCTCAAAATAACTTTCCCCGGCGATATAACAATAGAATTCCCCGATTTCTCAGACTATGTAGATTATAACGAAATAGATTACAGCGGTGATAACGGTACAGGCGGAGAACTTACAGTAGAAGAAGTTGGAGAAGATACAACAGAATTGAACACAGAAGATAACGCAGAAGAAACAGGAACAGGAAACAGTGAAGAAGAATAGTAAAACGGAGCGTAATTTTTATGAATATATACATAAAAAAAGAATTTGAACCCGATTATAATAATTTAGTCTTGGCGGCGAGAAATCTTAAACCAAAACGCACTCCGATATATGAACATGTCGTATCAAACAGAATAATGACCGAGGTATCAGGTGTTGAAATAACCCACAACAACACAGGAAACAATAAAACTGATACCGTTGAATATTATAAAAATTATAACAAAGCGTTTAAAATTCTCGGTTATGACGCGGCATGTTTTGAGATTTGCGCCGCAGGATTTATGCCCGGAAGCGGCGCGCTCGGAGGACACAAAGACGGCGTCATAAAAGAAAGAGCCGATTTTGACAGATACGAATGGGATAAAATCCCCGGTATTTATTTTGACGCCGCGGCTTTTCATTTTGAATGTATGCGTGAAGCGATACCGAACGGCATGAAACTTGTCGGCGGTGTAGGAAACGGTATATTTGAGTGTGTACAGGACGTTACGGGATTCATGGATTTATGCTATATCAGAAGTGATGACCCTGAATTGTTCGGGTTAATGTTTGAAAAAGTCGGGGAAATGTTATATAATATCTGGGATAAATTTCTTGATTTATATGACGATATGTTTTGCGTTTACCGTTTCGGCGACGATTTGGGATATAAAATGTCTCCAATGCTTGCGCCCGATGATGTAAAAAAACATATAATCCCGCAATACGCGAAGATAATAAATCTTATAAAACAAAAAAGCGGCAAACCGTTTTTACTCCATTCATGCGGAAATATATTCGACGTTATGGACGATATAATCGACATAGCGAAAATAGACGCGAAACATTCAAATGAGGATGTTATCGCACCGTTTTCCGAATGGGTAAACCGTTACGGTGATAAAATAGCGTTATTCGGCGGAATTGACACCGACGCGTTATGCGATATTTCGGGGATTGATATTGAAAGTTATGTAAAAGAAGTGATAACCCCGATAATAGATAAACCGGGTATAGCAATCGGCAGTGGAAATTCAATCACGGATTATGTATCACCTCAAAGATACGCGAAAATGAATGAAATCATACGCTCAATGCGCGGGGAATAAATTTTTATGAAAAGATTTATTTTTATAATTTTACCGGTATTTATTTTATTCACTTGTTCTTTTAATTTTATATCATGTACAAGTCATAAAGGCAGCCTCGTAACTTCAAATATTAATGTTGAAGATATACCGAAAAGCAATCCCGCATACGCGTATTACAAAGCCTTTTTGGATATATATGACAAAGAAATACATGATAATAAAAAATATAAATATCTTGCTGTTGATTTATCTTATGCAGTGCATGATGACGCATCGAATTTAACAGCGTTATTTCTGGATTATTGCGACACAAAAGACTACACTCTTTTATTGGGTACTATGAGTGAATTAGAAGAAAAGGGTTATAAAGCGAGCAGTTATTTTGACAATGGATTTAAAGTGGATTTCATGGATAGAGAAATAGACGACGAACGCAAACTTGTTTTTTCTTCGATTATGTGGATAGCCGAAAACGGCGCACGGATTATTGAATATACCGCAGAATTAATTGACGGCGAATGGGAGATTACTAAAAGTGAAGGAAAAGGAATGTCATAAATCAAAGGGCGGCAGTATTGCCGTCCTTTCGGTAATGTTACACGCGTGACAGGTGTTTTTGTTTCCCCGTACAACGTAAAAAAAATTATACAACTCACGCAAAAAAAATTCGTTTTGTTGTTTACAAACGTGAAAATATATGATATAATAATATGTCTACATATAAATTTAATTGTTTTGATTAAATTTTATATGTTTTTATATTGTATCCCGAAACGCAGTTTACGGATAAAGGATTCACCCGCCGAAAACTATGTTTTGCGGAAATTTTATTTAATTTTTTTATTTTAAGAAAGGTGAAAAAATCTTATGTTACTCAAAGAAGAAAAACAACAGGTAATCACAAACAACAAACTTCATGAAACCGATACCGGTTCTCCCGAAGTACAAATCGCTATCCTCACGGCAAGAATCAATCAGTTGACAGAACATCTCAAAAAGAACAAAAATGACCACCATTCAAGAAGGGGTCTCCTTAAAATGGTCGGACACAGAAGAAATCTTCTGAATTACCTCACCAAGAAAGATATTAACCGTTACCGTGAGACAATCAAAAAATTAGGAATAAGAAAATAAATTATTAAAGAAGTTTAGGAGTATTAAAAATAATGGCAAATCAATTAGAGTTTAAAAGCCATAAAATTTTCGAGTATAATTTCGCAGGCAGAAAATTAATCGTTGAAACCGGAAAAATGGCGCAGCTCGCAAACGGAAGCGCACTCATAAGATACGGCGATACGGCAATTCTCGCAACTGCCACAGCATCGGATAAACCCCGCGACGGTATAGATTATATGCCCCTCGCGGTTGACTATGAGGAAAGACTTTACGCAGTAGGTAAAATCCCCGGTTCTTTCATGAAACGCGAGGGTAAACCCTCTGAAAAAGCCGTTCTCACTTCAAGGGTTATCGACCGCCCGATTCGTCCCCTTTTCCCTAAGGATTTGAGGAACGATATAGTTTTATCTCTGCTTGTTTTATCTGTTGACCAGGATAATTCACCCGAAATCACCGCTATGATAGGCGCGTCGATTGCGTTATCTATATCGGATATACCGTGGAACGGTCCGATTGCGGGCGTTTTCGTTGGATTATGCAACGGTGAGATAGTTGTAAATCCCACAGCGGCTCAAAGAGAAATCAGCGATTTGGAACTCACTGTTTCAGCGTCGAAAGAAAAAGTCGTTATGATTGAAGCGGGCGCAAACGAAGTCAAAGACGACGTTATGTACGCCGCTATCATGAAAGCTCACGAAGAAATAAAACCGTTGATTGATTTTATCAACAGTATAAAATCAGAAGTGGGCAAAGAAAAATTCGCTTATGAATCGGTTGACGTTGACCATGATTTATATGACAAGATTAAATCGGTAGTACACGAGGACGTTAAATTCGCCCTCGATACCGATGATAAAACAATAAGAGAAGAAAGACTTTCGGCGGTTTATGAAAAACTTTACGGGTATTTACAGACCGAATACGCCGAAGTTTCGGAGAATTATATAAAAGAAAATGAACCGATGATAAAAGAGTGCATGTACAAACTGCAAAAAGAGACTGTCCGCCGCTGGTTACTCGACGACCAGAGGAGAGTTGACGGCAGGAGCATGGACGCGATTCGTCCGCTCGCTGCGGAAGTGGCGGTATTGCCGAGAGTACACGGCTCAGGTATGTTCACCAGAGGTCAGACGCAAGTTCTCACAACAGCGACACTCGCGCCGATTAGCGAACAGCAGAAACTCGACGGTATCGACGAGGAAGAAGCTAAAAGATATATGCACCACTACAATATGCCCGCATATTCCGTAGGAGAAGCGAGAGCGTCAAGAGGAGCGGGACGACGCGAAATAGGACACGGAGCGTTGGCTGAACGCTCGCTTATACCGGTTTTACCGAGCGTAACGGATTTCCCCTATGCGATAAGAACGGTTTCGGAAGTTATATCGTCAAACGGTTCGACCTCACAGGCATCGGTCTGCGGTTCAACTCTCGCGTTGATGGACGCAGGCGTACCGCTTAAACGTCCGGTCGCGGGTATATCATGCGGACTTATCACAGAGGACGATCGCTGGATGACTATGATTGACATTCAGGGACTCGAAGATTTCTTCGGCGATATGGATTTCAAAGTCGCGGGAACGAGCGAGGGGATAACATCTATACAGATGGACTTAAAAATAGACGGTTTGACACCCGAAATAATCAAGCAGGCGTTTGAAGTTACAAACGCGGGCAGAATTATGATACTCAATGATATTATGCTCAAATGTATAGCGGAACCGCGTCCCGACGTATCCGAATACGCGCCCAAGATGATAACGATGAAAGTCGCTGTTGAAAAAATAAGCGAAGTAATCGGACCGAAAGGCAAAGTTATACAGAAAATCATCGCCGATACAGGCGTTGCGTCGATTGATATCGAGGACGACGGAAGCATATTTATAGCGGCAGTTGACAAAGCCGCGGCATATAAAGCACAGGATATGATAAAATTAATCGCGTTTGACCCGGAACCGGGGAATATTTTCAAAGGCAAAGTCACGGGGATATTATCCGGCGTAGGCTGCTTTGTTGAATATCTGCCGAACAAAGAGGGTATGGTTCATATATCAAGGCTCGCGAACACACGCGTTGAAAAAGTTGAGGACGTTGTAAAAATCGGCGACGAATTTGAGGTTATGTACATGGGAATAAACCCCAAAGGCAAAGTCGATTTGTCCAAGAAAGACGCGGACAACAGAAAGCGTTAAAAAATATCAGCGTAAATATTAAAAGGGCGGGATTTTCCCGCCCATGCGTTTATAGAGTGTGCGTTTGACGCGGGTTACGGGAGACGCGACGGGAACAGGACGCGTGTCACTTTTCTTTTTGCGAAAAAAGAAAAGTGACCAAAAGAAAAACGATACATGGCAAACAGTGGGTTACAGATGCGAAATTGTTTTATTTTGTTTGTCCGCAGACAAACAAAATTGTAAAAAAACAGA
>JGI994J12354_10003162_pt1 | contig 15569 bp, 15 predicted proteins | sample IntmicLarv3ML3BL_FD_12354 | JGI IMG/M metagenome (IMG submission 12354)
CCGCCCCTGCCGTATGGCAGGGGCGGTGGTGCTTGCATTTGTTCTACTCAGCCGCGTCCGCGGTGGGCGCCTCAACTCCGACTTCGACCTCAATCTCCACTTCGACCTCTGCGCAGTCCTCACACTCGCAATCGTCGTCGCAGTCCTCCGCGTCGTCCGCGCAGTCACAGTCATCATCATCGCAGTCACAGTCGACCTCAAACTCAATCTCCTCGGTGCCGGCCTTCAGCTCCTCAATGGCGGCGAGCTTTTCCTCCACGCGCGCGAAGCCCGCGGTGATTTCCTCGCACGCTTGCTCAAGCTCCGGCTCGGGGAACAGCTTGTGCGTCTCGTAATACGTCTTGCCGATTTCAAGGTAGAGCTTGCGAATCGCGCTCCTTTCGGAGACGATTTCGCCCTGTAGCTTTGCGGTTTTCGCAAGAATCTTCGTCTTTTCCTCCGCTCTTCTGTAGATGTCCGCCGACGCCTCTGCGACTACACCTGCCGTGTCAAGGATTTTCTGCTTGATTTCGTTCAGATTGGCCATGGTATGTACCTCCTAATTATCAATATTGTCGTTCTCGTCGTTTTCTTCGATTATCTCAGCATCGGCGGCGATTTCTTCATTTTGCGCGTTTTCTTCAACCGCCAACGATGTTGCGAGCGCCTTGCGCTTGATTTGGAATGCTATCAGCAGTCCCGCCGAGCAGAAGATGCACAGCGCCGCTAACAGCTGCGACACACGGATTCCCGTCGCGCCGAGGTACAGGCTGTCCGTGCGCAGCCCCTCAATCCACACGCGGCCGAGACCGTACCAGAACACGTACAGCAAAAATACTTGTCCGTCGTATTGTTTCCGTTTTTTGGAGAAATTATGCAACACAATTAACCCAATTGCGTTCCACAGCGACTCGTATAGGAACGTCGGATTGACGGAAAGCGTCACGTCGTTCGGATACGCGAGCTTCATCGCCCACGGCAGGTTTGTCAGGGAGCCAAACGCCTCGCGGTTGATGAAGTTGCCCCATCGCCCAATCGCTTGTCCGATTAGCAAACCCAAGCCGCCCGCGTCAAGCAACGCGCCGATACTCAGCTTTTTGCGCCACGCGTAGATTGCAACGGCGATGGAGCCGAAGATTATGCCGCCGTAAATCGCCAAACCGCCCTCGCGGAAGCGTAGAATATTGCCCCACTTGCCCGCGCCGAAATACTCCGACGGATTGAACACGATGTAGTACAGCCGCGCCCCGATAATGCCTGCAATCACTACGCAAAGGAACATATCCAGCACGTTGTCGCGCGTCATTCCGAACGCGTCGCGCCGCTTGTAAACGTACAACAGCGCGAGCACAAAGCCGAGCATAATCGCGACCGCGTAGAAGTAAATCGGGAATCCGAAAATCGAAAAACTGCGCGGCGGATTCATCGTAATCCCGAAAATCGTAATCGTCGGGTCCATTATGCGTCCCCGTTTTCCGTCGCTGCGTTCTCATTTGCGGCGGCGTTCGGTACGACGGTCATCATCGCAAAACGCTCCGTCTGCATCTGCTCGCGGATGAACACAAGCACCTCGTCCGCCGTAATCGTCGTCAACACCTGCGCGCTCTCAAACGAGTCGTAGCCGTTGAAGTGCGAGTGAACCAAGTCCTCCCACGCACTCTCGCTGTCGAGCGAGCGCAGTAGCGAACCGAATTGCTTTTTCTTCAACCGTGCAAACAGCACCTCGTCCAAGCCCTCGTCGGCGACGCGCTTTATCTCGTTCATTACGGCGTCGAATACGGCCTCCGGCTGCGCTCCCGTTCCGTCAAACGCCGTGAAAGCGAGGTTCGCGACAGCACAAAACTCCGCAAAGAAATCGCTTTTCACCAAGCCCTCGTCGTACATTTTCAAGTACAGCGACGAGGATTTTCCCGCAATCATCTGCGCGGCGAGCGTACCCATGAGCGAAAAACGCAGGCGCTCCGCGCCCTTTGGCGGGTACTGCGCCGAGGCGCCGAGCAGGAACATCGGCTCGGAGACCTCCATCGCCTTTTGTGCGCGCAACGCGATGGGCTCAGGCAATTCCTCTGCGCCGTAATCGCGTTGCGGAATTTCGCCGCGCTCCGTCGGCAGAATTTTCTTCGCGATTTCCACGATTTTGTCGGGGTCAACGTCGCCGCCGACTATGAGCGCCATGTTCGACGGCGCGTAGAAAATCTTGTGGCACGCGTAGAGCGTTTCGTCCGTAATCTCCGCAATCGACTCAACCGTTCCAGCGACGGAATAGCGCGCGGGATGGTTGCGGTACAGCAGCTTCATGAAGTCGTAGTACAGCGAATAGGCGGGCGCGTCCTCCGTCATGCGAATCTCTTGCCCGATGATACCCTGCTCCTTTTCCACGCTCTCCGGCGTGAAATACGGCACGGAAACGAAGCTGAGAAGCACCTCAAGATTGTCGTAAAACTTGTTCGTGCTCGTGAAATAGTACCCCGTGATATCCGACGAGGTGTACGCGTTCGGCTGCGCACCGTTCGCGGACAACAGCTCAAGCGCGTTGCCGTCCTCCGTATCGAACAGCTTGTGTTCAAGAAAGTGCGCGACGCCCTCGGGCGTGTCAATCCACTCGCCGCCGTGCTTAAAGCGGCGGTCGGCGCCGCCGTAATTCGTGGCGAAGAACGCAAACGACTTGTAGTAGTCGGGCTTTTTTATGACGAAAATCGGTAATCCGTTGTCGAGCCGCTCTGTGTGAACCTGCTCGCGAATCAGCTCATACGTTTTAGTTTTCATTAGCCGCCCCCATCTCCTTACCTTCCATAAAGTACACCGAGTCAAGCACGACGCTGTTCGCGATTTCGATAATTTGCTCACGCGTCACGTTCTCGGCGAGCGTCGCGAACTCGTCGGGCGTGTACGGTATTCCCGCTAACAGCTGGTCAAGGCACGCCCTTTCAATCCCGCGCGGTCCGTCGTCAAGCGAGGCGAGCAGGCTCGTCGCCACGGCGCGCTTGGCGTACAGCACCTCATCGTCCGTCAAATCGCCCGTGCGAATCGCGTCAAGATTCTTCAAAATTTCCGTGTACGCGAGGTCAAAATTCGCAAATTCCACGCCCGACGACACGACCATAACGCCCTTGTGCTTCTCAATTGAGCTTGACGCGTAGTAGCACAGCGACAGCTTTTCGCGCACGTTCAGAAACAGCTTGGACGTCACCGAGCCGCCGAACGCGGCATTGAACACAGCGAGTGCGGCGTAATCCGGCGTGCGCATCACCTCGCCGACGCGTAAACCCATCGACAGCTTGCCCTGCGTGACATCCATGCGCTCCGTGAAGCGGCGCACCTCGTCGGACGGCGGCGCGAACAGCACCTCCGTCGGCGGTAAGTCGTCGCTCTTCGTTTTCGGCAAACCCGCGAGCGCTTTCGTCATCGCGTCGCGCACGAGCTCCGGTCGCGCCGCACCGACGTACAGCACCTCAATCTGAGCCGTTTCCAAGAGCTTTTTGTATTGCGTCGTAAGGCTTTTCGCCGTAATCTCCGCAACCGCTTTCTCGTCGCCGAGTCGATTTACGCCGTAAGCCTCGCCCGCGCACATGCTGCGCAGCAACGCCGTATTCGCATACGAGCGCTTGTCGTTAATTTCGGCGCGCAGCTCGTTTATGAGATTCTGCTTCTCGCTCTCAACGTACTCGCTAATTAACAGTCCGTTGCGCGTCGCGGGACGCAGCAGCAGCTCGCCGAGCAACGCCGCCGTGCGCTCCAGCACTTTTTCCTCGTTCGGCACAAAATCATCGTCCACGAACTCCGCCGCAAAGCCCACGCATTGCAGCTCTCCGTAGCCGCGAATCGGCTGCGTAATCGACGCACCGTAAAGGTCGTCGCACGCATCCGAGAGAGCGCGCAGGTCGGGCAGCGTTGCCGTGCCGCGCCGCAGCACCCTTGGAATCAGGGCGTTTTTCGACGCATCTTCTTTTGATAGGTGCGTCAACAGGTTTACGGTGATTGCGCCCGTTTTGAATTTCTCCGTGCTCGCACACGTCAACCGCACACGCGGCGACAGCGCGAATTTTTGTATCTTCAGCAAATCATTTACCTCCCTTTCGGCGAGTAGTTTTATACATATAACGGTAGTTTACCATAAATATCACGAAAATAGAATACAAAACACATTAAATTTCAATTAAATCGTAAAAAGCCCTCGGGATAGCAATCCCGAGGGCTTTTTTGTGTGTTATATGCTTTACTCAGCCGTTGCGATAACGACGCCCGAACCGACCGTACGGCCACCCTCGCGGATAGCGAAGCGGAGACCGTGCTCGATGGCGATGGGGGTAATCAGCTCAACATCCATGTCGATGTTGTCGCCGGGCATGCACATCTCAACGCCATCAGGCAGCTTGATGATACCCGTAACGTCCGTCGTACGGAAGTAGAACTGCGGACGATAGTTGTTGAAGAACGGGGTGTGACGGCCGCCTTCGTCCTTAGAAAGGACGTAAACCTGACCCTTGAACTTCGTGAGCGGCTTGATGGACTTCGGCTTAGCCAGAACCTGACCGCGCTCGATGTCCGTCTTGGCGATACCGCGGAGCAGAGCACCGATGTTGTCGCCTGCCTCGGCATAGTCGAGGAGCTTGCGGAACATTTCGATACCCGTGATCGTTGTCTCGCGGGCCTCGTCCATAAGACCGACGATTTCGACCTTATCGTTCATGTTGATTTGACCACGCTCGACACGACCCGTAGCAACGGTACCGCGGCCGGTGATGGTGAAAACGTCTTCAACAGGCATAAGGAACGGCAGATCGGCCTTACGTTCCGGCGTCGGAATGTACTCGTCAACTGCGTCCATGAGCTCCTTGACCTTCGCATAGTCCTCGTGACCTGCGTCGGTGGATTCGCTCGAAAGTGCCTGAAGCGCGGAACCGCGGATAACGGGGATGTCGTCGCCGGGGAACTCATAGTCGCTGAGAAGCTCGCGGACTTCCATCTCAACGAGCTCAAGGAGCTCTTCGTCGTCAACCTGGTCAACCTTGTTGAGGAACACGACGATTGCCGGAACACCAACCTGACGGGCGAGGAGGACGTGCTCCTTCGTCTGCGCCATCGGGCCGTCGGAAGCTGCGATAACGAGGATGGCACCGTCCATCTGCGCGGCGCCGGTAATCATGTTCTTGATATAGTCGGCGTGTCCCGGGCAGTCAACGTGCGCATAGTGGCGCGCGTCCGTCTCGTACTCAACGTGTGCGGTGTTGATGGTAATGCCGCGCTCGCGCTCTTCGGGAGCCTTATCGATGTTGGCATAATCCTCAAACTTCGCCTTGCCGGTGAGGGAAAGGAACTTCGTGATAGCGGCGGTGAGGGTGGTCTTGCCGTGGTCAACGTGACCAACGGTGCCGATGTTTACGTGCGGCTTATTACGCTCAAATTTTGCCTTTGCCATTGTGTATAATCCTCCAATCGAATTATCATTTTAAATAATGTTGTTTTAATTTGTACGTCAATCCATATTAGCGACGTATTTTACCACAATTTCCAAGAAATTGCAATACTTATTTTTTGCCTGCGATGATTTCTGCCTGCAAGGATTTCGGAATTTCGACGTATGCGTGCGGCTCCATCGCGTAGTTGCCGCGTCCCTGCGTTTTAGAACGCAAATCGGTCGCGTAGCCGAACATCATCGACAGCGGAACCTGTGCGTCAACCTGCGTTGCGCCAAGGCGCGTCTCCATACCGTTAATCTGACCGCGACGGGCGCTGATATCGCCCATAACGTCGCCCATATAGTCCTCGGGCACCGTGACGGAGACCTTCATAATCGGCTCAAGAATCGTCGGCTTAGCCTTTGCCATAGCGTCCTTAAACGCCATCGAACCGGCGATTTTGAACGCCATTTCGGACGAGTCAACCTCGTGATAGCTGCCGTCGTAGAGCTCTACACGAACGTCAACGACTTGATAGCCGGCGAGAATACCGCTTTGCATTGCGCCGCGGATACCGTCGTCAACGGCGGGAATGTATTCCTTCGGAATCGCGCCGCCTACAATCTTGTTGACGAATTCGTAGCCCTTGCCGGACTCGTTCGGCTCAATGCGAATCTTAACATGACCGAATTGACCCTTACCGCCGGACTGGCGTGCGTACTTGTGGTCGACGTCTGCCGTGCCGAGAATCGTCTCCTTGTAGGAAACCTGCGGCTTGCCGACGTTTGCTTCAACCTTGAACTCGCGGAGCATACGGTCTACGATGATTTCAAGGTGGAGCTCACCCATGCCGGAGATAATCGTCTGTCCCGTCTCTTGGTCGGTGTACGTGCGGAACGTCGGGTCCTCCTCGGCGAGCTTTGAGAGCGCGATACCCATCTTCTCTTGACCGGCCTTTGTTTTCGGCTCAATCGCGACACTGATAACGGGTTCCGGGAACTCCATCGACTCCAGAATTATCGGGTGCTTCTCATCACAGAGAGTATCGCCCGTTGTCGTATTCTTCAAACCTACCGCCGCGCCGATATCGCCGGAAAAAATCTCCTCAATATCTTGACGCTCATTGGCGTGCATTTGCAGAATACGGCCGATGCGCTCGCGCTGACCCTTCGTTGAGTTGTAGACACTCGCGCCCTTATCGAGCTTACCGGAGTAAACGCGGAAGAACGAGAGGCGACCGACGAACGGGTCTGTCATAATCTTGAACGCAAGCGCGGAAAACGGCGCATCGTCCGAGCTCTCACGCGTGTCCTCCTCATCGGAGTCGGGCAGCGTTCCCTTAATTGCCGGGATGTCAAGCGGCGACGGCATGTAGTCAACGATTGCGTCTAAGAGCTTCTGTACGCCCTTATTGCGATAGCTTGTACCGCAAACGACGGGAATCATATCAACGGCGACGGTCGCCTTGCGGATTGCCGTTCTGATTTTCTCAGTCGGCACCTCTGCACCCTCAAGATACAATTCCATGATTTCGTCGTCGAAATCGGAAATCGCCTCCAAGAGCTTAGAGCGGTACTCATCCGCGAGCTCCTGCATGTCCGCAGGAATCTCCTCAATGCGCATATCCTGCCCGAGGTCGTCGTAGTAGACGTCCGCGTTCATCTCGACGAGGTCGATGATGCCCTTGAAGTCTGCCTCCGAACCAATCGGGAGCTGAATCGGCACTGCGTTGCATTTAAGTCTGTCCTCAACCATTCTCAGAACGTTGAAGAAGTCCGCGCCCATGATGTCCATCTTATTGACGTAAATCATACGCGGAACATGATAATGGTCGGCTTGACGCCAAACCGTTTCGGACTGCGGCTCAACGCCGCCCTTGGCGCACATAACCGTGACGGAGCCGTCCAAAACGCGCAAGCTGCGTTCGACTTCAACGGTGAAGTCAACGTGTCCCGGCGTGTCGATTATGTTAATGCGGTTGTCCTTCCAGAAGCACGTTGTAGCGGCGGACGTAATCGTGATTCCGCGCTCCTGCTCCTGCGCCATCCAGTCCATCGTCGCGTTACCCTCGTGGGTTTCGCCGATTTTATGCGTACGACCCGTATAGAACAGGATACGCTCGGTGGTGGTGGTTTTACCGGCATCAATGTGAGCCATGATTCCGATGTTTCTTGTGTTTTCAAGCGAATATTGCCTAGGCATTCTCTACTCCTTCTCCTACCAACGGAAATGCGCAAACGCCTTGTTAGAGTCTGCCATTCTGTGCGTATCTTCACGCTTCTTAACTGCGGCACCGACGCCGTTGGCGGCATCCATAAGCTCGCCTGCGAGACGCTCACGCATCGTTTTCTCGTTGCGGGCACGAGCGTAGCTCGTCAGCCAGCGCAAACCGAGCGTACGACGGCGGTCGGGGCGAACTTCAATCGGCACCTGATAGGTCGAGCCGCCGACGCGGCGCGCCTTAACTTCAAGGCTCGGCATAATGTTTTCGATTGCGGTGGTGAACACCTCAAGCGGCTCCTTGCCGGTCTTTTCCTTGATTAAGTCGAATGCTCCGTAGACGACTTTCTGGGCTACGCCCTTCTTTCCGTCAAGCATTATGCTGTTTACAAGTCTTGTAACAAGAACCGAATTATATATCGGGTCCGGCAAGACCTCTCGTTTGGGTACGTTACCTCTTCTGGGCACTATACTTCCCTCCTTAAAAACGCGGAATATATCCGCAGGTACTCCGTTCGGTTTCCGAACGGTATTGCCGACCGGTGGTAACATACATAAACAGTAATGTATATAAACCCCTTCGGACTTTGGTTGGCGTAATGTCATGGGCTTTTGCGATAAACCGCGGTTTTTCGCGAAAACTCCAAAACGGCGCACGGCAACAATGCCGCACCGAGACATCACGCGCCTTTCGGGTGAAATCAGCTTACTTCTTGCCGGCCTTCGGTCTCTTGGCACCATACTTAGAGCGCGCCTGCATACGCTTGGCAACGCCTTGGGTATCGAGCGTACCGCGAATGATGTGGTAACGCACGCCGGGGAGGTCCTTGACACGACCGCCGCGAATCATAACAACGCTATGCTCTTGCAGGTTGTGTCCGATACCGGGGATATACGCCGTGACCTCAAATCCGTTCGTCAGGCGCACACGGGCGATTTTACGCAGAGCGGAGTTCGGCTTCTTCGGCGTAGCGGTACGAACTGCTGTGCAAACACCGCGCTTCTGCGGGGCGGAAAGGTTGGTTTCCTTGTTCTTGAGCGTGTTCAAACCCTTTTGCATCGCCGGAGAGTTGGACTTATACGTCGTTGTCTTTCTTCCGTGGCGGACGAGTTGGTTAAATGTGGGCATTTTTTTCCTCCTTTCTTCAATGATAACCCTACGCGGACGCACGTAAAATAAACCCGCGTCACGCAGGGATAGTTATTCTATCACACAAAACACTGTGCTGTCAATAGTTTTTTGGAGTTTTTTTGCAGTTTTACGTGCGGTGCGTTTTACCGACGGTCAATCGCAATCCCCCGCGCATTTGCGCAAAAAAGTGCCGCCCTAACGGGCGGCATTTCGGAGCTATGGCAAATCCTTCACAACGCTGCCGATGCCCTCGCGGTGGAGCAGCTTGCGGTCCTCAACCGTCAGCCACTTGCCGGCACTGCGTGTAAACGCGTAACACTCAAGGCGGTCAACCTCAGAGATGCCGTAAAACATACCCACGGACGTCATCTTGCCGATGTCCATTACGTCCATTCCCATGATTCCCGGCCCCGCCATCTCGCGCCACACAAAAACGTAGATATTCTCCGCAATTTTGACATACTGCGCAGGTTCTGCAATGGTGAGATACAGCGAATCGGGACCGAAACCAACGATTTCGTTCAGAAAAAAACGTGGGTTAATGTAGTGATGCGTCAGCCAAAACTCGCCGACGTGCCACGCGGCAACTTTGCCCACGAAGTCATCCGTGAACGCGTGCGGCTCGCCCGTCACAGTACCACGCCCGACAATTTCCGCGAAAGAGAGGCTGCATGACGTGTCGCGCGGCGTATAATCGTCGTTGCCGACCTGCGCATTGTTGACGGTCACGCGGTTCGTGTTCAGGTCGATGCACATCGCCGTCATTTTCGGCGGAGGCAATGTCATATCGTGCATATAGAACATAAAATAGATGCCCTGCGCAGCCTCGTAGCACTCGTAGTACGAGTGCTGCCACGCCGTGCGCTCGTAGTAGCGCAGCCGGTTCGCGTCCGTGAACTCGTAGCGCGCGCCGTTGCTCAGCGTCAGCGTGCCGAGCTTCGCAAGCGCGTCGGACAGCGGCGCCGGATAGTGCAGTCCACCATCGTAAGGGTTGTTCGATGGGTCTTTTGCAATTTCAAAGACCTCGCGTTTCGTGAATTGCGTCTGCGGTAAGCGTCTGTCGTATGGAATTTGCATGATTTTACCTCCGTTTCCTATGCTTAACTCAGCATGGTGTCGCAAAAATGGCATTGCACCGTCTCGTCAATGCGCTTTCTGATTTTACTGCCGCAGTGCGTGCATATAACGTATTCAAAGTCCGCAACGGACGACGGTATTTCGTCCTCGACTGCCGTGGACACAACCTCCATGGTGCTTGCATCAAAACCGGTGCTCTTAATCAGTCCCTTCGCGATCAGCTTGCGCAAATCCACCGCGACGAGCTCCGCGGGGAGCTCCATCACGACAGCAATCTCCTGCACTGACGTGCGCCCGCGCGGTATCACATCTTTGTAAATCGGCAACCTGTCCATTCTCGCCTTGATTTTACGACTCTCTACAAGCGCAATTATCGACAGCACCAACATTGATGCGTAGATTAACAGGCCTATAGGGTTGAACTCTTCCTTAACAACGAAGTTGGACGCTATCCCGACGAGACTGCCGACCCCAACCGCGTACCCGACGAGGCTCAAAACCATGTGTTCGCCGGATTCCAACACCGAATTTGAATTAGAACGCATAATGTGCTCCTTTCTGTAAAGACGCTGTACCGGTCGCCACAGGTGCGTTGTGCGCAAGGGCGAACTGTGTCCGCCCGTGGTTATGCTTCTTGCAGGACGAGAACCTCGCCCCCTACGTGGCGTGTGGGGAAACGGCGGGGACCACATGGGGTCCACTACGAGCGCAGGACGCCGAGGACAGGGGAACACAGTTCTCCCCTACAAAACGTCAGTCCACGCCTATCTTCTTCCGCCGCCACCGCCGGAGCGACCGCCGCCGGAGCTGCGTCCGCCACCTCCGCTGCTGCGACTGCCGCCGCCGCTCGAACGGCCGCTTGAGCCGCCGAAACCGCCGTAGCCGCTGCCGCGCGACGAGCCGCCGCTACTACCGCCGAAGCCACCGAAGCCGCCGCCCGAACGTGTGTTCGTGCCGTTGCCGCGCGTGGTGTTCGGGTTATAGCGTGTCGTGTTTGAGGTGTAGCGCGGAGGCGGGGGCGGGGCGCGATAGCGCGGCTGTTGGCGGTACCACGTGCGATACGGACGCCGCCCGCCGAAGCCGAGCCCGTACCAGAAATGATAGCGCGGCATCGGCGTACCTACATGCGTGTAATAAGAGCGATATCGCCGCCTGTCGCGACCGATGTTGCTGATAACCGCAATCAAAATCACGACAGCCACGAACACCCAAAAGCCGTTGATGCGCGGCGCGGGAGCAGGTTGGTACGTTGAGCCCATGTTGTAATCGTTGTTATATTCCGTGTACGGACCGCTGTTGTCCTGCGGCACCTCTTGGAACAGGCCGTATTCGTCGGCGAACCACGTGAAAATCTGCTCCAACGTTGCGTTCACGGCTTCGTCGTAGCGTCCCGCGTCCACATCGTCCCAGAAATACGTGTCAAGCAACGCGTTGATGCGGTTGCTCGTCCAGTACGAGCGAATGCCTGAGCCGACCTCAAGCCAGCCCTTTTTCTCCTCCGTCGCGAGCAGCAGTAGCATACCGTTGTTCTGCCGCGCGTCGCCGACCTGCCAATCGTTGAACAACTGTGCCGCATACTCATCGGAGTACATACCGTCGAGGTACTTCACCGTCACAACGACGACCTCCGCACCGTCGCACAGCGCAGAAAGCCCGTTCTCCGCATCGTTATTTGAGTTTACAATCATATTCTCCGTTGACGGTTTCAGCACGTTCGCGTAATCCGCGACGAAGAAGCTATCCGATTGCTCCACCACAGCGAGCGCAGGAATCGCGCACATTATTACGGTTATAATCGCAAAAAATAATGCTAAAATGCGTTTTTTCAATAGTTTATCCTCCGTTATCACACCGACCAATTTGAAATTTCAAACCTATGCGGCTTGACCCCTAACAGATTGTCGGGAAAATTGTCCACCCGCGCATTGTACTCGTCAACAAGCCGACGAAGGAACAATGTCGCCGAGCGATATTCGTCTCCGTAGGCGTTCCACTCCGCTAAATCCTGCGGCTCCGACACGACAGTCTCCGCAACCATAGCCAACGCGAGGTACGTCGCGTTCATGTCTGCATATGCAATGTTCCTATCCAAGAGTGTCGTCGCCTCGATAAGATTTGAGCGTGCAGTACGCAACCGAGTCGTGGCTTCCGAGAGGTCATCGTAACGATTCGCCACAGTAATTACACCCATAATTGCATCAACGCAAACGTAAAGCTGAAAGTCTATGGTGTCCGTAGCATCGGGCTTCCCGCTCATATAAACCGTCTGTTCCACCTCTCGTACGAGCTTGTTTAGTGTACGATACGTGCCCCCGAACAACGACGCGACGAGCACAACGACCATGACGCATGCCGCGAACCGTGGGTTTTTCAGTATTTTCATAGGCATTCGTCCTTTCGTTTTGCTGTGTGTTAATTTCTTACTTTTTCATGTCCAACAGTTTTGCTTTCAGCTCGCCCTCAATGCGGCCAAGCTCAACCTCGGCCTCGCGACGCTTTGCGGCACCTTCGATTTGAATCGTGCGCACTTCTTCAAGCGTCTCAATGAGGCTGTTGTTCGTCGCAACGAGCGTCTCAATGTCCGCGATGCCGCGCTCGGACTCTTTCGCGACCTCAATCGTGCCCATTTTCAGCGCTTCGGCATTCTTGCGCAACAATGCGTTTGTCATGTCGGAAACCTCGCGCTGCGCTTTCATCGCCTGCTCTGCGTTGTGCATGCCGAGCGCGAGCACCATCTGCGATTTCCACAGCGGAATCGTGTTGACGATGGAAGTTTGAATCTTCTCTACCATCATACTGTCGTTGTTCTGAATCAAGCGAATCTGCGGCGCCATCTGAATGGAAATCATGCGCGTCAACTCAAGGTCGTACAGCTTTTTCTCAAAGCGGTTAATCATGTTTGCGTAGTCGTTCGCCTTTTGCGCGTCCTCCGGCAAGCCCGATTCACGCGCCTTGGCTTGAAGTTGCGGCAGCGTCTCGCTCTGGCAGATTTCCAGCTTGCGCTTGCCGGCAAGAATGTACATCGTCAGCTCTTTGAAGTAATTTTGGTTGATTTCGTACATTTTATCGAGCATCGCCGCGTCTTTGAGCAGCGTGACTTGGTGCTTTTCGAGCATATCAACGATTTTGTCTACGTTCATGTCCGCCTTGTCGTACTGCGCCTGCATCGTCGCAATTTGGTTCGTCACTTTTTTCTTGATGCCGAAAAGACCCTTTTTCTCCTCCTCGCCGTAATTGAAGCCCTTTAGCTCCACGACGAGACTTGAGAGCATATTGCCGACCTCGCCCATGTCCTTCGTGCGCACAGCCTTGAGCGTGTTCTCCGAGAACTCGGAGATGTTGCGCTGTCCCGCAGCGCCGTAAGTAAGCACGGCGTTCGTGTCCGTGATGTCAATCATGTCGGAAAATTCTTCGACCTGCTTGCGCTCCGCGTCGGTGAGCTGATCCATGCTCAGCTTGACGGCCGTTCCGTCACGCTTTGCGTTCGTCTCCTCTACGGACGGAGCCGTAGCCATGGCTACGCCTGCGGCTGTCGGCGCGTCCTGCGGCGAGAGTGTGAGTGTCGGCTTGTACTCGAGGGCTTCCATATTAGTGTTTTCAGTCATTTTCGTGTCTCCCTTTCTTTTATACGGCGAACTCGCTCGCAAGCAGTCCGTCCCTTTTCAGCAGTGCCTCCAGCACCATAATATCCGTTTCAATATCAAGCGCCTGATTCTTAAACAGCGCGTCATACTGCTTCTCATAGCTCGCGTGAATTTGCCGCAGTGCTTCCTCAATGCGCGCGAGCGTCGCGTCTATACTCTCGCCCGTTGCGCCGCCGCGCCCGAACCGCTCGTAAGCGTACAGCAGCTTCATCGTCGTCGGCAGATAGAAATCCGCAAACCTGCGCACCGCGCGGTAGTCCGTCGGATCGTCGATTACGTCCTTGAAAATCTTGTCCGTAACGTCAATAATTGCCGCAATCTCACTGCGCACGGATTGCTCCGCAATCGCGTCATGGAGCTTTTTCATCTCCGCAACAGCAATCTCGCCCTCGCGCAGAAGCGCGTCGATGTCCGCGTCGCCCGTCGTGACGGACTCTGCGGGAACCTCGATGACTTCAACCCTGTCGGGAAAAATTGCGCGTAAAATCACGCATACGACGAGCCCTGCGGTGATGATGAGCGAATAATGCGTCCAGTTATACATCGGAAAAATCAGTGCGTAGAGCACGAACGCCGCCGCCGCGCCGTAAAGCGGAATCGCGGACGGGTGCCGTTTGACCTTCTTCATCGAATCACCTCGCTTTCATTCTGTGCATATAAATGTCTGCATTGTCCACGGGCATTGTAGGGGCGACCAACGCCTCGGCTACGCCGAGCCGCGTGTTCTCCCGCGTGCTTCCCGTGCAATAACCTAATCATTTTACACCACACAACATTAAAAGTCAATTAAACTAATATTAAAGTTACCTTAACACACCCCCAACACACCCCCCGCTACGCCCCACAAGGGGGGCGCGGCGAGCGGCGACAGCCCGAGGGCGAAGCCCGAAGCCCGAGCGCAGCGAGGGGCACGCACCGCGCGGGAGCCGCGAAGCGGCGAGGGCGGGCACCAAAGAATTTTCAAGAAAAAGCATTCGCTTTTTCGGTTTAGGATTGGTGAGACCGCAACATACCGCACGTACATTTTCCTATGGGAAAACGCACGATTTACGTGCATTGCGGCGCGCACCGTCCCCCCACAGGGGCGAACCTCTCGCTACGCGAGAGCTGCATTGCGTGTCCGCGTCCCTGCGCTCAGAATGACAGGTTTTGCAAACCCCGTAGGGTTTCCGTCGGAACGACGGAAATAAAGCACAAAAATGTCGTTCCCGAGGGCGTGTACCTCGGAAACGACACCTTGCGCGTGCGCTCGCGGTGAGCGAACGTGCGCGAAAAACTCAAAATGCAGCGTAGCTGCTTTTTGAAAGCGAAGCGTCGAGCATTTTCTCTATCGACACCGCGTAGCCCTTTTGCGGGTCGTTAATCAGCACGTGCGTAACGGCGCCAACCAGCTTGCCGTCCTGAATTATCGGGCTGCCGCTCATACCTTGCACAATCCCGCCCGTTGCCGCCGTGAGCTCCTCGTCCGCGACCGTAATCAGCATACTGCGACCATTCGCCTCGTCGCCGCGATACACGCGACTGACTTCAACATCGTACCGCTCCACCGCCTCGCCCGCGATGTTCGACAGGATATACGCCGCGCCCGTGTGAATTTCCGCTTCCTCCGCGATTTCAATGGCATTCTCGCTCACCAATGCGCCTTGCGCCGTACCGAAAATGCCGCAGTCCGTGTTCAGGCGAATCGTGCCGAGCTTCGCGTCGAAGTCGAACGCACCGTGGAGCTGTCCGGGTGTGCCGGATTTGCCCTTAGTAACGTCCGTGACGGAAACGCGCGAGATTGCGCCCTCACGCACGGGAATGCGCGTGCCCGTCTCGCCCTCGTTGACGGCGTGACCGAGCGCACCGTAGCTGCCGTCCTGCGGGTCGTAGTACGTCACGGTTCCGATGCCGGAAATCCCGTCGCGCACGTATAATCCAAGCGTGCAACCGTCTTTCGTCTTGTGCGGCGTGACCTCAAATTGCAGCGTCTCGTCGCCGCGCCGCACCTGAATCGCGACGGCCTTACCGTCGGATTCTTTCACGGCAGCTTTGAGCTCGTCGCCTGTCGTAATCTGCGCCTTGCCGACGCGCGTAATCACGTCGCCGGCGCGAAACCCGACCTTTTTCGACGGCGAC
>JGI994J12354_10003163_pt1 | contig 15568 bp, 10 predicted proteins | sample IntmicLarv3ML3BL_FD_12354 | JGI IMG/M metagenome (IMG submission 12354)
TATGACGACGAGGGGGCTGTGTCCCTTTTTCGCGGCGGCTCCATCGCGGCAGAGTGCGAGGCGGCGGCGGCACGCTGTGCTGCGCTTGTTCGGGAAGGGAGCTGCCACTATCGCGACATTGCCATTGCCGTTCGCGGCTATGACTCTTATGCCGCGCAGCTTTCTGCTGTTATGGCGCACTATGAAATTCCGCTTTATTCTGCTATCAAAGCCGATATTATGCAAATGCCGCTGCCTATGCTCCTGTCCGGCGCTTTTGACATTGTATCTGGCGGCTTTGCTTATGAGGACGTGATTGGCTATTTGCGCTGCGGTCTTTCGGGACTTAGCGCGGATGAGTGCGACCTGCTCGACAGTTATGCGTTTTTGTGGTCCCTACGCGGTAGCGCCTGGTATGGCGATGCCGAATGGAGCCAGCACCCCGACGGCTATGGTCACGGCGAGCTGTCGCCGGAGGCACGCTCGCGGCTTTTAAGGCTTGGCGAGCTTCGCAGGCGCGCCATAACGCCGCTTTATAATTTTCAAAAAGCCGGAGCCGCCGCCAAAACAGCGAGGGAGCAGGCAAAGGCGCTCGCTGCCTTTTTTGCGGAGCTTGACCTCTCGCAAACGCTCGCGGCAAGAAGCCGGGAGCTGCACGAACTTGGGCTTTCTGCGCAGGCGGCGCAGTATAGCCAGCTTTGGGGCATAATTGTGGAAGCTACCGAAGCTTGCGCTGCGATTTTGGGCGAAATGCTAATGACACAGGAAGAATTTGGTCGGCTTTTTTGCCTTATGCTCGGAAGCTATGAGGTTGGAACAATTCCGCTTTCTCTCGACAGCGTGAGCGCCGGAGATTTTGACAGAATGCGCCGGCGCAGCATAAAGCACCTTATCGTTTTGGGCTGCGACAGCAGCGCTGTGCCAAGCGTTGGTCCTGCCTCCGGCATTTTTTCGGACGAGGACCGCGAAGAGCTTACACAAAAATTAAATCTTGAAATCGGCGACACCGCGCCGAGCCGGCTCTGCCGCGAATATGCCCTTGCGTACAACTGTATGACCCTTCCAGAGACAAGCCTTTTCGTCAGCTATCGCGCGGCAGCCGGTGAGGAAGGCTCTAAAAATCCTTCCTTCGTCATGTCGCGCCTTGCTAAAATTTTCGGAAAAGAAATTGAATCAATTGACCTTGACCTTTGCCGCGAAGCCGCGCCAAACGGTGTTTTTGAGCTTGCGGCAGCAGCTTTTTCGCCAAACGGCGATGCGCGAGCGGCGGCAGCGCGAGACTATCTTCTCGCCCGGGGCGAGAGAGATGATTTGGAGCGCATTCGCGCAGCGGCGCAGCTATCGCGCGGCAAGCTTTCCCCACAAGCGGCGACGCAGCTTTACGGCGAGGAGCTTCGCCTTTCGGCTTCGCGGATTGACCGCTTTTCCTCGTGCCGGTTTTCTTATTTTCTTCAATACGGTCTTCGGGCAAAGCCGCGCCAGGCGGCAAGCTTTTCGCCGCCGGAGATGGGCACCTTCATGCACTATGTGCTGGAGGGCGTCGCCGCCAAAATTGAGCAGCTCGGCGGCTTTAAGGTGGTTACGCCGGAGCAGGCGCAGGCGCTGTGCGCGACATGCGTTAACGACTATGCCCACGAATATTTAAACGATTTTCGCGAGAAGAGCGGACGGTTTGTTTATCTTTTCAAACGGCTTGCTTCAACGGTTAAAGCCGTTGTGGCAGATATGGCAGCGGAGCTGGCGCGCTCTGATTTTTCGCCGCTTGATTTTGAGCTTGATTTTGGCGATGCTTCGGTATTTCCTCCCCTTGCGACCGGCGATGGCAAGCTCTATCTAACCGGCATTGCCGACCGCGTGGACGGATATTATCACAACGGAAAGCTCTATGCCCGCGTTGTGGATTATAAAACCGGCGTCAAGGCTTTTTCGCTTTCCGATGTTTGGCACGGCATGGGGCTTCAGATGCTTTTGTATCTTTTTGCGCTCTCCAAAAGCGCCGGCGAAAAATACGGCGCGGAGATTGTTCCGGCGGGAGTTTTATATGTCCCGGCAAGGGAGGTGCTCTTGTCTGAAAAATCGGATTTGCCTGACGATGAAATTTCAAAGCGCCGCGCCGCAGCACTGCGCCGCAGCGGACTTTTGCTTGACGATGCGCAAATTTTGAACGCGATGGAGCACGGCGACAACCGCTACATCCCCGTGAAGCTCAAGTCCGGCGAATATTCGGGCGACAGCCTTGCAAGCCTTGAGCGGCTCGGTCTGCTTTTTGGACACATTGAGAAAACCCTTGCTGGGCTTGCGAGCGAGCTTCGCTGCGGCAGCATCGCGGCAGACCCTTATTTTCGCTCGGCTTCCGACAATGCCTGCACCCACTGCGACTATTCCGGCGCCTGCCATTTTGACGAGGTCTGCGACAGCCGCAGATATTTAGCGCGGCTTGGCACGCAAGAGGTTTGGGCGCGACTTGAAAATTCTGCAAAGGAGGACGCTTAAAAAATTATGGGCTTTTCATTTACAGACGGTCAGAGAGCCGCGATAGACCACCGCGGCTCGGCGCTTTTGGTGTCTGCCGCGGCAGGAAGCGGAAAAACCAGGGTTTTGACCCAGCGACTTATGGAATATATCCAGGGCAAGGAAAATCCGCAGAACATAAACCGTTTTCTCATAATCACCTACACCCGTGCGGCAGCGGCAGAGCTTCGCGAGAGGATTATCTCCTCGCTTGAAGCCTTAGCCGCAGAAAATCCGCTTGATAAAAATCTCCGGCACCAGCAAAACCTGTGCTACAACGCACACATCGGCACAATCCACAGCTTTTGTACGGACATTTTGCGAGAATATTGCCACGAAATCGACCTTCCCCCCGCCTTTAAGGTTATGGACGAGGACAGGGCGCAAACGATGAAGGAGGCCGCACTCTCCAAAGTTTTGGAAGATCGCTATGACAAAATCGCCGAAGACCCCGACTTTGCAGCGCTTGTTGACACCGTTGGCGCCGGGCGCGATGACGAGCGGCTCACCTCCGTCATTCGTACGCTTCACGACAAGATGCGCTCGCACCCATATCCGGAGGATTGGCTTCGCTCTCAGCTTGACAATTTTCTAGCGCAGGGCATAAGCGATGCCTCGGAAACTGAATGGGGCCGGGTGATTTTGGCACATGTCGCCCAGAGGGCACAGGCAGCAGCGCAAGCTCTTGAAGCCGCGCTTTTTGAAATGTGCGAGAGGGACGACGCCGTAAAAAAGGCATATGGCCCAAACTTTGAGAGAGAAGCGGCAGCGCTTCGGGATTTTTCTCGCGCCGCGGAGCTTGGCTGGGACAGGGCAGTGGCAACGCTTCCCATAGAATTTTCGCGCCTTGGCTCGCTTAGAAATTATGAGGACAAGGCTTTTGCAGACAGGGTAAAGGCAGCGCGCGACGACGCGAAGGATGCCTGCTCCAAATTTGCGGAGCTTTTGTCTGCCCCGTCGGAGGAGCTTTTTTCGCAAACGCGTGGGGTTTATCCCGCCATGTGTGCGCTTTCCGATATCACAATTTCGTTTGACCGCGAATTTTCCGCAGAGAAGCTGCGCCGGGGTCTTGTGGATTTTTCGGACCTTGAGCATTTTGCCGCGCGGCTTTTGTCCGACAGGGAAACAGACCGCCCAACCTGGGCAGCCTTTGAGATTTCCCAGCGCTTTTCGGAGATTATGGCTGACGAATATCAGGATGTTAACGCTGTGCAGGAAATGATTTTTTCTGCCATTTCTCAAGCCGCTTCCATTTTTGGCAGCAAAAAGGCGCCCTTCATGTTTATGGTTGGCGATGTTAAGCAGTCTATCTATCGTTTTCGCCTTGCCGAGCCGGGGATTTTTCTTGAAAAATACCGCAGCTTTGCCGACTATAGGCAAGCGCCGCCGGGGCAGGATGTTAAGGTTTTGCTTCAGGAAAATTTTCGCTCCAGGGCTTCGATTTTGAGCTGTGCCAACCATGTTTTTTCAAATATAATGTCCCGTGCCTTGGGCGAGATGGACTATGACAGCGATGCCGCTTTGAAATTTGGAGCGCTCGATTATCCCGAGGGCAGCGACACGCCGGCAGAGCTTTTCTTAATCGACCCCGGCGAAAGGGGCGAGGAGCAGTCACCGCAAAAGGCACAGCTTGAAGCCCGGTTTGTCGCGCGGCAGATAAAGCAAATGGTGGAGCGCAGCGAGCTTGTTTACTCCGCCGGACAGGGGCGAGGCTGCCGTTGGGGCGATTTTGCCATTCTTTTGCGCTCGCCCTCGTCAAACGGCGCGGTTTTTCGGCGCGAGCTTTTGGCGCTTGGCATTCCTGTACATTCGCGGCAGGGCGGCGGTTTTTTTGCAAGTCTTGAGGTTTCTGTCACGATAAACCTTCTTGCCATTATCGACAACCCACACAATGATGTTCCGCTCATCTCGGTTTTGCGCTCGCCTGTTTTTTGCTTTTCGCCGGACGAGCTGTCGAAAATTCGCGCGGCAAAAAAAGATGGCGATTTTTACGACGCGCTTTGCGCCTTCGCAGGACAGTGCGCCCACTGCGCCGAGTTTTTGCGCGAGCTTGATTCCCTTCGCGATGTAAGCTGCGACCTTGGCATTGCCCCTCTTCTCTGGCGGATTTACAGCAGCACGAGGCTTTTTGCCATCTGCTCCGCCATGGACGACGGCAGCGCACGGCGAGCGAACCTCATGCAGCTTTTTGAATGCGCCAAGGGCTTTGAGAGCGGCGGATACAAGGGGCTTTTCCGGTTTTTGTCATATCTCCGCCGCATGGCAGAGCGAGGCGAGGAGCCGGCTTCTGCCGCACAAGGCTCCGATTTTGTGCAAATCACGAGCATCCACAAGTCCAAGGGGCTTGAATATCCGTTCGTATTTTTGTGCGATTTGTCGCACCAGTTTAACAAAATGGATTTGCGCAAAAACCTTCTCATCCACCCAAAGCTCGGCATCGGTCCGAAGGTAACAAACGCAAGGCGCGGCATCGAATTTCCCACCCTTGCGCGAAATGCAATAGAAATTGCCCTCACGGACGAGCTGCTCAGCGAGGAAATGCGTGTTTTATATGTCGCGATGACCCGGGCAAGAGAGCGGCTTTTCATGTCCTGCATTATGGAAAAACCGGAGGAAAAGCTTCAAAAAGCGGCGCTAAATCTCACTTCGCCCATCTCGCCCACAGCGCTTCGGCGCGCGCCATCGCCGGCAGCTTGGCTAATTTCTGCCGCGCTGCTTGACGGAGGTGAGGAGTTTATAAAAACTAAAATTGTAAGACCGCAGGAGCCAGAGGAGGCTTTGGACCCTGCGGCAGAGCGCGCCCCGGTGCTGCCTTCTCCTGAGGTTCTCGCACGAATTTCCGAAAACCTCAGCTTTTCTTATCCCCACAGTGCGCTTTCCGGACTTCCGACAAAGCTCACCGCAACGGGAATAAAGGGCAAGCGCTCGGATGCCGAGCTTGACCCTGACTCTGCCTTTCTCCTGCCCTCCGCGCCGGAGCTTGACTTTCGCCTGCCTGATTTTGACGCCGCGCCTAATCCCTCTGCCGCGCAAAAGGGCACGGCAGTTCACACGCTTTTGGAGCATATAAATCTCCATAAGGTTTCCGCAACGGCTGAAATTGACGACGAAATTGCCCGGCTTGACGCCGTGGGGCTTTTGGAAACCGCCGCAGCAAGGGGCGCGGATGGGCAGATGGTTTTGAAATTTTTCGCATCGCCCCTGGGACAGCGCATTTTGAGGGCAGACAAGGTTTTCCGCGAGTTTCGCTTCACGCTGCTTGAGGATGCGGAAAAGCATTTTGACGGGGCAGAAGGCGAAACCCTGCTTCTTCAAGGCATTGTGGACTGTTTTATCATCGAAAACGGCGAAATTACAATAATTGATTATAAAACCGATAACATCTCGTCTGAAAAAGCCGCCGAGCACGCCGGGCGTTACACTGCGCAGCTTCGGACTTATGCCCGTGCGGTTTCAAGAATTTGCGGTGCCCCCATTCGCGAGGCTTTCGTCTGTTTTTTGCGCCCCGGCGAAAATGTTAAGCTTGATATTTAAAACCGCTCAAAGCACTTGCAAACGGTTGCAAGCTGTGATATAATTAATTTTGCGTTTTGTAACCATGCGTTTTTGCATGCTCAAGACAGCTTTTTACAAGGAGATTTTTTAATTATGAAAGACGGAATTCATCCCGATTATCAGGCAACCACTATCCGTTGCGCCTGCGGCGAGCTTATAGAAACCGGAAGCACAAGAGCCGGCGGCATAAGCATCGAAATTTGCTCAAAATGCCACCCCTTCTTCACCGGCAAGCAGAAGCTCATCGACACCAGCGGTCGTGTTGACAAGTTCAACAAAAGATTTGGCAATCTGTAAATCGAAAGCATATAAAAACGCGCTTGCTGAAAAGCAAGGGCGTTTTTTTAAGCTTTTATTGCGCTCATAAAAAACGGACGGATTTTCATCCGTCCGTTTACCGTTATTTTGCAAATTCGACTGCCTTGGTTTCGCGCAGTACATGAACCTTTATCTGTCCCGGATAGGTCAGCTCTTCTTCGATTTTCTTTGCGATATCGCGAGCGAGCAGAATCATTTCGTCCTCGCCAACCTCGTCGGGCTTGACCATAACGCGAATTTCACGCCCTGCCTGGATTGCATAGGTGCTGTCGATGCCGGGGAAGGATTTTGAAACCTCCTCAAGCTTTTCAAGGCGCTTGACGTAGTTTTCAATGTTTTCGCGGCGAGCGCCGGGGCGTGCCGCGGAGATTGCGTCTGCCGCCTGAACGATGCAGGCGATGATTGTGTGTGGCTCTACATCGCCGTGGTGGGCGTGGATAGCGTGGATAACCTCTTCGCTTTCCTTGTACTTTTTGGCAATGTCAACGCCGATTGTGACGTGGCTTCCCTCAACCTCGTGGTCGATGGATTTTCCGATGTCGTGCAAAAGTCCGGCGCGCTTTGCCGTGGCAATGTCAACACCAAGCTCTGCTGCGAGAAGTCCCGAAATGTGCGAAACCTCGACAGAGTGGTTTAGGACATTTTGCCCGTAGCTTGTTCGATATTTTTGACGTCCTATAAGTCTTATAAGGTCGGGGTGAAGCCCTTGAACGTTGGTTTCAAAAACTGCACGCTCGCCCTCTGCCTTTATGACAGAGCTGACTTCCTTCTGAGCTTTTGCGACCATTTCCTCGATTCTTGCCGGGTGAATTCGCCCGTCGGCAATTAACTTTTCAAGGGCAAGGCGCGCAACCTCGCGCCGCACGGGGTCAAAGCTTGAAACGGTGATGGCTTCGGGTGTGTCATCAATTATGAGGTCGCAGCCGGTAAGGGTTTCTATGCTGCGGATGTTGCGACCCTCGCGGCCGATGATTCGACCTTTCATCTCGTCGTTTGGAAGGGGGACGACGGAAACGGTGATTTCGCTGGCATGGTCTGCTGCGCAGCGCTGGATGGCAATGGTTACAAGCTCCTTTGCCTTGGCGTCTGCTTCATCTTTATACTTTGCCTCAAGCTCTTTCACCTTCATTGCCATTTCGTGGGTGACCTCGGCTTCGACGGTTGAGATGATGTAGCTTTTTGCGTCCTCCTGGGTGTAGCCGGAGATTCGCTCCAGCATTTCAAGCTGGGATTTTTTAATTTGGCGGATTTCTTCTTGCTGGTCATCTGCCTCTTGAAGCTTTTGGGTTAGGCTTTCGGTTTTCTTTTCAAGGGTGTCTGCTTTTTTGTCAAGATTCTCCTCCTTCTGTTGAAGGCGGCGCTCTGTTTTGGTAAGCTCTGCGCGGCGTTCTTTAACCTCGCGCTCGTGTTCGCTTCTGTTTCTGTGTATTTCTTCCTTAGCCTCAAGCAGAGTTTCTCTTTTTTTGCTCTCTGCGCTTTTAATGGAATCGTTAATTATTCTTTTGGCCTCTTCCTCCGCACTTGAAATTTCTCGCTCTGAAACCTTTTTGCGATATTGAATTCCGAAGAAAAACGCAACCGGTATCAGACAAACGGCAACAATAAGACCGATAATCCATCCTATATCTGGCATAGTAAGTAAACACACCTCCATTCTTTCAAGAATTTTACGGTGGTCTTAAACCATTTTATGTCCGCCGCACCGTTTTCTGCGGCTTGGGATGCTATGGGTTTCAGTACCCGTTCAAATCATCAAATATTTCAAAAGCAAGCTTCCCCCAGAATGCTTTTAGAATACCATTAATGTTATCTGAACTATTTTATATCCAACGCTGTGTTATGTCAAGCAAAAACTCACCCTTTGGCGGCTGTTTTATCAATAATGTTCACCAAACTCTCAAATATTTTTAATAAACCCGGCTTTGCGCAGGTTTTTAAAACGCATCCGGCAGAAAAATGCAAAACCAGCCCCCGGCGCTTTTGCGCCGGGGGCTGGTTTTTATATTTATTTTGAGATTAATACATGCCGCCCATTCCGGGGTTTGGCATTGCCGGAGCTGCATTTTCCGAAGGGAGGTCGGCAACGAGGGATTCAGTTGTCAAAACAACGCCGGAGATGGACGCGGCGTTTTCCAGAGCGCTGCGGCACACCTTTGTCGGGTCAACAATTCCGGCTTCGATGAGGTTTCCGTATTCCTCTGTTGCGGCGTTGAAGCCGAAGGCTGCATCGTCTGACGCGCTGACCTTGTTGAAGATTACAGCGCCTTCAAGACCGGAGTTTATCGCAATCTGGCGAATCGGAGCCTCAAGTGCCTTTGCAACGATGCTTGCGCCCGTCTGCTCATCGCCTGTGAGCTTTGCCGCAACTGCGGCAGCAGCTTTTGCCGCGACAACATAGGCTGTGCCGCCGCCGGCGACAATGCCTTCCTCAACGGCTGCGCGTGTTGCGTTTAGGGCATCCTCGATGCGGAGCTTCTTTTCCTTCATCTCGGCTTCGGTGGCTGCGCCAACCTTGATAACTGCGACGCCGCCGGCGAGCTTTGCAAGGCGCTCGTTTAGCTTTTCCTTGTCATATTCGCTTGTGGTGTTCTCGATAAGGCGGCGGATGGATGCAACACGGTCCTCAATTGCCTGCTTTTCGCCGAAGCCGTCTACGATTATTGTGTTGTCCTTTGAAACCTTTACCTGATGCGCACGACCGCAGACGGAAATGTCAGCATCTTTAAGCTCCATGCCAAGCTCGGAAGATATGACCGTGCCGCCTGTTAAAACAGCAATGTCCTCAAGCATATCCTTGCGCCTGTCGCCAAAGCCTGGGCTTTTTACGCAAACACAGGTGAAAATGCCGCGAAGCTTGTTTAGCATGATGGTTGCGAGCGCGTCGCCCTCAACATCCTCGGCGATTATAAGAAGCTTTGCGCCCTGCTGTGCAATCTGCTCGAGAAGGGGAACCATGTCCTGGATGCTGGTGATTTTTTTATCGTAAAGAAGAATGAAGGCTTCGTCCAAAACAGCTTCCATCTTTTCGGTGTCTGTAACAAGATAGGGGGAGAGATAGCCGCGGTCAAACTGCATTCCCTCGACGACATCGGAATATGTTTCCGCGGTTTTGGAATCTTCAACGGTGATAACGCCGCTTTGTCCGACTTTTTCCATCGCCTCGGCAATCAGACCGCCGATGATTTCGTCGCCGGAGGAAACTGTTCCAACGCGCGCGATGTCGGCTGTTCCGGAAACGGGCTTAGAATTTTCGCGAATCGCCTCAACAGCGGCTGTGGCTGCCTGCTGGATGCCGCGGCGCATAACCATAGGGTTTGCTCCCGCTGCGAGGTTTTTGATGCCCTCTTCTATCATCGCCTGGGCGAGAACGGTTGCGCTTGTTGTACCGTCGCCTGCGACGTCGTTTGTTTTTGTGGAAACTTCGCGGATTAGCTGGGCGCCCATGTTTTCAAAAGCGTCCTCAAGCTCGATTTCCTTGGCGATTGTAACGCCGTCGTTTGTGATTAGGGGGCTTCCAAACTTTTTGCCAAGGACAACATTTCTACCCTTAGGTCCGAGTGTGATTTTAACAGTGTCCGCGAGCTGGTCCACGCCGCTTTTAAGTGCCTTGCGTGCATCCTCGCCGTAAATGATTTGTTTTGCCATTATCAAAAATCCTCCAATTCAGAATTAAAAATTATGTTTGTTCCGGGCTTTCTTACTCGACAACCGCTAGAATGTCCGACTGGCGAACGATTGTGTAGTCCTCGCCGTCGAGCTTCACTGTGGTGCCTGAAAACTTGCTCATGATAACCTTGTCGCCGGCTTTAACTTCCATAACGACCTTCTCGCCGTCAACCATGCCGCCGGGACCTGTTACAACGACCTCATAAACCTCCGGCTTTTCCTGCGCGCCGAATGCCAGGACGATTCCGCCGCGTGTCTTCTCCTCTGCCTTTTCCTGCTTTAGGACAACTCTGTCCGCTAAAGGTTTGAGCTTCATAATAAAATGCCTCCTGTGTTATTTAAAGTTTTATACTAACATTTCAAGCGCCTTAGCACTCACTCTCGCCGAGTGTTAGCACTCGGCACAGCGGAGTGCTAAGCCACTTATAATAATAGACCATGTATATGCATTTCGCAAGCCTTAAAATTCCAAAAAATCCACTAAATTTCGCAAAATTGCAAAATTATTGTGATTTAGCCCTCATTTAGAGCTAAAACCTTCGTTTTTCTCGGTCAAGCTTCGATTTTTTGTTTTTGCTGTGCCGGATGCGGCATGGAGGTTGGAAAAATATAGTGCAGCGCGCCGGGAACCAGCTCAAGCACAACGCGGCTACTGCGCTCTATTTCGCCGTCGATATTTATGACAAACTCGCTCGGACCCGAGACCTCCATCAGCCTGCCGCGAAGGTGCTTTATAAGGTGGGGATAGTCGGCATATTTCCCCTTGGCATATTTTCCGACAACATTTAAAAGCATTGCGCGCGAGATTCCCTTTACAACGAGAAAATCAATGATTCCGTCGTCACACCGTGCCTCCGGCACGGGGCTGAAAGCGCCGCCGTAATGTCCGCCGTTGCAGGCGCACACAAGGGTCATCTCGCCACAGAGCACCTGCCCGTTGCATTTTATCTTCATCTCGCTTGTAACGCCGCGCACAAGGTTTGCCATGAGCGACACGATATAAGCGCGAGCGCCCTTCACAAAAGGCAGGCGGCTATATTTGTGCACATCGCCGCCAATTTTTGCATCTATCCCAACAGAGCAAACGTTCACGCTGTAGCGACCGTTGCAGCGGATAAGGTCAATCGGGCGCGGCTGCCCGTTTACAAGCTCTTCAAGGTCGAAAAAATGTTTTTTATGCTCTCCAAAGGTTTTTATAAAATCGTTTCCCGTGCCGTGCGGAAAATGTGTGACGGAAACATGCGAAAGCTTTGCCGCGCCGTTAACACATTCGTTCAAGGTGCCGTCGCCGCCGCAGGCATAAACACGAAGGGTTTCGTTCGCTTCGGCAGCTTCTTTTATCTTGTCCGCCGCGTCCATCGGAAATTTTGTGACATAAATTTCATGTTCGTCACCGCGTCCCTCAAAAACATCCTGAACCTTGCGCTTTATAAGGTCAAGACTGTTTCGTCCCCCGGCTGTGGGGTTAACTATGAAAAGATGCATTTCAAAAAACTCCCTTTCAGTTTGTAACGAGTCTGATATTTATTTGGTTTTGATGCTTTTTCATTTAGCTTACACGCTTATAAATACATGAAAAGGTCACATTTTATCATGCCGTTATACAGCTTGCGCTTTTTGTCGGCAGTTTTTCCAAAGGTGCGCTCAAACTCCGTGTGGGAGGAGAGAAGGTAGAGCTTCCAGCCCTCTGTCGCGGCATATGCCTGACCAAAGCCGGCATAAAGCCGCTCTGCTTCGGCTTTTTCCATGATTCGCTCGCCATAGGGCGGATTTGTGACGATGATTCCGTTTTCTGTTTTTCGGTCAAACGATAAGGCGTCCGCAACGGAAAAATCTATAATGTCCAAAACGCCGGCGCGAGCTGCATTTTCCTTTGACATTTCAACGGCTGCGGCATCAATGTCGCTCGCGAAGATGCGGTAAGCGCCGCTAAATTCGCGCGCTCTCGCCTCGTCCCGGGCGGCTTCCCAGACGGTGGGGGGGATTATTTCCCAGTCCATTGCTGTAAATTTGCGGTTTAGTCCCGGGGCTTTGTTTTTTGCCATTAGCGCGGCTTCAATTGCTATCGTTCCGCTTCCGCAAAACGGGTCGCAAAAATCCTCGCGCCCGCGATAGCGCGAGAGCGAGACCATCGCCGCTGCCATTGTTTCTTTAAGCGGCGCGACGTTGTGAACGGGGCGATAGCCCCTTTTGTGAAGCCCCACTCCGGAGGTGTCTATGCAAAGGGACACCTTATCCTTCATAATCGAAAACTGAATTTGGTAAAGCGCGCCTGTCTCGGGAAACCAGTCTATTCCATAGGCTTTTTTAAGCCGTTCCACGGCTGCCTTTTTTATGATTTTTTGGCAGTCTGAAACGGAGAAAAGCTTTGAGTTTAGGCTGTATCCTTTAACGGGAAACGCGCCGTCCTTCGGAATCAGGCTCTCCCAGGGCAGGGCTTTTGCGCCTTCAAAAAGGTCGTCAAAAGAAAAGGCGTCGAAGGTGCCAAGCTCTATAAGCACCCTCTCGCCTATTCTGAGATTTATGTTTGATTTTGCGATTGCATCGGCTTCGCCTGTGAAATACACGCGACCGTTTTCCGCCTGTATATCGGAAAGCTTCAGGCGGCGAAGCTCGTTTGCAATCGGTGTTTCAAGCCCAAGCAGGCAGGGGACACAAAGCTTATATGGCATTACTATTCTACTCCATCCAAAATTTTGACATTGTCTATAAACTCGCGAAGCTTTGCAAAGGTTTTTTCGCTTACAACATGCTCCATGCGGCAGGCATCCTCGGCGGCAGTGTCTTCGTCCACTCCGATTTTTTTGAGAAATTCCGTGAAAAGCTCGTGGCGCTCAAACATGGTTTGCGCAATTTTGTGCCCCTGCTCTGTCAGCTTCAGGCTGCCATCAAGACCCATTTCAAGAAAGCCGTCGGTCTTGAGAATAGAAACGGCACGGCTGACGCTCGGCTTTGTGACGCCCAAAAAGCCCGCAAGGTCAATGCTTCGCACAAGCGGAGATTTTTTTCCGAGAATAAAAATCGCCTCAAGATAGTTTTCGCCCGATTCGTGTATAGCCATAGTCAGTTCCTTTCCGGGTAATCCGTTTTAATTAAAATCCGCGCTATGGATTTGAAATTTAAATAACGCTTTTTTGAGGTACGGCTAGATTAAAGCTGTGATGATAGTCGCCTTGTGATTTAGGTAAATTAAACCATGATAATAATCGTCTTGCGGTTATTATATACTACAATCCTCCGGGTGTAAACAAAAAAACCATTTGCCGCCGTTTCTCTTTGGCTTGACATAGACGCGAATTAAAAGTATACTTTGTATTGACTTTTTTATGTCGGTGTGGCGGAACAGGCAGACGCAAGGGACTTAAAATCCCTCGGTGGAAACACTGTACCGGTTCGATCCCGGTCACCGGCACCATGCTCGGTGGTCTTAGCGCATTTAAGGGCAACACCTCTTAAATGCCAAGGCCACCGTCAAAAATTAACAAGGTTTTCATTTGAGGAGTAGCTTACGGCTACTCCTTTTCTCGTTTGCATCAAAACCTCCGGCTGCGGAAGTGGAAGCGCTCCGGGTATCTCCATCGAGCCGACACAATTATAATGTATTTTGAGCCTTTGAACATGTACACCATCAATTTTCTCGGCATGATACACCTCTATGCGCTCAATAAGCTCGGTTAACATCCGCTCGCTGAGCTTCTTTGCCCTTGTATATTTCTGCACTTGGGCAATAAACATGTCCGCGCTGCCGCTTTTGTCAGAGGAATCATCAAGCGCCGCCTTTAGCCGCTTTATTCGCACCGAAAGCTCGCCCTGCTCACACTCATATTTATATGACATTTTTGCAAAACGCTCCTCGCTTAGCTTTCCGCTCACGCTGTCCTCATAAATTCGCTCGAACAAGCTGTCAAGCTCCGCATCACGTTTCTGCAAGGCTTTAAGCTCCTTTTGCATCGCTTTTTGCTCTGCTTCAATGCTCTGCTGCGCCTGTCCGAGCGCCGCCTTTATAAACTCGCGCTCGTATCGGCTTGCAAACTGCGTTAAGCGCCGGATTTCCCGAAGCACAACCTCTTCCAAAAATTCAAGCCGTACATAGTGCGTCTTCTCGCATGTGCCGCGATTGCTCTTGTGATTAGAACAGTTGAAATACTTTATCTCCGGCTTCTTCTGATTAAAATGAAAATGCAAATTTCGCCCACAGTCAGAACACTTCAAAAGCCCGGAAAACATGCTTTTCTCGCCGTCCTTGGCCGGGCGCTTGCGCCCGGCCTGTCTTTTTTGCTGCACAAGCTGCCACTCGCCACGCTCAATTACGGGCTCATGCACATCTTTGAACACTGCCATGTTTTCGGGCGCGTTTTCAATGCGCTTTTTGTTTTTATATGACTTTGAAAAGGTTTTGAAGTTAATAACATCGCCGCAATATTCTTGCTGCGCCAAAATCTTTGTGACCGTGGATTTGTTCCACAAATGCGGCTCTTCGCGGTTCACTCTCCCGGCGCGGTTTATGCCCTTGCTGCGCCAGTAGAAAACAGGTGTCGGAATTTTCTCGTCTGCCAAGTTCGCCGCAATCTGCTTAACCCCGATTCCGCTAAGCGTCATGCTGTAAATTCGGCGCACAACAGAGGCGGCTTCTTCATCCACAATCCAGCGCTTCGGGTTATCTGGGTCTTTTATGTAGCCATAAGGCGGAAGACCAAGCGGCTCGCCGGAAGTACCCTTAATCTTGTTGCTGATGCGGCGCTTTTTGCTTATGTCGCGCGCGTACCATTCATTAAAAAGATTTCTAATCGGCGTTAGCTCGCTCTCGCCCTCGTCAGAATCGAGATTGTCCGCGACGGAAACAAGCCGTATGTCATGCTCTGGGAAAAACTCCTCTGTGAGCCTTCCAACCTCTATATAATTTCTGCCAAGTCTGCTCATGTCTTTTACAAACACTGCGGCGGCATGACCTTTAGAAAGCTCCGAGAGCATCTCACTAAATCCCGGTCTGTGCATCGTAACACCCGACACTCCATCATCACAAAATGTCACAAGATTTGTATAGCCTTTTTCCTTCGCCGCTTTTGATAGCAGCTTTTTCTGATTCTGTATAGAATAGCTATCCCCCTCAAAGTTATCATCGCGAGAGAGCCTAACATACAAAAACGCTGTGACCTCCCGGTCTTTTTTCTTATTTGACTGTTTCAAAATTTCCTCCTATCTGTCAGTCAAATAACAGTATTTACATACCATAATTATATCATTTGACTTACGCATAAGCAAAATAAAATGGAAATTTCTACACCCCGGATTTTATCAGCCGCAAAAGAATTGTGCCGACTGTTTCGCCCTCGCAGGGCTTGAAAACAGGCTCAACAATAAAGGTTTTCCCGTCAATCACATAAGCTTTTTCTGCGCCAGCTGGTGGTGCAGTCAAAGGTCTGTGGGCGGTGTATATTTTACTCAATTCAAAGCACTCCTTTGTTTTACTGCCTTTTCACATTGCGCAAGAGAAGCAATCTGAAAAAACAGTAATTATTTTCATGCTGCAAAAAAAGTT
>JGI994J12354_10003164_pt1 | contig 15567 bp, 17 predicted proteins | sample IntmicLarv3ML3BL_FD_12354 | JGI IMG/M metagenome (IMG submission 12354)
GTCACCCTTATTTAATGGCCGAAGGCGTGGATAAAAGTTTTGACGCGGCCATGTTTGTCGGCTATCATTCATCCGCCGGAAAACCGGGCAACCCTCTTTCCCATACTAAAACAGGAAAACCCGCCTACATAAAGCTGAACAATCGCTTTGCTTCTGAATTTATGATTTATAGCTGGGCTTGTGCGTTGGAAGGCGTTCCTTCAGTATTTTTATCAGGCGATAAAATGCTTTGCGATGATGAAGCCGAGCTGCATCCAAGCCTTGTTAGTGTAGCAACCAAAGATGGTTGGGGAAGCATAACTCGCAATTATTCTACTGTAACAACAATGAAAAATCTTAGAGAAAAAAGCGAGCAGGCCTTAAAGCAAAATCTTTCGGCCGCAAAAATAACCCTTCCCAACAGCTTTGAGCTTGAAGTATTTTATAAGGATCAAGCCGAGGCCGAAAGAGTTTCCCATTATCCGGGAGTGGTAAAGGTTTCCAGTAATATTGTTACTTTCAAAAGCGATCAATATTATGAAGTTTTGCGCGCTATCAAGTGGATAGTATAATTGCCAAGGTATATAGGCGCATTGAAATAGGAATCTTTCTTTAAAAATAACGTATTTCAAAAAGCAATCGGATTAATCTGATTGCTTTTTTTTGCGAGAAATGCTTCAACAGCTCCGGGCATTCTTTCAATACCGAAATAAACATGGCAATTACAAGCAAATCTACAACCGAACGCTCCCCCGCGGTTCAAATCCGGGTAGCGGCCTCACTAAGAAAGCCCTTATTTCAAGCCGCCTAACGACTTGTAGTAAGGGCTATTTTATTGCCTTCAGCTTGCTCAAAGTAATTGTTTGAGGATTATTTAAAGTTAGGGCAATCCTTCATGATTAAAGGCGGGTAAGCGTGAAAGAATCAAAGTATATTGCGTTAGTTGAGCTTACTCATATACCCCAAGCCTTCAAACATTGGTTTTACTGTTATTTTTATCTTTTTATTCACTCTCGCCGTATACTTGAGATTTTTTTGTTAAACGGCTGACTTTTTGCCTCATATTTACATGTTCGTAGATGTTGATATCGTACAAATAACATGTGAAATAATTAGGCATTATTAACATAGACATTATCTAGCTTAATTGATATCATATATCATATATGATATATTGTTTAATGCACTAACCTCCAATTCCGCAAATAAGAGGTATATTATGGTTTTGCAGCTTATCTTGACAAAAATGGCAATAAGCGCGTTGGAGCTTTATCATAAGATAGAAAATTCATCTACTCAATTGTCGAGCTCGGCTTTGCGGTATCAACCATGGGCGGAGTTAATCGCCTGCTATTCAGTGCCGTTGCGCGAAAGCCTGCACGCCAAAATGGAAACCACCCAAAGCGGCGTAGCTTTCCAACCGCTCAATTTTTTTATCACCGGAAGACACTGTCGAATACGAAATTGAAAGAATCGGCCTCTTACGCAATACCGTTCGATAAGAGGCATTGCGCAATCCGAGTTATTTCTGTATCCTTACCAATCTATAGCCGGAAGGGGGTAGTTAATGCGACTTGGGCTTAAATCCCAAAACTAAATCGTAGTGCTTAAAAACATTGTATGAATTCATCTTTTAAACATGATAGGAGGAATTATTTTAATGAAGAAACTCTTTAGTATCATTTTGGCGGTAGCTATGGTTTTCATTATGGGCGGCTGCAACGGTGCCACTACCGGGCCCGCTTCTTCGACCGCTCCGGCAGCAAATTTTCCAACTTCAACAATCAAAATTCTTGTACCGTTTAATCCGGGCGGAAGCACAGATTTAATGGCCAGATTATTGGCTCCCGAAATGTCTACCCGTTTGGGCGTTCCCGTTATCGTAGAGAACAAACCGGGCGGCGGTGGCGCTATAGGTATGATAGAAATGATACAGTCTAAGCCGGATGGCCACACTCTTATATTATGCAGCAACAGCGCGGCTACACTTACTCCAAACAATGCTGATGTTGGCTATACAAACAAAGAAATGATTCCGGTTGCACAAATTTCGCAACTTGCCACCGGCATTTATGTTCGCGCCGACAGCGGAATCACAAATCTTGACGAGTTTATCGCCGCATGCGAAGCCGACTTTGGAACAAAAACATTTTCAACCTCCGGAACAGGCGGCGTTCACCATCTCACCGCGGAGCTCTTTATGAAAGCAATCAACAAACCGGGCCTGATCAATCACGTTCCGTTTGACAGCGGTACCGAAGCCATAACAGCCGTATTGGGCAGCCAGGTTGATTTCTCCTTCGGCGATGCCGCCGATGGTCTTCCTTTTGTTGAAGACGGTACACTGCGCGTTATCGCAATGGGCGCCGATCCCGGCAGAGACTATTTTTTCCCCGATGTTCCTTCGTTCAAAGAACTTGGTTATGATGTTGTAATGGGCCCATGGTTCGGCTTTGCCGCACCTGCGGGAACTCCCGATGAAGTCGTTACGCGCATTGACGGAGTAATCAAAGAATGTCTGGAACTCCCCAATATTGTGGAAGGCTTCAAGAATCTCAGCCAACCGATCGTTTATTCCGGCCAAACAGATTTTACAAAAAAATGGATGGGCGATTTCGAGACAAACAAAGCTCTTATATCAGAACTTAACAAGTAGTAAACAGAAATATCGGCATTTTGTCTAGTTGATAAACCGGGTATTCGTTTTGTTCCGGGCATTGCCATTAAATGCTATACCGGCAACCGGCCGAATACCCGGTACTTTTTTAATAGTAATACAACCACGGCACCCGATTTCGATGCGGTCGACTCCGCCCTAAAATCCTCTCCGGGGGAATAGCGCGGTTAGTCTGTTTAATGTTGTTACCGGCATTGTTTTCGCTACCTTAATATTCATAATTTATCAACTACTGCGAATTTTCCGTATTGTTATTGAACACAGATTATCGGTAAGGAGAAATGCTTATGTTAGCAAAGATATCAAAAATTAAAATTAGTACGGTAGTAAGTGCGGTTTTTTTAGTTTTTGCTCTTTTTTATTTTTTTGTCGCAATGGGGCTTAAATATTGGGGCAGTGTATTTGCGCCCGGGCCCGGATTTATCCCCCGGTGGACAAGCGGCGCAATGGCGCTTTTATCGGCCTTTACACTGGTAAAATCTTTTAAAGATGAAAGCCCTACTTTAGATCAAATATTACCGCAAGAGCGTTCAAGCAAAATCAATCTTTTTGTGTGCTGGGCTTCTCTGCTGTTCCTTCTGTTCTTTGTCAATATACTCGGTTTTGTTGTTACCGCGTCTATCGCGTTGGCGGCGATGTTGAGCAGAGGAACCGGTTGGTTGAAATCCGCGCTAATCGCCGTATCATTTACTTTGATTTGCTTTTTTGTTTTCAGGGTTCTTTTGAAAATGCAAATTCCAGTCAACCAATTTGGTTTTTGAAAGGGGCGGAATAATTCGTGAATATCGCAGAATCATTTTCATATCTCATGGATGGTTTTTCAATCGCACTCGCAGGAGCAAATCTGTTGTACTGCGCGGTAGGCGTTACATTCGGCATGTTGGTAGGCGTATTGCCGGGCCTTGGCCCAACGGCAGGCACAGCTCTCCTGTTGACATTAACGTATTCTTTATCGCCAACCTCAGCAATCATTATGCTCTCCGGCATCTATTACGGTGCCATGTACGGCGGAACCATCACATCGGTGCTTATTAACACGCCCGGCGAGAACGCGTCTGTTATAACCTGCCTTGACGGATATCCGCTGGCAAAACAGGGGCGCGCAGGTGTGGCGCTGGGAGTTTCGGCAATCGGCTCTTTTTGCGGCGGATTGTTTTCCCTGTTTTGTCTGGTGCTTATAGGGCCGATCCTGTCGGCACAGGCGTTGAAATTCGGGCCTCCGGAGTTCTTTTGCCTTATGATGATGGGGCTTGTATTGATTATCAGCCTTCTGGGTAAATCTATTTCCAAAGGTTTAATTTCGGCTTTGTTAGGCCTGATGCTCTCCATGATCGGAGTAGACCCGTTTAACGGAACGCTCCGCTACACCTTTGGCTCCCCAAGCATGATGAGCGGAATCGAATTCGTTGCCGTTTCCGTCGGTGTCTTCGCGATGACGGAGATTTTTGCCAACATGACAGAAGATTTAACCATTAAAAAAGATTTCCCTAAAATTCAAAGCATGTTGCCGCGCAAGGACGAATGGCCGTATGTAGCTAAGGCAATCGGGCGCGGTAGCGTAATTGGCGCATTGCTGGGCTTGGTTCCCGGATGTAGCTCCGCTATTTCCACAGTTGTAGGCTATTCAACAGAGAAAAGATTGTCCAAGCGCCCCGAATTGTTCGGTAACGGCGCCATAGAAGGTATAACGGTTGCGGAAACGGCGAACAATGCGTTCTCCGGCAGTACGGTAATACCGATGTTTACACTGGGCCTCCCAACTTCGCCCACAATGGCCGTCTTAATGAGCGCGTTTATGATGCACGGCATAGCTCCCGGGCCAACCTTAATGCGCGAGCATCCGGAAGTTGTATGGCCTGTTATAGCCAGCATGTTCATCGGCAACGTAATCCTGGTTATTATGAATCTTCCCTTGGCTAACGCCTGGGCTCAGATTTCTAAGATTCCCAGCAAATATCTTTTCCCAAGCATTGTTATTATCAGCTTTTTAGGCGTTTATTGCCTTAACAACAGCATGTTTGATATCAAAGTAATGATAATAGCCGGTATTATTGCCTATTTTGTTAAAATGGCCGGTTTTCCTATGATTCCATTCATTATTACTTTTATATTAGGTGATAAGATAGAGTTGACATTGGGCCAAACTCTGACAATATTCCGCGGTGATTTAACTAATTTCTTCAGCCGCCCGATTTGTTTGACACTTATTATTATCATGGTTATAACAATAGTGTTCGGAATTGTCAGCCAATCAAAAATCAGGCAGCAGGTAGGCGACGAAGAATCTGAAATGTAAACTTATATTATTTAATGAATTATACCCTGTTGAAAGATTTGAAATATTTACTGAATTTCAATTTGCAACCGCCATACAGGCCTCATAAAAAGCGGCACAATATTATTCCATTTGAGGTGAGCGTTTTGAAGGAGTATAAAAGCAAGGTTGATATTATTTATGAAAGCTTGATGGATGATATTGTAAACGGCGTATACCAAACTAACAGTCGGCTGGTGGTCAGCCAAATCGCTAAGCAGATGCATGTTAGCGATATACCTGTAAGAGAAGCGCTGCGCAGGTTGGAAAGTCTGGGATATGTTCGTATTAACGCCAATCAAGGCGCGGTTGTCAGAGCCATCGACAAAGATGATATTGTTTCTATATTTCAAATCAAGGGCGTTTTGGAAGGCTATGCGTCCAATCTAAGCATATATTATTTGACCCCAAAAGATATCAAAGAACTAAAAGATATCAACGAGAAGATAAAGGACGCGGGCCTGCAAGGAGATTCCAAAAAGTATTCACAGCTAAACATGAAGTTTCATCTGACAATTTACAGCGTGATTCCTCAAAAAATGCTGTATGATACCATAGTGGATTTATGGCAGAAATGGACAATAACAAAATCGGTATTTACAGTAAGTCCCAAGCGCATGGAAATTTCATATCAGGAGCATGAGGAAATTATACGACTGCTTGAAAATAAGGATCACGATGCGGTTGAAAAATTTGTGCGCTCGCACAAAATCGCAGCCGGGTACCAATGGGCAAATCAGATTAAACAAGCCGGAGAAGCTTCTCACGAAGGCCCCTGATTGGCCCCCGCAAATAATCAGATGAAGTTAAAACTAATAAAGAATCGAGGGATAACTACTATGAGTATGCAATATTATAAGGAAAATGCATGGTGGGTCAGCCCATTTAACGAAAAAGATGAGGTTTTGAAGCAAGCCATACCCAACCACCCTGTTGAAATTCACGATGCGACATTGCGGGATGGAGAGCAAACTCCCGGCGTTGTTTTTTCACAAGATGATAAGCTTAGAATTGCCGAAAAGCTGATTGAGGCCGGTGTAACCCGCATTGAAGCGGGAATGCCTGCTGTATCTCAATCCGACTATGACGCAATCAAGAAGATCACAAGAACATTCAAAGAAGCCAAAATCTACACCTTTGCGCGGGCGCTTAATGTGGATATAGACATGGCTCTTGATTGCGGTGCAACCGGCGTTGTAATAGAAATTCCCATCGGCTATCCCAAGCTCCGGTATCAATTTAACTGGACATGGGAAACCGTACTTGAAAAAAGCATAAACTGTGTTAAATATGCAAAAAGCCAAGGGCTTAAAGCGGTTTATTTCCCGTATGACACCACTCGCGCCCGCGAGGAGGACATAGAGGCTGTATTAAAAGGCCTGATGCAAGAAGCACCGCCTGATTCCGTCGGCCTTGTTGACACTATGGGCTGCGCTCTGCCGCAAACCATAGCTTATATGGTTCACTACTTAAAAAGGCTAACCGGCGGCCTTCCTGTTGAAGTGCATACGCACAACGATTTCGGCATGGCGGTTGCATCGGAGTTGGCCGGTGCCGCGGCAGGCGCCGAGGTTCTGCACTCTTGCGTTAACGGGCTTGGCGAGCGCACAGGAAACGCGGCGTTGGAAGAACTTGTTTTCTGCCTTAACATACTCATGGGACAGGAAAATTCTTTCCAGATGAAAAAAATGCAGGAATTATCCGAGCTTGTATCCAAAATTTCCGGTATTCCCATCGCCCCCAATAAGCCTATAATCGGCCAGCGCAACTACACCAGAGAATCCGGCATCGGCGTCAATTTAGTATTGGAAGAACCGCTTGCCATGTTCTCAACAGACCCACGTTATTTCGGCAAGCAAGGCGATGTCGTACTGGGCAAAAAAAGCGGAAAAGCATCTGTTGTTTATTATCTTGATAAAATGGGCCTTGAAGCCGATGATGAAGCAATCAGTGAAATTCTTGATATGGTAAAATCAAAAGGCTCCGAAAAGAAAGGCCTGCTGAGCGATGAGGAGTTTCTTGAAATCGTTCAACGCTGCAAAAAATAAATAAAATTTTTAAACCCCGGTAGTCGCCGGGGTTTTTTTATTGCGCCTTAAAGGCTACGCCAGCGGCTATCAATACCACTAATTATCCGTTAATTAAGGTTATCATTGAATAGAATTTTCAGATGCGAATATGCTCAATTTGGCATTCAATCGCTATTTTAGGCTTTCCGGCATTTTGTCAGTACGCCCGAATTCATTTCATAAGTCATATTTGCGTATTGTATTGTATCCGGCTCATGTGTAACCATTAAAACTGCCATATTATTTTTCGCGGCGGCTTGGAGCATTAGCATAATATCTTTTGTCGTTTGCTTATCAAGGTCTCCTGTAGGCTCGTCGGCAATTAAGAGTTTCGGATTATTCATAAATGCCCTCGCAATGGCTACCCGCTTTAATTCCCCGCCTGAAAGATGCTTGGGATAGCTATCCGCAAGGTCTGCAATGCCAACTTTTTCAAGCAGCGCCATGGCTTTTGCACAGGGATCTTCCGAATCGGAATTGAAAAAATATTTAGGTAAGCGTACATTATCCAAAACCGTCAGGTTTGGGAGTATATTTTGCCCTTGGGGAATATAACCGATGCGGGAGTTTCTATATTTAGAGGCTTCTTCATCGCTGAATTTTGATATATCATTATCCTCTACAAAAATACTTCCGCCTGTGGGAGTTGTTAACCCTGCAATCATGTTTAACAATGTGGTTTTGCCGCTGCCGGATTTACCCATAATACAAGCAAAATCACCTTTTTCAAGGGAAAGGCTTGCCGAATCAACAGCCTTGAACGCCCGCTCGCCCCGCCTATATTCTTTTGTCAGCTCATTTATATTAAGAAGCATATTATTCACCTTCTCTTATGGTCAAATAAGTTTCGGCACCACTGATTTTAAAAGCTGAAATTGTAGCCGATAATGTGCCTGCAATCAAAGAAATTAATAAGCTTACAGTAAAATATGTCAATATAGCACCTATATCCGGGAGTATAAAGGGCAGTTCCAGCCGGCTGCCTATGTAGGCCGAAAAAGGAAATATCACTATTGATGCCAGCAAAAGGCCAATGCCGCCGCCGGCAATACTTATTAAAAACGCTTCGGCCGTAACGGATTGTATTACCCATTTTTTCGTGGCGCCTAAAAGTCTAAGTGTGGCGAACTCTTTTTTGCGTACATTTATGCTGAAAGCATATATTATTGAAAGTATTGCAATTGCCAATATCCATACGGCCGCGAAAGATGCGGAAGTCATCTGGTTGATTGCCGCCAGCTTGTTTGAAAGGCTTACAAAAACATCCTTTGATCTGACTGCGCTCACTTCAGGCAGGTCAAGGCGAATATCAAGCAGCACCTTGCCTATTTCATAACCATCCCGAACTTTAACAAGAACAGTTGAAAGAGAATCATTAACATTACCAACCGGGCCGTCATTAATATTGCATGTTATATCCGACTCATTTGCGGCGATTATTTCTTCTGCCAGAGCCTGCATTTCTCCGGCGGTATTTTTTGTTACAAAAATAGAATTATCCATTCCTGTTGATGATTTTTCAAGCCTTGCGGCAACTTCAAAATCCTTACCGAAAAACATTAATGAAGATTCGCTGCGGGATAAAATTATATCGTTGCCTATAACAAGCTGTCCGTCCCCAAGCGCGCCTTTATATACCTTGGATATCCACGGCATAGTTACAAAATCCGTTTCGGGGTCTATGGCAATAATTTGAACAGGCAGCGCGCAACAGTCCGCCGGAAGCGTTGTTAAGAAAAATTGCCCCGTAACTTTTTCAACCCCTCTGATACCGGAAACATAATCCTCAATAGATTTATCAAAATAAAAATTAACAGGCTCGCCGGAAAGTATTATATCCGTATAACCCGATTCATATCCGGCGGGAATTATAGCAATATCCGCTCCCAAGCGTTTGCCGGCGGTTTCCAACCCGATGGACATGCTTTTTGTAAGTATTGCGCCGGCGAACATGGAAAATGAAAATATAGCTACAATAAAGATGATTACGGCCGAGCGAAAAGACTTCGCCCTAATATTTATAATAGCTATATTAAAAAGATTCAGAGGCTTTGATTTCATGGTTTACTCTCCTTTTGACTGCTTAAAAAGCATAAAAGAATTGGCAAGCGATAGAATTATTACGGTTATACTTAGAATGCTCAAAGCAGGCAATGTTAAAATGCGGCATTGCATCTGCCTGTTAGCGCAAACACCTATTAAATATGTGGGAAGCAATAAAGCGATTAAGCCTGACAATAATAGCAAAAGCGAAAGCCCCAGGCGTATTTTCATATCCTTAAACAAACTCAGAAACAAGCCTGTAAATGCTATTAATCCTCCTGCGCCTATTTCAGCTTGAGCCATCCGGTGGCATTTCATTTCTGAATAGGTAGCGGCGGGCTTGTTCATTTCAGCGCCACTGTTCACTTTTTCGCATACGGGAAAAATCATCTGCGGCCCAATGGCAATCATTAGTCCGATAAATATTATAATAAGGCCGAAAAATACATGTTTTTTCATAAACCGCCATCTCTCTTACAGGCTGCATTGTTTGATGCATGCCCCCATAACTTTAGTCTATAAATAATCCCAAAACAAAAAACTGTAGTTCATACTACGGCAAGTAATATAAATTACAGTTTTCATTATACCCTGCTGTTTTGTAAAAAAAGATATTAATTTCTATCGCCTTCATTTACGGCAAAAACCATATTTGCCGCCTTAAAAGCATCTTGGAGATTCCAAAAATACATCTCATTATCATTTTTATAATCTTCAAGTATTTCATAGGCCATTTTTTCAAACTGAAAAAAGTCCATAACCGCTCAGAAGTTGAAAGCGCCTTCAATCCAGTTATCATAATAGCTTACCGAGAGATTGAAAAACGGCACTGCCTCTACAATTTCGTTTTGGACTACTTTTATGTAAACTTCTGTCTGGGTATCTTTACAAAATGAAAATATTTCCGCATCCAGTCCAAATGTTGTCGCGCATCCAAGAGAGTCAAAAGCGCACATTGTATTAAACGCTCTCCCATCCGAAAGCTTTACTCTATGGCCTGTCAGCTCCGTAGAAACAGGATATAAATAGCATATATCCCTGTTTTCATTTAATCCTACAATATTAAGCTTTATAAGCGCCTCTAAAATCCCGTTCCCGTCCATATCTAAGTTGCTTATTATAGAAGCAGCTTCATCATAAGTCATTTTTTGGCCGGATTTTATAACAGTATCTATTAGCGCAAATCTTGCGACAGATAAATCTCTGTCTATTTTCTTAAATTTATCTGCTGTTGAAAAATCAAACGAATTATTCATGAATATTCCCTCTCATCAATTTTAAAAATGTTGATTTAAGCTTAATTCATTCGCAATCGGCTTGTCAATGAAACCGGCGGCGATTAATATTCAATTCTTTGATAGTTACAGAGGAAATATATAAATAAATCGAATTAGACTTCTCACTCACAGAGGGATAAGATTAATATATATAATCTGCTGTAAATGTTGTCAAATGGTTTATATTGGAGGATTGACTATGAGTAAAGTAAAAATTGAGTTTATTAACACCTGTCCCTGCTGCGATGCCTACGGAAAAATATTAAAGGATATCGCCGATGAACACGCCGAAAAAATAGATTTAACCCTATACCATGCCGGCAAGGATATGGATTATATCCCTAAATACGGAATGGTTACAAGGGGCACAATGATTGTTAACGAAAAAGATAAATATGAAGAAGGCTATATAAATAAACGCATTATTCAAGAGGTAGTCAATAAAGCCCTTATAGAGGCGGGGTTTGCCCTTTGAAACTTATAACAGCTACCATTGTTAACAGTTGGGAGCTTATAAAAGGGTATTCATGCTGGATGATGTTCAGCTTTCTTCTGTCCGGTATTCTACATAATTTTTTAAAGCCTGAATTTTTCCAGAAAAACCTCGGAGATACGAAAATAGCTTCATTATTCAAAGCCGCATTATCAGGGCTGCTGCTTCCGATTTGCAATTGCGGAGTGGTTCCCCTTGGCATAAGTTTGTATTATTCAGGGGCATATTTAGGCAATGTTATGGCATTTATGATAGCAACCCCCGTAATAAATCCCGCGGCACTTTTGATTTGTTTAGCCATATTAGGCCCCAAGCTTACATTGATTTATGCAATAGGCGGAACAATTGCCAGCGTTATAGCCGGGTATGCTACAAATCTTGTTTGCCGCAATGAGCTTATGAGCCCTTTCGCTCAAAATAATAAAATTGAATTATCAAGCATCGGGCATCAAAGCTTTGCCGAAAAATTTTTAGGCGGTTTAAAATGGGGATTTGCTTTTTTAGGAAAAGAAATCATTCAATTTGCCCTGCCCGCATCTATTTTCGGCGCTTTTTTCCTAACGGTTGTACCAACCTCCGTTATACAAAAATTTTTAAGCCGGCCTGATTTGGTTTCAATTCTCGGCGCTTGCGCTTTAGGCTGTATAATGGATATTTGCGCCATAGGCCATATACCTTTTGTCGGGGCGCTTATAGGCGCGGGTGCATCTCCCGGAACGGCCATTACATATTTGCTAAGCGGTACAGGTACTGATATCCCCGCTCTTGTAAATATCAACAAATTTTTAGGCAGAAAGGCGGCTGTTATTTACGGAGTCAGCCTTACTACAGCCTCTGTTATATTGGGCTATACCGCCAATATTTTGCTGAAAAATTTTGTGCCTATATTTGATGTTTCGCTTAATCAAGACAAACTTCTTATGGCGGATAAAATATTCATAAGCTTTCCCGAATGGTTTGAAGTTGTTTGCGGCACCGGGATGATAGGTATGTTTGTATGGGGATTTATCCCTAAGGTAACAAATTTTATTAACAGAGGCAAGGCATGAAAAAGATAGAAGTTTTTTTGTTAATTGCCGTAATCATCATTGGGGCTATTGTTTATTACGTAACATATGAAGAAGCCTCCGGCCCCGGTGAAGAAGTGATTAATCACGAGCTTTTTCCGGTATTTTTAGCAAATTTCGACCATGAAGTCTTAACCGGTATTTCCGCAGATTTTGATGATGACGGGCGAATGGATTTACTGGTCGTTTTTAAATACAGTAATGACAAAAATAAAATGGTTGTCATTCTAAATAAAGAAAGCAAACCGCATATTACAGAAATTCTGCCGGCCCCCATTGAAAATATTGAGATTGAGCTTAAAGATATTGATAAACTTCCGCCTGTGGAGTTTATAATATCCGGCTCAAAAAACAATAATTTCGGCTACGGGATATATAGAATCGCAGATGATGAGATATTTGATATATTCGGGGCGGATATGAGGGATTGCTGTTAGAAAAAGTATAATTTTCAAACTGTAACGCATTCCTGCCAATGATAGTTTCAATATTGATAGGAATACTTATATATATAAAATCAAAAGGAAAGAGGTAGTGTAAATGAAAATGAAAAGTAAAATAGCGGCGGCAGTTTTGGCGGCGGTTTTGGCCCTTGCAGCTTGCTCAGGCAACACACCGCAAAGCGCTCCCGGCCAAGAGGCCGCAAGCAATGCGCCTCAATCTGCTCCACAAGAGAGTAAGGCACCTGAAGTAAAAGAATTATCTTGGGAAGAAAAATACGGAGCATATGTAAATGTAGATTATGAGGCAATTATCGCCACGCTCCCCGAGCTTACGGAAGAAGAAAAAAACTATACTGTTGAACTTGGCTTCAGGGATTGCGACCATATGGTTCCCGGCCCTATAGGCGAGGCCGCCGGTATTTTTGAAAACCTCGGCATGAAAGTAAATGTAACAAAAACAGGAAAAGTTTATGAGGCAATGGCCGCCGGCCAAATGGACTTGGCATATATGGGCTTTGGCGCAGGTCAGGTTCGCTCCATCAACAACGGCGCTCCTTATTGCGTGCTTTCGGGAAACCACACAGGCGGTTCATGGTATCTCGTAGTTAGAAATGAGATTGAAACAATTGATGACCTTTTGGGTACAAAGCTTGCCATCGGCAGCGGCGCGGAAACAAGCACATCATGGCGTGAAGTTGCGGCGGCAATTGGCGCACCTTACGAAATCGAAAATTATGAAGTTTTTGACATGAGCGATTCCGATGAATATTTCGCATTTAAAGCAGGCCAGCTTGATGGTTTTACATGCTGCGACCCTTGGGGCTCTTATGCTGAATTTGAAGGCATCGGCAAAATTATGGGTACCGCATGGGGTACCGCCACAGCCGAAACATCCGGCTCAACGGCAGGCCTACATTGCGTTTTAGGCGCAAACAGAGATTTCATTGCAAATTATCCTAATCTTGCAATCCGTATGGTATATGCGCATGCATTATCTATACAGTATATGTATCAACATCCTTACAGAGCGGCGGAAATTTTTGCAGAATATTTCGACGTTCCTGTTGAAGTTGGTTTGAGAACTATTTGGATTAAAGGCATTGCGGAAGGCCGCACTATTAACTGGGAATTAGAAAACAGCCATTTTGAAACATGGCTCGCCCAATATGAGCGTTGGGGCATACCCGCTGAGGACAGCCCTGAAATTACAATAGAAAATATTGATAAAGTTTGGGACAGAACAGTTATGGATAATGTTTATGATTTAGGCATTCCACAGTTTAGTGATTTTATAGATGATAAGGTTGATAAAGTTTTACCTATCGGTATGACATTTGATGAATTTATGGTAGTTGCTAAGGAAATTGATGGTATTGAATAAAATCAACAAAGCATTGCAGGCTTTTCTTATAACAACAGCGTCGGTAATAATTGTTATCGGCATATCTTTTCTGGAAAAAAGCAATAACAGCTCCGAGTTTATAATTGGCTGCCCCAATAGTATCGGCGGTATGATAATGAATTTTGCCGTTAAATACTATTGCGGAGCCAATATAGGCATTGAGGAGGATCCGCCTATATCGGCATATTTGGTAGCGGATTGCTGCTCGCCCAAAACAGGCATAAGCCTGACAAGCGGCGAATTGCAAGGCGCGGTTATGTGCCCTGATTCCGCCAAGGAATTAGTTGAAAAAGATGACCGGTTTATGATTGTCAGCGACTTTACATTCAACACCGAGATTATTGTTTTTTCAAAAAGCATTTCTTTTGCTGAAGATGTAAAAAAAATCGGTTATATGAACGGTCAGGAACGCCAGCGGAAAAACCTGGAAGCCTTATATGGTGATAAATTAAATTATATTCCCATAATGGCCACTTCCTTGCCATATGCCCTTGAGCTGGGAGAAGTCGATGCCGCAGTGTTGGATTTCGGAACAGGCTTGCAAATGGATAACGATTTTATTGTATTAGAATCGGATATTCCCACAACTGTGCTTGTGATTGCAAAAGATTTTTATGGATCTGAACAATATGAGGCTTTAGATGCCGCTATAGCGGAAGCTTGTAAGGATTTGGATAATTTTGAAGGCTTCAGCGAAGCAATGCATTTTCTCAGTGCAGATTCTATTGACGGAAAGGAATTCGAAAAATGGCTGTCCCTAGACAGAAGATACCCCAAAAAATAGACGAATATAATGTCGGGCAGAAGAAAAAATGGTTCAGTTGGGATGTGGTGGGGCCCCTGATTCTTCTGGGATGCGCTTGCATTATTTGGTATATAGCAGGCAACCGCTCGACAAATTATATGATTTTACCCAGATTCCAAGATGTTGCAGGCTCATTTTTAGAATGCCTGACATCAGCAAAGGTACACAAAAACCTTTTAATAACATTAAAAAGAGTTTTTACCGGTTTCGGCTATGCTTTTATTATTGGAACGCCCATAGGCTTAATAATGGGATATTCCAAAACAGCCAATTCAATTTTGGCGCCGTTTGTTCATGCCGCAAGACAAGTTCCCATAATGGCTTGGGTTCCTCTTTCTATAATATGGTTCGGGCTGGGCGATGGGCCTACAGTGTTTTTAATAGCCTTTTCAGGCGTATTTACTGTACTCATCAATACCATAAGCTCTGTGCATGATATAGATGTGAGCTATTACAATGCTTCTCGCTCTCTCGGAGCCGGCAATTTTGAGGTTATACGAGATGTTGTATTGCCGGGCTCTTTTCCGGGAATATTTACAGGGGCGAGAATGGCTCTTGGTGCAGGGTGGATGTCGGTTATCTGAGCGGAGTTCATAGCGACCAGTGCCGGTTTCGGTTACTTAATGGTAGAAGCGCAAACAAGGATGCGTACAGATATGCTGTTCGCTCTTATGATTGTTGCTGGTTTAGTAGGCTTTATAATTGATAAAATTATGCTCATATGCGGCAATTTGTTTATGAGATGGAAGTAAAGTTATTTTGTGTTTATTGAGGAAGTGAGACTGCCTTGAATGATGATGACATACTTATTGTTGATAATGTAACAAAAATTTTTAAGCAAAGAGGAAAAAAAGAAGGCAATGTAGTTTTGGAGAATCTGTCTTTTTCCGTTAGCAAGAAAGAGTTTATATGTCTCGTCGGCCCTTCCGGCTGCGGGAAAACGACGCTTCTTTCTATAATCGCCGGATTTATGCCCATCAGCAGCGGCGCGGTTTATG
>JGI994J12354_10003165_pt1 | contig 15561 bp, 30 predicted proteins | sample IntmicLarv3ML3BL_FD_12354 | JGI IMG/M metagenome (IMG submission 12354)
CGATGGGCAAGCCCGCCCCTCTCTATGGCATCACCCTGCTCGGGGAGGACGGCAAAGAGGTCGAGGACGGCATCGAGGGCACCATCTGTATCACCGGAACCGATAAAAAACATCCCGCCGGACTCTTCCACGGCTATTGGAAGGACGACGAGATTACCCAAAGCTGCTGGTCCGGCGGCGTCTACAATACCGGGGACATGGCCTGGCGGGACAGCGACGGCTATTACTGGTTCGTCGGCCGGAACGACGACGTCATCAAATGTTCCGGCTACCGGATCGGCCCCTTTGAGGTGGAAAGCGCTCTCTTGGAACACCCGTCGATCCTGGAGTGTGCCGTTACCTCTCTGCCCGACCCGATCCGCGGACAGGTCGTCAAGGCGACGATCGTGCTCGCGCGGGGCTATGCCGCGTCCGACAGCCTGAAAAAGGAATTGCAAAATCATGTCAAGACGGTCACCGCGCCCTATAAATATCCCCGCGTGATTGAGTTTGTGGACGAGCTTCCCAAAACAGTCAGCGGAAAAATACAGCGCAACCTGATCCGCCGCCGGGATCTTGAAAAAGGCTCCGCGGAATGACCGTAGAATGATGATCTTTTCTTATAGCAAAGAAAAAAGGGGCCGTAGCAAAACGAAACGTTTTGCTACGGCCCCTAATAAATCATAGCGGGTTATACAAGCTCAAGGATGGCCATTTCCGCCGCGTCTCCGCGCCGGGGGCCGAGCTTATAAATTCGGGTATAGCCGCCCTTTCGGTCGACATATTTCGGCGCGATCTCGCTGAACAGCTTCTTGACCACATCCTCCTTCGTAATAAAGGAGAGGGCCAGGCGCTTGTTGTGCAGGGTGTTTTCCTTCGCGAGGGTGATCATCTTCTCGGCGAGGGAACGGACTTCTTTCGCGCGGGTGACTGTGGTCTCGATTTTTCCGTTCTCGAGGAAATAAGTGACCAGGCCGCGCAGCATAGCCAATCTATGAGCAGTGGGTCTTCCGAGCTTTCTGGTTCCAGGCATTGAAATTCACTCCTATCTTCATAAAGATGGGGATTCCGGATTCAATTCATGGGTTTGTGCCCATGGAATCGGGGTTGGCATAGTACGGATTATTCGTCGTCCTTGCGGAGGATAAAGCCGAGGGAGATCAGCTTGGAGACGACCTCTTCGAGAGATTTTCGTCCCAGGTTGCGCACCTTCATCATATCCTCTTCGGATTTGTTGATCAGGTCTTCGACGGTATTGATGCCGGCCCGTTTGAGACAGTTGAAGGAACGAACGGATAAATCCAGCTCCTCGATTGTCATCTCCAGCACCTTTTCCTTGCCCTTGTCGTCCTTCTCTACCATGATCTCCGCCGCGTGTCCCTTGTCGGAAAGATCCACAAAGAGATTGAGATGCTCCGTGAGGATTTTGGCGGCGAGGGATACGGCCTCCTGGGCGGTGATGGTTCCGTTGGTCTCCACCTCCAGGGTTAGCTTGTCATAGTCGGTGATCTGTCCGACGCGGGTGTTTTCGATCGCGTAGTTTACCTTAACGGCCGGGGTATAGATAGAATCCACCGGTAAAACGCCGATGACATTCATGTTCATTTCCTGCTTGTTGCGGTCGCCGGGCACATAACCGCGGCCTTTGTTGAGCACAATCTCCATATAGAGCCTTGCGTCCTCGCCGAGAGAGGCAATGTGCATATCCGGGTTTAGAATCTCCACTTCGCTGTCACACTTGATCGAACCGGCGGTCACTTCACATTCGCCTTCGGCGTCGATGATGACCGTTTTCGGGCCGTCGCAGTGCAGCTTGGCCGTCAGGCTCTTGATGTTGAGGATAATCTCCGAAACATCTTCCTTGACGTTTTTGATGGTGGAGAATTCGTGGAGGACGCCGTCAATCTTGATGGACTGAACGGCGACGCCGGGGAGAGAGGAGAGAAGAACACGGCGCAGGCTGTTGCCCACGGTCGTTCCGAATCCGCGCTCCAGCGGCTCCACGACGAACTTTCCATATCGCTGATCAGCGGAAATGCTCTCGGTTTCGATTTTGGGTTTTTCGAACTCTGTCATTCGCGAACCTCCTTTTGAATAATGCTTTGTTCGGATACGCGGAGGCGATAACTCCCCCGCGCTGCTTCCAGTCGGCCGCCAAAACGAATTCGCCGGCCGGTAAAGAGGATGCTACTTGCAAGCATTACTTGGAGTACAACTCGACGATGAGAGTTTCTTCGACCTCAAGATCAATGTCCTCACGCTCCGGAACAGCAATGACCTTGGCCTCGAAGCGCTCGCTTCCCGCTTCCAGCCATTTGGGAAGCGGACGGTTGATAGACTCCAGCAGCGCCTTGAATTTTTCGCTCTGACGGCTTTTGTCCTGAATTGACAGCGCGTCGCCCGGCTTTGTCAGGAAGGACGCGATGTCTACCCGGCGTCCGTTGACCTGAAAATGGCCGTGATTGACGAGCTGACGGGCCTCGGCGCGGGAGTTTGCCCAGCCGAGACGATAAACCACATTGTCCAAACGACATTCGAGGAGGGCGAGCAGCGCCTCACCTGTTTTGCCTTTGGCACTGGCGGCCATTTCATAATACTTGTGGAATTGGCTTTCCAATACGCCGTAGTAACGGCGGGTCATCTGCTTTGCACGAAGCTGTAGGCCGTATTCGGACGTTTTCTTCCGTCCCTGGCCGTGCTGTCCGGGGGGATAAGCCCTCCGGGAAAGTCCACATTTATCCGAAAAACACCGGTCGCCCTTTAGGAACAATTTCTGACCCTCGCGGCGGCACAGTCTGCAAACCGGACCTGTATATCTTGCCATGATTGATTACACCTCCTGAATTGGTAATTAGACGCGTCTTCTCTTGGGAGGACGGCATCCATTGTGGGGAATGGGGGTGACGTCCTTGATCAGGTTGACCTCAAGTCCTGCCGTCTGGAGCGCGCGAATCGCGGCTTCACGGCCTGAGCCGGGTCCCTTTACGTATACCTCTACCGTTTTGAGTCCGTGCTCCATGGCGGCCTTGGCGGCCGTCTCCGCAGCGGTCTGGGCGGCATAAGGGGTAGATTTTCTGGAACCACGGAATCCGAGTTCACCGGCGCTGGCCCAAGAAAGGGCATTGCCCTGTGTATCGGTAATGGTTACGATGGTGTTGTTAAAAGTAGACTGAATGTGGACCGCGCCACGTTCAATGTTCTTACGCTCGCGGCGTCTGCGAGTACCCGCGCGTTTCCCTTTAGGTGCTGCCATTTACGGAATCCCTCCCTTATTTCTTCTTGTTGGCGATTGTCTTCTTCGGGCCCTTACGGGTACGGGCATTGGTCTTAGACCGCTGTCCCCGGACGGGAAGCCCTTTGCGGTGACGAATCCCGCGGTAGCTGCCGATTTCAATCAGGCGTTTGATGTCAAACGCGATGTCGCGGCGCAGGTCGCCTTCCACGTGGCAGTTCTTGTCGATATATTCACGCAGCTTGGATACGTCGTCCTCGGTTAAATCTCTTACACGGACATCCGGGTTCACGCCGGTTCCCTTGATGATTTCGCTGGCGGTCGTCCGTCCGATGCCAAAGATATAGGTAAGGCCGATCTCAATGCGCTTGTCTCTGGGTAAGTCTACACCAGAAATACGTGCCATGTATTACACCTCCGGTTTTAGATATTGTCCTTTCGATAAAGGATGAACAGGAATTGCGCTCGAGTCGTGATTAACCCTGTTTTTGTTTGTGCTTCGGGTTTTCACAGATCACCATGACCTTACCCTTGCGCTTGATGATTTTGCATTTCTCACAGATCTTTTTGACAGAAGGTCTGACTTTCATGATAAAGCCTCCTTTAGGAAGTCCGCTCTCGCGGGCTTATTTAGAACGCCAGGTAATCCGGCCTCGGGTCAGGTCATACGGAGACATTTCCACCGTAACCTTGTCGCCGGGCAGAATACGGATAAAATTCATCCGCAGCTTCCCGGAGATGTGAGCCAGGATTTCGTGGCCGTTGGACAATTCTACTTTGAATGTTGCGTTGGGCAGCGCTTCTTTTACGGTGCCCTCAATTTCGATAACGTCCTGTTTCGACATTTCTCACTAACCTCCTCATGTTCTACGTGTTGTTTGCCCGAAAAGGGGCAAGCAGCTTCCGGATTTCACGATTCGTACCAATTTGTTCGCTCGAAGCGAAAGAGCGCGTCGGGCGAAGATGAATCATCTTCTTGCGTTTCGGTTTCTCCAGCCGGCGGGTTTTTCCGTCGGAGAGCAGCGCATACGCGCCGTCACAGCGGAGAACGACAAAATATCGGCCCTTATCTCTGCCTGCCAGAGCGAAAACCACCTGTCCGATTTCCAGCATATCCGACCTCCTTATACGAAAGCCCGAGGGCTAACAATCATCGGGCAGGGTCAGGATGACCGGCCCTTCGTCGGTGACGGCGATGCTGTGCTCAAAGTGGGCGGACAGGCTTCCGTCCGCAGTAATCGTGGTCCAGCCGTCGTCCAGGACTTCTACCTCCCAGCCGCCGGCGTTGATCATGGGTTCAATGGCGATGGTCATGCCCGGAAGAAGGCGTGGGCCTCTTCCCGGAGTACCGAAATTGGGAACGCTTGGATCTTCATGCAGTTTCGCGCCTACGCCGTGGCCGACAAAGTCGCGTACCACCGAGTAACCGCGAGACTCGACATACTGTTGTACGGCGTGGCCGATATCGCCTACTCGATTGCCGGGGATCGCCGCGCGAATTCCCTCCAGGAGACTTTCGCGGGTAGCGTCCAGCAGTCGTTTCGCCTCAGCGGAAATGTCGCCGCAGGCAAAGGTGGCGGCGTTATCGCCGTGGAAGCCGTCAATACAGGCGCCGACGTCAATGCTGACGATGTCGCCGGAAAGAAGCTTCCGCTGCCGTGTGGGTATGCCATGGATGACCTCGTTGTTGAGCGAAATACAGGCACTGGACGGGAATCCGTTGTAATCGAGGAAGGAGGGGACCGCCCCTGCTTCCTCGATATAGTTCCGGATCATCCGGTCAAGCTCGAAGGTAGTGACCCCCGGCTCGACCGCGTTACCTGCCAGCTTGAGCGCTCCGGCCGCGATCCGTCCCGCAAGTTTCATGCGTTCCAGTTCCCGGCTGTTCTTGATTACAATCATAATCAGGACTCCAGCGCTTTCAGCGTCAGTGCGGTTGTATCGGCTACGATTTCCTGTCCCTCCACAATCCGGAGCTTTCCGGTTTTCGCGTAATATTCCTTCAGCGGTTCGGTCTGCTCGTGGTAGACGCGCAGACGTTCACGGATGGTGTCGGGGTGGTCATCCTTGCGCTGAATCAGGGCGCCGTCACACTTGTCGCATTTTCCGTCCGTCTTGCTCTTTTTATAGGCAAGGTGGTAGGAGGAGGCGCAGTGCTCACAGACACGGCGTCCGGACAGCCGCTGGATGATCGTCTCGTCGGCCACTTCAATATCAATGACCTTGTCGATGACGATGCCCATGCCGTCCAGCGCCTCGGCCTGGGGAATGGTTCTCGGGAAGCCGTCGAGGATATAACCGTTTTTACAGTCGTCTCCTCTGAGCCGGTCGGCGATGATGCCGATCACCACATCGTCCGGGACAAGTTTTCCCTCGTCCATGTACGATTTGGCCTTGAGACCCATTTCCGTACCGCTTTTCAGCGCTTCACGGATCATATTTCCCGTGGAAATCTGGGGAATGGAAAGACGTTCACAGATCATTTCGGCCTGTGTACCCTTTCCGGCGCCCGGGGCGCCCAAGAGAATCATATTCATGCTCTAAATCCTTTCTACTCGCGGCCTAATCCAGGAAGCCCTTGTAGTGGCGCATCATCATCTCGGATTCCATCGTCCGGGTGGTTTCCAGCGCAACGCCGACCAAAATGATAATTGAGGTTCCGCCGAGCGCCAGGCTGATTCCGGTGACAGCGCTCACAACGATGGGCGCAATCGCGATGAAGGCCAGGAACAAGGCACCGATCAGGGTAATTTTTGAAAGAACCTTGGCAATGAAATCGGTGGTGGGCTTGCCGGGACGAATGCCCGGGATGGTGCCCGCTTGTTTCCTGAGATTATTGGACATTTCCAGCGGATTATACTGAATGGAGGTATAAAAATACGCAAACGCGATAATCAGAAGGAAATAGAGAATGCAATAGACCGGTGCGGTGGTTTTGAACTGATCCATAAAGCCTTTCCAGAAGCCCGCAGTCGGTTCGCCCGCGAAAAGGGTGATCGTGCTGGGGATGGAAAGGATGGAGCCGGCGAAGATGATGGGGAGAACGCCCGACATACCCACTTTGATGGGGAGGTGGGAGCTCTGCCCGCCGTACTGCTTGCGGCCCACGACGCGTTTCGCGTACTGGACGGGGATTCGGCGTTCGGAGTCGTTCATCAGAACAATGACCCAGATCGTAGCAAGCAGGGAGAGGATGACAGCTGTCGTGGTAAAATACTTGACAGGATCCTGCGCACCCATCTTGTAGCTGCTCCAGAGAATGGCGATGGTAACCGGCATCCGGGCAACGATACCCGCGAACAGGAGAATGGAAATGCCGTTTCCGATGCCCTTTGCGTTAATCTGTTCACCCAGCCACATCATGAGCGCGGTGCCCGCGGTGAAGCAGAGAATGATAACGACGGCCTGGAAGACGCCCATAAATCCAACCTTGGAAAACTGCAACAGATTCAGGGGATTGTTGTTGCCGTCCGCTCCGTTGGCCAGGAAGGTATAGTAGGCGGTGGCCTGGACGAGTCCGAGGACAATCGTGACGATACGCGTAATGGCGCCGATCTTTTTGCGGCCCTCTTCGCCTTCCTTGGCCATGTTGGCCAGGGGTGTGATGGCGACGGTGAGGAGCTGCATAATAATTGAGGCGTTGATATACGGTGTGATGGACATGGCGAACAGCGTCGCCTTTTCCAGGTTACCGCCCGACAGAACATTCAGATAGCCGACCAGGCTGCCGGAGGCTTCCATCGGAGCGATCAGGTTTGCCAGACTTTCCGGGTTGACAAACGGAACCGGGATCGCCGAACCGATCCGAAAAATAACGATAACAAAGAAAGTGAAAAGCAGTTTCTTACGAAGGTCGGGCATTTGCCACGCATTCCTCATGGTTGTAAGCATACTATTTCACCTCACATTTCCCGCCGGCCGCCTCAATTTTTTCTTTTGCGGAAGCGGAGAATTTTGTGGCTGTGACAGTCAATTTCTTGGAGATGTCGCCGTTTCCGAGAATTTTAACGCCGTCCAGCGTCTTTTTCAGAAGACCGGCTTTCACAAAGTCCTCCGGGCCGACAGTGGAACCGGCCTTGAATACATCCAGGTCGCCCACCTTGACTTCGGACAGCTTTGTCGCGAAGATATTGTTAAATCCACGCTTCGGAACACGGCGTTGGAGAGGCATCTGGCCGCCTTCAAAACCGGCGCGGAAGCCGCGGCCGGCACGGGCCTTTTGTCCCTTGTGGCCTTTTCCGGCCGTCTTACCCTGACCGGAACCGTGACCGCGTCCAATGCGTTTGCGTTCGCGTTTAGAACCCTCGACCGGGGATAGTTCGAAAAGCTTCATTGTCTCGCGCCCCCTTATCCTTTGTTCACTTCGATCAGGTGAATGATTTTCAGTACCTTGCCGCCCGTCTGGGGATTGTTCGGCTGAACGGTTGTGTCCCCAACTTTTTTTAGGCCAAGTGCGTGGGCGGTCGCGATCTGATTCTTTTTGGAGCCAATCAGACTTTTGACCAGCTTAATGTTGATTTCTGCCATGATTTACGCCCCCTATTCTAAGATATCCTGTACCGACTTGCCGCGGACAGCCGCGACTTCAGCGGCGGTACGCAGTGCCGAAAGACCGTCAATCGTCGCGCGGACTACGTTACAGGGATTGTTGGAACGGAGCGCTTTGGTCCGGATGTCCTTGATTCCGGCCACTTCCACGACAGCGCGGACCGGTCCGCCGGCGATAACGCCGGTACCGGGAGCGGCAGGTTTCAAAAGAACGCGTCCGGCGCCAAAGGCACCGATAATTTCGTGCGGAATGGTGGAACCTCTCAGAGAAATTCGGATGAGGTTCTTCTTGGCATCCTCAATGCCCTTGCGAATGGCGTCAGGCACCTCTCCGGATTTACCGATTCCGAAGCCGACAATGCCGTTTCCGTCGCCGACAACCACGAGCGCCGAAAATTTAAAAATTCGTCCGCCCTTGACGGTTTTGGAAACACGATTGATGGATACAATCTTTTCTTGAAGGTCGTAGGTTGATGCGTCAATTCTAGCCAAAAATATTCCTCCCTTTCTCAGAATTTGAGGCCGCCCTCACGGGCGCCTTCGGCCAACTCTTTGACACGACCGTGATAAAGATATCCGCCGCGGTCAAAAACGACCTCTGTAATGTTTGCTTTCGCGGCCCGTTCGGCAATTAACTTACCGATCTTTTTCGCCGCTTCCTTGTTTCCGCCGCTGCCACTAAATTCTTTGTCCAGTGAGGAGGCCGACACCAGGGTTACCCCTTTGATGTCGTCAATCAGCTGGGCGTAGATGTTTTTTGTGGAGCGGAATACGTTCAGGCGAGGGCGGTCTGCCGTGCCCTTGACCTTCCCGCGCACCCGGCGGTGGCGGTGCAGTCTGGCCTGATTTCTATCAGCCTGTTTCACCATTGGTTTTCACTCCTCCTATTACTTCGCGCCCTTACCGGCTTTACCTTCCTTACGGCGGATGTATTCGTTTACATACTTAATGCCCTTGCCCTTATAGGGTTCCGGCGGACGTTTCTCGCGGATTTGCGCGGCGAACTGTCCGACCTGCTGTTTGTCCGCGCCCGACACAATAATTTTATTGGCGGAAGGACATTCCAGCGTAATGCCTTTGGGTGCCGTCATGAAAACATGATGGGAATACCCAAGGTTCATATCGATGGTGTCGCTGCCTTGCATGGTCACACGGTATCCGACGCCGTTTACCTCCAGCTCTTTTTTGAAGCCGTTGGTAACGCCCTCCACCATGTTGGCGATCAGGGAACGGGTCAGGCCGTGCAGCGACCGGTTTTCCTTCTGGTCGTTCGGCCGAGAGACTGTTACTACACCGCCGTCAATCGTGACTTCCATGTTCGGATGAACGGCCTGCGTGAGCGTTCCGCCCTTGCCTTTGACGGTTACGACACCGGCGTCCAGCTTAACCTCTACGCCGGCGGGAATATTTATCGGTTTTCTTCCAATTCGTGACATCTATCGCACCCCCTTTATTACCATATGAACGCGAGGACTTCGCCGCCTGCGCCGCTCTTGCGCGCCTGACGATCCGTCATGACGCCCTGAGAGGTAGAGACGATGGCGATTCCGAGGCCTTTCATGACCTTCGGCATATCCTCCACGCTGCTGTAAATTCTGAGACCCGGTTTGGACACCCTTCTCAACCCCTGGATGACCGGCGTTTTGTTCTCGCCGTAGCGCAGGGTGATGCGGATGATGCCCTGTTTGCCGTCTTCCGTGACGGTAAAGCTCTTGATATACCCTTCGTCCGCGAGAATCTGTGCGATGGATTTCTTCATCTTGGACGCCGGGATTTCAACCGTGTCATGCTTCGCGGAAATCGCGTTGCGGATTCTCGTGAGCATATCGGCGATTGCATCAGTGATCTGCATTTGTGTTCCTCCTTTACAGAGCAGGCTGAGCCTGCACCCAATTCGCGGCTCAATTCGTCGCTGCCGGAGCGGCAGCATACGCGAACCAGAAGTAGCCTGGAGATTTTCCGATGAAACGCAGGAACCTTTTCAGGAAAACGTTCAATCAATAAAAGCGAAAACCCAGGAGCTACCGTCTACATTACCAGCTGGCTTTTTTGACGCCGGGGATTTCGCCCTTATAGGCGAGCTCCCGGAAACATATACGACAGACGCCGAACTTGCGAAGGTAGGCGTGAGGCCTGCCGCAGATTTTACACCGGTTATAGGCGCGGGTTGGGAACTTCGGTGTTCTGCTCTGTTTAACCTTCATGGATGTTTTGGCCACAATCGTCCCTCCTTATCGAGCAAAGGGAGCGCCCATCAGCGTGAGCAGCTCTCTGGCTTCTTCATCGTTGCGGGCCGTGGTGACGAACGCAATGTCCATACCGCGGACCTTATCGACCTTATCGTAGTCGATCTCGGGGAAAATCAGCTGTTCGCGCAGACCCATGCTGTAATTGCCGCGGCCGTCGAACGAGTTGGGGTTAATGCCGCGGAAGTCGCGGACACGGGGCAGAGCCACGTTAAAGAGGCGATCCATGAACTCCCACATCCGGTCGCCCCGCAGGGTGACTTTTACGCCGATGTTCATGCCCTCACGGAGCTTGAAGTTCGCGACAGATTTTTTCGCCTTACAGGCGATGGGCTGCTGGCCCGTAATCTGTGCGATGTCTTTTATGATGGCGTCGATCGCTTTGGCGTTGTCCCGGGCTTCGCCCGCGCCAACGTTTACGACGATCTTGTTGAAACGCGGAATCTGCATGACGCTTTTATAGCCAAACTTCTTCATCAGAGAAGGAGCGACTTCCGACCCATAAAAATCCTTTAATCTTGGCATACTATCTCTCCTCCTTACAGCGTTTCGCCGCATTTTTTGCAAACGCGGATTTTCTCGGCGCCGTCAATTTTATGGCCGACGCGGGAGGGCTTTTTGCATTTCGGGCAGACGATCTGAACCTTGCACGCGTAAATCGCGCTCTCGGCCTTTATGATGCCGCCCTTTTCTCCGGCCTTGCGGGGTTTGACGTGCTTCGAAACCATGTTGAGCTTTTCCACGATGACCTTGCCCTCTTTGGGGCTGACCGCCATGACCTTGCCCTTACGGCCCTTGTCGCGTCCGCTGATGACCATTACCTCGTCACCGGTTTTTACATGAATTTTTTTAATCATCTCGGCACCTCCATCAAAGCACTTCGGGAGCGAGACTCAGGATTTTAAGATAATCCTTATCACGAAGCTCTCTCGCCACAGGGCCAAAAATACGTGTGCCCCTCGGGTTTTTGTCTTCACGGATGATGACGGCCGCGTTGTCGTCGAACCGGATATAGGTTCCGTCTTCACGGCGGACACCGAATGCCGACCGAACGATTACGGCGCGGACCACTTCACCTTTTTTCACAACGCCGCCGGGTGCTGCTTTTTTGACTGTGCAGACCAGAACGTCGCCGATATTCCCGTATTTTCTTCCGGAACCGCCAAGCACACGAATACACATCAGTTCTTTCGCGCCTGTGTTGTCGGCTACCTTCAGAAAGGTTTGTTGTTGGATCACAGAGGGTTCCTCCTTTTCCGTCATGGTCTTTTTCACACGTGTCTTTCGGAAAAATATCCATAACGCATATGGTTTTGGGTTAAACTGGCAGCCGAATTACTTGGCTTTTTCGATAATGGACGCTAAGCGCCAATGTTTGTCTTTCGAGAGGGGGCGAGTCTCCATAATACGGATCTTATCGCCAATTCCACACTCATTGTTCTCGTCGTGCGCCTTGATTTTGACGGTACGCTTCACAATCTTTTTATAGAGGGGGTGTTTGACTCTGTCCTCAACCCGAACGACGACGGTTTTGTCCATCTTATCACTCACAACCATACCGGTCATGGTTTTTCTCAGATTACGATCGCTCATTTAGAATCCTCCTTCCCTCACGCCTTGGCTTCTTCGAGTTCAATTTCCCGCATAATGGTAGAAACGCGCGCAATATCCTTCTTGACGTCTTTTAACCGTAAGGGATTGTCCAGCTGGTTAATCGCGTGCTGGAAGCGGAGGTGGAAGAGCTCCGCTTTGAGGTCCTTGAGTTTAATTTCCAACTCAGGCATGGTCAGATTCCTGATCTCAGCGGCTTTCATCCTACTCACCACCCATTTCCTTCTTGATAAATTTGCATTTGCAGGGCAGCTTATTGGCTGCCAGACGCATGGCCTCGCGTGCCATGTTTTCCTCAACGCCGGCGATTTCAAACATCACGCGGCCCGGCTTCACGACGGCTACCCAGTATTCGGGCGAGCCTTTACCGGAACCCATGCGGGTTTCCGCCGGTTTTTCGGTGACGGGCTTGTCGGGGAAAATCTTGATCCAAACCTGTCCGCCTCTCTTGATGTAACGCGTCATCGCGATACGGGCGGATTCGATCTGGTTGGAGGTGATCCAGGAAGGCTCGATCGCCTGAAGGCCATATTCACCATGGCTGACAAAATTGCCGCGGGTGGCTTTGCCCTTCATACGGCCTCTGTGGACTCTCCTGTATTTAACTCTCTTAGGGAGAAGCATTACTCGGCGCCTCCTTCCTTCTGGGGCTGGGGTTGAGCTTGAGCCTGGGGTGCTCTCTGCTGCGGCGCGCGTTGCTGGGGCGCTCTCTGCTGGGGAGGACGGTCTCCGCGCGGTTGTTGGGGTCTCGGGAAACGGTCGTCACGGGACTGAGGCGCTCTCTGCTGCGGCTGACGGGGCTGCCCGGCTTGGCTCTTATTGTCCTGAAGAACCTCGCCGCGGTAAATCCATACTTTAATGCCGATCCGGCCATAGGTGGTTTTCGCCTCGGCGAAACCGTAGTCGATGTCGGCGCGCAGGGTTTGCAGCGGGATGGTTCCCTCGTGGTAGTGTTCGGTTCTCGCGATTTCCGCGCCGCCCAAACGGCCGGAAACCTGGATTTTGATGCCCTTCGCTCCGATGTCACGAGCCATGCCCGGACGTCCCATGGGTTTCATGGCGCGGCCAATGGCCTGTTTCATGGCGCGGCGGAAGGAGATTCTCTTCTCCAGCTGGACGGCGATGTTCTCGGCCACCAGGGTGGAGTTGAGGTCGGGGTTTTTAATCTCAACGATGTTGATCGTGACAGGCTTTTTCAGGATGGACTCGCACTGCAGACGGAGCTTCTCAATTTCGGATCCGCCCTTGCCGATGACCATTCCGGGTTTTGCGCAGTGGATATGAACACGCACCTTGGAGGCGTCGCGCTCGATTTCAATCTTGGGGATGCCGGCGGCATAGAGTTGTTCCTTGAGCTGTTTGCGGAGATTATAGTCCTCAACAAGCAGATCGCCAAACTCGCTCTTTTTCGCAAACCAGCGGGAGTCCCAGTCTTTGATGACGCCCACACGGAGACCGTGCGGATTTACTTTCTGGCCCATAATATACCTCCTTTAAGCTTCTTCTCTCTCTTTGAGCACGAGGGTAACGTGCGAGGTTTTCTTGTCGATTCGGAACGCGCGCCCCTGGGCTCTCGGACGGATGCGCTTAAGGATCGGACCGGGGCAGACGAAACATTCGGAAACATACAATCTGTCCGTGTCCATGTTGTAGTTGTTCTCAGCATTCGCCATGGCCGACTTGAGAAGTTTCTCAAGATATTCTGTCGCGGCCTTGGGGGTATGCTTGAGGATTGACATTGCCCTGCCTGCGTCCTGGCCGCGGATAATATCCAACACCAGGCTCACTTTACGGGGCGAGATACGGGCGTATTTGAGATAGGCCCTTGCTTCCATTGCGATACACTCCTTTCGGCCTCTTATTTAGAAGATTTGGAACCGGCATGGCCCCGATAGGTTCTGGTCGGTGCGAACTCGCCCAGCTTGTGACCGACCATATCTTCGGTAACGTATACGGGCACGTGCTTGCGGCCGTCATGGACGGCGAAGGTATGGCCCACAAAATCCGGGAAAATGGTGGAGGCACGGCTCCAGGTCTGGAGAACTTTTTTCTCGCCGGTTTTGTTCATTTCCTGTACCCTTTTCAGCAGCTTCGGCTGGATAAAGGGTCCCTTTTTCAGGCTTCTGCTCATAACTTATACGCTCCTTTCTGTCGATTACTTGCCGTTTCTGCGCTTCACGATCATCTTATCGGAGCGGTTGTGTTTCTTACGGGTCTTATGGCCAAGGGTCGGTTTGCCCCAGGGGGTAACCGGGCCGGGACGTCCGATGGGGCTTTTGCCCTCACCGCCGCCGTGCGGATGGTCACAGGGGTTCATGACAGAACCGCGGACCGTCGGGCGGATGCCTCTGTGGCGTTTACGTCCGGCTTTTCCGAGCTTGACGTTTTCATGGTCGATGTTGCTGACCTGGCCGATGGTGGCCATGCAGTTTACCGGGACGTTGCGGAGCTCGCCTGACGGCAGTCTCAGAAGGGCGTATTTGCCTTCCTTTGCCATCAGCTGTGCCTGGTTGCCCGCCGAACGGGCCAGCTGGGCGCCCTTTCCGGGAACCATTTCCACGTTGTGGATGAAGGTACCGGTGGGGATGTTGAGCAGCGGCAACGCGTTGCCCGGCTTGATGTCGGCCTTTTCGCCGCTGACGATGATGTCGCCCACTTTTAGGCCGTGGGGAGCGGTGATGTAGCTCTTCACGCCGTCCTCATACTGAATGAGGGAGATAAAAGCGGAGCGGTTGGGATCATATTCGAGGGTCAGAACCGTCGCGGGGATGTCATGCTTCTGTCTCTTGAAATCGATGATCCTGTACTTTTTACGGTTGCCGCCGCCTCTGTGGCGGACGGTGATGCGGCCATAGCTGTTGCGGCCGGAAAACTTGTTTTTGGGAGCCAGAAGGCTCTTCTCCGGCTTTACCTTGGAAAGACCGGAATAATCGGTGACCGACATGTTTCTTCTTGCGTTGGTTGTCGGCTTATAGAAGGTTATTGCCATAGTTGTTTTCACTCCTCTATACGTTCGGCTTCGCGGGGAAGGCTCAGTCCTCCTGCCATTCAGGCGGAGGAGTCTGGTCGCCGTGAGAAAGTTCCGGCTGCTGCCCCATACATCGCCGCCAGCTTGAAGCTGGACCCAGTCCGCCGCGAAGTTACAGCGCGAACGAACCGGGAAATTGTTTTAGCGTTCGAAGGTCAAAGGCTATTGTTCGTCTTAAACAAACAAGGCACGCGAACGGAAACTTCCTTTTATAAGCGAAGTCAATTCGCGGTTTGCCGCGGCGCAGCCGCTAAAGCATACCCTCGAAGAACTCGATGGTTTTGCTGTCGGGGGTCAAGGTTACAACGGCCTTTTTCCAGGAAGGGGTATAGCCGCCGTTGCTGCGTCCCTGACGGCGGAACTGTCCGCGGACGTGCAGGGTGTTGACCTTGGAGACCTTCACCTCAAAGACCTCTTCCACCGCTTTGGCGATTTGGATCTTGTTGGCGTCCTTGTGAACCTGGAAGGTGTACTTTTTCATCTGAGAGCCCAGCATACTTTTTTCGGTAATGACCGGGCGGATGATAATGTCATGAGCTGTCATTATGCGTAAACCTCCTCTAGCTTGGCGACGGCATCCTTCACGACGATGAACTTGTCGGCATTGAGGATGTCGTAGACATTCAGGGTATTGACCAGCGCGGTTCCCACACCCGGGATATTGCGCGCGCTCTTCACGACCACATCATCCTTCTCGGGGAGCACAATCAGCGCTTTTTTGTCGGCGCCCAGGTTCTCGAGGAGTTTGATGATGGTTTTTGTGCTGTAATTTTCCACGGTCAGGGCATCGAGGACAATCAGATTCTCCTCCAAAACCTTAGCGGAAAAGGCCGACTTCATGGCCAGACGGCGAACCTTGCGGTTCACAGTGTAGCGGTAGCTTCTCGGCTTCGGGCCGAAAGCGATGCCGCCGTGAC
>JGI994J12354_10003166_pt1 | contig 15555 bp, 14 predicted proteins | sample IntmicLarv3ML3BL_FD_12354 | JGI IMG/M metagenome (IMG submission 12354)
TTCTGTAATAGATCCTACTACTGGTATAGTGAAGGTATCATCAACAGAAACACTTTCATCTTTGCAGGTTAGGGCAACGGCTATAAATTCAAAAACTGCACCAACATATATATATACAGATGCAACAGTTGATGTGGTTGCGTCGTCGATGTCATCAGCAATATTTCCAAGAGATTCCGGATGGTTTTCCAAGAGCCGAAATGCCAGAGTTTGGGCGGCTGATATAACTGGTGATGGTAAGGTTGATTTTGTAGGAATTGCAAACAATGGAAGTATTCATACATCTATAAATAATGGTAATTTTAAATTCAGTGCTATGGAATATAGCGGAGGCTCTGGCTTTGAATCATCTGGATGGTTTGATACATCATACAACAGGAGAATGTGGACTGCTGATATTAATGGTGATGGTAAAGATGATATAGTTGGTATTAATTTTGCGGGAAATATTTGCTATGCACTTTCTAAAGGTGATGGAAAATTTGAAAATCTTAAAACTATATCTGGAGTTACATTCCCAAGTTCATCAGGATGGTTTTCAACACAGCGTGTTGACAGAGTGTGGCCAGCTGATATTAATGGTGATGGGTACACAGATTTTATAGGAATGGATGATTCTGGAAGTATTTATACTTTTGTTAATAAAAAGAATTTTACATTTGAAACGAGAAAAGAGAGTAAACTAAACGGACTTTTATATAAGAGCGGCTGGTTTAATACTTCTATAAATTCTAATATATGGCCAGGAGATTTTAACGGTGATGGGAAAATGGATATTGTTGCAATTGACAGTGTAGGGGCAGTGAGTTATGCAATATCTCGTGGTGACGGGTATTTTGATACTGTAAAACATGTGTCATCAGGCGCATTCCCAACTTCTTCAGGTTGGTATCATACCTCTATAAATGCGAGAGTATGGACATCTGATATTACCGGAGATGGCAAAGTTGACTTTGTCGGGGTTGCTGGAGGAGTTTATACAACACTTGGAGAGGAAACTCATAGTTTGAGAAGATTGAGTATTGATGGAGCCTTTCCAGAGCATTTATGGTTTGATTCAGCAATTAATAATAGAGTTTGGACAGGCGACATTGATGGTGACGGAAAAATGGATATGGTTGCTATATCTGATACAGGCTCAATTCGATATGCACTTTCAAAAGGTAATGGAACCTTTGAAGATGCGGTTACAGTTACACCTAAATAATTTGATTTATAAGTGTGAAAAGAGGAAAAAATGCAATATATATTGTTGTTTTTGGAAGGTATAATAACATTTATATCGCCATGTCTTTTGCCTATGTTGCCCATTTATATGTCATATTTTTCAGCAGGTGAAGCAAACAGAAAGAAAGCTCTTATAAATTCACTTGGATTTGTCACTGGTTTTACAATTGTTTTTACTGTTTTGGGAGCATTTGCTGCTGCGATTGGTGGTGTTTTAAAGGAATATTCTACCATTGTAAATATTATAATGGGATTGATTGTGATGTTTTTGGGTCTGAATTTTATGGGTGTGATAAAAATAGGCTTTTTAAATAGGGCAAGCCAGAAAAGAGCAAATACTAAGAAGCTTGGTTTTGTTTCATCAATGGTATTCGGAATTGTTTTTTCAGTTGGATGGACACCATGTGTAGGAGCTTTTTTGAGTTCTGCATTGACAATGGCATCAATGGGACAAGAAATTTTTCAAGGAATAATAATGCTGATTGTGTTTTCCTTAGGATTGGGAATACCATTTGTTATAAGTGCATTGATTATTGATAAATTAAAGGGAACATTTGATTTTATAAAACGAAATTATAGAGTAATTAATATTGTATCTGGTATTTTCCTTGTGGTAATGGGTATATTGATTGCAACAGGTGTAATGGGGAAATTTCTCACAATATTAACTTTTTAGGAGGAGCAATGTCAAATAAAGTTACAACGATTATATGGATGTTGGTGTTTGTACTCTTTATTGTGGGAGCAGTTTTTGCCTATAATGTGCTTTCAGACAAGGCACCTGATGAAGGATATATTCCAGTGAATAGCAGTAAGCCAATTATAGAAAATAAAAAGAAAGCACCAGATTTTACAGTAGTTGACAGTGAAGGTAATGCAGTAAAATTGTCAGATATGATGGGGAAACCAGTGGTGCTTAATTTTTGGGCGAGTTGGTGTCCTCCATGCAAGAATGAAATGCCGGATTTTGAAACGGCGTTTAAAGAATATGGGGATGATATAAATTTTATGATGATTGATTTGGTGGATGAACAGCGTGAAACCAAAGAAATGGGCGCAAAATATATAATGGACCAAGGATATACTTTTCCTGTGTATTTTGATATAAATCAAGAAGGTTCGTTTAAATATATTAATAGATATATTCCTGTAACCGTTTTTATTGACCGTGATGGAAACATTATTTCAAGTAATGAGGGCGGAATAACCAAAAGTATGCTGGAAAATGGTATAAAATCAATTAAATAGTGAATAGAAAAAACAAGATAAGGAAGATTTTCTTTCTTGTTTTTAAAATTAGTTTTCTAAAATTTTCCCATCTGTTGATATTGTGACAATTTGCCATGGAATCATCTTTTTGCTCTCTTGAAGTGCTCTTATCACTGCATTTTCAATGCCACCACAGCATGGAACTACCATACGAACAACTGTTACAGATTTAATGTCGTTATTTTTGATGATTTGAGTGAGCTTTTCGCTGTAATCACCGTCATCAAGTTTAGGGCAACCTATAAGAGTCACTCTGTTTTTCATAAACTTATTGTGGAAATTTGCATAGGAATAAGCGGCACAGTCAGCTGATATCAGTAGACTTGCATTGTTAAAATATGGTGCATTTACAGGAATTAGTTTGATTTGCACCGGCCATTGCATAAGCTGACTTTCACTGTCATGAGGAATCGCTGGTAATGCAGGGGATTTTTTCTGTATAGCATGGGAGTTCGAACTAGGACAGCCACAAGGAAGTGGTTTTTCAAGTTTTGCTATATGGGTTTTAACAGCAGTTTCATCATAAGGAGCGGCTTCACGTTTTTCAAAGGAAATGGCTCCAGTAGGGCATGAGGGAAGACAATCACCCAGTCCATCACAATAATCATCTCTTAATAGTTTCGCCTTGCCCTCTATCATACCAATAGCACCTTCATGGCAGGCTTTTGTACACAGTTCACATCCATTACATTTGTCTTCATCAATCTTAATTATTTTACGAATCATAAAATTCTCCTCTCCATCTATTGACTTTGTATTTGAAGTATACTATGCTGATTTCAAATTGTACGTTGCATTTGCAACGCAGGAGGTTTTTGTGAATAATGATATAAAAAGTATAATGAAGAATTGCGCATTGTTTGCGAGTATAGAAAGAGAGAAGATAGACATATTGCTTAAATGCCTCAGCGCAAAGCGGCAAAATTATATGAAAGAAGAGTTTGTATTTCTAACGGAAGAACCAGCGCGATATGTTGGAGTTGTCTTGGTTGGAGGGGTAAATGTTATTCAGGAGGATTATTGGGGGAATCGTACAATTTTAACACATATTAATGCTGGAGAATTGTTTGGAGAGGCTTTTTCCTGTGCAGAAATTAAAAAATTGCCTGTAAGTGTAATCGCTACAGATGTTTCTGAAATATTGCTCATTGATTATAAAAAAATTGTAACTGTATGTTCTTCTTCATGTGGTTTTCATACACAGCTTATATCAAATATGCTGCGAATACTGGCAAATAAAAATATTATGCTGACCAGAAAAATGGGTTATATTTCAAAGAGGACAACAAGGGAAAAACTATTGTCCTTTCTATCAGCACAAGCAATACAGTTTAAAAGCAATGTAGTGGTGATTCCATATAATCGCCAAGAATTGGCGGATTTTCTCTGTGTAGACAGAAGTGCACTGTCACGTGAGATTGCTTTAATGAAGAAAGATGGATTGCTAGAATACGAAAAGAACAGGTTTGTTTTGAAGTAATACAAATTGACAAGTATAGACTATTATGATAGTCTTTTTCTGAATTAGTACAATAGTAGGGAGGGACATATTGGAAAAATTATTTGATTCAGAGCTTAAACTTATGGAAATCATATGGGAAAGCGAGCCTATTTCCGCAAAAGATATTAGTCTGATTGCGGCTGAAAAGTTTGAATGGAACAAGAACACAACATATACTGTTATAAAGCGATTGCTTGAAAAAAACATATTAAATCGGACAGAGCCAGGATTTATATGTTCTTCTATAATTAGAAGGGCGGATGTACAAAAAGCAGAGACACAAACTCTGATTGAAAAACTTTTTGGTGGGTCAAAGAAAGCGTTTTTTGCGGCATTTGCTGATGAAAAATTATCTTCCGAGGAGATTGCAGCAATAAAGGAACTTATAGAAAAGAAGGAATAGCCATGCTTGAGGGGATTTTTTATTGGGTTCTTAACATGAGTATTATCGGATTTGCAGCAGGAATAATTATATTGATTATTCGTTGTATTAAGATATTGCCACGCTTTGGGATATATTTTCTGTGGGTATTGCCGTTGATTCGTTTTTGGATACCTGTAGGATTTGCAAACAAGTATAGCTTGTTAAATCTGGTTTCGCAACATGCAGTCAAAACTATTACTGTATGGGAGCCTATAACCTATGTACCGAATCTTACAATGTCTAACAGTGTCCAAGCGGTGACAGAGTATTTTCCCATGGAATATAAAACTGATATTTTGAAAAATATTTTTAATATTGCTGGAATTGTTTGGGTGTCTGTGGCAATAGTAGCTGTTTTGATTTCTCTTTTATTTTATATATTGACAAAATACTCTCTTAGAAATGCTAAACATATTAAAGATAATATTTATTGTTCAGATAAGTTGTTATCTCCAGCAGTCTATGGTATTTTGAAACCTAAAATTATGTTGCCAACAAATTTTAATGAAGCGAATTTGGAATATATTATCAGACATGAACAAATCCATATCCGTAGGTTGGATAATTTATGGCGGTTGATTGCCATTATAACTGCTTGCATTCATTGGTTTAATCCGTTAGTATGGATATTACTTAAATACTTTTTTATTGATATGGAATTGGCTTGTGACGCCGGAGTATTGAAAAATTTAGATGGCGGTAGTAAGAAAAAATATGCTGAGGCATTGCTCTCCTGTTCCTTAGGAAAAAACCATTATGCCAGTGCATTTAGAAGCACAAAGACGAAGCTGAGAATTGAAAGAATCTTGTCGTATAAGAAATTAACTTTTTTGTCGGGTCTTTGTTTTGCGGTATTGTTTATAGTAATTGCTGTGACAATTGTTACAAATGGAGTAGGAAGATAGGAGGATGAAATGAAAATTCTTGTGGTTGGTGGAACGAGATTTATGGGAAAGCATCTGGTTTGTGAGCTGATTGAAAAGGGACATGATGTAACAATTGCGAACAGAGGAATTACTCCGCAAAACTTTGGAAATGCAGTAGAACATTTGAAAATTGAAAGGTCAGATTCTGAAAATTTGAAAAATATTTTTTCAAAAAAGCACTATGATATAGTCTTCGATTGCATAGCATATTGTTCCAATGATGTAAAAGCTCTTTTGGATGCAATTGATTGTGAGAAATACATATTTATATCTACAACAGCAGTATATAATAAACATATTGACACCAAGGAAGAGGAATTTAATCCGTTGCTCAAAAAGCTGGTTTGGTGTGATAGATTGGATTCATCTTATAATGAAGTAAAGCGGCAAGCGGAATGTGCAGTTGCTCAGAAATATGCTCATATTAAATATATTTCGGTAAGATTTCCTTTTGTTGTAGGAACAGATGATTATACAAAACGTCTTTACTTTTATATTGATCACATTTTAAATGGGAAACCTATGTTTATTGATAATTACAGTAATCAAATGGCGTTTGTGCGTTCGGATGAGGCTGGAAAATTTCTTGCATTTCTTGCTGGAACCAATTATTGTGGGGAAATAAATGGCGCAAGCGAACAGATGGTTTCAGTGAGTGAAATTGCCAAATATATAAAATCAAAAACGGGTAAAATATCCCTGTTGTCTGATGATGGGGATCAAGCACCTTATAATGGAGAATCTCAATATAGTATTAATATTGACCGAGCAAAAAGGCTTGGTTTTTCGTTTACACCTTTGAAAGAATGGATATTTGAGTTGATTGATTACTATATGTGCGCTTAGTTGGCGAAGCTAGTAACAGAGCCTTACAGGCGCATAAGAAATATCCCCTGGCTACGCCTAGGGGATATTTTTTTACAATTTGTCACTTATTTTCCATATACAGTAAATTCCTGAATACGTGCAATATTGTCTGCACCAGGATTTGTTATATAGATTCTAACATAACGAGCTGTAAATACATCAACATCCTTGTCAACAATATCGCTGGTGTTACTCGTTACAACATCAATATCTGTCCAATCTTCATTATTTGAACTTGCTTGAATTTTAAAGCCCTTGGTATTTAAGGATTTATCAAAATAGGCTGTAGCGGCATTTTTCACAACATAACGCGAAATTGAATATGTGGAACCAAGATCTATGGTGGCCCATTTTTCACCTTCGCCAGAAAGTTTCCAGCCATTATTCTTGCTAAAAGAGCCATCTACTATTTTTGAAACATCAGAGTCTTCATCACTTCCTGAAGCAGTAATGTTTTCAGATTGTAGGGAAATATTGTATGGCAAACCTCTTGATTCTGACCAAAGCATCATAAGGTGGTCGCCTCGAACAAATTCAACCTTGTCACCATATTTTTTAGTAAGGTTTTTAGCTATCCTGTTTATATCATGAATGTTGGTTTCCCAAGCAATAAGTTGAGGCATCATAAATTGAGGTGAGTTTCCGTCCCAAGCATTTATATCAGTTTCTATTATTTGTTGAATACGTGGAACATCTCCGTCGTACCGTGGCTTTGTTGTAATGAGAGGAATTATGCCATCTACATCATGCTGAGCTTTCTGTCCAGATAAACGTTCCTGTACTGAGAAACCGACAAGTGAACGTATATTTTTGGCATAAACAGGTGATTGGTCATCTCCTATGAAATTCCATACAGTCATAATGTTAAATGCAGTTCTATTGAAGTAGTTTTCGGTATTCATTGCATATGTTGCAAGTCCGTCAAGACCACCTGCTTTAGAACCCCATTCTGTAGGGTAAGTGTAACCCATTCCAGAAGGACCAGCTATTAATAAATCGTTTTCTGTCGCTGTTTTGTAAAAATGATTTAAAAGCTGTGGTCCTGCATCCAAAAGAGCAGGTGCGCATGTCCAATTGACTGGATAAAGTCCTCTGTCGTCGCTATCCCAGCGATCTACGTCTTTTAGAGAGTGCTGACAGTACTGAAGATTGTCTCCGTCACTTACAGTGAAGGATATATAGAATTTGTTTTCAAGTTTGGGCTTTGCGGGAACAGTAGGTATATCAAGTTCTCGCGAGGTGGAGGCATATACTGAATAGTTATAGTAATAATCAGCAGGGATAGTTGGTATGCCATATTGGGAGCTAAAGGTAACACCATCACCTTCAGAATCCCACCAGCCTAAATAATAAGATTCTCCTTGTGTACAATCGCTAAAGAATTTATCCAGAATCTTAGATTCTTGAGGGTCTTTTGGATCTAACCACAAGGTGATAACATTTGCACCTGCTGCAAGGTCTCTTAATTCCCAACCACCGGTTTTTATTCCGATAATTAGTCTATGACTGCAATCTTTCCAAACATTATCGTACATATAATTATATACTTCAAGCTTATCCTTGAACTTTCCTCTTAGGTCTTCAATTATTGGGAAGTTGAATTCAGCGCTTGAAAAGGTTTCGAGTTGTTTTTCATCTACAATCATTGCATCATTAATACCTGCAAGAGCAGTGGCAAGATGAATTGTATCGGGCATTTTTGTATCCCATACAATAAGACCCTTTATTTCGCTTTTATATTTGGCAACAATTACAGAGAAATCTTTTTCAATTGTATAATTTAGACCTACAATTTCAGGCCATTTTTCACGTTCACCTTCAACAGTATGCAATAATATTCTCGGTTGTTTTCTGTTAATGATTCCGGCAAAGGTTGAGACCATTGATCTGGTTGCTGAGCCTTTACTCCTTACATCAATTGCATCAATATTTTTCGCAAACGGAGCAAAGGAAGGAAGGGCTTGTCCTTTAGGCCAAGTAATGCCCTCAGAATTTATTTTGGTGTATTCTATATCCTTATACTTGTTTTCATATTTGCTACTTTCTGAACTATCTGGTGAAGAGGTGGGTGTGCCTATTTCGTCACTGCATGAGGGAAAAATAAATAATATGACACATAATAAAACTATCGAAATAATTTTCTTAAACATTTTTCAAAATCTCCTTTGGTTTTGTAATATGAATTATATCAAAAATTTTACTTGAAAACAATTGAGTGATAAAATGAATACCATAATATTGAAGAGGAAGTTCATTTTATGAAAAAATTCATGTCGGGTTGGAATGTTTTTGAATCTATTTGGCTGATTGTGTTTTGTGCGGTGGCAGTTTGGATTACTATAACAAGTGGTGATAATATTTTTGGCTTTTTTGTGTTTTTATCAGGCATATTATGTGTTGTATTAGTAGCAAAGGGGAGTATATTAAATTATCCAGTGGGATTATTTAATACAATTGGATATGCATGGATCGCGTGGCAAAATGGACTTTATGGGGAAGTTGCTGAAAATTTACTCTTTTATCTTCCTATGATGGTGGTAGGCTTTTTTATGTGGCGAAAACATATTGATGATGGAATTGTAGTAATGCGCAAGCTTTCAAATAAGGCTATAATAAGGCTTTCGGTTGTTTGTGTTGCAGCTATAGCAGTAACTGGTATTGTTTTGAGCATGATTGAAGGACAAAATACACCTTATATTGATGCGGCAACAAATGTATTGGCTGTTGTTGCAACAATATTAATGATACGCCGATATCGTGAGCAGTGGGTAGCATATATAATAATCAATGTGTTATCAGTAACTATGTGGATTATAAGAATGGGGAATGGCAGTCCAGATGGAGCATTGATGACAGTTATGTGGTCGGCATATCTCGTAAATTCTATTTATGGGTTATATAATTGGACAAAAGGTTTGAAAAATAATGACGGAGGTCTCAAATGAAGAAAATAGGGCTTACACTGGGTAAATATGCTCCGTTGCATAAAGGACATGAGTATATTATTAAAACTATGTTGAAGGAAATGGATGAAGCAGTGGTTATAATATATGATACTGAGCTTACTCCAATACCTCTTCAAGTGCGCGCAGAGTGGATACGAAAGATATTTCCTGAGGTGACGGTGATTGAAGCATGGGATGGACCTGTTGGAAATCCTTATGAGCGTGAATATGAACGGAAAGAAGAAAAATATATTTTGAGTTTGCTTGGTGGTAAAAATATAACTGCATTCTATTCAAGTGAATATTATGGGGAGCATGTATCTAAAGCTCTGAAATGTATTGATCGCCGAGTGGACGAGGCAAGGGAGACAATTCCAGTATCAGCCACATTGATAAGAGAAAATTCATTTAAATACAAACAATATCTGAGTGATGTCGTATATAGAGATATGATAATTAAAGTAGTATTTCTTGGGGCAATGTCTACAGGAAAATCTACCATTACGGAGGCTCTTGCTAAAAAATATAACACTACATTTGCAAGTGAATATGGAAGGGATTACTGGGATGAACATCAAGTTGATCGAAGAATATCACTTGAAGCTTTTGATGAAATAGCAGAGGGGCATATTGCTCGTGAAGAGGAAGCTTTTCTCTCTGCTGAAAAATATTGTTTTATAGATACCAATGCAATTACAACATACATGTTTTCGTTGGATTATCATGGTAAAGCACCAGAGGTTTTAACACAAATGGCATTGAAGAATTCATCGCGTTATGATTTGTTTTTTCTATGTGAGGATGATATACCTTATGACGATACATGGGATAGAAGCGGAGATCAGAAACGACACGTTTTTCAGAAACAAATTATTGCAGATCTTAATATGCGGTGCATTCCATATATTTCACTTTCAGGTGATTTGGAGAGAAGAATAAAGAAGGTTGACGATATATTGAGTGTATTTCAGCCATATTCAAATTATTTTGGAAACAAGTGATATTTTTGCGGTTAAAAAGTAGTGTTTTCGTACATTTTGAAGTGTTGAAAATGCTTTACATCTAAAATGACAGCATAGTATAATAACAGTATAGAATTCGCGAGGAATAAATAATTAAAATATGGAGGTTCAAAATGAAGAGAAAGACATTTTTTAGAATGATGGCTGTCTTAGTGGTCTGCATATCGATTCTTGCAAGTAGTTTTGTTGTTGTAAGAGCGGCAGGAACACTTAACACCAATTTGAAGAATCTTAAAGGTATATCAGGAGAATGGACAGAAGAAGAAGGCGGACTTAGGGGAGCGGCGCCAAATGGCGGAGACGTTTTTGCAATGTCAGAAACTGAGGGTACAGACTTCATTTATGAGGCAAAAACTCATAGAAATGAAGGAGTTGCATTTTCTCTTGTTTTCCGTTCAAATGCAAGCGGTTCAGAGGCATATGTTGTAAATGTTGATTTTACAAGAAATACAGCACGTATGTTTTCCTTTGGCTCTGAGGGAAAAGGACAGGAAGTAATCGGCGAAGAGTACGAGATAGATGCTGATGAGACGGATTTTGCACTTCGTGTTGAGGCTATAGGAAATACCTTTAGATACTATGTAAATGATGTTTTAGCAGTATCTACTACTGATGATACATATACATCTGGATTTTTCGGATTACTTGTGTTTGAAGGTGATGGAGTATTCCAAGATATAAATCAAAAACCTATAACTACTGACAAAATGCCTAAACTTACTGGTCTTAGTATAAAAGGATTTGACTCTTTCGATTATAAAGATGATACATTTGAATACAGTGTAACTCTTCCAGCTGATATGACTGAAATCAATTTTGTACCTAAATTTGAAGAGGGTACAGAGGTTTCAATTATGGCTTATGATACAACAGAAAATGTTGTATTTCAGTATACATCAATTGCGAATGATGCTGAGTCTCCTAAAATTCCTGTTACAAACAGTAACACAACTGTTCTTGTGAGAATTAAAACTCAGGAAAGTGAAGTTACAAAGATTATTAAGGTTAAGAATCAAGCGGCGGCAACTCCAAAGCCAGTAGCAACACCTGCAACACCTGCCAGCTCGACACCAGCAGCGAATACGCCTGCAAATACGCAGAGCGGAACAAAAACAGATGATGGTAATAATCTATTTGTGATAATAGGAATTGCGGCAGCGGTTGTTATTATAGCAGGAGCTGTGGTAATTGTGATTATTAAAAAGAAAAAGAAATAATTTATAAAGTTTACCGAAAAACTCCAGCATTGTGCAGGTGTCCGTAAGACAGTAAACAACTTACGGCATCTGTCAGGCGGGATTGGTAACAATAAAGCGGTATCCTATAAAAACGGGATGCCGTTTTATTGTTTTGTGTAGTAACTTCGGGTCAAGTTGCCCCGAAGTCATGTTTGCTATATTATGGGGAAACACATTGTAATATGGATATAAACAATATGCGAAAATCGTTTCTTAACCGAATCTTAACCATGTCATTGATAAAATAAATTATAATTGTAGTACAGAGGTGAAACTGATGAAAATTTTAATTGTTGAGGATGAATCTGATTTGAGAAAAGCACTTGCAAAAGGTTTTCAAAAATCGGGCTATATAATAGACTCTGCTGGGGACGGCGAGGAAGCATTAGAGTTTTATTTTTGTAATCAATATAACCTTGTTGTACTGGATTTGAATTTGCCAAAACTTGACGGATTGGATGTGCTCCGAGAAATCCGAAAAGAAAACAAAGAAATTCCTGTGCTGATTCTTTCTGCAAGAAATGAAGTGAACGATAAAATAAATGGATTGGATATGGGTGCAAATGATTATCTTGCAAAGCCTTTTCATTTTAACGAGCTTGAAGCGCGAGCGAGGGCGCTCTTGCGGCGGGATTTCAAGACTGTTCCCGCGGTTGTTGTTTGTGGTGATGTCAAATTAGATACAGCATTAAAAAATGCGTTATATAACAATACCGAAATATCGCTAACAAAAAAGGAATATGGGATTTTCGAGTATCTTATGCTGAACAAAGGCAGGATTATTAGCGGCGAAGAGCTTATAGAGGCTGTTTGGGAAAGTGACGCAGATAGCTTTACAAATGCTTTTAAGGTACATATCAATGCTATGAGAAAAAAGTTGCCGGAGAATTTTATAAAGAACGCAAAGGGGCAAGGATATTATGTGGAATAAACTTTCGTTGCGGACAAAAATAACACTTCTCACCGCGATAACACTGACACTTATGTGTGCGTGCTTAACTGTTATTTCGATTTTGAACACCGATGTTTTTTATGACCCGATTGTATCTGTTATCGAAAAAAAGAAGATTGATGACGGTATAATAACAAATGGCGGAGCAAATCATACGGGCGAGATTACAAATGTTGATATAGCCGGAGAGTTGTATATCGGTTCGCGTAACAAATTCAAAGCGTTAAGTGTCGTCACGGCTATCAGTGTTGTGCTCATCGGCACATTATTGTCTTACATTCTTGCAGGGCAAGCATTGAAATCATTAAAGACATTTACAAGCAAAATTGCCGAGATTGACGAAAACAATCTCAGCGACCAAATTGTCATGCCATCAAGCCGCGATGAAGTTTCAAAGCTAACAGAATCCTTTAACCATATGCTTGAAAAACTCGACAGCGCGTTTGCCAGCAAAAAGCTGTTTGCTGCCAATGCCGCACACGAACTTAAAACACCGCTCACCAATATACTGACGAATATTGAAGTCATGCAAATGGAGGACATGCCGAGCATAACCGACTATGAGGAAATTGTCGGAATAACAAAAGAGAATGTTGAACGGCTAACCATATTGGTTCAGGAACTGCTATGTTTTAATTCGGAACTGGACAAGGATAATTTTGAAAGCGTGAGCACAGAGCGACTTTTTGAAAAGATATTGACCGATTTATCGCTTGGTATCAATGAAAAAAACATAAAAACATCCATTAGCGGTAACACAGTTATAAACGGTGACAAGAATTTATTGGAAAGAGCATTTTTTAACCTTGTTCAAAATGCGATAAAATATAACAAAGAAGACGGTGAAATCCGAATCAAATCCTGTGCCGGAAAAATCACCATTGAAGATACCGGCATAGGAATATCGGCAGACAATCTTCCACAAATATTTGACCCGTTTTACTGTGCGGACAAATCAAGGTCACGAGAGCTTGGTGGTGTTGGGCTTGGGCTTAGTATTACAAAACAAATACTGAATAAGCACAACATGAAAATCACTGTTTCAAGTCAGCCGGAAAAAGGCACAAAAATTATTGTTGAAGTCTGAAATCTTAACCATTTCTTAACCCCCTGTTTGTTATGATGAAATCATCAAAACAATACAGGAGGTTTTTATTATGTACATTTTCGGGAACGCACTAAAAAACGTGTTGCGAAACAGAGGGCGAAACATTTTACTCGCCGCAATCATTTTTGCCATTATTGTCACAACGGTGGTAACGCTGATGATTAACAACACAACCAGCGGTATCATTGACGATTATAAAACACGCTTTGGCTCACAGGTGAATATTTCACCGGATATTGAAAAATTTAGAGAGGACGGCAATATGCCGAGTGCGGGCGGCGCAATGAAGCTGCCGTCGGTAACAGCACAGCAGAGCATTGATTTTGCCGATTCGGATTATATCAAAGAGTATGTCATGCAGATTATGATTGGTGTAGCAAGTGAAAATCTAAAAGGAAAAGACGAAGGCAGCGGCGGTTTCAATCCTATTACCGGAGATGATAATAAATCAATATCCGCTCAATTTTATATGAAAAATGTGTTTTTTGATTTCGACGAAGGTTTTCGCGGAATTGAGGACGGTAATGGGCGCATGGTCGAAAACGACAATGAATGTCTTGTCAGCGAGGTATTCGCCGAGCTTAACGATTTATCCGTGGGCGATAAAATCATGTTGTATGCTTCTCTGCACGATAATGACGGAGAATACAGGCGAATATCGTATGACTTTATCTTGGTAGGTATTTATTATGATTTAACCGAGGAATATGCAGGTATTCAAGTGCCGATGACGAACAGACGTAATGAAATTTTGACAACTACCGATACAATCTTAGCTACTGTGGGTGAGGGAGAATCCGGTTTTTCCGTCATCTCTACCTACTTTTTGAAAAATCCATCAATGTTAAAGGATTTCGAAACGGAAATACGGGAAAAAGGTCTTAGTGAATATCTGAAAGTAAGCACTGATGAAAAAGGCTATGACAGCATTGTTGCTCCTGTTGAAGGTTTGAAAAGTATGTCCGTTACATTTATGATAATTGTTTTGGTACTTGGCGCAATCATTCTTATTTTGCTATCGACTATTGCCATACGGGAGCGCAAATATGAAATCGGCGTATTACGCGCTATGGGAATGAAAAAAAGCAGAGTTGCATTGGGGATTTGGTTTGAAATTATTGCCATAACTTGTGTGTGCCTTTGCATAGGGTTAGTTGTTGGAACACTTATAGCACAACCGGTAAGCGATATGCTTTTAGCCGGACAGGTTGAGGCGGCAAAAGCGTCGGGAGGATTACCCGGAGGAGCAATCGCCTCGGCTGATGCCAGTAGTTTGCTTGCTGGGTCAATGACAACGCTTGACGAGTTGAATGTTTCGCTTTCATTAAATACAATCTTTGAAATTATTGTCATCGCACTTACCCTCGCCTCTGTTGCGGGATTGGCGGTTATTAGCAAAATCACAAAATATGAGCCTATCAAAATATTGATGGAAAGGAATTAGGTGAACAAAATGAGTGTATTAACATTGAACAATGTAACTTATAAATATGAGGGAACAAAAAAGAATGTCTTAAAAGGCGTGAGCGCCGAATTTGAGGCCGGAAAAGTTTATATGATTGTCGGCAAATCCGGCTCCGGTAAATCCACCTTGTTATCGTTGATTGCGGGATTGGATATTTCTACGAGCGGGGAAATTTTGCATGGCGATACCAACCTCAAAAAACTTGACCGTGACAAATACAGGGCAAAAGGAATCGGCGTTATCTTTCAAGCGTTCAATTTAATTACTAACGCTACAGCAGTAGAGAATATTATTCTTTCTATGAATATCAGTGGAACAAAAGAATCTGACAAAAAGACTTTTACCTATGCCTTACTTGAAAAAGTTGGCATAGACCGTGAAACTGCTGACCGTAAAATATTAAAATTATCCGGTGGCGAACAACAGCGCGTAGGCATTGCGCGGGCATTGGCACATAACCCAGATATTTTGATTGCGGACGAGCCAACAGGTAATTTAGATACATTTACCGAAGAAGAAATTTTGAAAATCTTTACTGCACTGGCACACGAGGATGGTAAATGCGTAATTATCGTTACACATTCAAAAAAGGTGACTTCCATTGCTGATGT
>JGI994J12354_10003168_pt1 | contig 15551 bp, 12 predicted proteins | sample IntmicLarv3ML3BL_FD_12354 | JGI IMG/M metagenome (IMG submission 12354)
CTATCGCCCACGCACTTTACGAATCAGGGTTGTTCGTGTCAGTTGTTAATCCTATCCTCATCAACGAATACGGCAACGACTCGATTCGCCGCGCAAAAACCGACGCGAGAGATGCACTAAAAATTGCTAATTACGCTTTGACAAACTGGACTGCGTTGTTGCGTTTCGTTCCGGAAGACGAGTTGCGGAGAACGCTCAAAGTCTATAACCGACAATGCAATCAGTACACTAAGATACGCGTTATGCTGAAGAATAACCTCATTTCGCTGCTCGACCAGACATTTCCCGGTGTCAATGAATTATTCACCGGATAATGAGATTCGGAACGATAAGCAAACTTCTCGTGGACGCGAGCATGAGAACGCTGTGTAAAAGCTGCGAGAGCGTGCCGAACGGGTTCGCTTTATGTACGAAAGCGGATGCAGTCTCACCACAATCTCACAGAGTACCGGCTTTACTTACGGTACTGTGAAGAATTATTTGTCTGCAAATTTCTCTCCGGTTAACGCTCATTACGGCAAGCAACGTGAGAGGCTCTTAGATTGGATGGAAGAAGCATCCAATCTGAATATAATTGAGCTGAACCGATTTTTGACCGGTCTGAAAAATGACATTGACGCGGTTTTTAATGCTGTGGAATATCCCTTTAACAACGGTCTTGCTGAGGGCACTGTCAATAAAGTCAAGGTTATTAAGCGCGTTATGTACGGGCGCTGTGGTTTTGAACTCCTCCGTAGCAAGTGCCTGCTTTTGCAAGAAAACGATTAACGCTCAACCTGCGTTGGAAAGAACCTATTTGACGCTTACGCTTGTTTTCCGCGTTCGTGCTACAATGATAAATATTGCACAATTATCAGTAATAAATGGAGTATATTTTTATGCCGAATCACAGCATTCATTTGGTGAGTATAAGCGAAAAAAGTGAGAAAGCATCTATTTCTATAGCATTATGCGGATTAATGTCAATTGCGCGTTCTATTTTTCCTTTTAAAGCATTATCAATAACAAATGATGTGGTGGACTATCACGGTAGCATTATTCCTTGGTCGATATATACACAAAAGAATCTTTTAAATATGATTTATCAGCCTGAAATGAATCCGCTTTTATTGGTTCCCACAACTCAGGAGATAATACAGGACAATTTGCGTCAAGATGTGCTGTATCGTTGTTATATATATGGTAGTTTCCATAAACGGAACGATATTTTGCTTTTTCAACAGCACTGTATTTATGAATATAGCGAGCCTACCCTCGCTTATTCTAATGTCTGTATTTGCTTTCGTCGGGTATTGCTATAATCGTAGCTTTAATTATATTTATTGGTGACGGTATTCCTAATAGTAAATAACCAAATATTTGCATGCTAAGCTCTTTTTTCGATGCCTTTGAGTCTTTTATTATCCAGTTAATAAGTAAATAGTTCCTTATTTTTTGTTGACAACAATTTTCACAATAATCGCAACAGTTTTGTTGTGATTATTGACATGTTTGACAAAATTCATTATACTTTGTCAGAGTAGTCCTTAATTGCTTTGACTTTAGTCTCTTTAAAAAGAGGGTGCTTTGTGAAAATATTTACCAACCGCTATATAGCGTGATGAACATATCCGATTAAAATAAAAGATATTATGGTTGAACTTCGCTTTTGAAAAGGAGGGTGCGACACATTGGCTAGTCGTATTTCGGAAAGTGGCAGGTGACTGATATGCTGTATACAGCATACACGGTGTTTTAATCGTAAATTACCATAGTTATATGTCACACTTTATGTAGTATATTTTCCGCTACACCTCTCGACAGAATGAAAATAGGAGCTAATAAGATTGAACCTATCCATACTCAGGATAGAATCAATGTTGCTTATGAGAAGAAAAATGACATCGCAGTATGTATAGAGTGTGAATAAGAGCGATTTCGCAGTTTGTTTATAATTCATATTTTTTAGGAGAGAAATAAATGTACAAAGAATATCGTGTTACAATCGGAGACAATGAGTATCCTTATTATTATTCTGATAATTCAATGTCATTGTTTACACAACTAACTTGCGATTATGATGCGGATGTATATTTCATATTGTATGACGATAACTTACCCATTGAAATGATTAATTTAGTGAAGAATATATTTGAAAATAAAAAACGATGTATATTAATTGGAATAAAGTGTTCTGAATCTCAAAAAGATTTATCTACACTAAATTCAATTGTTGAAGATATTATATTACATGGAGCAACTAGAAAATCAATACTAATTGCCATAGGAGGTGGCATTTTAGGAAACATTGTTGGTTTGGCTGCTAGTTTAATATATCGCGGAATACAATTTATACATGTGCCTACAACAATAATAGCAGCTACTGATTCTGTATTATCACTAAAACAAGCTATTAACTCCAACAAAGGGAAAAATATGATTGGTAGTTTTTATGCACCAAAAGCCATTTTTACAGATTATAATTTTTTTATATCTCTACCCTTACGCGACATCTCTGCCGGAGTAGTGGAATTGGTTAAAAATGTATTGACGATTATTCCAGAGGATATAGAAACTTTCAATTCGTTGACTAAAGAAGATTGGTACAGTTCGAATTACATAAATAAAGTCATTGAACTTTCTATTAAAGCAAAAAATTTAGTTTTAAAAAATGATAAATTTGAAAACCACGATGGGTTAAAATTAGAATATGGGCACACAACTGGTCATGCCGTTGAACTTTTATCAAAAGGTAAGGTTAATCACGGAGAAGGTGTTGCATTTGGCATGTTGGTTGCAGCAACAATAAGTAGGGAATTAGGAAATATAAATGATGAAATGGTACAATTGCATTATGAATTGTTAAATAACATAAAGAGTATTGAACGATTAGCAATTATAAAGGACTATAGTGAAGATGCAATACTGGACTTTATTTCCCATGATAATAAAAAAGGATATCTGAGGAATAAGGGTAATTATTACTCTTATGTTTTATTAAAAAACCTTGGTGAATGTGTGAAAACAGGAGATTATTATTTGCAGCAAGTTAAAATAAATATGATTAAAGAAGCAATTTCCAAAGTGTTCACTACAATCTGAAAATAAAGGTATTATTATGAACGTATTACATTTAACGCCACATTTTTATCTTCCAGAATCCGTCGTAAATAAATGGAAAGTGGATTTAGATCAAATCGGGGGAATGCAAACTCAAATTTATAGGTTATGCATGCTTTTATCGGATTACACAAATCAAACAATACTTACTATTACAGCAAAGGAAACAGAACCTATAATTGAACTAGATAATAATATTACATTAATTCGAACTAACACACCGATGTTGCCGATTAAGTCAAAAATAAATTGTACTTTAGGATTAAATTTTTATTGGTTGTTCGGCACCTTATTATGGTTAATCAAATATAAATTTTCTAAGCAAAAAGTTAAATATCATGTCGCCCATGTTCACTGTAGCGGTGTTATAGCAACATTAGTTTCCGGTATCTTTGCTAAAACATTGGTTGGTTGTAAACTGATTTATACTGTGCACTGTTGCAGAGGGGCAACCTATCATCCTATGGGGGTATTTGATAAAATATTTAATAAAGTTGCTGTTTTTTTAGAATTGAAGTGTCTTAAAAAAGCAAACAATATTATTGTCTTAACGAAACGAACTAAAGATTATATGACTACCAATTATAATATAAGTGCAGACAAAGTAACGGTTATCCCCAATATGGTTGATTTTAATGTTTTTAGCTCTATTGCTTCCAAGGAAACTTGTCATTCTTTTAAGGATAAATTTAAGCTACCAGAAAATAAAAAGTTTGTAACGTTCATTGGTAGAGTTGCTCACGAAAAAGGGTGGAAGTATTTCATAGAATCAATAAAATATATTGAGAGAAACGATGTGCACTATTTGATTTGCGGTGATGGCCCAGAAGCCAATGAAATGCGCAAACTCATTAAAAAACATAAACTAGATGATAAAGTAACCATTACAGGATTTGTTTCCAATGAGTTAATAGCAACTGGAATTTATTTGTCAAGTTTAGTAGTAATGCCTTCTTTGCATGAAGAGTTTGGGAGTCTAATACTGGAGTTGGCCTGTTATAAAAAACCGCTTATAGCAACCAATGTAGGAGGGATACCAGAAAATATTATAAATATGAAGACGGGTATTTTAGTTGATCCAGAAAGTGCTGTAGATATTGCTAAAAATATTGTTTTGTTATTAACCAATACAGACTTGTCAAATAATCTTGGTGAACATCTATACGCTAATCTAAAAAATAAATATGATGTTTCAAACTTTAACCATATATATAAACATATTTATAATTCTTAAGGAGAATAGGAATGCTTAAATTAACTGATATTGCGTACGATGAAACGACCGCATTTAATAATTTACAACAACTTATTTCTTTGCAGAATAAACGAGTATTAGAAGTGGGAGGGAATATACCGGAAGGATTAGTTCGTCAATCACATGTACAAGAATGGATTGCTGTTGATCCTATTATGAATCATTTTGTATCGGATGATAAATTATATACATGCATCAAAACAGACCTGTTAAACTGTGATTTTCAAAAATCCTCTTTTGATATTGTTTTTTCTTCGAATGCTTTTGAACATATTAATAATTTTAAGCAATGTTTATCTTTTCTATTTGATTGCTTAAAACCAGGTGGAAAACTATTCGCTCACTTTGGACCAATTTGGTCAGCTCCAGATGGACATCATCTTGAGGATGTAAAATTAACAGACGAAACGATTATTAACTTTTGGGAAAATAATATTATCCCTGAATGGTTTCATCTTATTTATAATAAGAAAGAATTAACTAATATTTTGATGCAAATATATGATGAGAAAGATGCAAGAATAATAAGTTCATATTTATATGACGATAAAAATGTTAATCGTTTGTTTTTTAAAGATTACATAACAAGCTTTATCGAATGTGGGTTCAAGATAAAATTACTCAAAACTACTGATGAAATCGATTATAAAATGAATAGAACAATAAAACCAATAGATATTAGTGAGGCTCAAAAAATATTAAAAATAAAATATGGTAATGATGATTATTCGTGCAGGGATATTATAGTATTTCTAGAAAGGTAATGTTTTTGAAAATGAGATATTATATTATTTCACCGCATATGGATGACGCAGTTTACTCGCTAGGCATGTTTATAGATAAATATAAAGAAGAAATAATTATTGTTGATGTTTTTACAAAAGCGAATGAAAATAATATTTATTCGAAATTGATAAAAGAATACACTTGTGAAGATATTGGCTGCTCTACAAAAAAATTCTCCCATAAATTAATACTTAAATGGGAGAGAATGAGAAAAAAAGAAAATGAGAAAGCATTTCGCCAATTAAACGTTAATTTCACTGACTGGGAATTCATAGATGCTATGTTTAGGCAAAAATCCGGTAATTACATATACCCTACAGAAAGAGCACTTTTCGGAGGAATAAATGAAAATGATGAGTGGTTGCAGGAGAATATAAAACAACGTATAAAAAGAGACCTACTTTCAATTCCTGATGCAATAGTAATTTTCCCAATGGGTATAGGTAATCATGCAGACCATGTTATTTTAAATGAAGTAGGAAAAATATTATTTAAAGATAATCCGATTGCAAAAATATATTTTTATCAAGAATTCCCATATTCAATTGAAATAAATGAAAAATATGTATTAAAAGAAAAGCATATTTTTTCGAATAAATATTTAAAAAATAAAATATCAAATATAAAAACCTATAAAAGCCAAATAAAAGGAAATTTTGGCAATCATTTATTGTTAAAACAAAAAGTAAATGCTTGCTTTGGAGGAAATGAAATCGGAGAATGCTTATGGATGCTAAAATAGCAAGAAAAGACAAGCCCTATTATTTGTCCTTATCAGATTATGCTAACTGGAGAATTACAATCGAAAAAGTATTAAAAAAATTAGATGCTAGTATTTATAAATACAAAATATACGATAAGTTTTATGAATATCAATGGATAGTTGGTTATCCAATTCAAGAATCTCAATATCTTTTATTGCCAAAAGCCATTGCTGACTTCCATAAAACACTAAGTGATATTAAAGATGACTACTTATTGTTACAACGAATAACACATCAACCTAATATTGAACCAACAACAATAAGTTTAATGATTAGCAATTTGAATTATACTTTTCAACATGAAAAAAGTTCAATTAATAATATTTTATATTCGTTAAATAAAGCTAAGACGAGTTTAGGTTATAAATATAAAAAACAAATTATTCACGGCGACTTGCATTTAAATAATATTATTAAAAGTAACGCAGATATTGTATTCATTGATATAATCGACATGCATTATGATTATAAAATAATTGATGTTGTTTGGTTATTATTATTTACTTTTATTTGGGATGCTAAACACGAAACTGTTTTAGATAATATACGCTATGATAATATAATGGAATTTCTTACTATTTACAATAAGTTTAGTCCATTTGAATTATCAGAAAAAACAGATTTTGCTGATATCGTTTCAGTTCTAATGATTTATTCATTATTTACTAATCATTCTTTGTGGAGGAAACGCAGAATTGATAGTGTGTTTTATTCTAATGTAGAAAAAATAAATATGATATTAGCGGAGGGCTCAAAAATATGGAATACGTTATTCTTATGATAAAACCGGGATTTTATAATAAGAATTTGATTAAGTCTATAAAGAATGAATTAGATAAATACGATTTAAAAGTAATAAAAGAATTTTTTAAGAAATTTTCTAGAAAAGATTGTCGGAGATGTTTTTATACCAATTTTGTCGACAACGAAAAATACTATAGATATATCTCATCAAAAGAAATGTACATAATGTTGGTTAGTGGAGTTAATTGTAATAAATATGCAAGAGAAATTAAAGCCTATATTAGAAGTGAAAAAAATTTAGATTGCACTCACATGGAAAATATTATTCACACAACAGATGATGGATTAGAATTCTATCATCAGTATAGAATATGTTCTGAGTTGCATTTTTTAAATTTAAGCAGCACTGGTTATGCTAATTTATTTATTCACGAAAATGATGTGGCGAATATAGAGGCTTATAATAAAACAGCTATAATTGTCTCAGATATTAAGAACACTTTTTTATATCCGCAAGATACAATCGTTGGAGCACTAAGTGACTATAAATTGAAAAATGGTAATAAGGTTTTGATTGTAAATTATTCAATTAATTCGCCAGGTAATAATAAGAGAGCATTAAAGCTGGCTATTTTTAAGTACTGTTTGCTAAAAGATAAAAATCATTTGGAAGAATTATCTTGTATTGGTGTTAAAGGGGTTCTATTTAATAAGCGAAATACTAGCATTAACTCTTATGGAAAACTTGATAGTTATCTTGAAGAGGTTGTACCTCATTGGATTACAATTTATGGTGGAGATTCTCTTTCTTCTAGCCGCAAAACTTTTGAAAAGTTTTTTTCCATGTTATAACCACTAAAATCAATTGGCGTCTATATTTACTCAATTACTAAATAAATTGATAGAACGATATTATAGGAGGAACATATTAATGGAAAAAATTAAATGGCCTATTGTTAACAATGAGGAATTACTTAATTGTTTTAATGCAATTTTAAAATCTAATAGGTGGACAACTACGGGTTACCATACATTAGAAAAAACGCAAGAGCAAGAATTCGCTGAAAAATTTGCTAAATACAATGAAACGGAATACTGTGTTTTAACCACCGGCGGAACAACAGCTTTACAGATTGCAATGGAAGCATTAGGTATTGGATATGGAGATGAAGTTATTATACCTGCTCTAACATGGATAGCAACTGCGACAGCTGTATTAAATAACAGCGCAGTCCCTGTCCTTGTTGATGTCGATACTGAAACACTATGTATTGATTCTGACAAAATTGAAGAAGCTATAACAAAACGAACAAAAGCAATAATTCCCGTGCATTTATATGGTAGCATATGTGACATGGATAAGATTATGGAAATTGCAAAACGACACAATCTGTATGTAATTGAAGATTGTGCCCAAGCTCACGGAAGCATGTGGGGTAATAGAAAAGTTGGAAGTATTGGAAATATAGGATGCTTTAGTATGCAGCAAGGGAAAACTTTATCTTCGGGAGAGGGTGGTGCTGTTATTACAACAGACAAGCGTATTTATTCTAAATTATATCAATTGAAAACCGATTCGCGTGATATCGTAGAAGATAAAACTACACTTAGATATGGTGATATGGAAGTATATGAAAAAGGAGAAATACAAGGGAATAATTTTTGCCTCTCGGAATTTCATTGTGGTATATTAAATTGTCAATTGAAATATCTTGATCAACAGCATGAAACTAGACTGAAATCAGTTGTATATTTAGAAAAAGAACTAAGTAAAATTGGTTATGATTATCAAAAGCGTCTAAAAAATGTGACTTATCCTACATTTTATGGATATGCTATAAAAATTAAAAAGAGTCAACAAATTAGTCAGATGGTAAATGGTTTACGAGAATATATGAATTTGGGGAGCTTTTTTATTCACCAATCATATCCTCCCATAAATAAAAATATTATATTTTGTCCATGGAGCAAGAAGAAATATGATCATCTTAATATAAACGAAAAAGTTTGGAAGAATAAATATTTTGAAAATGCAGAAAAAGTTTATGAACAATATATTGTATTTCATCATTCGATACTTTTATATGAAAAGCAAATAGATAAAATAGTTGAATATTTAAAGAAAAACTGAGGAACGCTCATATTATGATTTCTACATATTATCCTAGTTTTAAAGAAAACAGAAAATTTTTCGATGAATTCTTTAAGTTGAATTATGCATTTGATCCGTCCGAGTTAATTGTAAAATGCAAGAACACCTTAGAATTGTATGAAAAAAATGTGGTTTGCTCTATCTGTGAAATTAATGCTGATGACGGAAAATACACGTGTGTATATGAAGATAATACATTGATCAAAAACAATTCATTTGACATAACCCTTAGTGAAAAGTATGGTGAATTTGTCGGGTATATTCATAGAAATAAAATTAATTATTATGGAAATCTTTATGATTTTGTTGAATCGAAGGAGAAATTTATAGGTGATTATATATTATTGCTTGAAAAATACTTAGTAGAAAAATGTTATTTTAGTGATTCATTTAAAAGTCTATATAGAAATGTAAAAGAGAAACTGAGTAAATTGAAATATAATTGTTCCCCTGCAATAATTGACTTAAATCCTTTAAATTATTTGTATGATATATCCGGGAATATAGCTTCGATTCTGAACATTGAGTGTTTAGTGATAGCACCTCCAGAATTAGAATTAGTTCTTTGGGAAAAAAAAATAGGTGAAAATGCATTCAAAGATTTTATAAAAGGATATGAACTAAATAGCAAACCTGATTTTTCACAATGGGATGCTTTTGTTTTTATTACATCTACTTTTACGTTTGACAGAAATAGTGGTATAAAAAGATGAATTCATTAAAAACAAATCTTTTTAAAAACATTGAAATTGAGATTAATAATTATTGCAATAGAAAATGTAGATATTGCCCTAATTCAATAAATGAAATGATTGAAAAAGCTGATATGGAATGGGATATTTATGAAAAAATCATTGAACAGCTTTTAGAAATGGAGTTTAGTGGAAGAATATCTTTCCATTTTTATAATGAACCTTTGCTAAATAAAAACATTAAGAAACATATTCAATATACAAAGTTAAAATTACCGGAATGTAAGCAAGTATTATATAGCAATGGCGATTTCCTCACAGAAACACTTTTATATGAATTATTTAATCTTGGTATAGATCAGTTTGTTATTACAAATCATTCGGACACCAAAGAAAATCACAATTTTTATAAAGTATATACCAATCTAGTGGGGGAACGAAAAAAAAACATTGTGTATTTAAATTCGAATGAATTAAATCTAACAAGTCGTTGCGGTAATATTGATATTGGGAAAAATATAAATTGCCTACATACGCCTTGCTTTATACCAAAATCCTTAATTATTATTGATGTAAAAGGAAACATTATAACATGTTTTGAAGATTATAAAAGGATTTCTATCATGGGCAATATCCTAGACGTATCTATTTTTGATATTTGGAATTCAAAAAAATATTCTTATTTAAGAGGACAGTTATGTATGGGGAATAGAAATAGATTTGCTCATTGTACCAAATGCATTAATACTTCTATGATATACGAACCTCAGCAATATGACTATTTTCTTTAATTTAGGTGGTTTTGTCAATTTTAAGAAAGAAATATAGAAATGATGTTTATTTTCAAATCACTAATTTAAGAAGGGATAAATTTATTATGAAATGGAATTATAGTCAAGATATGGAGTGTATAAGGTGTGCAGACAATACCCCGTTAATATTTTCATCAGGGAATGGAGCTTTTTTGTTTGATGTGAACAATAAAAATTATATTGATTTTTGTAATGGTTTTGGCTCAGTTTTACTGGGATACAATGATGCTGACGTAAATAATGCTATTAAAGAATTAGTGTGTAGAAATAAAACATCTCTAAATGTGCCTACAGACTATTTTGTTAAGCTGCAAAACATTCTAATAAAAGACTTTACGCAAAAGGAATCACTAGCATTATTTAATAATGGCACTTCTGCCCTTAGAGCAGCAGCACTAATAACACAAGAGTTTGCTGGAAAAAAAATTATTATGAGCAGCGGCTATCATGGTTGGGATCCTATGTGGCATAAGACAAAAGTACCATTTGCACCTAATGATTATGGTGTAATAGATTTTTTCTTTGTACTGGAAAAATTAGAGGAATTAATATGTACACATAAAAACTTAATAGCATCTGTGATTATATCCCCTGATATTACTTATTTTAGTGAAACTTATTACCGCCAACTATTTGATATATGCCATAAAAACAACATAATGATTGTCCTTGATGAAGTAAAAACAGGTTATAGATATAATAGTGCTTCGTGTTTAGATATGAATAAATATGAAGCAGATGTGTACATTGTTTCTAAAGGATTAGCAAACGGTTCAAAAATAAGTTGTATAATTTCTAATAAGGATATTTTATCTTTTAGTCAAGAATTTTGTTTCACTAGCTATTTTGAACCGCTATCAGCGGCAATAGCAGTTGCTACTTTATCTAAGTTGAATAAACAAAATGTTCAATCATGTATAGCAACTGCTGGTAATAAATTCATTGAGAACCTTAAATTATATTTAGGTGAACTGAATCTACCGATTGAAATCAGGGGAAATGGAAACTTATTTCAATTTATTTTTGCTGATGATAAAGCCAGTAATATCTTTTATTCTGAAAGCATTAATAATGGTCTTCGTTTTTTTAATGAAGATAATCAGTGTTTATCTTTTGCATTTGATGAAAATGTTTGCAATGAGGCTTTGGAGCGCACTAAAAAAGTTATAAAAATTCTTGATGAAAAGCATCCAGGATACACTAATATGGCAATTACTAACGAAAGAATAGCTTTAACAGCCTATAATCAAGTCGATGGTATTATTGAAGATTTGCCTATCAATCAAAAATATGATTTAATTAATAAATTATATGAGAATTAGTGATTTCGTGTTTCACGCACTCACGATTTCGTTATGTGAAGTCGCACAATATCCAAAATTGAATGGATGGTCACGAATATGAGTGATAATAAGTATGGTGCAAAATGTGACTGCATTTTGCATTTAAAAAAATCAAATAGTATAGGCGAAATTATTCCTAATACATATCCGTTAAGCTATAGTCTATTAAATGGTGTATGCATAGATAATTATAATTATGAGGAAGCTGTAACAAAAGCGACAGAATACATAAGCAATTCACAAGGGAGTAATTTATCTGATTCTATTGTCAGCGAGTGTGGGCTTCCGCCTTTGCTTATTAGAAGTTCTGGTGAAGAAGACACAGACGAAACATCAAATGCAGGTGCATATGAAAGTATAGTATGTAATGATATTGAGGATCTATATAAATGTATTGCGGCAGTGATGCTTTGTGGAAATAAAGTACGCACAATAAAGCAACATGGAGTTGTTAATAAATATAATTATGAGTCTGATAAACAATTGAAAGTAATTTCTGCTTTTGTTCAACCGCTTATTAAATCTCAAAATACGGAAGATAAGAGCCAGCTCCCTTATTTAAATTCAAGTCAGTTAATAGATATAAAAAAATACTTACTTGCTATACATGATGAAATTAAATCGGATGTTCTTGATTGTGAATGGGTAATTCTGTCCTCTCAGGGAACTGTATCAGCTACTAGTTTTACTGAAAAATCGGATTATGGTGTCATGGGGCAAATTTCATTTGGTTTTGGGTTATTTTCATCACAAGCCATTAAAGATACAAATAATAGCACACTTTTCTTAATTGATGATTTAGAAATGTGGCAAGGAAAGCATTTATGCGATATAGGAGAGAATATAAATATTAGTCTGGTCCAGGTAAGGCCTAATCATAATTATCACTTATCAATGAATATACCTAAAATTGAAAATGTGAAAACTCTTGAATGTTTGCAAAAACTTCGGACAAGTAACATTTTAGTACCATGTAAAAGTTTTAAATGTGGTCGATATATCGCATGCAAATCATTAAATGTAGCATGGGAACATTATATTTCTATGAACATAGATGAAAGAAAACAGATTGGCTCTGTTTTTGTCGAATATGGTAATAGAAATGAGCATGCCGGCATAATGTTTGCAGAAGAAAATATTGTAGTGGCACATTTGCCTTTAAAATCAATACCATCAAATTGTAATTATGCCCTTGTAGATCAATTTTCATTTTTTTGTTATTTTACTGAAACAGATAAGATTTTTAAGAATTTGAAAATTACATATAAAAAAAATATAAACATTCCAAATGATACTCAAATTATATTCGATAAGATTAGTTATCCAGATGATATATTCAAATCATTAGAATACTATGCTGAATTCAAAAAAATAGAAGTAAATCCATATATTATCGAACCCTTAAAGACGGAAATTAAAAACAATAGTCAACATATAAAATATGAATCCTTATTAAAACAAAATAAAAATATTTATTCGCCAACAATTTCGGGCAGATTTGCTGACATGAATATTAAAGATGCGTCCATCGAGCTTTTAGATGAAGATATCTTTTATAGATTATCATTAGATATTATCAAAAACAATAGTAAGTTTGAAAACACATTTGAATTTTTGCAAGGTTCTAATAGTATAATGCATTTTTGCAATATAAAAATATTGTTACAGTTATTTATTGTTAATTCATGGTATTCATTAAGCAAATATAAGAACGCAGACATTTCCCATGTTTTTAAGTGCGGCCGAAATGAACAAGACACACTTTATGTATTAGAGTGTTTAAACATTCTACACAACAGAATTGAAAAGAATATTATTTTAAATAATAATGAAAAAGAGAGTTTGTATATCTTTTTCTGTAATAGTATTCTTGAAAATAAAGATTTAAAACATATTAAATTATTATTATCTAATGAATTTGCATCTATATTTTTAGAAGTAAAACTATGTGAAAATGTCGAAATTTTGAAAACCTATAATAAAATATTTGAAAAGTTTGCTTTTTGTAGCAACTCATTAAATATTAGCTATGAAGAATTTGATAAATTGAATTTTTGTTTTCTCAATCTACAGAAAAATATAAAAAGTAATAAATGGTTAGAAGATATAGTTAATATCGTATTTTTAAATATTATAGAATTATATGATAAAAAAGCTAAAGATATTGCATTAACATATAGTTTAACTAGTAATATAGAATATTATAATCAATACAAAATAATATTACAAAAATGGATAGAATTAATAAGCTTTTTAGAATTTGATGTTGAGATAATTACTGTTTTAAAAACCGTGCTCTCTTATGATATGTCAGATACGAAAATGTACTTGGATTTTATTTCTGTAGAGGAACAACTGCATGAGTTGAAAAATAATAATATCAAGATAATAAAAAACACTCACCAATTGCATAATATATTACATCAATGGTCATTAATGAGTGCTAATTCCATAAATAATTTGCCGGTAAAATTAAAAAAGATGCTACATATTGCAAATCAATCAGGAAATAAAAATAAAAAAATATTATGTTTAGAAGATCATGGTTTTGAAACAGAACAAGAAACGCATGGACATAAGTCAAGTATAATATTTAAAAATAATTATATCCATATTGAGCATAATGAAGCCCCGGGTAGTAAGGACTATCAAATCGGGCGGCTTTTCGTATTTAATGAATTAATAAATAATAGATTTAATTCGTGGTATCCCAAATATAACTTCCATAGTTATATTGAAAAGATATTAGGCACATGGTATATTATGATAAACATTTCTAAGAAAAATGGCGATTTTATTAGAAATGATTTTGAAAAAATATTTTATATCTTTACATTTCTATTTGATGCTTCGATTGATTATGGCCATCATCCAAATGAATTAAGTAATGATATATCTAAAAGATTTTTACAAAAAGAATGGAAAGCTCTTTTTAACGGTATCGTTGAATATAGAAAACATATGCAACATCCTCTAAAGGATATTCGTTCATTTGCAATTTCAACTATTTTTACTGAATTAACAAAGTTGAAATATTTAGAAGATTATTGTTTATCAATATATAAGAGGGGGTTTAGTAGTGTTGAGAAAGAAGTAATTGATCTTGATAGTTTATTGTCAAATGTTACAGATTACGTAATATGGAGAGAAGCTTTTAATAAAGTAAATGTACTTACAGTACTTCTTGCAAGTATTTGGCAAAGCGAAGCGCAAAAACTTATTAAAAATAATTCTGAGTCTTTTAAGATAGTGTCTTATATTGTTAATAGAAATATTGCCCTGAGAGATGATGTAGTAATAAATAATAAAAAAGAAAAAAAGATATTTTCCGAATCATTTATTGATAATTATGTTACAAAGTGTTTAGATGATGAATCCGGATCATATTTAGAGAAGCCAGAAGAGACAATAAGCAATTTTGATCAAGAAGAAATCACCAATGTTATTTTGCGAATTGAATCATTCTTTGAATTTGATATGCAATATAAAAAAGATAAAATAGAACTGAGTTTCGTAAAAAGTATTCTACATACGGAAATATAATAAATGGGTGGTGTGTTTTTCTTGGATTTTCACCATGCAATAGGAGGAGACCAAGTTTGAAACACTGTAATTTAAGCACTATCCCGAAAAGTGTAAAGCAAAGCAGATCCCCTTGCAGCGGCCAAAAAAAACAAGACAAAAATCACGTAGAAACAGTCACCAAATAACCTTTGAATATTACGCGAAAAAGGTCCACGCGCCCGCGAGAAACGGTCCACTCTGTGGCGAAAAATGGTCCGGCAATACGCGGAGGTGGTCCGGCTACCTCGATTGCATATGTATGCACAGTTGGGGCGGACGCGGCAACCAGAAGTCCGCCCCCTGTGAAGAACTATTTTTTCAATCCCTTGCGTTTACGCAT
>JGI994J12354_10003169_pt1 | contig 15548 bp, 16 predicted proteins | sample IntmicLarv3ML3BL_FD_12354 | JGI IMG/M metagenome (IMG submission 12354)
GTGAGGACAAATGCGGTTATCACTATACCCCCTCGCAGTATTTCAGAGATAATCCTCAACAACGGCAAAATTACGGCAAGGGTAGCGAATTTAAGAAGGCTAACAAAAACGCCAACTCCGAAGATTTTTGGGGGATCACAACGCATGTGCGAGGAAGGAACCAAGTTGAGGGGGATAGAAACCGTGGTACAGTCCCATCCAAAGAACCGGGACAGATACCCAAAGAGTACCTTACCAATAGCCGAGGGGCTGGCTCTAATTTCGTAGCGTTCCTATGCTCGCTATTCGACCGCTATACCGTTGAAAGTCCAACCATCGAGCGGCTGATGGATGATTACTATCTGGGACAAACTAAAAACGGCTCGGTGATCTATTGGCAGATCGATAGCGAGAAGCGGATCCGGACCGGAAAGATCATGCAGTATGACCCAAAGACCGGAAAGCGTCTTCAAAAAGTATCCGGCGCTATCGACTGGGTACACGCCAAGCTGAAACGGGATAACACCCTGCCTGATGACTTCAACCTCGTGCAATGCCTGTTCGGTGAACACCTGCTGCCAAAGTATCCCGATAAGACCGTATACCTAGTTGAGGGTGAAAAATCGGCGATTATAGGCAGCGGAGCGATGCCGGAATACCTGTGGCTGTCTACTGGCAATAAACAGAACCTAAAGGCGGATATGTGCCGAATACTCAAAGGCCGCAATGTGATAATATCGCCCGATCTGGGAGCATTCGACCAGTGGAAAGAAAAAGGCGAAGCAATAGCACGCGAGGTAGGGTTTAAGGTAATTATCTCCGATCTACTGGAGCGGGTAGCAACCGATGAAGAGAGGGCCGCCGGATACGATATAGCGGACTGGCTGATACCTCAACTCCAGACAGCGAGGCCGGAGCCGGGGATAGTATCAGAGCCGGAATACGTTGCGGAACATCCCGAATACGGAATTATGGGAACGACTAAAAGATGTGCACCGCTAAAAGACCCCGCCGAGGGTGCTCTAAGCCCTGTGAATGGATCAACTACTGTCGTTCATATCGCCCCAACGAACGAAGAAAAGGTATTACAGAGCCTCGCAGCCCTTAATACGAATATTTACACCCTGATAGACGCTTTGGATCTGGTGAGCGCAACCACAGGAGAAAAACTAAGAACGCAAATAAACTAAACGACCATGGAAAACCCACAAACAATACTAGGCAATTGCCCGAGCAAAAGTAACTGCTACAAAGTTATCAACCTCAACGGGCACGCATCCCTATCAAAGACAAAGGCGCTCAAGGAATACGAAGAACAGTTCTACATCCAATGCGACAAATACCGCAACACAGGGATAACGGGTTACTTCGAGCTTCATGTAAAGGTATTCTATCCCTCACAACGCTCCGACCTCGATAATAGTCTGAAAGTCGTGCTAGACTGCCTGCAAAGGGTTAAAGCTATCAGCAATGATAATAAATGCGTGAAGATCGTAGCAGAGAAGTATCTGGACAAAGAGCGGCCTAGGATCGAAACAGTATAGACATGACAAAGCCTAAAAAACGCAAGATGATGAAACAGAAAAATCCAGTAGGGAGACCCTTGAAATATCCTAACGTTGAACTACTCCAGGATGCAGTAGATGCTTACTTCGACGAGTGCAAAGAAATAGACAGGCCCTACACGGTTGAGGGGCTTGCGGACGCGCTGGAAATGGATCGCCGTACGCTTCTACGATATGAAGATAGAGATGAATTTTGCAACACTATAAAAAAGGCGAAAGGAAAGATACTGCGAAACCTTGTAGAAAGAGGTCTGACAGGGAAGAATAACAGCGCAATTACGATATTCAACCTCAAGAATAATTATGGATACAAAGACCAGCAGGATATAGCACTTCAAGGAGAATCGTTCGAATTTAAATTCGGTGACACGCAAAACGTATAGTGGATATAAGCCCTTTCCGCATCAGGCGACGCAGGCTGCTATACGTGCCGGGTATAGCAAGAAAACGGCTACGCAGCAAGGCGGCAGGTTGTTGATAAATGTTTGTATTCAGAACCGTATTCAAGAACTCAGCAAAACTCAACATTCAGAGCAGTAGTTATGATTCAAAAGCATGCAAAAAAATGGGGAGGGATCATTGCAAAATAGTGCAAAATATTTCAAACTATGAAAAAGGGCTACGAAGCGTATATCACCATTATCGCGCGCGTGCGCGAGGGAGGGATAATAAACTGGGTTTTTTGTGACTATTCCAGACAAAAAAAGAACCTTATAATGAATGGCGATTGATTGTATAAGACCGGAAGTTGACTGATATCTCCGGTAAGTAAAGTATTTTCCATAATAGTGGTTTGATTGGATGAAATGATAAAGGCTGCCCCGAAAGACAGCCCGTGATTGATACGTGGTGTTGTAGACTCTTTACAAAGTTTCCAGCACATTCGGGCTTTGGACCTTGTTGTGGAGCAGGAAGAACGTCTCTCCCGTCTCCGAAGATGACACTTCCGAGACGACAGGCTTCTCTAGTGGACTTTCGGGATACGAACTGCATACCGCTCCCGTTCCTGTGCCGAAGGAAAAGAAACACTTCCCCGTCCGCTGGTTGAGCAGCAGTTCGATCTTCTCGGCATTCTGCAAGGCCTTGAACTTACCGATCTCCATAGTCTTCAGGAATCGGAGCGAATCACTGGCTTGAAGATCCGGACTGACAGGATTACCCGAATAGTCGTAACCGCTTGGATTAAACGGATCGTTGCCTCGAGAGTTCTGGCTATCGGAATTAGCCGACTCATGTGAATCGTTTGACTGGGGATTACTCTGAAATCGTGCCCAATCCTTTGTAAAATCGTTTTGCATAGTTTGGAAATCTGGCATTGTTAGACATAGCGAGACGGGGGCAATGACCCCATCTCCAGACTTGGTGGGGGAGTTAAGCCTGGGTAGATTACGCTGGCGAGACTTAAAAAAACAATAAATTTTTCTTAACTCTTTATATGACTAAGATTAAACTTTAGTGTTTCCATGCCACTAATCAAATGTCGAATATGTTAATTATATTACCTAGGAGATCACGGATTTGATCCTATTGGTATCACAACATTATAATTTGCATGCCCCTTCACAATAATTTATTGGCTCTTCAAAGAATCGATAGGATTAGAATGAGTTATTTTAAGAGTCTGCCATAGAATGCCTGCCGCAGCAATGACTAACACAATAAGTCCTGCCAAGCCGAAAAAGGTCCACGACAAATTAATTTCATACAGTGCACAGTCAGACCATAGGAAAAAATAGCCTTTAACAAGTCACAGTGTTATTAGATTTCGGTATTTAAAATCGAAAGATCTTTTTAAGATTTGTATGCCAATACGGAAACAATTTCTTTGTAATCTTTTGAACAAAAAACAAGACCTTTATTATATAGAGTCATCAAATTCTTTACAAGAGAATTCATTGTTATTTTATCTATAGAATGCGAATTTACAGTTCTAATTAATTCTTTTAATGAAAGGACTTGATCATTAGTGTACTGTAATATATCAATCATTATACTATTAAGGATAAAACGATCTATAATTTGCCCATTAACTTTCTCTTTGTAAACATAATCTTTACCTTCGATTTCAATTTGATAATTATAGTTGTTGTTAAGATAATGTTTTTCTAGCAAGCGAAAATTCTCCCATTGCAAGTCAGAGCTTTTATTTATAAATTCAAATAAATGAATGTGGTTCTCTGATTTTACATAATCTTTAAGTAAATAATCAATAGTGGTAAATGTAGTATAACCAACGAAACTTTCTTTATTATATTTGTAATATCTGCTATCATACCCTAGAACTAAAGGACTCATATTATGTCTAAATTTTTGAGAACTCAAGAAAAACCGTAAAAATTTTAAATTATCTATTGCCTCTAATATATCGTCATTATTTTCTTCTAGTAAATTAACAATAACATTTACTCCTCCTAAGCGTATCTTATATAATATTGCCATCTTTATGAAGAACAGATTACTTGCAAAAGTATTTTTTTTATCAATTTTTTTCAAAAGGTTATTACTAGGACTCTCATAGCCTATCTGAGCACTTACTATTCCGGCCTGCGCCATTTTGCTCACTGTTTCTTTGTCAATTCCCAATGTGATTATTTCAGCCATTACAATCTTAAAATTTGGCTCTTTCATGCGTATTTCTATTAAAGCATCCAAAAGTTGACAAAATCTGTTAATATCCCTTCCCACTAGGTCACTATCCAAAAATTCAAAAACATATATATTGTGTTTTTCTATCATATGATAAATTTCACTTTTGAGTTTATTTATGGACTTTACTCGATATTTATAGCCATTGTTTAAAAAGCAAAAATGACACCTGTTCCAATGACATCCTCTACTACCTTCCAATGGAAGGTAGTCTCCGTATTCATTAAGGTAGCTTTTCATAAGCTTAACTTTATGTTTTTGTCTTTGCTGGAAGTAATCATCATAATATGGTAAAAACTCCGGTTGGGATAAATCCACAAAATGCATATTGTTTTGTGAAGTAGATACTAAAATATCTCCATTTTCTCCCTTGTAAGCTATATTACCAATACTATCTAAATTAAAAGATTGCCGTAATAGTTGATTGCTTAATTCGAGCAACGAGATTTCTCCTTCTCCCCACATTGCAATGTCAAATTGTGAAAAATTATCTAAGAATGCCACTGCGCTAGCTTTTGTATTAATTCCTCCAACAACAATTTTAATAGAGGGGTATTGTTTCTTTAGTTTTGAAGCAATTATTGAAGCAACAATCCATTGATCAAGTTTTAATGAAAATCCAAAATATCCAATCTGTGACAAGTCATATTTTGATATGTATAAATCTAATATATCTTCGACTTTTTGTGCATACAATCGCATATGTGTATCATAATACTCTGGATTACTTGTAATGTATTTGGGATTAATAGCCATTAAAATCCGCTTTAAGTTTTTATAGATATATTTGTTATCATTATGAATTGCTAGATAATTAAAAAATAGATATAATATACTCTTTCCATCTAAATGCTTAATGTTATTCCATAAATATTCATTTTGCATATCATAGAATATTAGATTCCAATATAAAATGTCGATATGTAGACCATGTTGCTTCAAATATGATTTTAAAACAGATAAAGCGGCAGAAGGAAAATCGGGAGAAAATGGAGTAACGCAATTTAATACAATTTGAGGATTCATTTTTAGTTGAATTAATCATTATTAAAAACAAATATAATAAAATTCCATTTGAAGAAATTTTCATTATATTTGTAGAGAAACAGTATAATATTGAATTATGGACTTGCGATCTTATATAAATAGCTACCCTAAAACACTAACAATTTCTCCTACTCACAAATGCACAGCCATGTGTATGGAATGTTGTTTTGGATGTTCTCCTAAGATCCAACATATTTTGGACCATAAACATATTAAAAAATATATAGATCAAGCCATGGCACAATTTCCATCAATTGAGTTATTTGTGCTAACTGGAGGTGAATGTTTTTTGCTTGGGAAAAAATTAAGTAAAATAATTGCCCATGCGACATCATATAGCTTAATGACACGTGTGGTTACGAATGGTTTTTGGGCAAATACTTATGATAACGCTTTAGAAAAGTTAAGCCCGATTATTAAAGCGGGGTTAACGGAAATCAATTTCAGTACAGGGGATAATCATCAACAGTATGTGAAGATTGAGAATATTATTAATGGAACTTTAGCGGCATATGAACAAGGAATTCGATCAATATGTATATCTATTGAATCTCAACCTAATGCAAGTTTCACCTCGGAACAAATTAAATCTAATGCATCTTTAAGTCCTTTGATTGATGAAGGCTCATTAAAAATCATTGATGCTTCCTGGATGCCAGTTAAGAATAAGCCTGCAGATTCCCTGGAGGCCGATTGTAGAAAGATAGTTATGAAGGGGGTTACAAAGCAACCGTGCCGTCATATGTTCAATAATATAACTATAAATCCATACGGACAAATGTTAGCATGTTGCGGTTTGACTGTTGAATACAATAAATTCCTCAAATTGGGAAGTGTAGAACATTTTACTATGAAAGAATTGTATGATTCACAATTTAAAGATTTTTTTAAGTTTTGGTTATTTGTTGATGGGCCAGAATATATTTACGAAAAAGTTATGAAGTATAGAAAAATCCCTAATGATTTTTTTGTGCACGAATGTGCATATTGCATTGAATTATGTAAGAACCCGGACAATATTATTGCACTCAATGGAATATTAGAAAAAGAGCTGCCTAATATTTTATTTCGATATAAAATGCGCACATCTCAATTAAAAATCTAATTTAAATCTGATGATCATGAAAAAACCTAAACCTTTATTAACAAAGACCGTTATTGGTACTGTGACAGCAAGTATGGCGATTGCCTCCTGTCAAAAGCAAGAATATAATTTAGAAGATAGTATTTACGGATCTTTGGCGGAAAATGGAACTAGAGGAATTGCAATGATAGATATAGAGAACACCAATCTCTCCGATGAATTTATTGAAAAACTTCGTATTTTGTCTGATATAGTAAATAATGTACTCACTGATCGAAAAGAAGCAAAAAGATTTAGCGAAAATCCAGATCAATATTTTATAGATAAAGAAATCGATTTTAAAATCGGATTATCTCAAGAAGAAAAAAATACACTTATGGCTTTTGCTGATGCTGAAATACTGGAAGCCATTAAAGCTAATGATTTCGATTCTTTCTTGAGTATTGGAAAGGAAAAAGGATACTTAGGCATTATTAAAGAAGGTTCGATAGAGGATCTTAGGGCTATATTTAAATCAGAAGAAGACTATCGTGCTTTTGTTGATAGTATACCAGAAGGCGCGGTTGTCCCAATGGGATTTTTTGGAGTTGCGATTGCGGCTGTGTACGTTGCTGTAGAATCAATAGCTGGTATCCAACTTGGAGTGTATTTCCATGTAGCGCTTTGGCAATCATCTAGTTCAGATGAAACTCGGTCTATTACTCAGTCCCTCGACCAACGTGAACCGGCACTGAAAATTTGGATGGATAATAATGGAACTATTGATACTAAAACATTTTATTATGAAATGATTGATAAACAAGTCAACTCATTAACAGATATATTCATGAAACATTACCCTGAAATGAATGAAGATACCTTCCGCAGCATTCTTAGGAATAATCTTGAAGGCTATTATGGACTCAGAAAATAGGATACTTTATTCAGCCTTTCATTGGAGTACAGAGGTTATCATAATAACCTCTGTATGTTTATTGATGATTACAGGTTGTGTAATTTGGGTATACAAAATGGATGTGTGTTTTTTGATCAAATATTTATTGCTTCTTCCCTTTATTTTGATTATTATACTATTTTGCTCCCAGAGTCCTAGATACCTTACAGTATCAAAAGGAAACATCAGAATTAAGAAAATTATTGGGGCAGAGAAAATATCTATAAAAGATATTCTTTCTGTCGCACATGCTAACAGAGGGCAACTCAAAGGGTCAGTCAGGGTAGGCGCTAGTGGTGGGCTGTTTGGGTATGTTGGCCATTTTAAAAATGAATATATTGGTAGATACCTTATGTTCGCAACAAAAAAGGAGAATTTGGTACTTATATTTACCACTAAAAAAACATATGTAGTAAACGTGGAAGAACCTTCTCATTTTATTGATATTATTATTGAAATCCAGAATCAGTTAAGAAATAATAATGAAAGGAACTTCTAACTTAGCTTTTACTAGCGCTATTGAACCTTAGAAATCTCTAAACATAACGTTGATCCCATGGATTTTAATTACCTGATAATAGGAGGAGTGCTAATTGTATTAGGGTTTCTTGTGAAGAGATATCCGAATCTAATCGCAGGATACAACACTCTTCCGAAAAAAGATAAAGATAAAATTAATATTAAAAGACTCTCATCTTTAATGCGTAATATGTTAATAATATTAGGACTCTTGTTAGCAGGGGGGCATTGCATTTTAATATGGGCGGGATGGGAAGATGCACAAAATATATTTACAACAGTTATTATACCTACTATAGTGATTATAACTGCTATTAAAGCATATAAATATTTTTAAGTTTACGGTAAGCAAAGATATGGAATCTATTATGCAACGCCATTCGGTTTTCCATAAAATATTTTCTGTTATCTGTTTTGTAATCATATGTGTGCTTTTAGGTTTAGTGTTTTTTAATGACCACATTGAACTAAGTATCCAGAATAAAATATTTGTATATCTAACTTGGGGAACTACCTTGAATGTTTTTTTTCTGCAATTTTGGAAACGAAAATATTTCAATGTTATAGACGTGTTAATATTCATATTATTTCTATATACAATAATTATAGATTATTTTAATGGCCACATTTTAACTTTTCATAGTCTTCAGCTACGTTTTTTACTCTGTTTGTATTTTAATTTAAGAGTAATAAATCAATATTATACCTTTAATCAACATACTATAATTTTATACTTATCTTTTATCGGAATAATACTATCCTTTATAGGTATTCTACAGTTATTTGGTTTTCATAACTCTAATCATATTTATTTTAAATTAACAAGTACTTTTTTGAACCCTGGTCCATTTGGCAGTTATCTTGCAGTCATAGGGATAGTCATTTTAATTTATATAATGTCTAATTCCCACAAAATAACAACTTTAAAGCTTTATTCTACTTCGAATCTGATGAATAATCAGAATTATACATATTTATTTATAGTAGTTCTTTTATTATTAAGTATTTTGTTTCTTACAAAAAGCCGAAGCGCTTATTTGGCAGTAATCATTCCTGCTTCTTTGTATTTACTAGAAAAACAAGGTGCTTGCAATTGTTTTGAAAATCTTACCCAAGCAAAGAAAAAAATATTATTTATATTATTGTTGCCAGTTTCTTTGGCTATACTTTATGGCTTGTATTTGTTAAAACCAGCTTCGGTCAATGCTAGAATTCATATCTGGAAGATTTCATTAGAAATGATACAGGAGAATTTTTGGTTAGGAAAAGGAGGAGGTTCTTTTCCGGGGACTTATTTGCTTGCGCAAGAAGGATATTACAGGGAGAATATGCTGCATACACAAAAAACAATGCTTGCCGATCTTCCCGAGTATGCTTATAACGAATACTTACAACTCTTTTGCGAGTATGGAATCTGTGGTTTGCTTTTATTCTGCATCCCATTATTTCTTGTGGTATATCGTGGAATTCAAGATCGCAATATTTATAGCTACGGGATTTTGGCAATTTTAATAATAGCTTTTACTTCTTATCCCTTGCATCTTCTACCCTTTCAGATAATATTTATTATACTTTTAGCATTTCAAAATACTACTAAAAATATTCAATGCAGAAGTCTTTCAATTGTAATTATAGGTATAGTCACATTTTTCTCTTTGTATTATACAAAGTTTTATTTGAATAAAATAGATGCCTCTTTAGTGTGGAATAAAGAAAAACTATTAGCATCAAATTCATTAATAGATTATCGATCTTTGCAAGACTTTGAAAAAAAAATGCATGTTTTGTTTGATAACCCACGTTTTTTACTAGATTATGCTAGTATTTTGCAACGCAATAGAAATTATGAAAAAAGTAATGAGATGTTAATGAGAGCAATGATTTTAGGAAACAATATATTAGCAGTGACCAGCATTGGAGATAATTATAAAAATATGCATGATTATATAAAAGCAGAAGAAGCGTACATCAAAGCTTTTATGATGGTACCTAATAGGTTTTTCCCTTTATATAAATTATGTCAATTATATTATGACATGGAGGATATTCAAAAATTCAAACATCTATATATATTTATTGATAATTTTAGATATAAAATTGACTCAAAAGCAATAGATTATATGAAAAATGATATTAACAGTATGTTTGAAATACTCCAGGATAAATATCCTAAAATGCTTTAGTCGGATTATACTTTATTTCCATTTTCAGAAATCCTCACTAACTTAATTGTGGATTCAAGATTACGAAATCGGATAATTTCTGACGTTCTTTAGCAAGAAATAGTAAATATTTTGATTTATGTGGTTTTACCTAAATCTGCTTCTTTGATATTTAAATATGAAAGCGCGCCGCAAAGAAAATAGGATACATCATATTTAAAAGCTAATGTGATTGATCCAATACCCTGAATTACCACCATATTTGTTTCTCGTTTTCATATGTAAATATTCGTTCTTCTACACCTTTTGTAATATTCCGCAACCATAACAAAGCCTCCTTGGGAGCCCAATAGGTAAGTGTATAATCTTTCGCCAATTGTTGTCCGATTATATGCCAACCATCATTCCAATATCTCAGTTCATATAACTCACCAGGCATAATTTCATTATCGTCAGTATAAGCACATAGGCGGAATGAGGTAACTAATTGAGGCTTCCCAAAATCCAAACCAACCCATTCAGTTCTCGCATTTTCTGTACTAAAATAGGAAAGTAGATTGTTGTCAAATGCACTTCGTACGTCATATCTGGGGTCTTCAATTTTGCCGATTACTTTACCCTGAAGCAGATCAGCATTAGAAAAAAAAGCAATTTCCGCAATTTTAATTTCTTCGACATCGTCAGCAGTCTTGAGCCTAATGTAACGATACATTTTGGAGGCATTAACCTTAAATTCTTCCATTGGATTAATGATAGCATTAATAGTAAATATCACTTCTGCATCTTCAAAATCCTGCCTATTCGCTCCTTCTATTTGTGCTCCTACAAGCTTTTTTTCATTTTCATGATAAAAATCCAATTTAGGATATTTGCGTTTGAGTTTTATTTCTTCATAATTTGAAGTGTCTGGAATGATTTCTCGTATCGTGCCGTTTGCCATTAGAATCACAGGATTAGCAGCACAAACTAATCCTGTGGGGCCATTAAAAGCAGGAAGATAAACAATCCCATCTCCGCGATCAATCGCGTTTGTAATAGAATTATGACAAGTAGGCCACAAAAGCCCCCTGCCCATATTTTTAAATTTAGCTGAATTCTTATTAACAGCGGCATAGGCAACCGGAATCCAGTCTCTATTATCAAATGTGCATAACCAGGCAATCTTAAAATTTGTGGGGAACATTTTTTTTATCTTAATATCTGTTACAGGCATTTCATAATCACCTGTCACATCCTGAAGATTCAGTTCTGCAAAAAAGGGAGGGATTATTTCAGAATCTTTAAAACGTACCAACAGATCGTGTTTAAGGGGTGAATTGCGTTTTCTGTATATTTTCGAGACTTTATTAGATATATCATTAATTCCTCTTGCATTATAACCAATGTCCTTGCTTTTGTCATTTGGCATAATTAGACTATGCCACATGTGAGTTGAATTCCTATTTGCCCAGCCAGGTATAATATCTTGAGCAACCGGAATTCCTCTCGATCGCAAAAGCTGAACGCCAAATCCTCCCATCATATCACAAGTGCCATGCCGTAATTCCATTAATTCACTGAAATTCATTGGCAATGGATACAGACCATAATCTTTATGGAAGTGAATCTCATGAGTCTCGAATAGTTTGGTCGCCAATGCAAATATATCTCCCGATTGCCTCAAGGAATCTTCATTTTCCATAAGTTCGCTAAGAGCTATTGCTCTCCAGTTTTCGAGTTTTTCATTCCCAACCCTATATGGCAATACCCATTCGCAAAATTCTTCAAAAGAATAATTTTTATACCATGGAGTTTGATACCATTGTTCAAAAGATTGGTCAATATTTGAAATCAAAAATTCTGCCGTTACATTATATATATCATACTGGATTTTTGTCAATAAGATCGAATTTTTCATTACCGAGTCAATCAACATTCTAGGGTAGGAAACTGTAGGATTCGATATATTAGATAAATATGTAATTTGTTTTAGTCTAGGAAAAATAGCATGAAAAGGGTTATCATTAATCAGTTCAATACTTTTTTTTTCTAACATATTTGATGTCAAATAATATGCAGCATTTAGCTTCAGAGAATCTCCTGCCTTCCGATAATGGTTGAAGACCTTCTCTAACTCAAATCGATTATTACTTGATAATTTTAAAACTTCATAAGCTGCATGCCTATTGTTAGACATATCTTTATACCGGTTACAAGATAAAAGTCCAAACTGTATCAACAGTATGAAGCCATAATATTTAAGGATGTTCGTAAACACTCGCATTGATTTTAAATTTTATAAATATATTGAAAAATAATTACATGCGATCACATACAATATAAAACTCTAGAAATTTATTTCAGTCAGACAACAACTTGCAAATGACGTAATTCTTCAAAAAGATGAACATTTGATATTTTAGGCCCGTAGTTCTCTCTTCCAAGTATCAGTAAGAATAGTTAAGTTTTTAATATGATCTAGTCTATATTACGCAGACTTATACCCAAAGTAGCGGAGATTTTGGTAAGGATATAACCTAACTCAAAACCTAATAACCTAAATAACCTAACGGTTTTAGAATAACCTCAAAAAACTATTTAGAGATAGGGAAATTCCCCTTATGTAAATCCCCTAATTTCGGGGATTTAAAAAAAAGCCCCGATAGATCAGGGCTGTATTCAGTGGGGGTATCGTGACTTGATATTTATTTCTTGAGGATCTTTTTAGCACTCAATGGACTAACAACCTTTTGGCCGGTTTGCGCCTCCAGTTCTTTTCTGGCAAGCCCGGCAACATTTCCCCCTCTTTTGGCAATACGTGCGCTATGCTCAAAGGTCTTAGGCTCCTCTATCTGGGAGATATCTTTTGTTGAGGCTTCTGCAAGCATATTAAGGATCAGCTCGGTGTTTGTCATATTATCCCGTAAATTCTCTTTTTTAAGCCCTTTGAGTGCCTTATATTCCTTTGTAGTCCGACCGGCCCACGCCTGGGTAATAAAATATCCGTTAATGCTCCGAATTGGCGATCCTGAATCCCTCTCTGTTTCCATTCATCCGTAAGCTCTTTGCGAACCTCGATAGACTTGAGGCGTTGGTTTATCCAATTCTCTGAATATCCTAATCGCAGATATTGAGCCATGGCCCTATCAATAGCGAGTTCCGGATCTTGCATTTCATCGAGCCGTTCCGATCCGACTTGTGCCAGCCACATTTTGAAAGGCTCTGCTTTCGGTGATGGGATCGACTGAATTAACCGCAAAAGTTGTTCGGTATCTGCCACATCAGTAAGACGCATCTTGCCATCAGGGGTAGGCATTTTCAACTGTACGATTTTCTCGTACACTTCACTTCCTTCCGCGTGTAGCTTGATTTTTAAGTCACTCCAATAGCGGCGGGGGTTAGCACCTCGATCACATCCACGATGGAAATATACCACTTTTCGGCCTCTGAATCCCATACGGAACGCACCTGCCTATCTTCGAATACCTTTATCGCATCTTTCTTTGTCATAATTTTACTCCTTTCCTGTTATTTCCGCTGTCAACCTCAACGATGTGCCGCAATTGGGACAAGTGAAGTTACTAGCCTTTGGCTCGTCTATCAGTTCCGATACGGGTACGCCTAAAGCGGTGGCGATTTTCTCCAATGTTTGGATGGTAGGATTGCCGTTGATAGCACTGGTAAGCGAAATACGGTTAATCCCCAACTTATCAGCCAAGTCTTTCATAAGTACATTTTTCTCCTTGCAAACCTCCTTAACTCTTAATTCCATAGTGTAGCGTTTTAGTATTTCCCTGCAAATATAGGTAAAAAGGCTGAAATGTATCTTTTAAGATAAAAGAAATGATTAAAATATTACTTTTTTATTAAAGACATTTGGATGATAAAATATTATACCCTATCTTTGCATTAAGAAAGAAAGATTAAAGCACTACTTTAAAACCTACAGTCATGAAAACAACTACAATACTCCGCTACAATTCCTGTCGTTCATCCATTGACCCCAACGAACGAAGAAAAGGCATTACAGAGTCTGGCAGGTCGCAATCCGAATATTTACACCCTGATAGACGCTTTGGATCTGGTAAGCACAACCACAGGCGAAAAACTAAGAACGCAAATAAACTTGGAAAAACCGCTTAAAACTATCCGTCTTTACTGCCAAGGAACCGGCATTAAGACGATCCACGGCATGATCGGCACCTCCCGTAACACTATCAAGAAGTACATTCGTATTTTAGGGGACCTTGGCCTGAGCTATGAGGAGTTCAGTTCTAAGAGCGATGCCGAGTTGTCACATTTGTTTACTGCCCCACCGGCACCGACGGTTGATAACCGGCGCCAGTCGGAACTGGAAGCGATGATGCCGGAGCTTCTTCGTACATAACTTAAAAACAATATGAATACAGAAACATTAGAAAAGATGCGTCAGATGCGCTTGTTCGGTATGTATGACGCTTTTAAGACCAATTTAGAGTCCTCAGTAAAGGAGTCGCTTACACCGGACCAGTTCATATCGCTGTTGGTGGCCAACGAATGGGACGATCGTAAGAACCGAGCGGTAGAACGCGCTGTAAGGATTGCCAGCTTCCGTTATAAAGCCTCGATAGAGCAGATCGACTACTCCATAGAGCGAGGTCTGGACCGCAACCAAATGCATCGTCTGGCAGCACTCGACTTTATCAAAGAACGAAAGGACTTGTTCATCACCGGCTCGACCGGCACCGGCAAGAGCTATCTGGCGACAGCGCTCGGCTATCAGGCCTGCCAAGAGGGCTATCGCGTTATGTACGTTAACACGGCCAAACTAATGAGGCATCTGAAGCTCGCCAAGGCTAAAGGAACGATCATAGCCGAACTCAAGCGTATCGAGCGGACCGATCTGCTCATCCTCGACGACTTCGGCATACAGCCCTTCGACTCACAGTCGAGGGTCGCCATGCTCGACATCATAGAGGATCGGCACCAGAAGCGATCGACTATCATCACATCGCAGATACCTGTTAAAGAATGGTACGATATAATCGGTGAGAAAACCATCGCCGATGCTATCCTCGACCGCATCGTACACCACTCGCTGCGCATCGAACTGTACGGCGAGTCTCTTAGAAGAAATAAAAATAAAACAGAAAATGGCTATTTATGACGATAGCATAGCTATCTTTGTACTTAAGTAGCGCTCCTGATCGTTTTATGGGCGAGAGCTAAGTAGGGCTCTCGCGATAAAACTCAAGCGGAATACTTACAAAAAACAGTTGTTAACCAGGACATCAAAAGGACCATCTTAAGACCCCGTCCAAACAACAACTTTTAGCACTTCGCCTACATCAACTCTGAGGGGTCAATTTGCCCCGACGAATGGGGGGCAAATTAATCGGTATATCCACAGCCTTTCGGGGCTGTCTTTTTTGTTGAGGTTAGTAAAACGTAAAGGGCGAAGCTGTACTGAAAGTGATAGAATAGGTTTACAAAACTTTACGATCCTATGGGAATCACTTGCCGACCCGGAATCGGTCAAAAATTACGAGAAGCAAAATGCGTATTTCGGCATCACCGCGCGCGTGCGCGCGGGAGATGAATTTTTCCGACTATAAAAAAGGACGGGCCGACCTCAACGAATAGGGACAACATTC
>JGI994J12354_10003170_pt1 | contig 15545 bp, 16 predicted proteins | sample IntmicLarv3ML3BL_FD_12354 | JGI IMG/M metagenome (IMG submission 12354)
GCTTGCATATGCCGCAGGAGTTGGTGGTGCCAGAGCTGGAGTGCTGGAAACCACTTTCAAAGAAGAGACAGAGACAGATTTGTTCGGAGAGCAGGCAGTTCTTTGCGGAGGTGTAACCGCCCTAATGAAAGCGGGTTTTGAAACCCTTGTTGAAGCGGGATATCAGCCGGAAAGTGCATACTTTGAATGTATTCATGAAATGAAACTTATAATTGACCTAGTTATTAAGGGTGGAATGTCAATGATGAGATATTCAATAAGTGATACTGCTGAATACGGAGACTACAGAGTGGGAAGCCGTGTAATAACAGATGAGACAAAGAAGGAAATGAAGAAGGTTCTTACAGAAATTCAGAATGGTGAATTTGCAAGAGATTGGATACTTGAAAATAAAGCGGGCAGACCATCTTTCCTTGCACAGAGAAGAATACAAGCAGAGCATATGTGTGAAACAGTTGGTAAGGATTTGCGTGAAAAGATGAGTTGGCAAGATAAGGATAAATAATTATGAACAGTGATAAATTAAAAAAAGGACCTGCAAAGGCACCTCAGAGAGCACTGCTTAAATCTATGGGATATACAGATGAGCAGATAAAAAAACCTCTTGTGGGTATTGTAAATTCTTTTAATGAAATAGTTCCCGGACATATACATCTGCAAAGCATTGCGAGGGCTGTTAAAGACGGAGTGTTGCAAAGCGGAGGAACACCTATGGAATTTAACACAATAGGTGTGTGCGACGGTCTTGCAATGGGGCATGAGGGAATGAAATATTCCCTCTCTTCAAGGGAGATAATTGCGGACAGTATTGAATGTATGGTAAGAGCACATTGCTTTGATGCGCTTGTATTTATACCAAACTGTGACAAAATCGTTCCGGGAATGCTTATGGCTGCTGCACGAATTGATATTCCATCAATATTTGTTTCGGGCGGTCCCATGCTCTCTATAAATGAAATGGATCTAAACAGTGCATTTGAGGCAGTTGGAGCATATAAGGCTAATAAAATTGATGATATAGGTTTGAAAAATATCGAGGAGAGTGCTTGTCAGACCTGTGGTTCCTGTTCGGGAATGTTTACTGCAAATTCCATGAACTGTCTCTGTGAGGCATTGGGAATGGCGTTGTCAGGAAACGGAACAATTCCGGCAGTATATGCGCAGAGACTGCGTCTTGCAAAGGATGCGGGAACAAAGATTATGGAGTTGTTCGAAAAGGATATAAAACCATCTGACATTATGACAAAAGATGCATTTAAAAACGCACTTACTGTTGATATGGCACTTGGCTGTTCTACAAATTCCGTACTCCACCTTATTGCCATAGCAAATGAATGTGACATTGAACTGAACCTTAATATGGTAAATGAGGTTAGTGAAATTACACCTAATTTGTGCAAACTGGCACCGGCAGGGTGTCATCATATGCAGGATTTAAATGAGGCAGGCGGAATATATGCAGTGATAAATCAGCTCATAGCAAATGACAGATTGTGTAAGGAAACAATGACAGTGAACGGAGTTTCACTTGCTGAAAGTGTTAAGAATGCTCATATAAAAAATTCTGAGGTTATACGTTCCTTTGACAATGCATATTCATCAACAGGAGGTCTTGCAGTACTCTTTGGAAACCTTGCTCAAAACGGCGCAATAGTAAAACGAAGTGCTGTAAAACGTGAAATGCTTAAGTTTACGGGTACAGCAAAGGTGTTTGATTCAGAAGAAGAAGCAATTGTATCAATATATAATGGTGAAATTGAAAAGGGTAATGTTGTCGTTATAAGGTATGAAGGACCTGCAGGCGGACCGGGAATGAGAGAAATGCTCTCGCCTACTTCTGCAATAGCGGGAATGGGACTGGATGCGGATGTTGCTTTGGTTACAGATGGACGTTTTTCAGGTGCGACCCGCGGAGCGGCAATAGGACACGTTTCACCAGAGGCGGCGGCAGGCGGAGTTATTGCCTATGTGAAAAACGGCGATAAAATAGAGATTGATATAAACGGCTATTCAATGAACCTTATTGTAAGTGATGAGGAGTTGGAGAACCGAAAGACACAGATTACTGTTAAAACCAAGAATAATTTAAAGGGTTATTTGAAAAGATATAAAAATAATGTTTTATCCGCCGACAAAGGTGCGGTCGTTAAATAAGGACAGGAGATATTATGCTTACACTTGATAAAATATATCAAGCTTCATATGCTTTGAAAAATGTTGTGAGAAAGACTGATTTGATTCATGCCCCAAATCTCGTTCCCGAATGTGATTTGTATTTAAAGGCTGAAAATCTGCAGGTTACAGGTTCTTTTAAAATAAGAGGCGCGTTTTTCAAAATGTCTCTGCTTACAGAGGAAGAGCGTTCTAAGGGTGTGGTTGCCTGCTCTGCAGGGAACCATGCACAGGGAGTCGCTCTTTCTGCGCAGAAAAACGGGATAAAGGCGAGAATATTTTTGCCATCCGTAGCTCCGATTTCCAAAATAGAGGCTACTAAAAAATTGGGCGCGGAGATTGAGCTTGTGGACGGTGTCTATGATGATGCATTTAATGCGGCACTTAAGTATCATAAAGAGACAGGTGCGGTATTTATTCATCCGTTTGATGATTATGATGTTATAGCTGGTCAAGGCAGTATTGGGCTTGAACTTATGGAGCAGATTGCCGATGCCGACGCAGTGATTGTTCCTGTCGGAGGCGGAGGTTTGGCATCAGGTATAGGTTATGTTGTAAAGAAGCTGAACCCCGACTGTAAGGTTTATGGGGTTCAGGCTATGGGAGCGGGCGGAATGGCACGCTCCATAGCAGAGAACAATTTGTGCTCACTCAGTTCGGTTTCCACCTTTGCGGATGGTATTGCAGTAAAATCACCAGGAGAGATAACATATTCAATATGCCTTGAAAATGTTGATAAAATGGTTACTGTATCAGATGATGAAATAGCGGCGGCAATTCTGGCGCTTATGGAAAAACAAAAGCTTGTTGCAGAGGGGGCTGGCGCCGTATCGGTTGCCGCACTCATGTTTGATAAGCTTCCTGTGAAAGGTAAGAAGGTATGTGCCATAGTTTCAGGAGGAAACATTGATGTGAACATCCTCTCACGTGTTATAACAAGAGGTTTGCTCACCTCAGGGAGGCTCACTGAACTTACACTTGAACTTTTGGATAAGCCGGGACAACTTAAAGAGGTTTCATCAATCATTGCGGATTTAGGAGCAAACGTTACAAGGGTTCAGCATAATCCGGGAGGGGAAAATACCGATATTAACGGATGCCGTTTGCACATTGCAATGGAAACGAGAAATCATAAGCATATAGAGGAGATAAAGGAAGCCTTGACAAAGGCAGGATATAAAGTTAAACGATAACGGAGATAATTATGAATAAAGTTATATACACAAAGAAAGCACCTGCGCCTGTAGGGCCATATTCACAGGCAATTTTAGCGAACAATACATTATATTGTTCAGGGCAGATAGCAATAAATCCGGAAACGGATATTTTTGAAAGAGGAACTGTAACCGAGCAGACAGAGAGAATTTGTAAAAATATTTCTGCATTGCTTGAGGAAGCTGGAACAAGCTTTGAAAATGTAATAAAGACAACATGTTTTTTAACTTCAATGGAGGACTTTGCGGAGTTTAACAGGGTTTATGAAAAATACTTTATTTCAAAGCCGGCACGCTCATGTGTTGCGGCAAAGGAACTTCCAAAGGATGCACTTGCTGAAATTGAAGTGATTGCACAGGTTTTACAGGTAAAATAGTGGAATTATTGTGAAAAATTTGTTATACTTTTCTCCATAATATTTAGGAGGCTATGAAATGTATACAATTATTGAACTTTTAAATCAATGTGTATCAAATGCATTTGAAGAAGCAGGATATGACGCAAAATTCGGAACGGTTACAATTTCAGACAGAGCAGACCTTTGTCAGTTTCAGTGTAACGGAGCATTTGGAGCATCCAAGCAATTCAGACAGGCTCCATTTATAGCAGCGGAGAAAGTTGCAGAAATTCTTTTGAAATCTGACATAGGAAATCCAAGAAAATTTGAGAAAATTGAGGCTGTCAAGCCTGGATTTATAAATATAACACTTGCTGATGAGTATTTGGCATATCTTTTAAATGAAATTATTAATGATGCAAACAGAGGAATACCGCTTGTTACAGACCCGCAAACCATTGTTATAGATTACGGTGGGCCTAATGTTGCAAAACCTCTTCATATAGGTCATTTGAGAGCGGCTATAATAGGCGAATCGATAAAGCGTCTGGCGTCTGCAATGGGAAATAAGGTTATAGGTGATGTGCATTTGGGCGACTGGGGTCTGCAAATGGGACTCATCATTGCTGAACTTAAGGAACGCTATGGTGACAGCATTCCGGAGATTACTGTTGATATGCTGAGTGAGGTATATCCATTTGCAAGCGCAAAGAGCAAAAATGATGAGGTGTTTAAGGATAAAGCACAGGAGATAACCTCACAGCTTCAGAGCGGACATCCCGAGTATATAAAAATCTGGAAAGAGATTATAAAGGTTTCTGTTTCCGATTTGAAAAATATTTATTCAAGTCTTTCTGTTAATTTTGATTTGTGGTATGGAGAGAGTGATGCTCAAGAATATGTTGATGAGCTTGTTGGAATTCTCAATGAAAAGAATCTCCTTATAGAGAGCGACGGAGCGTTGATAGTGGATGTATCGGAAAATGATAGTGAGCCTATGCCTCCGGTTCTAATAAAAACCTCGAACAATTCAAATCTTTATGCCACTACTGATTTGGCTACAATTTTACAGAGGATGAAGGATTTTAATCCGGATAAAATCTGGTATGTTGTGGACAACAGGCAGTCATTGCATTTTAAACAGGTTTTTCGCTGTGCGGCAAAGGCGGGTATTGTATCTGAGAAAAACGAAATGGAATTTCTCGGCTTTGGAACTATGAACGGAAGTGACGGAAAACCATACAAAACCCGTGAGGGAGGCGTAATGAAGCTTGAAGATTTGATAAAAACTGTAACAGATGAAGCTTTTGGAAATCTTGTCAATTCAGAGCATGTTAAGGCTATGAATGAAGAGGAAAAGAGAACTCTTGCTAAGAAGATAGCTATTTCAGCAGTGAAATTCGGAGATTTAATAAATCACAGGTCCAGAGATTATATTTTTGACATAGATAAGTTTCTTTCGTTTGAGGGAAAAACAGGTCCTTATATTTTATATAATGTAACAAGAATAAATTCTATATTAAAGAAAACAGGTGCGGATGGAGTGGCAAAACCGCTTACAGCTTTTGAAACAAAGGCTGAAAGGGATTTGATTTTGAAATTGATATGCTCAGGAGAAGTGTTTAAGCAGGCACTTGCAGATAAGGCGCCAAACTATATATGTGAGAACGCCTATCAACTTGCGAATAATTTTTCAAAACTATATCAGTGCTGTAATATTGCAAATGAGCCGAATGAAGAGAGAAAGAACGATTTGCTTGCGCTCATCTCTGTTACAAAGAGGACTATAACAGCACATCTTGATACACTTGGAATAGAAACTGTTGAAAATATGTAGAAATTTAAATAGATAAATACAAAAGCTGTGCCGAATAATTTGGCATGGCTTTTTTTGTCTTGATAAATAACATTTAAGATTTTTGGAAAATTTTAATATGGGAGACCTTACACTACAAGGTTTATACTTTTTCTAAAATAACGTGATTATAGAAAGCAATATTTTTAAACTCTTCCATTCTGCTACTTCTAAATTCTAATTCAAACATGGATTTGAGCCATTTTTCATTTTGTCGTATTGAATTATCAGGATGAAGAGCAAAAAAAGTCCTAATACCAAGAGTATCAATAATTTTGAAGCCGTACATATTTATCCATTTATCAATTTCAAGAAAATCGTAATATTTAATTTCACCAAAATTTTGAGCAAAAGCGGTTTCGCCATTTATTAACTGAAGTGCTTGTTCAATATCATTTTCAAAAATAACTTTTTGCATAACCCTACCTGTATGATTATGCTTAATCAATGAAAGTTTCCCACCAATTTTTAAAAGTTCACTAAAAGCTGAAATATAATCGTTTTTGTTGTCAACATATTCAAGTACATTATGACAAATAATTAAATCATAGCTTCTTTTGGGAATTTTGCTTAAAACTTCAATACCTCCAACAATTTGTGAGTATTCGTTATCTTTAAAACTCATTTCGCACATCTGCTTATTTGGCTCAATTGCAAGGACTTCATTAAAAGCAGCCATATGACTTGCTGTTATTCCAAAACCACTACCAAAATCAAGCAGTTTCAATGACTTTACGAACGAAAGTTGCTCCCAAACAATTTTATAAAATAGCTTTCCCCATGGCTTTTGAGTATTATCTAAATATATTTTTAAGTCAGTCACACCATCACCTCGCATGAACATTGTATAAAATCTGTTATAATCACAATTTAATATTCCAGTAGTTTTAAGCAATTCCTTTTCAAAGAAGTTATCCCTATCGGCTAGTTCATTTTATTAGATTTTACCTTAATAAGTGTGAGAAATCAAATTATCTTACCGTTTTTGATTTTCTCAAATGAACCTCATTAAGATTCAAATATGATTTTTTTCTGCATTTATAAAGATGTTTTCTTCCATCTGCCGAGTGGGTATAAATAAGCTCAAAATCACCTGCTGCTGACCTCATGTATTTGGAAAGCGTACTCACATTATCTTTATTAGTTCCGATAATTGATGGACAGGAATAGCTGTTTGTGTATGAAAGAGAATTTGTCAGTCTATATCTTTTTATCATGACATACCGAGGATTTTCAATTGCCGACATCATTTCACAGAGTGCACTGCTGAAAATTTCTTTTTCATGTGCAGTGGCATTTATCAAAACACAGTTAGAGTATCCATTCACGGAGGAAGTAATTACGGCTCTAGCTTTGGGACTTTTTATCATTCCAAGAGTTTTCATAGTTTTTAGTAAACAGCTTGCAAGGGATTTAACAGCATTTTCAGGTGAAATAAAGTTTATTATCTTTGCAAGTCCATTTAAAATAAAATATGATGAAGCAAGCAAAATAATTATTGTGCCAAAGTCGGAAATATTATCATTGAATATTGATGTATTGTAAATGCCTATTATAAGTGAAGCGGCAAGGGCTGTATAGAGTAATACGGCAGAGATATTGAGCATCAGGAAACCTTTTGGGCGTATTGTTTTTGGTATATCGCAAGCATCTGATACCTGTGGAGTATCAAACCTATCTAAAACAGCATTCCAACGAGTAGCCATTTGGTTACGGTTAGCGGCAAGAGTGAGCGTTTGCCGGTTTATTTTTTCAAAACCCTCTTCATCAAAGGGAGGCTTAATAATGTCAATTCGTTCAATCCCGCTCTCAATAAAGTTTGAATTGTATGCAGGGGCAAGAAAGCCCTTGAAGCGGCGCACCAAAGTATCATAATCGTTACTCACAATTTTGTTGTGAGATAAAATGGGATCCATGAGTTTTTCAGTAAACAAAAGAGGAGGTTCAATGGTAACCAAATGCCATATATTTGAGGTTTTATCAGGGTTATATTTGTCCGTTCTTATGGCACGGCCCCTCATTTGATTGGAGAGCATAAAGCTTCCGACAAAGCTTGCCAAAATCAGGGAATTTATGCATGGAGAATCCCAACCTTCGCCCAATAAGGATTTTGTACCTATAACAATGTTGAGAATACCGCTTTGAAAAGCCTCGGTTATCACCGAAACCTTGTTTTTATTTGAACCACTGAATACAAGCTCTGAATACTTGGAATTGGCAATATTTTTGGCTCTGAAATCAACATTTTGTCTTTGAGAAATGAGTGAAATACGTTCAATAGTGTCATTGGGCACAATTACAAGTGAGCCTGAAAGCAGAGCTATGCTTGCATTATCGCCTACAGCTCGGCGAACCGATTCAAAAATGGGAACAGTACCCATTGTATTTATAGGGGAATCAGTATTGATAATGTGCATGGCATCTTTTTTGATATAATCGGTAAGTATCAGCATTCTCAAATTGTTACCTAAACTGCGGCATTCCTCTTGAACAATTATATTGATACCGGAAAGCTTACCCATGGAAGAACTTAGCATCTTCTTGATTTTCATATCGGCTGTCAGACAAACAGAAGAATTGTCAATAAATCCATGCTTATAAACCGCTTTTTTTATTTCAGAAGAATGTATTTCACCAAATAGGTTAGGTGTTTTAATGATGAAATTTAAAGCGGTTTCAGCAGTTTCAAGAGTAAAAGAAGGTAATCCTTTCAGTGAAGTAAGCTGAATTAATTTTGGCGGAATTATAATGCCCGCACGGTTTGCAAGAGAGAGGAGAGCGGCTATTTTAGTGTCATTGTCAAAGATTTGCTTTTCCATATTCATATAGTTTTGAAGGAGTTTTGAAAAATCCAGTGCCAACTTGAAGTTTTCTCCTGATATTATTTCCTTTACGCATTCCATTGCTCGCTGACGAAAAGAATTTAAAAGATTTGTCTCTTCTTTTGTAGGATATGAAAAATATATATAATCTTGATGAGGACAAAGCGTTTTTTGTTTTACCAATTGAGGAATGAATATTTCAGCATCAATCTCACCGCAGAGGGAAATATATTTATTCCACTCAGAGAGAGAACTGTCATAAGGCGGAGTAGCAGTAAGAGCGATAACAGTCACTTCATTTTTCAAAGAAGAAATGAAAGCTTCAAGGGCCTTCTGCCATTCACTTTTCAAATGGTGAGCCTCATCCAGACAGATGGTTTTTACGCCTGCGGCTTTCATAGTTTTCAAGAGGTCAAAGGAAGAGAAATCCTCGGATTCGGATTTTTCAAAATCGTCACTATCTTCAGGCGCTTCATCAGAGACCTTCTTATTATATGCGGCATGAAGTGCCTGATAGGTTATAGAAGTGAGAAGTTTTGGTGATTTCAGGCTGTATGAGAGAATGTCATTTATATTTTCGGCTGAGCCATCAGGAATAAAACCTTCTGAAAAACGTTCACCCCATTGCTGACGTATGGTTACACTTGGGGATAAGATTAGTGCGGGTGAGGAGAGGCGCATCATAAGTTCTAAACCAAGTATGGTTTTACCGCTTCCCGGTGCTGCAACTATGTGTATTTTTCTGTTTTCCAGGTATTCCGCAGAATTATCCAGTACATTTTGCTGATAATCTCGAAAGGTGCCTTTGAATCTAAATTTATTGAAGGGCATATTATTTTCTCCTGATAAGTGTTTTTGCATGTATTATATTATATCAAAGATTTATTATCAATTTTATGCGGATATGTGGTAAAATTATATTGATTTTGGGAATAAATTATAGGAGGGAAATTTATGACAGAGGAACAGGTGCTTATGGAATTTGCAGAGGAGATAAAATCCCGAAGTGCAGTTATAAAAGGACTTAGAGGTGATGAGGCTATGCAACAGCAGATGAATCTTTCAACATACATTGGAAGTCGGATGCAGGAATTACTAAGTCAGGGATATGACGTTTTTGAAGTGCAGAAATGTCTGCGGGACGCAATGGAAGCGGCAGAAAAAGAGGAAGTAAAGACTGTTTCAAATGAAAGTGATTCAAACATTTCAGACATTAGTAAAGAGGAAACAGATATTGATGAAATAGACACAATTTCTAGCTTTTTCGCAATTGATTCACAGAGGATAAGAGATTATTCAGAAGGAAAGATTTCGAAAAAAGATTTTGTTGAAGTTTTAAAGCAATCTGAAAAATTGTTTGCAGAACAGCTTGAACTCTTGGAATTTGTGCTGGGAGATGACAAGGATAATGACTTTACAGATATATTTACAGGAGAGGTTCTTGCAGGGGCAGACGGAGAAGCTTTTGTGCCTCAGTGGTTGGAATTTGGCGGAGCTAATGGAGCAGTAAATATTATAAGTGAGCCTGCAACATACAGAACTGCATCAGAGGTTAAGGAAGCTGTGACAGTTTTTGAAAATATAAATGAAAAGATATTTAAAAAGAGAGTTAAGTCTAAAAAGTTGGGAAAATTGATTGATAGTGAAGTATTATGGGAAAGCTTTATTGAACTTAAGGATTTTTATATACAGGCGGCTGACAAGGATAAATCAGTTTTATTGATATACTGCTATGAATGAATATGCAAATTCAAGGGTAAAGCTGAAAAAGGCGAATAAGTCAGACGCGGAAGAACTATTGAAACTCCAAAGAACCGTTTTTATGCCAATATATCAAAAATATGAAGATCATGAAACAAGTCCTGTAAATCAAACAATGGATAGATTTATCAAGCGCTTTGATATTGGAGATTATTACAAAATTATGTATGACGAGAGTTTGGCAGGTTCCGTATTTGTCTATCAGGAGAAACCTGGAGTTATGAAATTTCACATTATTAATATTCTTGAAGAATTTCAAAACAAGGGTATTGCCCAAAAGATTATGAAAATGTTAGAGGGCATTTATCCGCAGGCAGACATATGGAAACTGGAAACCATTGAGAGTGAAAAGAGAAATTGTTATTTGTATGAAAAAATGGGTTATGTAAAAACACCTGAAAAACAAGTAGTTAATGGTAAACTAACCCTTATTACATACATAAAAGTCAAAAAGAATTAATTTTGTCGCGTACTTCCATAAGTGCAAATCCCAACAGATTCAACCCTTTCCAGAAAAATGGGTTTTCCGAATGCTCATTATCTGCAGACATTCCTATACCCCAGATTTTATCATAAGGGCTGGCTTCCACAAGAACTTTGTTTTTGGTATTGAGCAGAAATGATTTTAAATCATCATTTTGAGAAAATTTGGCAAAATTACCTGCCAGAATTATATCACTACGTTTTTGCACCAGATAGATTCGTTGAAATTTTTAACAGCTCTGCCTAGGTCCTTGATTTTCTTTGGCTCCTTGCAGTTCATGATTTCTTGAAAAATATCATTGTCGTTAAATAGCTGTGCTTTTTCGGCCATCATGTATTGCTCCATACAGCAGTAAGTGAGAGAGTTTATTTGAAAGTCAGATTTCCACCATTGACTAAGGCAGGATTTGCTGATTGTACCATCAGAGGAGGGTGTATGTCCCCAAAAGAGCAAGAATTTAATTGGTTTGCCTTGGTTATATTCTTTTTGCAGAGATTCCAGAGTATATTTCATTTTTTAAGCCTCCTAGTGGATTGGTTTGACACCTATTATATATGAAAAATGTGTGATAGACTATACTTTGAAGAAAAAAGTAGGTGATTTATGAATAGTGCAAAAATAATATTTACCCCAATAAAAATTATAGAAAATGAAGATGTTGTTGATTTAATCTGGAATTATTTTGCTTGCCTATATAAAAACGGTCAGGTATTGAAAAATTATGAATTGATTAAGGCAAATGACGATTTTATTATGTTTGTTACACTTCCCCAAAATGACGCATTGAATGAAGAGTATCATAACATTTATTCTTTTGAATATATGGTTCAAATAAAAGAGGTTTTTAAAATATCAATGGAAATTATTGGTGAAAACTTGAATTATGGAGAAAGTTGTACCTGTGAAAAATCTTCTTGGTATATGCTATATACTGATTATTCTGAACATGACAGCCCTGTGGTATGCGGAGATTGTGATAAAAGTGTTCCGCTTTATCTATTGCCGCACATGTTTAAGGAGAAAGGAGAATGAATACCATGGAATTTTAGGGTGGAAAGAAGCATATAGCGGAATTGACAGCTTATGGTTCTACTCGTTGTCTGACAGATTTACATATCGTCAATTAAATAATGTGGATTCACAGCTTTCAAAAATCGGATTTGATATTTGTAAAGAGCTTGAAAGGGTGACAAATATACCAACTTATTACTATTTATTTCAATATGAAAAATCGAAAGAGATGTGCCCGATATGTGGTTCTGATTGGAAAGTGGATAATGAGAATGATTGTATTGATTATAAATGTGATAAGTGTAGATTGGTTGCTGACAAGTTAATTTAGGAGGATGAAACATATTAAATTATTGTTTTTGTGTAGTCAAAATAAGCGCCGTAGTCTGACGGCTGAAAATATTTTTGATGGAAATAACGGACATACAGCGCGTTCAGCCGGAACAGAGAATAATTCCCGTGTCAAAGTGACAGCAGGTTTGCTCGGTTGGGCTGACATTATATTTTGTATGGAAAAGAAACATGTTCGCAGAATACAAGATAAATATAGTGATGTTATAAACAGTAAAAAGGTTGTGTGTTTAAATATATCCGATGATTATGAGTATATGGATGAAGAGTTAATCGGGGTACTTGAGTCGTATGTAAGTGAATATATATAAACTCATTTCAGGGTATTATTGTCGAGATATTTTTTAAGAAAGTTCAATATTTCCATTGTACAGTCAACAACTCGATTATGGCGATAGTTTCGGGTGGTTGAAAAATATCCGAAATATCCCCATGGGTCTTTTGTCTGTGTTCCCCAATCCCATAATCCATCCGAATTCTGGTTATTCATTAGCCAATTAACTGAATTTTCAAGGTGAAGAGCAGAGCCGCGAAATTGATTTATATAATTGAAAGCGTGAAACCAACGGCGTGTTTGATTATACACAAAAGTTTCTGGAAGTTGTGCTGGAAAGTTATTCCAAAAATGTCCGTGGTAGTAAGCATGTTCGCCATAATGTCTGAGCATACTTTCCTCTATCTCTGAAGAAATTTGTTCACGGCGCTTGAGAAGCAATTCAGTTTGCATAGGTACAAGCCGGTCTTCACGTGTCCAGAACACTTCATGTTGGGCAGTACGTTCACGTTCGTAGGAATATTCGCCGCTTTCAAATGCTCGTCCAGCGATATATTGCCATTCATTATATGTGCGATCGCATAATTCATTATAGGGTGTTATTGATTCTATCATATTACAAAAACTTGCTGTATTCCATGGGATAACTCGTTCATTTGAGTTGCTGAATTTTTCATGGGCTGTACCTTTTAGAAAATCTTCAAGATATTCATTCGCACGCAACAAAATATCTCTATCTTCTATTGTAAGACCAATATAAAGACAACGATTTATCGCTGTTGCCGAAGTCGGAAATTTATCTTTTGCGGAATAATCTTTTGAGAAGAATTTACCCCAACCGCCATAGCTATCCTGCTCCTGATATAATTCTTCAACTATGTCGCTGACAAGAAATGTCTGGCGAAGCTCGGATAGACCTTTGTCATTATATGGTTTATTCAACAAGTGAAACAGGATGTTATAACGTACTGCTGGATATTCGCAGAAATCATACAGTCGCATAGCAATTTTATTAAAATCTTCTCTTGTCAACATGATTTCACCTTGATTATGTTAATAGCCATTCTATAAGATTGAGATGTTTTATGCCATCATAATCTCCGGTAATGAAATCAAGAGTGAGGAGATATTTAGGATAATTGTCACTAATCTTTTGTAATGGAGCAAGTTCACGGTCTTTAACCGATTCATCAAGAACGGACATAGATACTTGATAATATTCTTTTGTATTTTGCTTTGTGGTAACAAAATCAATTTCTCTTTCATCAATTTTACCAACATTTATCCTATAACTGCGACGGAGCAACTCCAAGTATACAATATTTTCAATCTGGTGACCAATGTCAGAATTTGTTGAAGAGAGCAAGTGATTGCGCAAACCTGTGTCAACAATATAATATTTACCAAGGGTTTTTAAAAGATTTTTACCTTTGATGTTGTATCTTTCCACATTGTAAAATAAGAAACTGTCCACTAAAGATTTTACATATTTATCAACAGTTTTCTGTGTGATTTTTCTACCTGAGTTATTTATATGAGTAGTTATGTTAGCTGTTGATATAGGACTGCCTGTATTACTGCAAAGGTATTTAACAATATTTTTCAACAAACTGACATCACTAATGCCACTGCGGGAAACAACATCCTTTACAATGATGGTGTTGTATATGCCTTCCAAATATTGATCGAAAAGTTCTGGGGTGTTGCCAATTTGAGTGGCAATAAGAGGGAAACCTCCTGTATTTAAGTAATTCATAAATGCTTGATTTTTATCGACATTAGGATTTGCTCTGTAAAATTCAGCAAATGAAAATGGAAGCATTTTAATTTCCACATAGCGACCTGAAATCAATGTAGCAATTTCACTAGATAGCAGGTCAGCATTAGACCCAGTTAGATAAATATCAGTGTTTTTCTTAATATAAAGACTGTCAATTGCTTTTTCAAATTCTTTGCATTGCCCAATTTCATCAATAAATATGAAATTCATTTTGTTACTTTGAAGTTTTGATATAAGAAATGTATGAAGAGTTTTGTAGTTATGAAGATGTTCCATTCCAATGTCTTCAAGATTTATATGGATTATTTGGTTTTCATCAACACCATTATTTTTTAAATATTCAATATACAATTCAAATAATGTTGATTTGCCACAGCGTCTTATGCCAGTTATGATTTTTATAACATCAATTTCACGAAATTTTATTAAGTTTTCCAAAAATTCCGGGCGTGGAATTAGTTTATTCATTTGAAATCACCTCGTCAATATTATGACAAAAACTTTCAAAAGCGTCAAGTTATTTTCCAAACGGAAAATAACTTGACGCTTTTGAAAGTTTTTGTATGTTATAACATTTTGCCGGACAACCAAAATTCTCCATTCAGAACTCCGCCAATAACAGGTTCCTTAGAAACATATTCAGTATCTGCAACAATGTCAAATATAATTCCTAAACATTCCACCTCAAAGTAATAGTAAGCTTTATTTGAGATACTGTTTGCACGTTTTTCAAAAGATTTGATAGTGCCAGACAGCATGGCATAGGCTTCTGGTGGCGCGTTCTTGTCAGTTGTAAACATACCTATTGGGACAAAGCATTCAGAGGCATATTGGAGTTTGTTTTCTTCTTGAGACCTATCGTAATCCTCTTTGCTGTCAAATAAACTAAGAGTGTTTGTATAGGCAGAAATCTGCATGCTTATAACACTGTCTTTTTTTATCTTTCGATATAAGTCTAAGTTGGGGACATCCAAAATCATTGGAAAGTTGCCTTCGTTCCATACATAAACAGAACCACCGAGTTTAGAAGAATTCTTGTTCTTTATGTATTTTTCAAACTTTACAGAAATTGTATTTTTACTGCTGTAATGAAATTCCAACCCTAAAACATTGTTTTTCTTGATTTGAAGCCAAAATTCTATATAGTTGTCAACTGTAATATAGCGGTATTCACCATGCTTTGCAGGAATGGTGGTGCCTGTTTCATATAAATTTTGCAATAATTCGGAAATGTCTTCTTGTCTTTCAATTAAAAATCCCATGTCTGAATAGTGGTTAGGCATAGTCAAATCCTCCCGTTTTTAACAAATAGCAAGCCAATTATTGGCCCTGCAAATATGGCAATGTAAATCAATGAAATCCATGGTTGATAATCAATATAAAATTCTTTGAAACTTAAACTCCATGGATGTTTTATTATAACCCATCCAAATATATCAAAAACAATACAGATTCCGCACCATATAGCTCCTGTTATAAGTGC
>JGI994J12354_10003171_pt1 | contig 15543 bp, 21 predicted proteins | sample IntmicLarv3ML3BL_FD_12354 | JGI IMG/M metagenome (IMG submission 12354)
ACACAAAAAACACGGCAGCACCATCGTGATACATAAAATTCTTTGAGTGCTGCCAAGCTTCCTTTTTGCCTTATATAGCACATAATTAATATTATGTGCTATATAAAGACTGCACAGAGAAACGTACAAGCAATCAATATAAGAAAATAATTAATCACTTATGTGAAATAATACCACAGAATAGCCAAAAACACAAGACCATCGGCGGCCTGCGCCCTCCCCTGCCCTTTTAAAAGAAGAAAACTACGGAAGCTGGTAATACCGATCCGTAGTTTTACAAAAAATGTATATCCTTGTAGCTACTGGACGATTTAAGAAAGACTTGAAAACCGTTATAAAGCGCGGCTATGATGTCAGCCTGTTAGATAGCGTTGTCGGCTTGCTTGTCGAGGGTAAGAAACTACCAGAGAAAGAAAACAGCAAAGCGGAAAGCCGTGTCGGCTTTCCGCTTTGCTGTTTTCTTTAGTATTATAACTCTTTCTAAAACTTACTTTTAGTACTTAGGCGTTGTTTGTCGCGTTCCTTTACGGCTATAGCATATGACACCCGCCAACACCTTGATAACGCGAAGCAAAACGCCCAGTGCCTTATATTAACACTTTCGACACCGGGCGTTTTGCTTCCTATATTTCATAATGTGTCCAAAGACTGATTATTTTTATTGTCTTTTCGGTCTCTAATACTTCATAAACAAGCCTGTGCTTAATATTGATGCGCCGAGAGTATGCGCCGTGTAATTCGCCCTGTAGCTTTTCAAAAGGCGGCGGTGTTTGGTAGGGATTCTCGCGTATAAGGTCAATCAGAGCCTTTGCCTTATTATCCAGCTTAGCCGCCTTTAGCTTTGGAATATCGTTGTTAGACTTCTTTGTATATACAATTTTGTACATTACCAGTCAACCTCTGCTTCCGGCAAGCATTCGTCAAGCGGTGTATTTAGCCCCTCGATTATCTTTTCTTTCATTCCCGGAACAGAAGATAAATTCAAGGTTTCCATCAATCCGTTATAATCTTCTTCACTAAGAATAACCGCGTTGCCGTCTTTTGTGCTGATATTTACTGGCTCATTGAATTTAATTGTCTGCTCTAATATCCCATAAACATTCTTTCTAAAGTTTGTTATATTTGTATTCTGCATTTTAGGCACCTCCTCTATGTACATAATAGCGTACGCATTACGTTTTGTCAATTATAGAAATACACGCAGCGTCATAGTAATGTACCTTCCCCGCTATGTACATTAATTATACTTATTTAATTTAAATATCTTAAATAATATACATAATTTAAATATATTATTGCCCTTTCGCTTGACAACAAATCTGCTCTATGCTAATATTACATAACTTATGTAATATAAATATCTTAAATAAGTTATGTAATATTCATACAATATTTAATGTAAATACTATAAAGGAGATGTGTGCATGGGAAAAGTAATAGCATTTGCTAATCAAAAAGGCGGCGTTGCGAAAACAACTAGCACCTACAACATCGGGGTGGCGTTAGCGCATAAAGGCCATCGAACCCTTATAATAGACCTTGATAGCCAAGCCAGCCTTACGATAAGTGCAGGGTTAGAACCATTTAATGCCGCGGAATCTATTGTAACCGCTTTGCAAAAGGAGGGAACACCAATCGCGAGCTGCATTAAAATGCTACAAAACAACTTGTTTATCATTACATCTCGGTTAGAACTGGCACAGCTAGAAATGGAAATGATAGGACGGCCTATGCGTGAAATGATTTTAAAACGCGCTATAGAGCCTATAGTAACCAATTATGACTACATTCTTATCGATTGTCCTCCACAATTAAGTATTCTTACAGTCAATGCTCTGGCCTGCTGTGACTATGTTATAGTTCCGGTCAAAACTGATTATCTCGCATATCGCGGAGTCGAGCTGCTTATGCAGACTATTAATGATATGAAAGCTCTCGTAAACCCCAGAATAGAAGTATTGGGAGTAATCGCCACGATGTATGAAAAGCGAGTGAACGATGACAACGATATTTTAAACGCGCTACAAGACAATTATGAAGTAATTGGCGTAGTTAAAAAAATGGTAATAGCGAAAAAGGGTATTTATGATGGCCTTTCCGTTTCAGAGCAGTCGCCAAAAAATGATGTTGCGCAAGAGTACAACAAAATTTGCGACTACATTATACAGCAGGGAGGTACAACTAGTGGGATTTAATGAACGTGAAAATAAGAGGCATGAACATAGCGGCGTAGTTGCTTCTTTAATTTCTCCTAAAAGTGATGAAAAACAGGCAAAAGCTATCGGGCGACCAAAAGCAGAGCGAGAAATTAAAAAACGTGTAACGCTTGCTATTTTACCAAGCCTTTATGATGAAGCACAGAAAATTGCATTTGTCCAGCGTAAGAGCATCAGTGAAATAGTTGCTGAATGTTTAACACAATATATATCTGCTAATGAAAATATGTTGAAAGAATACGATGCTATTGATAAATAATATAAATACATTAAATATATTATTTATCGTATATAGTGTATTTGCTACAAATATATGCTTTAACATAGCTTTTAAAAGACTTATTGTTTATCAGGCCGACAACCTAACAACGCATGTTTGTTGGCTTGTTTTATTTTTGTTTTCGGAATTTGGGAATTGCTGTGCTGCAACGATATAAGAACAGTTAACGACACAGATTTGCATAGTAAACGCCATGCTTTAACAAACGGCGTTAATTAAAGCATAACCGTCTTAAAGATATATTTTAAATGTGCGCAGGGAAGCGCATGATTTCATCCATGGAAAATGACATAACGCTTACATGGCATAAAACTCACATTTAAGCATATCCACACAGACACTTGACCGTACCAAAAGTCACCTTTAACGATATCAAACCCTGCGCTTGTATGGCATAAAACTCACATTTAGCCATGTTCGCACAGATATCTGACCATACCAAAGGTTACTTTTAATGATATCAAACCCCACGCTTGTATGGCATAAAACTCACATTTAAGCATATCCGCACAGACACTTGACCGTACCAAAGGTCACATTTAACGATATCAAACCCTGCGCTTGTATGGCATAAAACTCACATTTACATGGCACAAACCTCACATTTACATGGCACAAACCTCACATTTACATGGCACAAACCTCACATTTGCATGGCACAAACCTCACATTTGCATGGCACAAACCTCACATTTTGCCTTAAAAAGTCTTACAATACCAATGGTTTCGACGGCTCTTAAATATACTAAATATACTAAATATACTAAATACTATTAAATATAATAAATAAGCTATCTTTCTATAAAAAAATATGTGAGATTTCGTTGACATCCTCACATTTGGTAAGTATACTTTAAATGAATTAATGAAAGAGGGGCTTTTTATGAGAATAAGAGCAGGCGAGCAGGAAAAGAATATGCTTACCATTCGAGACTATTTAGTTATTAAATCAAATGAACTCATTCAAAGCTCGCGATACCAACTATCGTTACAAGAGCAAAGAATTGTTTTATATTTGATTAGCAAAATCAAGCCGGAAGATATAGAACTTAAAGAGTATGAATTTGAAATAGCTGACTTTTGCCGAGTATGCGGTATCGAACCAAACGGCGGGTCAGCATACAAACATATTAAAAACGTAATAAAAGCGCTGCGTGATAAAAGTATGTGGATTAAAAAAGAAGATGGAGCAGAAACCACTCTTGCGTGGATAGATAAAGTAACAATGATAGCTAATAGCGGGAAAATCATCGTCAAAATGGATGATGATATGAAACCATACTTGCTACAGCTCCGGAAGCGATTCACACAATATGAGCTTCTATATACACTGGCAATGAAAAGCCAATACAGCATACGGCTATATGAAATATTAAAAAGTTATGAATGGCAGGGAAGCGTAATTTTTAATATTGATGAACTAAAAAATACGATGTTTGCTGAAAAATATACACGTTTTCCTGATTTTAAGAGATACGTACTTGATATAGCTATGCGTGAGATTAATGATCTGTCAGACATTTTTGTGTCATACGAGATTATAAAAGAGGGAAGAAAATATGCAAAACTAAGCTATATTATTGAAACAAAAGAGGACGTTAATGAAAAAATGGAAACTTTGGCAAGAATAGATGAAGTTTTAAACCCGACGCAAACCTCTTTATTTGAAAAGGTTGAATTAGACGTAACCACGATCTAGTGCCTTTTGTATGGTGAAGTTTATAATTAAACATGTTACAACTATTAGAAACAGGGCGAAAACCACCCTGTTTCATTTTGTCTACACTGAATTGCACAGTTGACTACATTGATTTGCAAAAAATTTATAATGTTATTACGTATATGCAACGCAAAAGACGCGCAGGAGTAAACGAGGCAGCTCCCAGCGCGTCTTTAATCGTTTTATAAGATCAGTGCAATGATATAGTAATCCGCTGCGAAAGTTCATCAATGAGATTTTCGCGGGTTGCTAATATAGGCGAAAAAACAAGGTGCGGATTGCCGCGCTGAACAAGTTTTAAAATATCATTCGCATTTCGCATAATTTCTTTTTCTGTTTGCGTACTTATTGTTACAGGCTTATTAGTCGCCTTAGTATCCTGGCGGGTTTTATTAAAACTAAAAGAGGTTGCATTTTAATAACGCGAAGAGTATGCTAAAGCTAACGACATTCTACGGAGGATAACAAGCAAAGGAAATGTGTACACATTCCCGCAAGAACGAAAAAATACACATAGTGGTATTTTCGTATTTGTATACTTGGTGCTGCGCCCCAAACCCCCATATAGAGGAAGAAAGGACGGGACAAAATGGATGGAATTATCAGAGTTCTAAATAGGCTGCAAACAATCGGGCCAATCGTTGTGGCTATTTTTGTAGCGTACTCTTCCTATCGGGCTCTAAGAAAAATATCTAAAGAGGTTTCAGCCTCGGAGGAAGTAGAGAGACAAAAAAAGAAAGACTTATTCCAGCGGCTCGGCAGCATTTTGGTGGTGGGCGTAGTAGGTGTTGTATTCTTTTTGTGCTTGCCGTGGATTTTCGAATTGATATATAGATTGACAACGCGTATTAAGCCTTGCTACTAAAAGGGGAAAAGAAATGGCAAAAAGGAATAGGCCGGTGCGTTTAGTTCTTGACGTAACCGAGGAAGAGAAAGAATTAATAAAAGATAAAATGCTGCAAGCGGGAACAAATAATTTTTCGCTGTATGCGCGAAAGATGCTTCTTGACGGGTATATTGTAAAACGCGATTTTACGGAAATGAAAGCTCTTACAAAGGAGCTTGCTAACCTTGCCCGAAACATAAATCAGATCGCGCTAAGAGTTAATGAGACAAGGAGCATTTACGAGCAGGATATTAAAGATTTGCAGAGCTATTACTATAACGTAAAAAGAGCAGTAACAGAACGCCTGGTGAAAATGATAGAGGAGTAAGAGTATGGCGTATACGCGAATACATGGAATAAAAACAACGCTAAATAAGGCGCTTGATTATATAGAAAATCCGGAAAAGACAGAAGCACAAATACTGGTTTCCGGATATAATGTAGATCCACTATCTGCGTCTATAGAGTTCCGTATGACGGCAGCATTGGCGCGAGAAGTAAAAGGGGATTACACAAAAAATGGCGGCGCGAATAATCTCGCTTATCACATGATACAGAGCTTTGCGCCATACGACAAAATAACGCCGGAAGAAGCACACGAACTAGGAAAGAAATGGGCGGACGAAGTTTTAAAAGGGAAGTACGAATATGTAATATCTTCGCATGTAGATAAAGGACATATTCATAATCATATTATATTTAATGCAACGTCATTTTACGATTATTCAAAATATGATAATTACAAAGTAGCCGGACATCTACGAGAGGCAAGCGATAAATTATGCGCAGAACAAGGCTTATATGTAATAGAAAAGCCGAACTTAAAGAAGAAGAGCGCTACACATTATGAGTGGGCGCATCAAAAAGCGGGAACCTCATGGAAAGCACAAATAAAGCAGCATATAGATGAAGCAATAAATGAGGCTGCGGATTATGAGAGCTTTAAGGCTGCACTTGACAGGAAAGGCGTAGAGATCCTTGAAGGAGCGAGGATCACATTTCACATAAAGGGTGTAACAAGCAGCAACGGCAGGGCAGGGAAATGCAGAGGGGACAGAATAGGCGAGGACTACACCAAAGGACGTATTATAGAACGGCTAGCAGAGCCGAAAAAGAAAATGCCGCCCAGGTTATCAGCAGAGCAGGGAACAGGCCACCAAGGATCCGCGAGGAACGGGGGAGCGCAGAAATATTGAAAGAAGAAGGGTTATCGACATTTAATGTCACAGAAGAACGAATAGAAGAGAGTAATTCGGATTACTTATATACAAAAATCTCTGCTTCATGGTAACAAACTTAAAAAAAGCCTTCCCTCTTTAGGGAAAGCTTTTTTATTGCTGATTATACCGATCTATTATATAATACATATGGACATCAGATGGAGATTTGTACGAAAAATTAATAAAGCGTATAAAGGCTACAATTAAGTAGATGATGGCGCAGCTCCCATCGAAGGATCCTGAATAAACACACGACTTTAAATTAACCGCATAATGTAAATTTGAGGTTATAAACTTGAGATTATTTAGGCGGGGTGAGGGAGTTCGCTTATGCCGGGTTTAGGATAGGAGGCAAGATGCTTGAAGAAAAAACTTATCATAGTAAGCCTAAGCTATTTAGTCATAGCTGGCATAGTTTTTGTAGTCATGGATAGGTTTTTTGATAGAAGCCAAACACTATTAGTGAAATTAATAATACTTTTTATAGGGCTTCGCTTATATTCGCGTATGATGAAAACGGCATGGCACACAGTTTTACGTATAACGGTACGCTGTATTACTACATTACAAACCAGTAGGGGGATGTTGTTGAAATAAGAAATACCTCTGGAGCGCAAGTCGCAACGTATATACAATGCTTATGGACAGCTCCTGTCTAGTTCAGGAACTATGGCCAATATAAACCCGATTCGGTACCGTGGATACTACTTTGACGCGGAAAGCGGATTCTACTATCTTGGCAGCAGATATTATGATCCGGCGATTTGCAGGTTTATAAATGCTGATGGGTATGTAGACACAAATCAAGGGCTAAATTCGACCAATATGTTCTCGTACTGCGGGAACAATCCAATAAATAGAAAGGATCCAACAGGAGAAATATTTATTGCTGCGGTCATTATCGCTGTTGCTACTTTGGCAATAGCCGCATTATCAGGCTGCTCTTCGAAGCCCGCGCCAACTTCTAATGTTGGTGCAGCAAAGCCATTTGTTCCAATGGCCGGAAGTTCTGATCCAACCTCGCCAAACTGTTATGCGTATGCGGTGGGGGCGTCTACAAATAAACAGCCAGGCGGCTCAAGTGGCAAGACGCCAAAACGATATGATAGTGTAAAGTCTGTAGGAGCAAGTGTTATTGCGGACTTAGAAGCAGATGGCTTTACAGTAAGAAAAATTAGCGGCCCAGATGATAAAGTATATGAAAATGAGTTTAAGATTGCGTTAGCAGTAGGGACAAAACCGTATGCGTATGATGTACAAGGAAATCTTTATTATGATTATCACTTTATGGTGCAGACTGATACTGGTCAATGGGCAGAAAAGCATGGTACAGCTGGAGACGCCATATTATGGGACGAAGGGATGACCCCGGATACAATCCCGTGGACGCTATTTGGAGAGCCATATTATGATGATGGCCCGGTATACTATGCTATTGGGAGGTAGGCAGATAATATGAAACTAACAAAGCTAGTTATAATGATTATTGTGATGGGAGGGATTACTTTGCTTAGTCCTTGCAATGCAGATATCCCAAAGAATTCTGAACCAGTTTTTGATAATGAAGTACCGTTTGTTTACGATGAGTATAGTAAGCTTACAATGGATAGTTTTTCAGGCATGACAACCATGACGGAGCTAATCGTCAAATATCCAATGGGCAGCATTCGAGAGAATGAGGGAAAGTACTATACAGTATATAGTCTGAAAGATAAGAAATTAGCATATGTGATATTTTTTTACAGTCCAGATACAGGTATAACATTTTTTATCAATGATATTGTAGAGTATCCATATTCGTCATCTGTGCAAAAAGAAGAGTTATATTTCTTGTTGCCTCAAGATTTACCAGAAGAAATTTTGAAATAATATTTTAGCCCATAATCGCTTGCTTTAGTGATTATGGGCTTCTTGTGTTCGCATTGGGTTTTTATAAATTGCGCACAACCAGAGTTTCTTGGCTTAACCGTAGTTGGGTCAAAATTTACTGCACCTGTGCTGTTCGGCGTTGTCAGAAAATATAAAAAAACGAATTAATTTATGTGAAATAGTGTATAGAAATAGATGGTTTTCTATACACTTCCTTTTTATTGTAAATTACTTGGATAAAACGGAGAAAAGGTGTATAATAACTCATATAATAATCTATGTTTAATAACCATGAGTTTATTTATGTTTTTAACAACGATGTTACACTGGAGGTTGGGTTTTTTTGGAAATTGGATATGCGCGAGTTTCTACAGGCGTACAAAACTTGAATCTGCAAGAAGATAGCCTAAGAAAATATGGCTGTGATAAGATATTTACGGACAGTATAAGCGGTGCGAAAAATAAAAGACCGGGCTTAGAGCAGGCACTAGAATTTGTCCGACCAGGCGACATGCTGGTTGTGTGGAGGCTAGATAGGCTGGGAAGAAACTTAGAAGATCTCATTTCTATAGTAAATCAATTAAACGATAGGGAAGTGGCCTTCAAAAGTTTGCAGGAAAATATTACGATGGATAAGAGTAGTTCAACGGGGCTGTTGATGTTTCACCTATTTGCAGCATTTGCAGAGTTTGAGCGCAACTTAATTTTAGAACGCTCGGCAGCGGGCAGGGAAGCGGCAAGAGCCAGAGGACGCTTAGGAGGCCGCCCAGCAAAGCTAACGAAAGAAGATATAGAGTTATTAAAAACGCTTGTAGAGAATGGAACGCCGATTAAAACCGTTGCGGAAAAGTGGGGAGTGACCCGCGCAACTGTATATAGATACCTTAAACAAAGTTGAGCAAGGAAAAGGATACAGCTTAAAATAGTTCTTGACGATGTATATACCATGAGTATATACTTGTGTTAAGAAAGGAGGTCGTGTTATGGAAATCACAACAACTATTTCTAAATGGGGAAACAGCAAGGGTGTTCGTGTTCCGTCTGAGATTCTCAAAAAAGCTCAGGTTGACTTAAACGATATGCTGTATTTTGATGTGGATGAATATGGCAGAATTATTATGTCAAAAATCCCAATGCCAAAAGAAGGTACATTGGAGTATTTGTTTAAAGATTATTCTGGAGGCTCTTTCAAAACAGAATTGATTGATTTAGGTGAGTCTGTGGGGAACGAGCAATGGTAAAGGGGGTTCCCATACAGGGAGATATTATCAAAATAAATCTTAATCCAAAAAAGGGGCATGAACAACAGGGATACCGCCCATATATTTGCTTGAGCAATAAGATTATCAGTGATGTTGCCAACATTGCTGTCTTTGCTCCAATAAGCAATACAAAACGGCAGTATCCCTTGTATGTCCCTCTTGAGGGAACAAAAACAACAGGTGTGGTGCTTCTTGACCAGCTTGTTACCATCGACTATAGCGCGAGAGATTTTAGCTTTATTGAAACCGTGCCGTCGGATAGTATTAGCGACCTTTTATCAAAAGTCGTCTTAGTTTTTCAGCCAAATAGTAAAGCATAATTTATCCCAACCTCTTTCGCACAAAACTACGGAGCTGTATCCCCAGCTCCGTAGTTTGTTATGTTATAAAGGAAATCATAGATAGACAGCAAACAAGAATTGATTCGGAGTTCCGGCAACCTCACAACATTAATTTGTCAAGAGCGCACGCATCGGTGCGGGTCTAGAGATTTTGCATAGCAAAATACGCCCCCTTTATCCTTGCCATATCTAACGATGTAGAATATAATATAAACGTAAGTAAATACCACAACTTATCCCAACCTCTTTCGCAAAGCTGCGGAGTTGACAATTCAGTTCCGCAGTTTTATTTCGTTATAAGGGCAGGGGAGGGTTCTTCGAGGAAACTCCTATTTTATTTTTATTCCAAATACTATCCAACGTCCATCAATATCTTCGACAATAAATTCTCGGTTGTTATAGTCCGTTAATTGTAATTCACGAACAATTTTAGCTCCATTTTGCATAAATTCATCAAGAAGTGTTTCCTGTTCGGCAGTAATAAAATATGCGTCCTCCCCATAACCGTACAATTCTCTGTTCGGATATACCTTATCGGTTCTTGCCTTTGTTAAAACAATTTCAGTATCATCACGATAAAGGCAAATGTGAGGTTCTTTCACGTCTAAGTATTTCACTGCGCGAAACCCCATTACGTTTACATAATAATCAGATGTCCGCTCAATATTGGGAGTCGGAAAAATAACAAGTGCGCTATAAATACTTTTTTTTATATCTAACTCCACCTTCCTCAAAAATGAATTATCAGCGTCGGGCAGGGGATCCCGCAGGCCGCGCCGAGGATATGCGGTTTTAATTCGAGCCGTATAGTTTCTGCCATCAAACTGGGTTTTTATATCATGATGACTACAAATTATCTGGCACAATGGCAAGCTTATAACCTAACGGCTTTAACACTTTTTGGAGAGTATCTATCTGTGGCATAGTTTGCATACGTTCAAGTCGGGCTATCGCTGGCTGTTTTAAGCCGGACATTTCCGCAAGTCGCTTTTGGGATATGCCTTTTTGCTCCCGTGCTTCTATGAGCTTATCTGCAAGGTCTATTTTAAGCTGAATATTCTCTTTTTCGGCTTCCGTTAATAAGTTCGGGTCATTCCATAAGTCATCAAATGTTGTAAGGGTATCGCCTTTAAGCGTCATGCTCATATTATTCACCGTACCTTTCTATAAAATCTTTAAGATTACGCTATGATGAAGCAGCACGAATGTATTATCTTTCCAGTAAGCAAAAAATATCCTATCTCTTGCTGGTCGAAGCTCCCATAACTCAGTATTGGTTATTCTTTCTATAGCTGGCTTTCCTGCCGCAACTCCATATGTTTCAAGTTGTTTAATATATTCCATTATTTTATTCAGCTTAATTCTTGCATCTTTTGTGTTTTGTTTTTGGGAAAGCTCATAAAGATAGTCCTTTATTTCGTCCTTGCCATTTCTATCTTTGTAGTTCGCGACTTTATACAAGCTACCTCAACTCCCGTCAATCATATTATAACATATATGTTATCGCAAGTCAATAGCGTATTCGTTATAATTCTTATTTTATAACCGTACAGTTCCCGCCATTATTTCGAATCTTGCATAGGCCAACTAGTATGTTTTTTACTGGCGATTATAATAAATAAATTAACCGAGCTAAGGTCTGCAAGAAGCAGGGCCCAGGCTCGGTTCTGTGCGTTAATATCGGAAGCGTATATTGAACGGATACTTTGACGAACATTATTTATTTAATGCAAAAGCCGGAGAATATATTAAACTCCTAGATTGGGTTGACAAAACTTCAATATATTACTGGGGATCACAGCAAAAAATTGATATGTACGAGGGTGCATGTATTATTGCGGAAGTAGAAGCTTGATGAATTTATTGCCTTATGTGACTTATACAGAGTAGGGGATATACGTTTTGCCTTTACCGGTATTGCGGGAATACATATGCCAGGCATTCCGCTAGATGGCTTAAACGCCGATGGCAAAGCACACGCTAGAAGATTTGTAGAAATGCTAAGAGAAGAACCACTGTTTACTACAAAAAATCTGTCAAGTGAGCCGAGAATATTTCGGCTTTATGATATCCCTGTATCTGCGGGAGCCGACATGTATCTTTTGAGTTCTGATTACGAAAAAATAACAGCCGAAGATATCATACCGTCCGAGACCAGTTACGCAGTGCGAGTGCGCGGCGATAGTATGGAACCAAAATATTATGATGAACAGATTGTATTTATACGCGAACAGCCCACACTAGAACATGGTGAAATAGTCGTATTTGCGCTTAATGGGGAATCGTATATAAAGGAACTAGGCAGGGGAGAGCTGATCTCACTAAATAATAAATATGCGTCAATAGAGATAAAAGAAACCGATGATTTCAGAGTATTCGGAAAGGTTATAGGCACATACCAAAATTGAAGTATTTGGGTTGCGTAAATAGTGACTATATTATGGTTGACAATGCTGCAAGGCAATAATAAAATTAACCCACTATCTAAACCATCACCAGAAAGGATTATTGCAATGAACATGCTAATAGACGGAAGAAATATCCCAGCGAGCGATGGAAAAACCATCGATGTAGTTAATCCGGTTACTAACGATTTGGTTGATACGATCCCCTCGGCTACCGAGGCAGATATTGAATATGCAATAAAATGCGCCAAAAAAGGACATCAAGAGTGGTATGCGATGCCCCTTTATGAGAGAGCTGCGGTTCTTATGAAATATGCGGACTTAGTCGAAGAACACAGTGAAGAACTTGGCAAACTGCTGGCAAAAGAAATGGGAAAACCGTACACACAGTCTGTCATGGAAATGTACGGCGTCAGTAATATGTTTAGAGGTTTTGTTGAAGCAGCCAAGCACAAATATGACAGAGTAAATCCCCTCACTGGAATCCCAGGCAGAGACGGAGATTTTCAGATGGTGGTACGCGAACCACTTGGCGTAGTTGCCGCGATTGTTCCGTTTAATGTCCCAGCCGGACTTTACGGGCAAAAAGTTGCCCCGGCACTTATTATGGGCAACGCAGTTATTGTCAAACCCGCAAGCGACAATCCTCTGACAATAATACGACTCGTTCAATTGTTGGTTGAGGCCGGCGTTCCCGCAAAAGCAGCGCAGGCCGTTACAGGCCGCGGCGGAGCATGTGGCACATATCTTTCTTCTTCACCTGGAATCAACGGCATTTTCTTTACGGGAAGTACTCAAGTTGGTCTTGAAATTGCACGTATGGGTGACCTGCACCTAACACCCAGCTTCCTTGAGTTGGGCGGAAATGACCCATGCATCATCCTTGATGATGCCGATCTTGATATTGCGATACCGTATATTGTTGAAGATCGTTTGTTCAACTCCGGGCAAGTATGTGTCTCGCCAAAACGCCTTTTAGTTCAAGAAGATATTGTCGAAGAATTTACAGCGCGCATCCTAGCGGAAGTGCCGAAAATCAAGGTTGGAGACCCCTTTGATCCTGAAACTTCAATGGGCTGTCTAATAAGCGAAAAGGCTGCCATCGGAGTGGAAGCTCAAGTAAACGAAACAATAAAACAGGGGGCGCAACTGCTTTATGGGGGTACTCGTGACGGAGCGTATTATATGCCAACTATTCTTGGTGGAATTACACGAGACATGGATATCGCAAATGATATGGAGGTTTTCGGACCTGTGTTTGCCATCATCCCTGTAAAAGATCAAGAAGAGGCCATTTCAGTTGCAAATCAAACTTCTTACGGACTTTCTTCCGGTATCTTCACAAAAGATATTTCGCGCGGCATGACATTAGCCTCAAAAATTGAGTCAGGCGCCTGCGTAATTAACGGTACTGGATTTTACATCACCCCATATCAGCCATTCGGCGGAATTAAAATGAGTGGCAGAGGACGTGAGGGCTGGTCTGTCACCCTCGACGAGGTTACGTACGAGAAAACAATCACCGTACGGAACATGTATAAAAAATAACCATAACATACTTAAATAATGATTGTGAAGCATATTGATTAAGAAAATAAACGCATTAAGCCCCCGTCATTAATATGACGGGGGTTCTTTTTGCGCCATATGTCGTGTGACGCGTTTAAACGACCTGTAAGGCTTGCTTCTCATAATAATGCTGTATCACTTAGAAGCTCATAAAAGAAGCGCTGCGGCGCTCTGGTGCGGCGGTTTTTCTCAAATCGACCTTTTTGCACAATATTTTTATGATGCACACAAAACTTACCTATTTTTCAAGGTCTTTCGGTCTCTTCGGTGCCGGCAGCGTGTTATCATTCCGCTTTTTAGCTTCATCGACTGCCGCCGCCATGCGGTCTTTCATATTTTGCGGCGTTTTCCCCACTGCCGACACTGCCTGGGCGGGATCGCCCTTTTGTTCAAGCGCTATTTCTGCTATCATAAGTTTTTCTATGCGTAACGCATTTGGTTGCGTCGGAGTAAATTTGATTCCACGCCGAAGTAGGCCGATAACTTTTTTAGCGTTTTTCTCAAGTGAATAAATGGTGTTAGGGTCAGCTATATACACCGGTTGTTGTCCCCTTATATATTGGTCTAAAAGATATTTTGGCAATATAGGAAACATATCTTGAAACAGCAAAGCTTCTTTTCTATCTTGTATTTTAACAATTTTAATAATGTCAGTAGGTTTACCGGCTGCCTGCTTGTCCGAGATTATCTTTTCATATTTTGCTATTTGAGAACTGCACGGAATAATCCAAACAAGTGGCGTTGATGGGTCTTTGTATGCAAAATAATGAGGCCTTTTTGTCGTTTCGTGTTCTTTTTTTAGAAATGGATCATTGGCTTTTTGAAAGAAATCATCTGATACAAAATATAAGAATCCTTTTTTATGTTCCATGTAATATATCACCAACCCCAAAAAATTAACCCCCTGCCGAAGCAGAGGGTTAAAAACTTGTTCACGGCCTATTTGTATTCTGCATAGCCGGTAGCAGGAAACTTGTTCACGGTCTATTTATTTTTCGCATGACCGGTAGCGAGACACTTAAGGGTATTCTGTGTTATTATTATACTTTATGCACTTAAATATGTCAAGCGTTGTGCTATAAGATTATGCTTATTTGAAAAGTTGCTAATCAGTTTTATATCCACCTTTTACCCAGCAATTGTAACACATGTGGCCAACACCTTGTGCGTCGCCCCACTCGCCGCCCCAACCGCCGCATATTCTACATTTTACCTTGCTTACGAACTGGCGAACTGCTTTGAATAAGCGTGACATAATAATGTGACCTCCTTTTACTGTGTTAATGGAGGCACAAGAGTGCCTCCATTTTATTTATGCGTATTTCCTTGAGCGCTCGACTTTCCGGTGTTTGTTGTTGTGTTAGTTCCCTTCGTTGCATTGGGATGATTATGAGTATTTGTGCTCCCTGTTGATGTTTTATTACCCTGCTGTAACTTTATTTGCATATATACAGAGGACTCACTTATTTTTATCTCAGCTTTATCCATAACCATAGGGGCACCTTGTAAAGTAAGTGTATAGAAAACCATCCCTTTCTATACACTATCTTTTGCCCTTTAGATGCTGCAGGACGCTTTGCTGTGCGGCGCGGTTAGCTCATCATCAAAAAGGCCGTCCTCGATGGCAGTCTAGGCGGGGTTTCTATCTGCAAACTCTACGCGGTTATATTTGTGTTTTCATATTGCATTTTAGCCATTTATGAACTATAATACTTAAAAACTATTTAATTAAGTTCTTATATAATTTTTATTTAAAAATATGATCTAAATATCCA
>JGI994J12354_10003172_pt1 | contig 15529 bp, 19 predicted proteins | sample IntmicLarv3ML3BL_FD_12354 | JGI IMG/M metagenome (IMG submission 12354)
ATATTGAAGCTGCGCGGCGCCTTAAGTTTTGCCTTTCTTGTCTCATGGCAAGGCCTCCATAAAAAGTAATCAGGCTTGTATACTAAAAACAATTAAAGACCGCTAAAATGATTTCATTATTTATAAAAAGGCGCAAGAAAAAATGAAGGGTAATATTCAAAAACATCTAGATTAAAACGCGAACGGACGTTTTTATGGCGGCTTACAAAGATATAAAGAAGCCCCTGGGGCAAAGACTCCAAAGGCTTCTTCTTGGTTATTTTTTAATCATCAGCACAACGGCATGAGCCGAAATTCCTTCGCCCGCGCCGGTGAATCCCAAACCTTCCTCGGTGGTGGCTTTGACATTGATCTGATCCGGGGAAGTTTTCAGAGCCTTTGCTATGTTTTCCCGCATGGCCGTTATATGAGGAGCCATCTTGGGACGCTGGGCAATTATGGTGGCGTCTAGGTTGCCCAGCGTATATCCGCGCTGCGCGGCCAGAAATCCCGCATGCTCCAGAAGCTTCAAGCTATCCGCCCCCTTGTAGGCCGGATCTGTGTCGGGAAAATGTTTTCCGATGTCGCCTTCCGCGATGGCGCCTAAAATTGCGTCCGCTATGGCGTGCAACAGCACGTCGGCGTCTGAATGTCCCAAAAGCCCCTTTTTCCAGGGTATTTCCACTCCTCCCATGATCAGCTTTCTGCCTTCGACAAGTTTATGGACGTCGTATCCGTGCCCGATGCGCATAAATCATTTTCTCCCCATTTTCAAGCGTTGCAGCCATGAACGGCTGTATCTATATTAAATTTGGCGTTTATAAGGTAATTCAAAGACTAAAATCCGGCGGCAAGCGGTTTAATTGGCGTTGGGTGTCCCGAGAAGTTTTTTCAGGCTTCGTAAGCAGGCAGAATTCCTTCGCTGGCAAAGCTGAAGGTATTGTTTCCGGCCACAATAATATGATCCAGAGCTTTGATATCCAACGGGCCAAGCGGCTGAACCAATAATTTTGTAAGCCGACGGTCCTGTTGGGAAGGTTTTAGCGAACCGGCCGGGTGGTTATGAGCAAAAATGACCGACGCGGCGTTGTGGCGGATCGCTTCTTCAACCACATGCCGGGGATACACCGTTGTTTCCCTGACGGTTCCTTCGCTTACCAGAGCGAGATAAATAAGGCGGCATTGGGCGTCGAGACAGAGAACGTAAAATACTTCCTCCGTGCGTCCGGCCATAAGCGGGACGAGATATTCCGACACCGCCTCGGAAGAGTTTAATTGCGGTTTTTTGCGGACAACCCTGTCGTGAAAATACCGCCGCGTTATCTGAGGGATCATTGACAAGAAGGCCGCCGTTTTTTCTCCCACTCCCTCAAGCGTCGCCATATCTTTTGGATCGGCTTCCAATACGGCAGATAAGGAACCGTAACGTTTTATCAGGCGGTGCGCGACCGGATTTGTATCGCCGCGCGAAATGACCTGAAAGAGGAGCAGTTCCAAGACCTGATGATCTTCGAAGCTGTCAAGCCCCTCTTTTAGAAAGCGTTTTCTTAAACGTTCTCGGTGGCCTGTATGGAGGTCGGAATTTTTCATAAAAGTATGACGCGGAACGTAGCGCGTAGTTGGACGCGCGGTTTGTATGACGTGGTCGGAATCGTCAGTGATGGTACGGCTCGTTGTTCAAAATAGTGAACGCGCGGTATATCTGCTCCAACAGAAATACTCTTACCATCTGATGAGTAAAAGTCATTTTGGAGAGAGAAACAAGGTTCTTTCCTCGTTTGAAATCGTCGGAAAAGCCGTAAGAGCCGCCGATAATAAACGTAAGTTCTCCAATCCCCGTATCGCGTTGTTTACCGATAAAAGAGGCAAACGCGGGGGAATCCATCTGTTTCCCCTGCTCGTCCAAAAGCGCCGCGAACGCTCCGGGTTGTATAAGTTTTTCTATTCGAGCGCATTCGCGGCGTCTCATTTCAGGCGTTTGCGCGCCTTTTTCTTCGCGAACCTCAATTAGTTCAAGCGGCGCATAACGCCGGATTCGCTCTTCGTAATCGGCGACAGCTTCCCGCACCCACATTTCACGGTTCTTGCCGACCCAGATAAGGCGCAGTTTCACCTATGCGCTCTTTTGAGGCGTTTCGCGGATATCCTCTGGTAATTCTACCCTCGGAGCCATCTGCCAGAGTCCGTCAAGATCGTAATATCGGCGAGTCGGTTCATGAAAGATATGCACCAGGACGTCGCCGTAATCCATGACAATCCATTTGCCTTCTGATTCTCCCTCGATATCTATAACCTTGCCGTATTTTTTAAGTCCAACGCGGATATTGTTTGCAATGGTTTGCGCTTGGCGATCGGAGTTTCCAGAAACGATGACAAGATAATCGGCAATGGTCGTAATTTCCGAAATATGCAGAGCTTGAATATCGAAAGCTTTTTTGTCGGAGGCCAGCTGCGCGCACATTATTGCCCGTTCCAACGCCGTCAAAACGTGTTTTTCCATTTGCTTCTCAATGGGCATTATGAGTAGATCCTTTGTTGTTTGATGTATTCCTCCACCGTATGGGGTACGAGGTAGGTTATTGAGTGGCCGGAAGCTGCGAGACGCCGGATTTCCGTTGACGAAATATCCAGCGGGCAAGCTGGCAGAAAGCGTACGCTGGTTCCCGCACAGTGTTCAAGCGTTCGGGTTGTGGAGTTGTATCTGAATTCCGACGCAAGATCAGGCGACAGAAGCGACGGCGGGTTTATTATACGGCGTCCGGGGCGCTCCACGACAATGAGGCTGCAGAGGCGCACAATATCGGTATAGCGTCGCCAGGAGCTGATTTCCAGAAAAGAGTCGCTGCCAATGATGAAATAAAGCCAAGCTTTTGGATATTCGTCCCGAAAAACGGTTATGGTGTCAATGGAGTATGATTTCCCTTCCCTCTGGCCTTCAATAAGAGATAATTCAAAGAACGGATTATCTGCGATCGCGCGCTTGACCATCTCGCAGCGAAGCTCAAACGGCGTTGCGCCCGCCAACATTTTATGCGGCGGCTCCAAAGCCGGAATAAAAAATACTCGGTCAAGGTTGCATAACTCTCTGGCTTCTTCGGCGGCGCGAAGGTGCGCCAGATGTACGGGATTGAATGTGCCGCCCATAAGCCCAATTCTCATGGGTTATATCCGTAGAATTTTGTTTTTGATAGTCAACATTTCAAAAACAAGCGTCATCTTTTTTATCAGCATCTGCAATCTGTTAAGTCTGGGCCCGAGTTCTTCCGTTTCCGCCTGAACGAGTACCGCCGCTATTGGTTTATTCATTATTATTATAGGAGCCACGAACAGCGGAGCGTCATTGGTCAAGTTCATTATTTTAAGAATATGCTGGTTTTCCGGCTTCCCCGCCAATTGCCCGAGAAAAAAGTTCCCAGTTGAAACGACATCCTTGAGGACTGACGACTGGGCCATAACAACGCGCATTTCCCTTATGTTTTCTATCGGGGTTCCCTGACGCATGCCCCGCCATCCTTCGGCCTGATCTCCTTTGATGGCAAACAGAGCTCCAGTTCCGAAGTGAGCTCCGATATACCCAATAAGGATATCGGCCGCGTCATCGGGGGTATGCGCCTCGGCTAATTCGACGCAAGCTCGTTCAAAACTGTTTGGGAGGCGTTTTCCCTGTTTGGCGCCGTCTTCTTCGGTAAAGCTGTGAAGAAGAGCAAAATCCTCGAATTGCACCGGGATGTAAACATTAAGTCTTTCGCCGTTTTCTTGCGTGGCGGTAATTTTGACGGTTTCATTTTTGTTGGCGTGCGCGAGATCTTTATCAGTCCCGGAGCGGGCTATTTGCTGGTAGCGCGTTTCGCCCTCGCTGAAACGGTAATACCTGGCTTGCGCGTGGGATATACAAATATCAGGCGAAATATGGGGTTGGACAATGCGCCCCGTTATAAACGCGATTTCTTCAATAGCCTTGAAATCGTTGGGATTGGTCATGGCAAGCCCGAGGCGGTTTCGTTCTAGCTTAAACGGCATGACCTGATACCTGATTACCAGAGCTTGGGAAAATTCGTCGATGACCTTTTTTGGGATGGACGAGAGTTCATGCCCGGCGACGAATGGCACCCCAAGGGTCTCGCTTAGGACTCGAACCAGCTTTTCTTCTTCCACATATCCCATTTCCATCAGCGCGCTGCCCAAGCGTATACCATATACGACTTGATTGTGTAGCGCTTCTTTCAGTTGTTCTGCGGTAATCAGTTTTTGTTGGAGCAACAGTTCACCAAGTTTTAATTGCATATCGCGCTTCCTTCCATAGTAGGGTCGTAATCTAAACTGCTTCACGGAGTAGGAGGAAATCAGAATATTTCCGGATTCAATAATGTTCCGCGCAGGGGTATTCGATAATAACCGGCAGACACCATGAATCTGGAAAGCAAGTGAAAAAATATTTTCTGTTGTTTCAAATAATCCGATTTGGGCATGATTTCAAGCGCCAAATCTAACGGCAAATTTCCAGCTGCGTCGCCGTTGTTGTGAATTGTGCCGGAAAGGCGCGCGTAAAGACCGTCGCCTTGAATGGAAACGCCCTGTAGGCGGATATCTTCGTTGTCCAGATGAATTACTCCCTGGCAATGCAAATTACGGGTTTCAATCGGGAGTAGCGCTTTCAGGCGCGTCTCGGAAATCCCTAACTTTTTGATTTCCACTCGAAATTCTCCGCGAGATTCTTCCGCGTTGTTGTACAGCGCTCCGTCCAGGTTCAGCTTGCCGATAATCTCGGCTTCGGGCAAAGTCGTTTTTAATAACGTAATATCCGCCAGATCAAGATCGGATACTTTGAGATTAAAGACGTTCTCGCCACCGTCGCGAGAATATGTCATATCAATACGACCGTTTCCAATAGCGGCGAAAACATCCAATTTAACCCGACCCAACAATAATGGTGTCAGACGGAGCCGTAATGAGATATCATCGCAAACAACCACGACGCCTTTTGGAGAAGAAATCTCAGCATTGCGCCACTTAAGACCCGGCAGCACCGTTTTGCGGGCGACGGGCATAATAGAAATCTGTTTACGTTTCAATTCCTTGTTTATGACGGAGTTTATACGATCCACCGGAATAATCCAATAGGTCGTCAACGCTAGAGCAAATAGCCCCGCTATAATAACGACGGCGACCTTGAGGCATCGAATCACCCGCGTCATCCGTTCTGGTCGGGAAGCGGTTTCAGCAAAACCATGGTAATGGTCAGATCAAAGCGCGAGGGATCGTCAAAGCGAACCCGGAGATGAGCTTTTTTTAGCGCGATGGGTCTGTTTTTATTTTCAAGCTGATAAAGCAAGTTAATCGCTTCGTTGGCGGTCAGCCCGTCAATCTTGGCATCCGCCATATCCTCCAGATATCCGTTTCGTTCTTCGCTTTTTAGAGAAGAAACTCTGACATTCTTTCCCTTGAGGCCAATTTCTTCCAGTATTGCGGCCGGAGAGTTATCGGAGCGCGCCATGGACATGCGGCTCGTCAGGCTGTCAGTCGATATTTTTGCCCTGCGGTATGACGATCTGAGTTGCAGTAGCTCATTCAAATCGGACTCCCTGACAGCGCGCTTGCGTTCCAGTTGTTTTGTTTTGTCGTCCAGCGTATTCCAGGCAATGGCCGTAGCCAAGAGCGCAATAAGGAAATAACCCAATCGAAGCCTATGATGTCTGTCCAGCTGCCGCCAATGGTTAAGGACGTCATTTATGATTCTCATTGTGTTCCCTCGCGCACAGCTCCTGTCATGGAAAAGGTTACGCCCCCGTCGGGACGGCTCCTAATCTCGTCAATTTTTACCGATGACATGAATGGCGCAATGCCCGATCTGAAATTGTTGACCGCTTGGGCTGATCGGGCGTCTCCTTTTAGCTTCAGAACGCATCCTTCCAATTCTGTTTCGTATAACCCGCTGATATCAGGGTTTTTTGCTTCCGCCAACATTCTAAGCGTATCCAGCGTGGAACAATTTTGTTCGCCCCCCGTCAATTTTCTTATTTCGCCCTTAACCTCGGCGACTTCATCCATGGCCTTTGCGCGGGTAGGGAAAATTTTCTGATATACGGAGGCAATGGAAGCGTTCAGAGAAGCTATATCCTTGCCTGCGGCTCGATATTGCAGAGCCTTACCGCCAAATAGTAGCGCCGCGGCCGCAACCGCAAGACAAACGGTAAGTCGCAGCTTTTTTCTCAAACGCGCGGCTCCGGCGGTCCACGCGAGGTCGCCGCGCCGGAAATTCGGAAGAGTGCCGCTGTCAGAAGCTGTGGCAACCGCATACAGATCAGCCAGCTGATGAAACGTTTTGATATTTCTAAAAAGAGCGGCGCATTCGTTCGGCATATCCAGGGCTTCAGCGGTGATGGTCAATGTATCCGCAATGGCGGGAGCTTCATTGGCAGAGCCGAAAAAAAGCAGTTTTGAGGGGAGACGAACGTCGGAAATCTCAAGAGCCGCCAAGGTGGCGGTCAGTTGTTTCTCTGGATCAGCTCCTGAAAAGGATCGGACGAAGGACAGATCGTTACCTGAGACAAGCGCCATGGCCGTTCCGTCGTATAAGGCACAGTCATTAGGAGCGCCTGGCAGAAATCGCCAGGCGAACAGCGACGACGTTATGATCTCAGGCTCAAGCCCAGCCTCTTTAAACAGGCCTATGGCGTGGGTAATTTCGGAACGTTGAGTCCAGATGGCCAAAACCGATTCGCCGGACAGCTTGATCGCGTCGAAAACGGCGTTTTCAAGAGGAAGAGCGATTTCTCCTTGTAGGCGGGCCGGCAAAATCTCGCGTATCTTGCGCAGATCGGTCAGAGGCAAATTCAGAGTTTTATGGGCAAACAAGTATGAGGGAAGACAGAGTATCACGCGCGGCGATCCCTTGACGCCGACCGCAATCCGGGCGGCAACGTCAGCCAGACTCTGTTCGGCGTTCAATTCAAAACGCGCCGATCCCTCCATCGTTGCGGTTTTCCCCGCGCCTTTGAAGCGCGCGGCCATCGCCATATTATGTTCGACCCGGATTACCAGACAATTCATGTTAGTTTCGCATTCGTCATGTTGAAATCGGTTCGTGAAAAATATGCGCCGAGAGCAGCTTTTTAGAGTACGTCTTTATTAATATTCCCGCCATGAGAGACATTTTCCGTTTAGTCTGACTATCGTTTCAACAACGCGAGTTGAATATCCCGCTTTCGCCAGCACCGTTATTTTAAAAATATCTCCTTTAACAGTGGCGTGTCGGGCCAGTTGCTGAGATAGAGCGGCGTCATTTGCAATGGTCGAGATTTCCCCCAGTGTCTTATATGGTTGAAATCTCCGCCTGTCCATGATTTTGTCCGCCAGGCCGTCGTCTATTTTATCGCTCATAGACATAAGAACTTCTTTTGGGGCCGTATTTATATTTATGAGAGATATTGCGCCTCCGGAGTTCTTCGGAAAGACTGTCACAAACGGACTCAGCCTGTCAACTGTCCCGGGCGGGAAACCTTTGACCAAGGATAATTCTGCGATGGCGGTTAGGCGGGTATTTCCAGCCTTGTACAGGGGAGATTGGGTTTGGTAATAGAGGGTTTCAGCTCCCCCGGACGAACGGGCGAGATCATCGGCGTCTAGCCAATCGGCCAAAGCTTCCCAAGCCTCTTCAGGGATGTCAAGGCTCTCGCCCAGACGTTTCAGCATCGCCTTAAAATCGTCATTTATTTCGCCGTCTGGCCTTACCAAATCATTCAGATTGATTTTGCCGCTTTCTTCGGAAATTGAAATTTCCAAACTCCCCGCTTTATCTTTCTGCTTCATGGGAGAAATAATCGAGGTGTATTCCCGGTCCGCCAAAAGATCGCGCAAAAGATTCACCGCGCCCTCGGCTCCGGATTCGGCCATCAAAGACGCCTGCTGGGCGTCGCGAAAGCTGCGGCTAAGAGAAACGCTGACATATACCTGGTGAATCATTCCAATGGTAATCGTGGCTATAAGCGCAGTGATTATAAGCGTCAGAATCAGGGCAAAGCCCTTTTCATTTTTCACGGTTCGGTGATCCTCGGCGCGGACAACATGGAAAATTCTGTTATCTTGCCATTTTCCACAAAGCTAGCCGTGATCCGCACCAGTTTGGGCAACGCGCCGTTGAGTGCGGTATCCCAGCTTCTGAGCCACTTTGAACCGTCATAACATTCGACGAGAAAACTGTTGATACGTTCCATTTGCGGATAAGGCCGCGCGGCTTGCCAATCGTAGAACATATCCTGTTCTTTGCGCGCCAGGATGAAGCTTCCGTTACTGTCAATNGTCTCGTAACGCACGGCNCTGACTCCTGAGCTGCGGATATTGCCGAGGCTGCGGGAGGCAACCAGTTTGGTCAATTCCAAATTTGAGGCAGGTTTTCCGAAAATGTCCCGGTCTTCAACCACAAAACGCAGGCGAATGTCGCTTTGAGCGTACAGGCAAGAGGCGATTTCGCGGCGTATCAGATCAAAGGTTGTTCCCAGTTCGCGCCGTTCTTCCATTCCGCCCTCGATCCTGTCCCGGACTTTGACTACGGAAAAATAACTGGTAAAAAGCGCGGTGCTCAGAAGGGATAGCAATGTTAGGGCAATCAAAAGTTCAAGCAGTGTGAAGGCGGATTTAGCTTTGATGGCGCGGATTAAGTCAGCGACGGCTGTCTGCTTAGTTGACAATATATCGCACAATCGCCACCTCCCGCTTGTTATCGTTTCGCCGCACTTTAAGCGTTTGTTTTCCAAAGGAGGAGTCTGCGGGAGACATCAAAATGGCGCGCCAGGTTACCTCGGGGCGCGCGGGAGCAAAGCTTCCTTCGCAGTTGTCCTCCAGAGGAATCTGCTCCAGAAGGGTCATTTGCATCCTTGCCAGTATAAGCAGAGCCGTTTTGTCTCGCTCTTCTTCGACTGCGGCCAAGTGGTGGTTAAGCGAGGTCAGAGCCGTAAGAACAACGGCGCTCGCGATGGCAAGTGAAAGCATTATTTCCAACAGGGTGAAGCCCTTCACAACGCTCCTTCCCGGTATCCCTCGTAAACTTTAATTTTTCCGCCGGCTGGGAAGATCATGACAGTCTGGTAATTACCGCTGGATGAGCGAAGATGGATGGTAACAAAATCTTTTAGTCCGTCAATTCCCAGATCAAGTTGAACCTGACCGCGTGTGATTTTGCCCAGACGCGGAATGACAACGTCCGCCACCTGAATATTTTTCCTTAGCGGGTGTTTGCGTAAAAATGGATCATCGGGATATTTTTTGCCACTGCCGGCAAGCAGTTCCTGGATTTTTATGTTATCGGTCCCTGGCTCCAGCATGGCGACATACGTTAGTTTTGTCGTAGCGGCGCGATCCTGAAGATAGCGAAACGTTGCCGCTAGAGTATGCGCTGATGTTTTAAGATTTTCATTTTCCGTGGAAGGAAGACGGGGAAAGACCAGCGCGATGACTATACAAATGATCGCCAAAACCACGATAATTTCCATAAGAGTAAAACCACGGGAATTTGCGCGTTGATTTTTGTTTTGTATCAAAACAGTAGTCCCAGATTAAATCTCGGATGAAATGGAGATTACCGCCTGTTGAAAATGTTACAGGACCCCGTCGGGTAAATCCTTTAGTTCAATATTGGCTTTATCGCGAAGCTCCTTGGCCCAGCGTTTGAAACGATCTTCGGATTTTTGCCGGTAAAGCGCTTCCTCAATCTCAGATTTCACGGTTTCAAAAGGCTTGGCTTTGCCGTAAGTATGCGATTCCAGCTTGATGATATGCAGACCTACGGGGCTTTTAACCAGCTCGCTTATTTCACCCGGCTTAAGCGACAGAATATTACGTTCCAATTCTGGCTGCATATCCCCTTTTTTGAAGCTTCCCAAGTCGCCGCCATCGGTTAAGGCCGCCGGATCTTCGGAATACGTTTTGGCTAGCTCTATAAAATCTTTGCCGCTTTTTGCTTCAGCCAGCGCTTCCAAGGCTTTATCCGTAGCCTGTTTTATGTCATCCGGAGAATCCTTATCGCTGGTTTTGAAAAAGATATGTCTCGCGCGAAAAGTGTCGTCTTCGCGGTATGTCTGCGGGTTGGCGTTGTAATAATCAAGCATTTCAGTCTCGCCCACCTGGATTTTTGACCTGACCTCTATGCTGACAAGCCGCAGTTTTTCTAACTGTTCTTTCAATTGACCGCGGTATACGGCATAACTCATGCCCTGGTCGGCAAGCGCCCGTACCAGTTCTTCTTGATCAATAGAGTTTTGTTTTTTAACATCTTCAATGGCCAGATTGATTTCGGCGTCGTCGACTATGATATTCAGTTCCTTAACCTTCTGGTCAAGCAGCTTCTTTTCTATCAGGGAGTCTAGCGCAAGATTCCGGATACGGCTTTTGTCCGCTTCGGAAAGAGGCGCATTTTTCTCGCTCTCATTGATGGCAGATCTTGCCTCTTGATTCACTTCATACAGGGTAATAATCTCGTTATTGACAACGGCGATGATGGCGTTTTGAACTTTACCCGGCGTTGTAAATGTAAATTCAGGCTCTGATTTGGTTTCCTCTAGTTTGATAGGTTGAGGGAGAGGCTCGTCTTTTTTTGCGGCGATATTTTTTTTTGCGCAACCGCCTGACACGATAATCGTCATGCACGCAGACAGCAAAACGACGGTAATTCGTTTCATAAGTGGAAATCTCTTTTCCCGAATCAAATACGGAAGGGCGGGTAAAGATCCCGCTCTTCCGTATTTGTATCATAACAACAAGAATTGATAGTCGCGAAGCAAAACAGTTCGTTATTTCTTTTCCGGAGCGGCGGGTTTGGCTTTTTCGGTTTTAGAAGCGTCATCAGAAATATCTCCCGCGGCGCTCGGAGATTCTTCTTTAATGCTGATTTTCGCGTTCTTTTTCAGATCGTCCTTGAGCTTTTGAAAAACTTCCTGTTGTTTGGACGGCATTATGGCGCCCTTGATTTGATCTTTTACTTCATCGAATGAGCGAGCTCCGGCGGGGCGTTTACCAGTCAGTTTTATGATGTGATAACCGAAGTCAGTTTTGACCACATTGGAGATCTGTCCGTCTTTGAGCGCAAAAGCGGCCTTCTCGAAAGCGGGCACCATGGAATTCCTGCCAAACCAACCCAAGTCTCCTCCATTTGAAGCCGAAGAATCAGCCGAGTTTTCTTTGGCAAGCTCTTCAAAGTTACCCCCGGCTTTGATTTTAGCAAGAATATCATTTGCTTCTTCTTCGCTTTTTACAAGAATGTGGCTAGCCCTGATTTGCTCGCCAGTTTTAAATTTTTCAATATTTTGGTCATAGAAATTTTTCAGTTCGGCGTCGGATATTTGAACCTCGGTTTCAAACTTTTTCTTCATGTACAGCTCTATGATAAGACTTTTCTTTAAGTATGAAAGCCTCTGTTCGTATTCAACGCCTTTATCCAGGCCTTCTTTGACCGCTTGTTGTAAAGCTAGCTCTCGCATGATCATAGTTTCGAGAATTTGCTTTCGGGCCTCCGGGCTATCGGACATCGCTTTAACATATTCGGGAAGATTTTTAATTTCCCACTCAAGGTCTCCCGTAGTGATTTTTGCGCCGTTTACTTCTGCAAGAAGTTTCCCTTCTTTTTTGGCTCCCGCGCCTGGCGCTGAAGAACCCTGGCAACCAAAAAACATAGAGGCGCATACTACTACGGCAAGTAATCTGGCTTTCGAGAACCTATTCACAAGGACTCCTTTTTAATCATGTAATTTCGTTAAAATTCTGAAGAAAGCTAGCACACAGGCCCTGTCTTTTCAAGAGCTTTCTGGTTGATTTGCAGACGCATAGACCACGGAAGTTTCTGTTTCAGCGCATATGGTCGATTTGCCCGAAGGCGCGTGCGAAGCCCTACTTGAAGAGCTGAAAGCGAGCGCTTCTTTCGCTTGCTAGCTCATGATTTTCAAAAATCCGGATTACGCCGAATTTGCCATCATAGCCCGGAGAGCGTATGACCTTGCCCGCTCGGACTCGTCTTAGCGCTTCGGCAAGGAGCGGAGCCGCTTCTTCAATTTCTTCCAGAGGCGTTTCAAGCAATAGACGCAGCTCCGAGCCAAAGAGATTTATGGCGCTAGCGTATTGCTGCATAATTTTTTTTGATGATGCTCCGACCCCTGTCAAGTCGCTCAAGATTTCAGGGAGCGCAACAAGGTTAAAGTATTGCGGAGTATCATCTTTGAAAACCGGTTCTGATCGGTCGGCCAGATCCATGACGCGATGCAGGACTCCCAGAGTGACAGATCTGCCGCATGCTGGACATATGCCGTTCAATATGCGGCTTTTACTGGGTAGAANACAGACGTTGCATTGGCGATGCCCGTCTAAATAATATTTTCCCTCCTCANNAAAAAATTCCACTGTCCCACGGAATGTTTTACGGNTGTTATCTTTGATGGCGTTGCGCATAGAGAAGTAGTCAAAGCCTGCGGAGAACAAATTGGCTTCCCGCCCCAGTTTTGACGGAGAATGACAGTCAGAATTTGAAATCAGGGAAAAGCGGTCAAGAGCGGAGATCATTCTGTTCATGGCCGGATCGGATGAAAGCCCGGTTTCCAGCGAAAAGATGTGGTTGGAAAGATCACCAAAGCATTCTTCAATGTGATCGAAGCCTGAACGGGAACCGAATAATGAAAACCAGGGAGTCCAGATATGGGCGGGTGCCATGAAGCCCTCTGGCGCAAGTTCAAGCGTTATTTCCAGTAGGTCCCGACTGTCAAGCCCTAAAATGGGCCTTCCGTCGGAAGCCAGATTGCCTATGCGCGCGAGGCGCGCGTTGAGTTTTTCCGCCGATTCAAAATCTGGCACATAGACTAGGTTGTGCATCTTGCGTACTTTGCCATGCCGTCTATATATGGCGCTAATTTCGGTTGATAATATGAAGCGCGTAGCCGAGGTTGATATTGAAAGGTTCGGAATGGGAGATAAAGTAAGATTTTTGTCTTTTAGGCGGAAAAATCCCGGTTCGGCTGGCTCCAACTCTTTTTTTAATGTTTCGAACCAGGCTGGGTGTGTGAAGTCGCCGCTGGCGATAACCTGAATCCCTTTGACGCAGGCCCACGCGGCTAACTCAGTCAGATTACAACTGGGACTCGTGGCGCGGGAATGGTGNGAATGAATATGAAGATCTGCAGCGTANTTCATAATGGATATCTAATTGTAGCAGAAGATAATTTGGAGATGAAGAGAGTTGAGAAAATTACGCTAGTTGGAGCAGGCGGCAGAAGTCAGCGCGTCAAAAACGTCGCGCTATTTATGATTGCATCCGTTTTAAAGATTCTTTAGACTTACTAGACTTTTCTTATGATTGATAAAGCCAAACTCAAACATCGCGTCAAAAAAATCCTTTCTCTGGATAGCCATCCCGGCCATATCGCGCTTGCCCTTTCCGTGGGAGTCTTTATCAGCTTCACTCCGCCGATTCCGGGACTGCATACTGGGTTGGCGCTCGCGGTTTCTTTTCTGTTTGGCCTCAATAAAATAGCTTGTTTGACTGGGATATGGGTCAATTCTCCGATCACGGTTATTCCCTCGTTGATTTTAAGTTACAAGCTGGGAGCGTTACTTCTGGATCAACCCGCTGTCTCTATTCAGACAGGCGATATCGGTTGGCCATATATTAAAACTCTGCTGATTCAGCACGCTAAACCGTTATTGCTTGGCAGCTCGATCATCGGAGCCGTCGCAGCTTTGGTTATCTACGTTGTTTGTTATTGGGGGATTGTGTTAGCGCGCAAGAAAGGTCTTTTAGTGCAAAAACGGCGCGATAAATAAAACGAATGTGAATAGACGCGGTTGCCAGGGTAATAAGCCGAACGTTTGGATTGCAGAACTGGATGCGCTCAACCAGATAGATTTTTTGTCGGTTTGTTACGTCACGCGCCCAAGATCGGGTGTAACAATTGGTAGGTTACATAAGCGACAAAGGCCGACGCCGGTATGGTCAGAATCCAGGCAAATACAATGCGTTGGGCGACTCCCCAGTTGACAGCGGTGATTCGTTTGGAAAGACCGACCCCCAGGATTGAAGAGGTTATAACGTGGGTGGTGCTGGTGGGCAGGCCAAACGCCGCCGCTCCGGTGATAACGCAGGCTGAGGCTGTTTCAACGCAGAAACCATGTACGGGCTGAAGTTTTACGAAATCGCGGCCGACAGTCTTGATGATGCGCCATCCGCCGGCAGCCGTACCCAGCGCCATAGCTGTGGCGCAAGCCAGCGCCACTTCCCATGGAACCGCAAATGTTTGCAGCGCTCCGTAACTAACCAGAGCAAGGGTTATGACCCCCATTGATTTTTGAGCGTCGGCCATGCCGTGGGAAAAAGCCATGAATGCGGCGGATACTACCTGAAGATGGCGAAATCCCATATTTAGACGACTTGGGGCCTTGTTGTAGAAAAGCCTGTAAATGACAACCATAAAAACGTAACCGACAACGATTCCCACAATAGGAGAGATAATCAGCGCTAAGGTAATGGTGGTTAACCCTTTCAGTTTTAATGCGCCAAGACCCGCGTGGGCAAATACGGCGCCTATGATTCCGCCGATGATAGCGTGGGATGAAGAGGACGGAAGTCCGTAATACCAGGTGATCAAATTCCAGACGATGGCTCCCAGAATGCCGGCCAACATAACCATTTGAGTTACATCTGAACCATCCACAATTTCTTTGCCGATGGTTGTCGCAACCTTTGTTGAGGTCAGGGCGCCCAGAAAGTTCAGGCTTGCCGCCATGATAATAGCATTTTTGATGGTTAGGGCGCGCGTGGAAACGCAGGTTGCAATCGCGTTGGCGGTGTCGTGGAAGCCGTTGATGTAGTCGAAAACGAGGGCGGACAGAATAACTAGGCACAGCATCAGGAATTTCGGGTCAAGCATTCTTTACCACCACGCTTTCGAGAATATTGGCCGCATCCTCGCATTTGTCCGTTGTTGTTTCTAGTGTTTCGTAGATTTCTTTCCATTTGATAAGCTGAATAGGATCTTTTTCTTCGTCAAACAGAATACTGATGGCCTCTCGACAAACCCGGTCAGCCTCGTTTTCCAGTGCGTTTATTTCCACGCAGAGAGCGAACAATTGGTCGTTTGATTTCTTTTTACCCAATTGAGCAACGGCTTTGTCGATGACGATACAACACTGGAGGATAATGAAACCGAGGGATTTTGCCTGAGGAGAGATGTTTTCAATATTATACATGATTATGCGTTGCGCGCAGACGTCGATCAGGTCGAGAATATCATCAAGCTTGCTTGTCAACTGATAGATGTCCTCGCGGTCAAGCGGAGTGACAAATGTCTTGTTTAACTTTTGTATAACAGAGTGGGTGATTGCGTCGCCTTTATGTTCCAGCTCCTTTATGTCTCGCTGACTTTGAACAGGATCGTCGAAATTGTCCAACATATCCTTAAGGCATTTGGCGGCGACGATAATGTTTTCGGTCATGTCCTTGAAAAGTTTGAAGAAGTTCTCATCCTTAGGGATTAATCCAAACATGTTGATCCTCCATTGTTTCGATAAAACTTAATAC
>JGI994J12354_10003173_pt1 | contig 15527 bp, 12 predicted proteins | sample IntmicLarv3ML3BL_FD_12354 | JGI IMG/M metagenome (IMG submission 12354)
TCCCCGCCGGTTCCTACACCTTCCAATACGCCAAGAACGGCTATAGCATCGGCAAGACCAGTGTTTCCGGCGGCCCTGGAGCGGCTGTAAACGCGGGTACCGCCGTTGCGGTTGCCAATGGGATCACGGCCATCACCCCGATGGAGGGGAATGCGCCGGTCATCACCCCTGCCTCTACCCTGATGGTCATCACCCCGGTAGAGGTTCCCCCCACCAGCAACAATACCAACAACACGGGCAATACTTCCAATATCCCCAACGCGCCCGTGAATACTGGCAATAATCCCAGCAACGACTCTCCGGTCGTCACCCCTGGGACTGTCGTCCAGACGGAGAAACAGACCGATGAGCTCATCGGGTCGCTGACGAACAATCAGCAGGAAACTTCCCTCGCCATGCTCACAAGCAAGCCCGCCTCCGCGCAGCCCGGTGCGTTCACAGTAACATGGAACGCCCCCTCGCAGGCGGTTGGCTCCTATGTAGTATCGGCGACCGGCAACGCGCCGCAGCTGATCGCAGGGGACACGTTGACCGCGTCCATCACCCTGCCTGCCGCCTCCTACGTAACCATCACCATCGACGCCTACGCAGGTGAAAAGGCCGAGGGCGAACTGCTCCTCTCCGATTCCGTAACGTTCCCCGTTCATCTGGAGAAGCCTGCGGATCTGTACACCCTGCCCATGAACACGTATACCCAGGGCTATGGCGATATTTCCGTGTTCTGGAACACTGTGGATGGCGCAGACAAGTACGACCTGTGCGTGGACGGCCAGTACCTCTACACCGTTCTGGATACCGAGGTCATGATTCCCTCCGCCCATTTTGACACCCTGGGCAACCACACCATTCTCGTGGTGGCCTCCAATGGCACGCCGGCCTTTGATTCCTCCTCCGAGGTTACTTTGAGCACGGTTACGGCGGATGGGGATGTTCTCGCCTCGGGCCTGACCTTCGATCTGGGCGGCCTGATGGGAACCTTCGACGCTTCCTTCGCAATTACCACGAACAAGCTGTCCTATGCCCCCGGAGAGCCTGTAACATATACCGTAAGCGGGTTCCCTACGGATACGGACAAGGTGACCATTACCATAACGGCTGGTAGCCTCCTCTACACCCACGATATTACCGTCGACGGCGATGGCGACACCATTACCACCGGTGCTCCCAGCGGCACGCTTACCACCACCGGAAAATATGACCTGGTGGCTACCGCATATGATGGAGCCACTGTGCTTGACACAGCAACCGTAGAATTTTTGCTGCGTGACAATTTGCTCAATCCCCCAAGCAGCGTTTCCGTCCCCTCCCTGCATATGGCGGGCACGGATCTTTCCGTGGCATGGACTCCGGCGGAAACCACTGTTGACCACTGCGTAGAGTTGTCTCTGGGTGGGACGCTGCTATACACTAGCGCACGGATTCCTGCCGGTTCCCCCCAAAACACCACCATCCCCGGAACGTACCTTGGTACCGCCGGCACTTACCGCGTGAGTGTCTACGCAGATTCCGACACTAGCACTTCCCTTCCTACACAGGAATCGTTCCCTGTCAACGCCACCCTGCCGACAGCGGATCTATTCGCTCTGCTTGGCACCAAGTACCCCGTGGGCACGCCTTTCTCCGTCACGTTCCCGGCAATTAGCGCGGGCGGCGTAACGGGCGAAACGTACACGGCTACCCTGACCAAGGATGGAGCTTCGACCCCTGTTCAGACCAAGACCTTTACGAACACCGCGTCGGCTACTTCCATTACGTTTAATTTCGATAGCATTCCTGCGACAAATGAGGGCGATTATTTCCTCACCGTTGTCGTTTCGAAGGATGGCTTCACTGCTGCCCCCTCGCCGGCATCCGTTCTCATCGTCCTGCAGTCCAAGCTTGCCACGCCTTCTTTCACCACCGGCAGCGCTACCAACCTTCAGGAGGGCGAGGACCTGATCCTGTCCTGGCATGCTGTGCCGGGCGCAACCAAATACCAGCTTACAGGCGATGGCATTACTGGTACCGTGGATCTGACTACCACCTCCTATACGGTATCGGCCGCCGCAGCCTTTGCAGCAAATACCACACATGTCTACAAGCTGGTGGCTCTCTCGGATACCCTGTATACCTCCAATGAGGGTTCCACCACCGTCACCGTAAAGCCTACGGCCAGCTTGTCCTTCAGCATCACGGGAAATACCGAACCCACCCAGGACGAGAAGCTGACCATTTACTGGACGCCCATCGTCGGTGCAACCGATTATACTGTAACCATCCAGCCGCCCAGCCCCGGATCCACGTCGGTACTGAACGTTGGTTCCACTACCGCCGCGGGCGCAACGCTTGGAGAATCGTTCTTCTCTGTGCTGGGCTCCTATACAATTACCGTCACCGTCTGGACGGCAACCGGTTCCGCCTCCGATTCCATCACCTTTACCCTCAAACAGGCGCTGGGTGATTTCGCAATCGAGGCAATCACCTCACCACATAAGCTCAACACTGTGCTCACGGCAAAGTGGAGCGCTGCGGCGAACGCAACCCAGTACTCCGTGGTGCTGTCCCTTGGCTCCACGCCAAAGTACATCACCACTGTATCGGGCGGCACACAGGTTTCCATCCCCGCCGATAAGTTCGACACCGCTGGCCAGTACACGCTGACCGTCACCGCCCAGGGCACTTCCGCGTATGCCCCCCGGGCCAAGACCGTTACCTTCACGGTCAGTACCCTCGGCACGCCGGTTATTAAGGACTTTACTACCACGCCCCGGACAAATGTTCCTCTGAACGTATCCTGGGACGCGGTAACGGGCGCGGCCAGCTACAAGGTCACCCTGACCAGGCCCACTGGCTTGCAGGATCTTGTCATGAACAACATCGCCTCCACGGTGAACACCATCAGCTTCCCGGCCAATTACTTCCCCGTTGCGGGTACGTATACGATCACGCTGGAAGCCTATGACGGCGCTAACAACACGGGCAGCAAGACTTCCGCCATAAAGACCTTTACCGTAGTTGCGGGAACCATTGCCGCCCCGGTCATCGAACAGTTCACCACCCACGCGCTGAACCAGGCGCTCACCGTTAAGTGGGCCGCCGTCACCAACGCAACGGGTTATACGTCCATCCTCACCCGGCCGGATGGCACCCAGATCCAAGGCATCATCACCGGAACGACCGCCACCTACGCCGCGTCCTATTTCCAGGCTACCGGTACCTACACCGTCACCGCAAGGCATCATCACCGGAACGACCGCCACCTACGCCGCGTCCTATTTCCAGGCTACCGGTACCTACACCGTCACCGCAAGGGCGCACGCCGCCGATGGCTCCTATGCCGAGGCCTCCATCACCTTCCAGGTGCTGCCGGGCTTGGCTGCTCCGGTTATCACAGAGATCAAAACCCATACGGCGGGCAAGAACCTGACCGTCAAATGGAGTGCGGTTCCGAACGCCACGGGCTACACGGTCATCCTGACCCATCCGGACGGCACCACCACCCAGCAGACGATCAACACCAACACCGCCACCTTTGACGGATCGCTCCTTAAGGCCACTGGCAAATACACCCTCAAGGTCATCGCCTCCGCCACGGGCTATGCTTCCTCGGAAGCCTCCATCACCATCAACGTGACAAAGTCCTCCGGTGGCAGCGGCGGCGGCTCCAGCTCCGGCTCCAACGCCCGCTATCAGACCGCTAGCTTCAAGGGTGCCTTTGGCTCCTCACAGGATCGCCAGCAGTCCTACCAGTACGTGTTGTCCCTGTATGACGGCATCCGCCTGAGCCAGGAGCCCGAGATGACTGTTATGGATACCCTAGTGCATGTGCTCTCTCCCCTCCAGGCGGAGTGGAATACGCCGCACTTCAACCAGGCCCGTCAGGATGCGATGAGCGATTACGCACTGGCCTACACCGTCATGCTCGTCAACCTTGCCTGTACTGATGAAGCGCTTTCCTCGCCAGAGGCCATTCAGATCATCACCAGCGCCGTGGGCGGCATCCTTGACCTGCTGCTTGACCCGGCCAACTCCCTGGATACCAACGCGCGCAACGCCATTACCCTGCTGCGTGACCGGTTCAAGGCCGTATCCGCCTCCACGATCACCGATTCTCTGCCGAAGAACCGCAAGGACGTTGTGACCCTGGTGATGAGCCGTGTGCTTGATACCCTGAATGATGACGAATTCAAGCACTCCATGACCATCGTGGATGAGACATTTGCAAGCCTCATGGAAATGAGCGAAGAAATGCAATCCATACGTTCCCTGCACGTGGCCTATTCCTTGGCAAAGACGCTGGAAACCTCCCTCACCAAAGCGCTGAGCGAGCTGCCCAGCAACGCCACCGCCGAACAGATCGGCGTGGTACAGCGCCTGTACCTGCGCTACGTAGTGGCGCTCGGCCAGCTGGAATATATCGCCGCAAGCATCAGTCATACCGAACAGTCAAACTTTGCCCAGTATCTCGCGGCTGAAAAGACCCGCCTGGACAAGGTAATGGCCGCATATTCCACGCTGATGAAGTAAGCAAGCGATAAAACAAAAAACCTTACTTGGCGCCTGCACGAGCGGGCGCCGAGTTCTTTTTTACGGCCCTCTCTTTGGGGCATGTTGAGGCACAATTCCATGGAAAGTCGGCACCGGGCAGACGTCGTGACTTGCCTTGATTTACGATCCCCCACCCCGGTATTGAATAGCTATCCGGCTGTGACGTGACCAAACCTGGCAGACAGGTCTGCCGCAACACCATGATCCATTTTATCTCTTTGGTTTTGTCAAGGTCAGGTCGCATTTGCTTCGCAATTCCCCCTCCTTTGCCCCCTCTCTTCTTTCCGAAAAGCGTTGCCTATGTTTCATGCCAGTGCAACCGCCCCCCTTCTCCCCTATTGACAATTCGTTGTTTTCGTGCAACAATAAGTATAGTCTTCGAGCCATTGTTCCTGTGACTATGTTATGGAACTTCGGCCGCACCGATATTGTATCGGCGCAGGGTTCGATTGGAAACGATTGGGCCTTCCGCGTTTGAGAAGGGGACGGAATACAGGGCGCTTCTGTGTGTTTTCACGCGAACCGTGGTTTGTTATCCGTCTATCGAAAGAAGACGGATTTTTTATTGTGAGGAGGACAAACCATGAAAAAGATTACCACCCTATTGCTCACCCTCTGTCTGATGAGCTGCCTCGTCGCCCCCGCGGTAGCGGCTGCCGCGCCCGTTGAAATCATCGTGTTCGCCGCCGCTTCCATGACCGAGACGCTCACCGAACTCGGCAACGCGTACATGGCCGAAAACGAGGGCGTCACCATCGTTTTCAACTTCGATTCTTCCGGAACGCTCAAGACCCAGATTGAAGAAGGCGCTGATTGCGACATCTTCATCTCCGCAGGACAGCGGCAAATGGATCAGCTGGATAAAGATGCCAGTGCCGATGTGAACACCGGCAGCCTCGACTTCGTACTGGAAGGCTCGCGCTTTGATATCCTTGAGAACAAAGTGGCGCTGGCCGTTCCCGAAGGCAATTCCAAGAACATCAACTCCTATGAAGATATGGTTGCGGGCCTGAAAGACGGCAGCATCATGCTGGCCATGGGTAACTCCGATGTTCCTGTTGGGCAGTATACCCAGAGGATTCTTGCTTTCTTCGAACTTGACGAAGCGGATCTTGCCACTGCTGGCACCATCACCTACGCCTCCAACGTAAAAGAAGTCACCACACAGGTGAGCGAAGCTACCGTTGATTGCGGCATCATTTATCAGACAGACGCTTTCTCCGCCGGTTTGACCGTTGTGGATACCGCGACTGCCGAAATGTGCGGCCAGGTTATCTATCCCGCTGCTGTAATGAACGTTTCCAAGAACCCCGAAGCCGCGCAGGCATTCTTGGATTATCTGGCTTCCGACGCCGGCGCCCCCGTGTTTGAAGCGGTCGGCTTCTCTCCTGTTAAGTAAGCTGAAAGCCAGTATAACACAAACAGGCGGACAGTTGGCTTGTCCGCCTGTTTTGCTATGAGACACAGAAGGGAGGCGAAGATGGAGTGGATTGGTATCCTCTTATCAATTCGCTGAGAATTGCAGGAATCAGTACCGTTATTATCTTTTTTGTAGGAATTTTTACCGCATATCATATCGCCAGGGCGCCAAGGCTTGTTAAAGGCGTGTTGGATGTTATTCTCACAATGCCCTTGGTTTTACCTCCGACCGTTGTCGGCTATCTTCTTCTTCGCGTCTTGGGCCCCAGACGGCTGATTGGCTCATGGATAATGGAAATGTTTGGCGTGAGGCTGACGATGACATGGTGGTCTGCCATCTTCGCCACCGTTGTCGTCATTTTTCCGCTCATGTACCGCACCGCCCGCGGCGCTTTTGAATCCTTTGACGAAACACTCGCATATTCTGGAAAGACATTGGGGCTTTCCAATTCGCTCATTTTTTGGCGTATCCGCATGCCTTTCTGCAAGCAAGGCATTATGGCAGGTACGGTTTTGGCCTTCGCCAGGGCCCTGGGGGAATACGGCGCGACAAGCATGATCGCGGGCTACACGCCCGGCCGTACCGCAACCATCTCCACCACCGTTTATCAGCTCTGGCGTACCAACGACGATGCGCTGGCTTTTCAATGGGTGATGATTAACATGGCGATATCCGCCGTTGTTCTTCTAGTGGTAAATATGCTGGAGAAAAAGAATGCCCGTTCCGGCGTAAAAGCCGCAAAGGAGGCGGTCTGACATGGCGCTGGTTGTAGACATAAAAAAGCGCCTCGGTGCTTTTTCGCTTCAAGTCGATTTCTCTGCGGAAAACGAAGTCCTCGCGCTTTTAGGCGCCTCCGGCTGCGGAAAAAGCATGACATTGAAATGTATTGCGGGCATCGAAAAGCCCGACAAGGGACGCATTATACTGGATGGCAAAACACTTTTTGATTCTGAAAAAGGCATCAACCTCCCTCCGCAAAAGCGGAAAGTGGGGTATCTGTTTCAGCAATACGCACTGTTTCCGAACATGACGGTGCAACAAAACATCGCGACAGGCCTTCGCACAAAAGAGAATCGCCCTGCAAAGATTGCAGAAATGATTCAGGCCATGAGCCTGGAGGGTATGGAGCACAAGCGCCCGCACCAACTTTCAGGCGGCCAGCAGCAGCGTGTAGCGTTGGCCAGGATTCTGGTAAACGAGCCGGAACTTTTGCTGCTGGATGAACCTTTCTCCGCATTGGACAGCCATCTGCGCTTCCGCTTGGAGCAGGAGTTGCGTGAGGTTATGCGCACTTTTAAAAAGACAGTACTGCTTGTATCCCACAACCGCGATGAGGTATACAGGCTTTCCGATTCAATTGCGATTATGAATGACGGGACGATTGAAACCATTGGCACAAGGACAGATGTCTTCTCTGCGCCGCGCACAAAAAACGGCGCGATTCTGATAGGCTGCAAGAACATTTCGCCCATCGAGAAAATTGATGAGAAAACAGCCCTTGCCCTTGACTGGAATATGCGGTTGAAGTTGAACAAAAACCTCGGCAATGCTTCATTCGTTGGCATTCGTATGCATGATATCATTCTGGGCGGGGAGGGGGATAATTCTTTCCCCTGCACGGTGACGGAGGTGATTGAAAATCCGTTCTCGTTCACAGTTATGTTAAAAAAGGAGTCCACGCCGGGCAATCTGCCGATAGGCATTGAGATGGAAAAGGAAACATGGCGAAAAGTAAAAGCAGCTTCCTTACCCATTACGTTACCGCCCGAAAACATTCTTTTGCTTAAGGAGCGATAAAATGCTGAAAAATCCGGATTACATAACGGCACGCCAACTGCTTTTAGATGCAGTGCATGAAATAGAAACGGAGCACATACCGCTGGAAAACAGTTCCGGGAGAATTCTGGCCGAGGATATCATTGCTGCGGACAACATTCCACCTTTTGATCGCAGCCCTTATGACGGCTACGCCTTTCGCTCAGCCGATAGCGATGGGGCCTCAAAGGCAACTCCCGTCACATTGCGCGTGATAGAATATGTGGCCGCAGGGATGGTGTCGGCATTGCCCTGCACCAAAGGCATGGCAACAAAAATCGCCACAGGCGCGCCTATCCCAGGCGGCGCTGATGCAGTGGTGATGTTCGAAAATACGACCTTTACCGACGATACCGTTACACTCTTTGCCCCTGCAAAGCCGGGAGAGAACATCATCTTCGCGGGGGAAGATGTGCGTAAGGGTGAAACATTGGTTCGCACCGGCACAAGAATCGATCCGGGCGTAGCCGGTACATTGGCGGCCCAGGGCTTTGCCGAGCCCAAGGTATACCGGGTGCCGAAAATCGGCATTATTTCCACCGGAAATGAAGTCGCGGAGCTGGGAGCCCCCCTTGCGGCAGGAAAGATATACGATTCCAACCGCTACACGCTGGCCGCCGCCGTGAATGAAATCGGCTGCGAGAGCGTCTATTTAGGCCTTGCGGGTGATTCCGCAGATGGGATTTGCCAGCTTTTGATAAATGGCCTTGCAAGCTGTGACGCGCTTATCAGCACCGGCGGCGTTTCCGTCGGCGAATACGATTTGGTCCCGGAAGCGATGGAAAGCGCGGGAATTCAGGTGCTGTTTCGCGGGGCATCCATAAAACCCGGTATGGCCTGCACTTACGGCAAGAAGGATGGAAAGCTCATCTGCGGCTTATCGGGCAATCCGGCCTCATCCCTCACGAATTTTCACGCCATTGCCGCACCTGCCTTAAAAAAACTGGCGGGACGCGCTGATGCCGTGCCGGAAGAAATTACAATTACCCTTAAAAACGGGTTCAAGAAGAAAAGCCCCGGGACGCGGTTTTTACGGGGCGTGTTGGAATTCTCGGAAGGTAAAACCATGCTGAACCTCCCAAGGGATCAGGGGAACATCGTCATCAGCAGCGCTATCGGCTGCGATGCCATGGCCATCGTGCCCGCAGGAAGTGGCCCACTCGCCGCCGGAACCGAATTGAAAGGATTCAAATTATGAAGAAGATTAACGTGGAAAATGCGATAGGCATGGTGCTTTGCCACGATATCACGGCGATGCGTGACGGTTTTAAGGGCGCAGAATTTACCCGTGGACACGTCATTCAAGCGACCGATATTCCCAAGCTCTTGGATATCGGCAAAAAAACCGTGTTTATATGGGAAGAGAATGCAGGAGAGATTCACGAGGACGATGCTGCGCTGCGTATAGCGAAAGCGACTGCCATTAAAAACACGCATTCGACAGGCCCAAGCGAGGGCAAGATTCTATTCTTCGCCGATATACCGGGGCTGTTTCGTGTGAATATAGATCTACTGCGCGAAATCAACTCCATCGGCGATATCACTGTTTCCTCTCTGCCCGATCATTATCCGGTAGAACCGGGGGCGCGGTTGGCCTCCATGCGCATCGTGCCGCTGGTGACACAGGAAGATCAGATTGTGCATATGGAAAAACTATGTCATAATAAAAGGTTGTTTGATTTACTCCCCTATCAGCATAAAAAAGTCGGCGTAATTATCACAGGCTCCGAGGTCTTCACCGGCCGTATCAAGGATAAGTTCGAGCCCGTTGTTCGTGCAAAACTCGCGCAATACCCAAGCGATCTCGTAGGCGTCACCATCTGCGATGATGATTTGGATATGATTTGCGGCGCGGCAAAGGCACACCTTGAAAGCGGCGCGGACTTCCTTATTTTTACAGGCGGCATGTCCGTGGATCCCGATGATTTGACACCTACCGCCGTTCGCACCCTTGGCGCGGAAATTATCACGCATGGCGTACCGTCCCAGCCGGGCAACATGACGCTCGTTGCGTACCTTGGCGATGTAGCCATTCTTGGCGTGCCGGGAGCGGCTATCAACCTGCCGACGACCATTTTCGATGTGCTTTTGCCCCAGGTTTTCGCCCAGGACAAGCTCACAAAGAAGGAATTGGTGAATTTAGGCGCCGGAGGACTCTGCCAGATGTGCAAACGCTGCCAGTGGCCGAACTGCTCATTCGGAAGGTACTGATTATGAAAGACAGTTGCGGTAGAGAAATCACATACCTGCGCCTTTCACTCACAGAGCGGTGTAATCTGCGCTGTCGCTACTGCATGCCAGATGAAGGCATCTGCAAAAAAAGTCATGCTGATATGCTCACGGAAGATGAGATTATCATGGCTGTTGAGGCCGCGGCATCACTTGGCATCACCAAGCTTCGCCTCACAGGCGGCGAGCCTCTCGTTAAAAAGAACATTCTGTCCATTTGCCGCCGCGCAGCGGCTGTTAAGGGCATTGAGGAGCTCTGCCTGACGACCAACGCCACATTTTTACCGGAGCTGGCCCAGCCTTTGCGCCAGGCGGGGGTATCGCGTCTGAACATCAGCCTGGACACTTTAACCCCCGAAAAATACGCGCATATCACAAGGCGCGGGAAACTCGAAGACGCGCTAAACGGGATTGAAGCGACCCTTGCTGCGGGCTTTGAAAAAACAAAAATCAACACCGTGCTCATCGGCGGCTTCAATGTGGATGAAATCCCCTCTCTGGCAGCGCTGACGCGCAAATACCCCGTGGATGTGCGCTTCATCGAACTGATGCCGATGTACGATAACGCAGAATTCGGCGCTGCCGCGTATGTGCCTTGCACCGCGGTACTTGATGCGCTCCCAAATATGGAATCTTTGCCCTCCGACGGCGGCGTAGCGGCGCTGTATCATCTTCCCGGTGCGCAGGGAAGCATCGGCCTCATCACCGCTCTCAGCAGCCACTTCTGCGTCTCTTGCAACCGCATTCGTCTAACGGCGGATGGTAAGCTGAAACCCTGTTTGCATTCGGATCAGGAATTCGACATCAAAGGGCGAAGCGAGGCGGCCATGGCCGAGAAAATGCGTGAGGTCATTTGGGCAAAGCCCGCGTGCCATGCGGCGCTTTCCGCCAAAGAGATCAGTGAATCAGGACGCAGTATGAATCGGATTGGAGGTTGAATGATGGCCCATATTCCCATCTTCGCCTTTTCCGCGTTTTCCGGCACAGGCAAGACCACTGTCATTGAAAAACTCGTTGTCGCGCTAAATGCGAAGGAACTTCGCGTCGCAGTCATCAAGCACGACGGCCATCGCTTCGAAATCGATCATGAGGGTAAGGATTCGTGGCGCTTTACGAAAGCTGGAGCCGCTATCAGCATGATCAGTTCCGCAGAAAAAACGGCCTATATCGAGCAAGGTTCCTTGCGCCTTGATCAGCTTATCGCCATGGTGCATGGTGTGGATGTGATTCTTGTAGAAGGCTGGAAAAACAATGATTTGCCGCAAATCGGCATCGCGCGCAATGCCACAGGAAAGGGCTTTACGGCTCCATTGGAGCATTTTATGGCCATTGTGACTGACATTGAGGGCATCGAAACCGAAATCCCCCGCTTCACCCTTGAGGATACGAAAGGACTGACAGAGTTTATTATGAGCAAGCTGCAAAGCACAAAGGATTTTACGCACTTCGGCGCGGACGGACGTGCGAAAATGGTGGATGTAGGCGAGAAAACGACCACATGCCGCACCGCCGTGGCAGCAGGACGCGTGAACGTAAGCCCTGAAACATTCGCGCTGATTAAAAGCGGCGGCATGAAAAAGGGCGATGTGCTCTCCGTAGCGCAGATTGCGGGCGTCATGGGCGCGAAACGCACGCCGGATTTGATCCCTATGTGCCATCCCATCCTGATTGACGGCATTGCGTTGCGTTTGAGCCTCCATGAAAACGCCGTAGAGATTGAAGCCACGGTACGCTGCGATGGGCGCACAGGCGTGGAAATGGAAGCGCTCACCGCCGTTTCTGTGGCAGCCCTCACCGTATACGATATGTGCAAGGCTGTGCAGAAGGATATCACGATTACTGATATTCGCCTGATCCAGAAAACCGGTGGCATACACGGCGATTTTCATAGAAAGGAAGATTAAATGACATATACAGCAGCAGTTATCACCATCAGCGACAAAGCCGCAATAGGGGAACGCATCGATACCAGCGGGCCAAATCTTTGTGAAATGCTCCAAAATGCGGGATGGGACGTAGCATACACAACCATTATTCCCGACGAATTTGATCAGATCAAGGCGACGCTGATTTCCTGCGCCGATGAAAAGGCGGTTAATTTGGTTCTCACCACCGGCGGAACAGGCTTTTCGCCCCGTGACATCACCCCCGAAGCAACCTTGGCGGTTATCGAGCGCCGGGCGCCGGGCATCCCCGAAGCCATGCGAGCCGAGAGCATGAGGATTACCCCTCGCGGTTGTCTCTCGCGCTCCGAAGCGGGCATTCGGGGTCGCAGTCTCATCATAAATCTTCCGGGCAGCAAAAAGGCCTCAGCGGAGAACCTTGCCTGTGTGCTACCCGCACTTACCCATGGCATAGAAACGCTTATGAGCGCAGGAAGCGCTAATTGCGAGGAGGTTATCAAATGAAACAGTCACCCTCAATAGATTCATGGCTCAGGGAAGCCAAGGCCGATGCAAACGCCTCAAAATGCGGAATGTACCTCTCCCACAACGGCACAGTTCGAGTAAGTGCGAAGGCCCGCGTCAGAAACGGCGAAGATGTCCCTGACATACACGGAATGGTTTTTGATTATGATGCGGAAAAAGTAGACGCCGCCATCGCCGAGGCGTATAAGCTACCGGGCATTTTCTACATCCGCGTATGGTTAAACGCAGGCGAGCTACAGGTAGGCGACGACATTATGTATGTGCTCATCGGCGGCGATATCAGGCCGCATACCATAGATGCGCTACAGTTTCTGGTGGGTAAGATAAAAACCGAATGCGTTATTGAAACAGAATTATAAACCAACAATCCGAACCCATCTCCCAAAGGGAAGATGCGGTTCGGATTCTTTCTTCTGGTAGAGGCAAAAGGATTCAAATCTTCAACAATATACCTCTGCTCCCCCCTTGAAGGAGATGGCTTGACAGAACCGGCTGTTTCCCGTATAGTATTATTCAAGATTATTTTATAAGGAGTTGATATTGTTCATGGAGGACGGCAGTCCTATAGGCTTATCCGTGCTGTTCATCCTATGCCTTTTGGCTAGCTTTTACTTCTCCGGAGCCGAAATGGCCTTTGTCTCGGTCAACCGCATCCGCATGCGTAGCCATGCAGACAATGGAAACCGCCAGGCAAAGCGCGTTCTAATCATTCTTGATCAATTTGACAAAGCATTGACAACATTGCTCATTGGCAACAACATTGCCAATATTAGTTGCGCCACGATTACAACCGCTCTTGCCGCACAGTTCTGGAGGGGAAGTTCTGTCGCAGTTGTAGCGCTCTGCACCACGGCGATTATCTTTCTGCTGGCAGAGTCCTTGCCCAAGGCATTCGCCAAGGCCTGCAACGAGCGCTATGCCATGGTTACCGCCGGCTCGCTGCTATTTCTGATGAAGGTCTTCTCTCCCCTATCGCAGGTGTTCACGGCCCTGAGCAATTTCGTCAGCAAGCCCTTCGCCGCCCACAGGCAAGGCGAGCCCACTGTAACGGAGCATGAGCTATTTGATATCATCGAGGACGCGCTGGAGGAAGGCGCTCTTGATGAGGAAACAGGCGAGCTGGTCCACTCAGCCATTGAGTACACCAACGCCACCGTGCGTGATATTCTCACGCCCTGGAAGGACGTGCTCAAGCTCTCCCTTGGCGCTCCACCGGAAACAACATTGCGCATCATCCGGGAGAACAACCACTCACGCCTGCCGGTAATTGACGAAACAGGCAAGGCTGTGGGGCTTTTGAATATCCGGAAATACCTCAAGGCCACCCTACGGGAAGGTACGCCACCGGATCTCGCCACCTCCATGGATACGGTGCACACCGTGCGCGACACCATGCCCATCGATGACCTGCTGCCTGAAATGAGCAACAAAAGGACGCATTTCACCATCATCCAGGACGAATGGGAAAATGTCCTGGGCGTTGTAACCATAGAAGATATGCTGGAGACCCTTGTGGGCGAAATTTATGACGAAGATGATGTAGAGGAAGGGGGCGAAGCGAATGCTCAGTAACCTGCTGCTTATTGCAGGGCTGATCCTGGCAAGCGCCTTACTTTCAAACGCGGAAATTGCTTACGCCTCGGCCAATGAGCTTCGCATGCGGCGCGCAGCCGAAATCAGCGGCGGCTCTCCCCGGCTGGCGTATAAGATTCTTCAAAACATGGACCAAGCCATGACCACAATGCTTGTCGCCAACAACTTGGCCAGCATCGCCTCTACTTCTATCGCCACTGCGCTGGTCATTGACCTGCTGGGCAACCAATACGCGTGGATTTCCACGGTAATTATGACGCTACTGTTGCTCACCTTTGCCGATATACTGCCCAAGGTTCTCGCCAAGCAATCTCCTGAGCTCTTTGCCACATGGCTGGCTGTACCACTTCGTTGCATAATGTTCCTGTGCAAGCCCGTCGTAATCGCCGTCATAGCGCTCAATCGGTACATGGGCCGCCTGTGGCGGGATTCCATCGACAATGGCCCCAGCGTGACGGAGGATGACCTGGAGGTGATCCTCGACACCGTTGAGGATGAAGGCATAATCGCCGAGGATACCACGGATCTTTTGCACAGCGCCCTGCAATTTGACGATGTACTGGCGTTTGAGGTCATCACGCCACGTGTGGATGTGATCGCTATTGATATTGATGATGCATACGAAGAAATGCTGGACACAGCGCTGAATTCTTCCTTCTCCCGCCTGCCGGTGTATGAGGGCAGCATAGACAATATCATTGGCATCCTGCACCTCAACCGCCTACTGAAGCGTCTGGTGAGCGGAGAAGCGTCTTGCGATTTGCACAGCCTGCTGATGCCCGTGCAGTACGTTCACAAAACCATGTCCCTGCCGGATGTGCTTTCCATCATGAAGGCGCAGAAGTGCCACATGGTCGTCGTAAATGATGAATATGGCGGCACCATGGGCATATTGACCATGGAGGATGTATTGGAGCAGCTTGTAGGGGATATCTGGGATGAATCCGACGAGATCATTGATGAGTTTCGCGAACTGTCCCCCGGCCAGTATGAAGCCGACGGGGATATGCGCATCCAGGATTTCTTCGATGAGTTGGACATAGACGACCGTGATTTTGATAACGACAACGCTACCCTCGGCGGCTGGGCCATCGAAATGCTCGATGGCGTGCCGAAGCCCGGAGACGCATTCGCCTACAAGAATGTGATCATCACTGTGGAACGCGTGCAGAAAAGGCGGGTCACGCGGCTGCTGGTGGATGTGCAGGAACCGTCCAAGGGAGATGAGGGAACCGAGAAGACGTCAGGGGACGACCTCCCCTGAAACCCCTGCTTAAAGGACAAGTCCCTTGAAAATCCCTTCTTGCCTCACGGCAGGAAGGGATTTTTTTATAAAAAGAATCCCAAAATGGGATTCTTAAGGAGCTCGGAACCATTTTCCGCCGGGGCAAAAGTAGATCGGGCGCGGCACGCGCTAGCGACATAGCTGTTTCCCCATAATGAAAAACGACCCGCCGTGAGGCGAAACGAAAGGATTCTTAAGGGATATATCCCTTAAGCAGGGGGTCTGGGGG
>JGI994J12354_10003174_pt1 | contig 15524 bp, 18 predicted proteins | sample IntmicLarv3ML3BL_FD_12354 | JGI IMG/M metagenome (IMG submission 12354)
CCGCCTCGTTCACTCAGGTTCTATCACAGCGGCAAGGCGGGCAGAAATGTCTTCGAGAAAGGCGGGTGGCACGGAACAGGCCACGGAAAACGGACGCGCGCGCCAGTCAATAGCGCGTAGCTGTGACAGTAACAGTGTACCGAGTATGGGCAGGCCATCTGGCAGGCGTATTTCGTTGGGCAAGCCCTTTTGCTGCGTGCTTATGGGCACCACCCAGCAAAACCCTGTATGCTGGTTGAATAGAGTGGCGGAGACAACAAGAACAGGCCGGTACCCTCTTTGCTCATGCCCAAGAGTGGGAACAAGATCGAGTTTGAGCACCTGCCTCTGCCTTGGGGGCTCGGGGGTGCTTACCATATTTCTTCTCCCTGCGGGCCGCCGAAGTCGATTGCTGGGTGCGCATCCGCAGAAGGAAAAGAGTCCAGTATGTCCGCCAGTGCATAGCGTTTCACGTGTGGCGCGGCCTTTTTCACAAGGAGCCCGTCTTCTGCCGGGGTAAGCTCAAGGATGTCTCCGGCCCGGATATTCATACTTTCAGCAATGCCGCGTGGAATGCGAAATCCCAGACTGTTGCCCCATTTGGTGATGGTAACCTGCTGCATGGCGACCTCCAGTGGATAATTATGTATATCCAAATGGACTGTCTGTCAATGCTCAGAGACAATGAAAACAATTGCAAAGTGGATGGAACGATCGTTACGCCAACTGTATTTCCAACCGGTTCCCCACGGCCCGAGCCGCCTTCTCCATGGCTTGCAGGTTTACGGCAGCATTTTCAGGGTCAAGCAACCGGTTTATGGAGGCCCGGCGGGTCTTCATAAGGGCCGCACGTTGGGTTTTTTTATGTTTTGCTTTTGCATGGCTTGCATCTACGTCATGGAACGAATTCAAAACGTTTTCCATTTCCACAGTGCCTGCAAAAAAAGAACTACGTGCCATCAAGGCGTCCTGGAAGCAACTCAAATCAGCGGGAAAAGTGCGTAGCCGCGCTTCAAAACAATAGCAGGTGCAGGGTTTCGCTGTTTGTTGTGATTTTTCAAATCCCTTCTCCCTGTATGCTTCTTGAATAGAGTGGCAGATACGACAAGAACAGGCCGGTATTGGCTGAAAAGCAAGCGGAATCACCATATTTTCGCCTTCGAGATGCGCAATTCGCCCATAAAGGCAAATAAGCCCACCAGCGTTCAGATGTCAAATTTACTTTGCTATATCAGTTAATTATATTATTTTCTCTGTGCAATAGTCTCTAATTATCAAAGAGGCCGTCATCCGTAGACTCGACCTCTGGCCGAGCGCGGGGCGTTTGAAGAACGCGCAAAAACGTCGCCGATTCCTGCGGAGACACCCAAGGCGCGGCGTAGCCCCTTGTTACTGGAAGATCGCAGAAAGTTTTGCCAAAACTTCTTTGATGATTGCGGGAGGAACGCTTTCCAAACGTTTGCCAGAACGCGTCTTCAAATCCAAAGTCCGAGGCTGGTCACAACGGACAATTCCGGTCGTGCATGTACCCGCCCCATCAAGCGAAACAGCGAATCCTGCTACACGAGCAAAATTACCGCCCGTAGTAATTGGCACAACGACAGGCGTTTGAGTCACTTTGTTGAACGCATCAGGGGAAACCACCAAAACTGGACGTGTCCCTTGTTGTTCATGTCCTTCGGTCGGGTTGAGATTCACAAGATAAATATCTCCGCGCTGCATCATATAAGCTCCTTGCCTTGGGGAGCAGATGCCGTCCACTGGTCGTCGTCGCTCTCTGGCATAGGCGCGGAAAGATCACACTGGTCTAGCAGATCCTGCAATGAGTATCGTGTTGCCGTTTTGGGTTCCACCACCATTCGCCCGTTTTCAACGGAAATGCTTACCGCTGATCCAGATTGCAGTTGCACCAGATTCAATATGGCTGGTGGCACGGCCAACATCACGGAGCCGCCGACTTTTCTCAGGGTGCTGGTGTACATATGTTCTCTCCTCAAGTTATATTTTTATATAACTCGCAATGTGCAAAAACGCAAGGCCTACCAAGAATTAGCCCCTCTCAGGGGCTTCTTCCTCCAATCCATAGTGAACTTTTTTTGCGCACATGACGTTTCTCTGATGAAGGCCGTCTAGCAGCGCGAGGTTGGGGCGCGAGGCCCGTAGGGGAATTTACTGTTACAGTGTTCTTGTAGTAAGACTTTCCACAAGAACAAAAGGAGTTGTTATGCCTTTCATTAACGTAAAACTGGCAAAAGGTCGCACCGCCGAACAAAAACAAAATTTTGTGGAGGCAGTTACCCAAGCCGCTGTTGAAACATTAAATGTCGAAGCCGATTGGATAACAGTTGTTATTGACGAATATGAGCGTGATAATTGGGCCACAGGTGGTACATTACACTCCATAAAATTCGGCAAGGGTTTCGGAAAAGAAACGGGGAAATAGCCTTTTCTACCTCACCGCCCTGTACGGTTTCTGAAAAACCATGTCCTTTGTCACAACGACATTAAACTGGTAGCCGGCCGGATTTCCAGCGTGGGCTTGATATTCAGGTTTCTTTGCAAAAGCTGGAGCGTAGTTTGCCCAAGCTGTGCAGCCAGCGCGGAATGGGCAAGTCCTATTTTTTTCAACGGCTCTTCGTTTATACTTTTTGATACGCGTCGGTCTTTATGTTTCTTTGTCCGGCAGTAAAAATTCCCTAGTTTCCTCTTTCTTTCCTCTACGAGTGAAGATTGACAATGACACTATATGTAGTATCATCTTCCCTATGGAGGCTTCAAGGCGCGAGCGGACAAGCGATTACAACAAATGCGGCAGAACCCGCGAGACTGACGAATTGAGGAGATTCAAAGCGTTGCCGACAGCTTGGGTATTGAATGGCTGCATGGCGGCGGCAGCCATGTCATTTTCCGCAGCCCCTCATGGCGAACATTTGAGCATACCGGCCCGCAGGCTCATCAAGCCTGTTTACATCACACAATTTCTGCCTCTGGCCGCAAGCGCAAAGGAGGCGAACGATGGATGCTCCCAAGAATAAAGTGGAACTCCGCCCGTTGACGATTGATGAAGGCGGCGGCTGGCTGGCCTCGTTTCCCGACCTGCCCGGCTGCATGTCCGATGGTGAAAGCCCGGAAGAAGCTCTGCGCAACGCGGTGAAAGCCGAAAGCGCGTGGCTCGCCGCCAATGAGAAATGGGGCAAGGCCAAAGTGGAAAAGCCCGCTCGCCTTGTGGCCCGCCTCCCTCGCACCATCCACCGCGATTTGCAGAAAAGGGCTAGTGAGGAGGGTGTGAGCGTCAACACCATGATGGTTACTCTCATAGCCCACGGCCTGGGAGAAATCTCCGGCAGCCGCCAGGCTTCCGGAAACAGGTAGCCCAGCCCGTTCGCATATCTGCTTCCATCCCTCCTGCTTCCCCCCGCCAAAAACTCCTGACCGTCCATCAGACAGCCAGGGGTTTTCCACGTCCGAAATCGCCCGCCAGTGACCTTGTAAATTGTTGGTACGGCAACGGGAAAGAGGGCAGCACTTACTGTGCAGAATAGACACGTTTACCCCGGAACCAGGTCTCGAGTATCTTGGCTTCGGAAGGGGTAGTTTCAAAAATGTTTTTATCCAAAATCACAAAGTCGGCGGATTTACCAAGGTCTATGCTGCCCGTTATAGCCTCCAGGCCATAGGCATAGGCTGCCGACAGCGTGAATGCGTCCAGCGCCTGTTCCACGGAAAGGGCCTCAGTAGGGTTTATCGTGCACTCATCGGCAGTGCGTCCTCCACGCCAGGGTGCAATCAGCGTCCGGGTCGCTGCCATCTCGATGCCGATCAAAGGATTGGGGGGGGATGATACCGGATAGTCGCTTGCGGCTGCAACGTTCACCCCCGCGTTGTAAAACGACTTTGCCGGAAGCAGACGCTCGGCTCGTTCCTGCCCAAGTTGCTTCAGTTCGGTATCTGCCCACATAACGGATTTGCAAAACCAGTAGGGGTTGATCGTGGCGATGACATCCAAGGCGCGAAACCGTGCGAAGTCCGCCGGATCTACCAGCTCCAGGTGCGTGATTGCGTGTCTGTTCGGAGTTTTCACTGCGTCCAGTCCGTCCAGCGCAAGACGGACAGCACCATCGCCCAGGGCATGAATATGGATGCGAAGGCCGTTTTCCTCGCACAACCTGAACGCGTCCTGCAGGGCTATCGCGTCCGTCGGCCACATGGGTTCTCCTCTGTGGCCCGGTCGAGCCGCATAATCGGCAAGCAGAAATGCCGATTGGCCTGCGAAGGTTCCGTCCATGAAAAATTTGGCGAGCGAAAATCCCAACAGATCGCTGGGTGTTCCCGCTTCATAGGCGGCAATCTCCCTCGCAACCCACGGGATCGAATCCTTATAGGTGTCTGGAGTCATCAAAAACGCAAGCTGAACGTAGGTAGACAGTCTTCCTTCCGCCAGCAGTTCGCGGTATGCCGTATACAAGTTGTCCCGAGGCAGTACCAGCGCGCACATATATCCTGTGATTCCCAGGTGGTGAACCATATCCTGAAACTTGAGGATAAGTTCCTTGTTCTCTTCGATACTGACCGGCGGCAGCTTCGATTCCACAAGAACAGTGGCCATATCGAGCAATGTGCCGGAGGGTTCGCCTGTTTGCTCACGTCCAATTTTACCGCCAGGTGGATCGGCAGTGTCTCGCGTCACCATGGCCATTGCCAGCGCCTTCGAATTCACCCAGGCGAAATGCTGGTCGTATGAGCGGATAAAAATGGGAATCTCTGTACTCACCAAGTCAAGTTGTGCTCTGTTCGGCTGTCCCTCGGGGAAGTGTGTGTTGTCCCAGCCTGTGCCGCGCAGCACTTGCGTGTTTGGATGCGTTTCCAGGTAGCGTTGGATGTGCGCCACATACTCTTCGGGCGTGGGCGTGTCACCCGCGTAGGGCAGTTCGCGCAAATCGAGCAGTGAACCCATATTTGCATGCGCGTGGGCATCGAAGAACCCCGGCAGGAGCATGCGCCCGCCCAAATCGACGCGCTCGCAGTCCGGGCCAGCTAATTTGAGTGCTCCGTCGAGGCTGCCGACATAACTGAATCGGCCGTTTTGCACCACCACTGCCTCAATGGGCGCAACAGGGGCTTTCTTATGGATATGCCCGCCGGAATAGACAGTCGTTTCGCCACAGTAGGCTTGCGTCGACATCAACGTAAACGTCAATGCCAATGCAAGGGTGCAGAACACAATATAAGGCAGCACCTTTCTCCCCGAACAATTCCGTCTCTTGGCATCGTGATTGAAACTGTGCATTGATACCACCCCCCTTTTGGAATATCCACCAAACCTGTCGCCGTAGAAAGATAGGGGTTTTGCTGTGGATATCGTAAAATAACCGTTCTTATTATTTACGATAAATTGCCTATTTTAAAGTAAAAAGCAATAGGTTGCTGCACGAATATGGTCTCGCCCAAGAGTCAAGGCCCTTTTCATGGAGTAGAGCCAATCGGATGCGCGCGTATATCGGATGATCGGCGATTGCATTCACATGGACATCTCGTATACCATACAACGACAAAGGTAGCCGGAAATACTGCACCGACAAATTGGAATTGAGCGACTGGAAGTGGGAAGGCAGACGGAAAATCGTTCCTCGCCCAATGACGGAAAATTTAAAACGGGGCTGTTCAGTGTAAAGCCAAAACGGATGCGCTATGAAAAAATACATTTTTCCTATTTTGGGTCTGTTGCTGTTTATCGGGTTACTCTCCTCTGCCGCGCTGGCCGCAGAAAAGGAACCAGACCCTCAAGGGTATGGGCGAAACTATACAAAGTTTTACAGCGAGATAGCAAATTTCGACATGGCCCCCGTGTTCCTGAAAAATGGCGACTCTCCCTACAGTCGTTTTATTGGGTTTATCGGCACCGACTTGCAACGCTTTTATATTCATTTTGCAGAGGTAAAAAAAAGTATTGATGATCCGTATCGCTATCAAGTGCGCGGTAAAACAAGGGTCAAAAATAACATCTGCGACGTTACCGGCACGATGACAATACGTCGTTCCGGACAGCGTGTAGAACAGGAACGGGATTCGCCTGAATTACCGGAAGGCTTTATACTGGCACAAGTTGACCTTGCCGAAGACAACAAACAGGCGGGCACAGGAACAATCACGGGGCAGATGTTCACGGAATTCTATCTTGACGAACAGGGTGTGTTGTTCGCAGGTGACGTTGCAGGTACCAAGTCCCTTCAGTTTTCCTGCACCTGGACGAGTTACAAGACCGGGGCCAAAAAAATATGCAATTTCGGCAAAGGACGTATACCCCGCACAGGCTTGCCCGAAGGTGTCAGCCTGGATCAGGGCGATGGCGAATTCTCTCCGGACAGGCAATATTACGACAAGGGCTGGAAAAGCTACAGCGAGTGCCGACTCCGGAATTGGAATGAAGACACTCCTTTCTGCCGGGAAGAAGCGCGGAAATGGTGGACAGCAGAGGGAAGCGCAACGGATTATGTAGACCCTGTCCGGCGAACCCTTGGCTATTTGAGTGCGGAAATACCCGTCGGGTGGACGGTGGCCGAGGAGGCTCGATCCATAACCTTCAAACCGAAAAGGGGAACTGCCTCGGTTGTTGTTGTGGCCGTTGAGGTCGGGGCGGCGGATGCAGTTGCCCTGGCCCGCGAACGAGCGACCCTTTGGGGAGAAAAAGATTCTGCGCTCATATTGCCTTATGGCTGGGGCTATCTTGTTTCTACGAAGGAGGCTCGCCGGTGGCTTACGGTAACGGACGGATGGATGCTGGAAATAGGGGTTTCGCAGAAACAAAAAGACGAGGGCGATGTGAGGATGTTGCTGGAAAGTTTTGCAATAAACCCGCAATACTCGGGGCTGGTCAAAGCGCTGGATGTGATAACGATCAATTCCCATATAAGGGCCTGGCTCGGCAACACGGATGGCCCCTCTCTGAGCGGCACTTCACTGACATTCTGAGATCTATGCTGTCTGGCGGGAGGGCAGACTCTCTCCCCGCCTTGTCTGGCTGAGAGCGCGGTGTCGATAAATTGGAATTGTAACGGCTAGACCCGGTGGCGCAAGGTTGCCCGCCACGTTCATCCATAATGAAGGATCGTCTATGAAAAAGGGCAATATAATACTGCAGGTATGCATCTTTTTGTTGTTTCTTGCTGCGTCATCCTTTGTTTTTTCCGGTCAGGCAAAGGCAAAAGAACACATCAGGGCGTTTGATGTCACGGCTGATCTGCTGGAAGACGCCTCTCTTCGCATAACCGAGAGTATACGGGTCACCATTGAGCATGAGGACATACGGCATGGCATATACCGCGTGCTTCCCAAGCATCAGCGGATGGCCGACGGCAGCACTCGATATCGCGCCTACAAGATTGAATCCATCACCTTTGACGGGGAAAAAGTTGACTACTCGGAATCGATCCAGAGCACCCATCATTCGATAGCCATTGGCAGCGAAAAGTATCGTGCGCCTCTTGGCGAGCATGTGTATACAATTCGGTACTCAACCACAAACCATGTGCTGTTTCTTGAGGAGCGCGACGAGATTTTCCTGAATGTTACGGGGAACGACTGGAAGTTTCCCATAGATGCGGCTTCTTTCACTTTTATTGTTCCGGGGGGCCTTGAGAATATTCTGGAAACAACCGCCTTTACCGGGGCTCGAGGTGAAAGGGGCGGCGATTGTGTCATGGAGGCAAAAAACGTCTTTCGCACCACCCGCCCCTTTGCTGTGGGAGAGGGGCTGACTGTTGCTGTGGCCTGGAAAAAGGGCCTTGTCACCCTCCCGCCTGTTTTCCGAATCGACCTGATAGCGGATAACGAGATCGCCTGCTTCCTGGCCCTTTTCGTCCTTATTGCCCTGTACTGCCTGGTCAACAGGTGGCGGTTGCACAACCATGTTCCGCCGGTCATCCCTCTGTTTTCCGCGCCGGAAGGCATGTCTCCCGGCTATGTTGCCGCGCTCTGGAACAAAAAACACCCGGGGCGCGTTCTTCAGGCCGATATCATGGGAGCCGCTGTCAACGGCTTTGTGCGCCTGGACATGGAGGACGCGAAGAGTATTGTGCTGCATGGGCAAAACCCGGAAAAAAAGCCCAAAGAATGGATAGCCCAATACTGCGACAGGGTTGTTTCCACCCTTCTTTCTCCTGAAAACCCCTGCGATTTGTCGACACTACAAGGAAAAACACAGGCGGGCGAAGCGTACCAGTCTTTGAAAACGGCCTACGAAAGCCAGCAGAAGGGTTTGTGGCGGAACACCGCGCTCATACAATTCACGGGATGGGCCGCAACATTCCTTCTGGCCTGCGGCATGGCCATGGCCACTGATTACGAAATGGTCGCCGCTGAAAGCAAACTGAATAACATAACCCCCCTCATCCTATTGTATTCATTTGGTGGAATGGGCTGTCTCATCTCCTATTTTCGGCGGGAAAGAACCGAGAGTCGGGTGGGCAGGGGCGCTCTTTTTCTTCTGAGCGGTGGAGTGTATTTCATGGGCATTGCGGTTCTGTGGGTGCTTATGGAAGACAACATTGTTGCGTGCGCCTGTCAGGCCGGGGTGTTTTGCGCCATTGCCTTCTTTATGAGGCTTCTGCCCAATTTCAGCCGTACTCCAAAGGCCATGCAGCCGTATGCGCAGCTACTCGGGCTTGAAATGTATATACGCACAGCGGAAAAACACCGTCTTGCCGCGATAAACGCGCCGAAAGACACGGTGGAGAAATACGAGGAAATTCTTCCCTACGCCATAGCCCTTGACTGCGCGGAAGCCTGGCAGCAACGCTTTGACACGCTGTTGCGGAATATTCGCTATGCGCCTGCCTGGATACAACACGACCTTGCGGCAGGCAGTGGTTTTGACTGCATGAGCACTGTCAGCGCCATTGCGACCACAGCGGCGATGGCCGAGGTCATTGATTCCTGCATTGCCGCGCATCACACGTCCAGCAGTGATTCGGGGTTCGACTCCGGCAGTAGCTCCGGCGGCGGATCAGGCGGCGGTGGCGGCGGCGGATGGTAGGCAAAGCGACGGCAAAGGCAAGGGCATTGCGGGAGGAGTGCGGGCATTATCCATCGGCAAATTTCAGTTTATTGCTCCCCTCTGCGGGCCTCGCGCCCCAACCCCGCGCCGCCGGACGGCCTTTCATATGCACGAACTACCCATTACGGAACTTGGCGGCATAGTTGGCTTTCCAACCTTCATGAATGGAAAACATCCTTGTCGTCTTGCTTTGTGTTGCAAAGCAAGATAACGTATTGCAAGTTCATGCAAGGAGGAAAACATGACGACAACCGTATCCCTTCGTATTCCGTCAGACCTCGCGCAGCAGCTTGCAATGCTTGCAGAAGCCACGGGCAGAAGCCGGACTTTTATTGCAGTTCAGGCAATGCGGGATTTTGTTGAGCGTGAGGCATGGCAAATCGCCGAAATTCAACGGGCGTTGAAAGAAGCTGATGCCGGAGAATTCGCCACCGATGCGGAAATGGCTGCCCTTGATGCAAAATGGGGCTACAATGCGGATTAAATGGCTGAAAGCCGCAAGGCAAAACCTTGATGAAGCCATGCAGTATGTCGCACAGGACGATCCTGAAGCCGCATTGCGTATCTATGAACATATCCGCAACCGTGTCGCTCAACTATCACGGCAACCTGCCTTGGGTAGACCCGGCAGGGTCTATGCAACACGGGAACTGGTGATCGAAAAATATCCGTATATTGTCCCATATCGGGTTCAAGGGGATGAAATACACATACTTCGTGTCTTTCATACAAGCCAAAAACCGCCACAAAGCTGGTAACCAGCCAGTTCATCAAAAATCTTCATGAGGACCTCGCGCCGCCATACGGCCTTATAACCCAAAATAGGAATCCGGTATTTCAAGTGAACAGGCGGATTATGCAGGGCATACTTAATAGAAATATATAGTTATATTTCGTCAATGCCCAACCGTAGGCGTGAATTAATTGAGGAACTGCTATCGACAACGTCTCGCGCTATCGATATTGCTATTGATAGCAAGCAAGGAGAGTGTTTATGCAACTGTTGCTTCATATCCCTGACGCCATTGCGGAGCGTTTCAAACAAGCCGTTCCTGCCAGGCAACGAAGTGCGTTTGTGACAGGACTTTTGGAAGAAGCTTTGCCTGTGGATGACGATCCGCTGTACCTCATCGCCCTTGAGGTTGAGCAGGATGCCGCCTTGGGTGCCGAAATGCGCGAATGGCGCGAAGGCTTGGTTGCTGACGGCATTCGTGGAGAAGGCATGCAAGGGGCCGAAAATGCGGCGAGGTGAAGTCTGGTGGGTCAATTTTGATCCATCCCAAGGCATGGAAATACAAAAGTGCCGTCCTGCCGTTATTCTCACGGTCAATCCTCTTAACAAAGCCAGAGGAACGGTTGTCGTAGTGCCTCTCTCTTCGTTCGCGAAACCCCGTCCACCTCTAGTGGTTGCGCTTCCGTCAGCCGGAGGCAATTCCGTAGCTGTTTGTGACCAGCTATGCGTGGCAGAAAAAAGGCGCTTCGGCAAAAAGATTGCCGACCTCTCCAACGCGGATCTGGCCACACTCGCGGAATCCGTAAAAATCGTATTGGGCTTGACGTAACAACTACGGCTCATGATCTTCCTCATTGTTGCGCTCCAATCATGCGCGTGTACAAATCATTCAGGTCTTTGCCCGTGGTGCCTTCCATGCGCCTGAGATAATCAAGCGAGGCAATGACGCCCAGACGGTCGAGAAACTCATTGTTTTTGCGCGTGAGTTCGAGTTGGAGTGCTTGCATCATCACCATTTCCCGAAGCAGCCCCGCTTCCGTGGTTGTTGTGACCTGAGCAAACCAGTTGGGATTGCCGAGCCGCCTTTGCGTCAGCAGTTTGAAAAGACCGGCCTCAGAGAGTTTGCCGTCAACGATCCCCGGAGGGGTGCCGCTGCCGCCTGCTTCACTCCATTGCGAGTTGCCCCAGGCCGTCACATCATCCGGCAAGGTGGGCGAATGGTAACTGGCGCATAACTCCGGAGAACGCGTTGTCCGTATCGCTAATTAATCGTAGGAAAGTTTTTCTTGATAGGTGAGGGAAGGTCATCCTTGATAAATTCCGTTGGATTCTCCAATCCTTTGATGTTTCTTCTGGCGAAACGAAAAATGCTGCTGCACAAAGCACAAACGCGTATTTGCGTTTCGAGCGACCCACGGGCCTCTATATGCTTCAGCACTTCTCTCAAGTCCTGTTCGTCGATAGTCCGGATATCCCTTTTCCCGAGGAAGGGGAAAACATTTTTCTCAAGCCGTTGCCTGTTCAGCTTCGCCGTGTGGGGTGCCCAGTTTTTTGTTTCCATCCACTGTCTGGCAAACCATTCAAAATTGTCGGATTGTTCATCATCGCCCTTTTTCTGAATTTTTCGCTCTTCTGATGGATCAATCCCCGCAACCAACAGCCGTTTTATATCCAGGGCCTTGTCCCTTGCTTCTTTAAGGCCCACGATCGGAAAGAGGCCAAGGGACAGCATCTTCCTTGCTCCCTGAAAATAGTAGCGTATGCGCCACCGCTTGCTGCCATTGGTGGCCACAAAAAGATACAGGCCATTGCCGTCGTTCAGTTGCAATTCTTTGTCACCGGGCTTAATCGGCTCGATTTGTTTGACTGTCAGTGCCATTACGTCCTCCAGAATGTGTGGCTGCCTCATGGGTATAACTCGTAAAAAACAGTTATACCCGTACCTCGGAGTTATACCCATAGTTATACCCATGCTCCAAAGTTATACCCATAGTGATACCCATTGGATTGCTCAGCCAAGACCCATTCTGACACGCCGTAAACGGCGGTGACTAAAAAAGTTCAAGCCCTGCAAGGGTTTTTGACGCCTTGCAGGGCTTGCGGAATTTCGTTGAATGCCTCTTCTGGCGGAGGGGGAGGGATTCGAACCCCCGATAGGCTTCCGCCTATGCTGGTTTTCAAGACCAGTGCAATAAACCGGGCTCTGCCACCCCTCCGCAGGGTGCAAGCAATAGCAGAAAGAGCGGGGTTAATCAATATAAATGAACAGATCAGTCGGGCTTCGCATTTTTCCAGGCAATAAGCTCGGCTGCTATGCTGATGGCGATTTCTTCGGGGGTTTCCGCTGCAATGGCAAGGCCAATGGGGGTATAAACGCTGTCGAGTTTTTGCGGGTTAGCCCCTGCGGCGAGCAGGGTTTTTTTGAATTCAATGCCCTTTTTCCTGCTGCCTATCATGCCCAGATACCCGGCAGGCGCGTCAAGGGCTGCGGCCAGCACGTCCCGGTCCTGGGTGTGCCCTCGGGTCATTATGATGATGCCGTGGCGGCGGGTGAGGGGTTCGGCCTGCAAACAGGCGGCAACGGTTTCCTGACCGAGGTCGGGCAGAAGGTGCAGGCGGGCGTTGGGAAAGCGTTCGGGGGTAAGGAATGCAGGCCTGTCTTCCAGAATGATGCAATGAAAACCAAGGGGATGCAGCACATCTGCCAGGGCTTTTGCCACATGCCCACCGCCAAATATGTGTATGGTAAAGGGGGCGGGGAAGCTCTCCAGCAGAAAGACATGGCCCTCCTGCTCGTGCAGGACAGTCTCCCCCTCGCCAAGGGCCAGGGCGGTCTGGGTAAGGGCCAGGGGCACGGGTTTCGCGCCAATGCAGGTGTTTTCATCAAGAACGATGCGCCTGTCCGCCTGCCATGCGGCTCCGGTCTGGTTCCGGGCGGAAGAGAGCAGGTCTTTGATGCTGCCCCCTTGCCAGTCTGCCGGCGTCAGTTCGGTGACAAAGGCGTGGGGCAGGCCGTGTTTTTCCGCATTGGCGGCAGCCCTGTACACCTCGCAGAGGGCCGGAGTGTCAACGACGAGCTCCAGAAGCACATGCAGGGAACCGCCGCAGGGGAGGCCCACCTCGTCCTCGCTCTCCGGGGAAAAAAACAGGATTTTGGCGAGAGCAACAGGTGTCGAACCGGCCTGACCAAGCATGGAAACAGCCTCGGTCATGGCTGTTCCCTCAAATTTGCCCCCGCCAATGGTGCCCCGGATTGAGCCGTCGGGCAGCACGATCATTCTGGCCCCGGCAGAGCGGGGGGTCGAGCCTGACTGGCTGATGACCGTGACCAGAACCGAGGGGCTGCCGGTCCGCAGGGCTTCAAACATGAGGGTGTTCCAGTAAGGCATTGGGGGGTGCCTCCTATGCAGGGTGTTGGCGGTGAGCGATACCTGCGGGTATGCCATGGGGGGTTGCCGTGGCAGCAGGGGGTGGACTTTTTTGCCGCGAGGCTTTGTCAGGCGTCATTGTTTGCCCTTTTCGGGTACGGGAAGAGAAGCGCGGTCACTTGGCCGACCCCGGCTGAATGCGCTGCATGTCGGCGTTCAGCAGGTGCACAAGCAGGGTCTTTCCCTCCGGGTCTACCCGAATTTCGCCGTACTGTGCCGCTTCGTAGTCTTTGGCGTGGCCTTCCTGAAAGAAAAACGCTTCTGCCGCAACGTGGGCCGAGCCGTTTTTGAGGCGAAAATGCAAGAGGTGTTCGTTGTCGGAAAGGGGGCCACCATCAACAAAACGCTGAAAGCTTGCCACCCCCTTGTCCGACAGGGCCACAACAGCCTGACCCTCGCGCGGGGCGGCCTTTCGCGTCTCTTCCTGTAAACCCTCCGAAGGGCCTTCGCTCGTCATGGCGCGCAGGGCTCTGGAAATTTCGGTATCAACCGTAAAGGCCAGTGCCATATAGTCGCCCAGCATGAAGGCGCGCGGGTCAACAGGGGCAAGCCGCAAATACATCACCGTGCCATCGCGCAACTGCGATTCCTTTTGCCACACAGCCCGGTTGAAGGCCACGAGCAACAGTGCCATGGTGAGGAAAAGCAGTATATTACGCTTGCGCATTGCTACCCCCAGCTTCCTCAAGATTGCTGGTACGCGCCACGGCATCGTGCCCCTTGGGCATACCCTTCCCGGTTCCTGCCGTGGGCGGCCTGCCGGGAGATTCGGAAACCTCCCCCCAACGCCCGAAATACCTGTCAGCCCCAAAGGCCAGCCCGAGAAGAACCGCCCCGCATACCATGAGGCTCACAGACTTGTAGAGAAGGGTCGTTTCAAGCTGGTAATAGTAATAGAAAAGATCCGTGGCGAGGAAAAGCCCGCACGCTCCTGCCAGAACGGTGTTCCCCACCTGACGGCTGATGCACAGGCCGAACAGGGCCACGGTCACCCCCGGAAGAAACCAGCCCGCAGCAATGCTTAAGGTGGCTGAGGCAAGGCAGAGCCAGCGTTCCGGCCTGTTCGCGGCAAGGGGGCGCACAAGCAGCGCAACCAGGGTCAGAAAACCGATTCCCGCACCCAGGCCAATGCTCGATTGCGGCGGAAAAGGGAGAAAACTCTGGGTAAAACCCGCAGCCCTGAAAAACAGGGGAACTACCAGTTGCAACACCATGGAGATGAACAGCCCGTGCAGCAGGCAGGGCATGAAGCTGGCCCGGTTTTTGTTCGTCATCCAGTGGCCTTCCCTTGTCCATGCAAGGGCCATGAAGATGGAAACAAAAGCCCAGAAGAAGAGGCTGAACACCCAGAAAGACCACCACCAGACAAGGTGCGCGTTTCTGGCAAAAACCCCCGGCGTATGGTCGCCAATCAGTTCGGTTTCGGGAATACAATGCTGAAATAGCCATGAGCCTGTCATATACAGGGAGGAATACAGAAACAAGAGGCCGAGGCAGGCCGCGATAGAGCGGAAGGCCCTGTTGCGCACCAGCAGAAAGCCTGCCACGCAGACAACGAAGCCCGTCAGAGGCCAGTAGCGTTCGTCAGGCAACATGGGTTCAAAGGAAAAGCAGAGAGAGACCGCCCCGGTCAGGGCGCTGGCAAGGCCGAACTGCCGGAAAAAAAGCCTCGGCTGGCGCGAACACCAGGCGCCAATGCCCAGAAAGATGGCCCCGCCAACCAGAAGTTCGTATTCAAAATTGCTGTGAATATTAAGGGTTACAGCAAGAAGGAAAGCCAGGAATGCGCCCAGAAAGAGAGCGGTAACCCAGCCGCCAAGGGCAAGAAAGATATTCACGAACCAAGGAGAGCCGGACAGGGGCGGCAGCGGCGGCTTTTTGCCTGCGGGCCACACCCCGTCCCGCACCAGTGCGCTCCACAGCGTGGCCCAGTCCATGCTTACGTGCGGGCTGCCAAAAAAGGTACGCCTTTCTGACGGAACAGGGGTATGCGCCTCCTTCACCCCTGCGCGGCCCTCTGTGCCGGAATCTTCCGTCGGGGCATTCGCTGTTTCCCCTGCAAGGGGGCGGCCCCTGTGCGGTTTTTCGCGCCCTTCCTCCCCTTCCATGCTCCGTTGCCAGCCAAGGAGAATCTTTCCGCACCCTGCTGTCAGGGCGGCAATGGCGATTCCCCAAAAAAGGAAAGAGCTGGCGTTCTCGTACATGAAAAAGCCATGGCGCACCAACAGGGCCACCAGTACGCCCGCCAGGCTGAATATGCCCACGCTCAGCATGAAAAGGTCGGGCCGCACTCGTCTGTACCAGAAAAACAGGCAGGGCAGGCCGGCACAAT
>JGI994J12354_10003175_pt1 | contig 15517 bp, 22 predicted proteins | sample IntmicLarv3ML3BL_FD_12354 | JGI IMG/M metagenome (IMG submission 12354)
GGCCTCCTCGGGGCCGCGGGTTTCGTTCTCCAGCACCGAAGCCATCGCCAGCGCCGCCGGCTGGAACCCCACCAGCGCGATCGCAGAGCCGACGCCCGCGAAGAGCCGTGCGTTGGCCTGTAATTTCTGCCTGTGTTTTTCGTCCTCCGTCATCAGGGCGGAGATGCCCCACAGCGGGATGTCGCCGGCGGTGTAGCTCATGCCCCAGAGGATGTAGAACCCGCCGGCCCACAGCACCACCATAATATTGTGCATCGCGCTGGCCCCCGCGCCGTTGTCATAGGCCGGGCTCAGGAAACACATCATGGTGATCACGGCGTTGATGAAGGGCACAAAAATGAGGTATGGACGGCATTTGCCCCACTTGCTGCGGGTTCTGTCCACAATGGTGCCCATCATGGGGTCGTTGAAGGCGTCCCACACCTGGGCAATCACCAGAATGACACCGGAGATGGCCACAGGGATGAACAGCACGCTCTGCATGTAGTAGCCCGTGAAAGCTGCCGCCACGTTGAAAATGATGTTTTGGCCGAACAGGCCGGTTAAGTACATGTTGCGTTCCAGTTTGGTGTAGGTTTTTAGTTTGGTTGAGGATGGCATGCGGGAACTCATCACCTTTTCTGTCTAAATTTTTGCGCGCATTTTGCAGCGCAGTTTATAGCATTAAATAGTATAGCACACAAGCAACAAAAATCATAGCGTTTTCGGCAAAATAATTTGCTTGACTTCCATTGCTTTCCTATGATATAATATTCTCTTCTGGTCAATAGGTGGATTCTCGTGAAAATTGAACCGGAGGGAATAACGAAGAAGAGGTGTCAGTGTATGGTGAAAGCGATTGTGGGCGCCAACTGGGGCGACGAAGGCAAGGGAAAAATCACGGATATGTTTGCCGAACAGGCGGATATTGTGGTGCGGTTCCAGGGAGGCGCGAACGCCGGACATACCATCATCAACGATTACGGCAAGTTTGCGCTGCATCTGCTGCCCTCGGGCGTGTTCCATCAGAACATCACGAACATCATCGGCAACGGCGTGGCGTTGGATATCCAAAAGCTGAAAAACGAGCTGACGGCGCTCATCGAACGCGGCGTGCCTGCGCCAAAACTGCTGGTCTCTGAGCGGGCGCAGATTTTGATGCCCTACCATGTGCAGCTGGATACCTATGAAGAGGCACGGCTGGCCGACAAAGCCTATGGCTCCACAAAAAGCGGCATCGCGCCGTTTTATTCCGATAAGTTTGCCAAAACCGGCATTCAGGTGTGCGAGCTGTTTGACGAACCCCGCCTGCGCGAGCATTTGCTGGGCGTTTGCGCTTATAAAAATCTGCTGCTGGAGCATGTATATCAGCAGCCGCTGCTGGACGCGGACGCGCTGTGCGGCGAGCTGCTTTCTTACCGCGAGTGGCTGGCGCCCATGGTGGCGGACACGGCGGGCTTTTTGCGCGACGCCGTGAAGCAGGGCAAGAATATTCTCTTGGAGGGGCAGCTTGGTTCCCTCAAAGACCCCGACCACGGCATTTATCCCATGGTGACATCGTCCTCCACGCTGGCGGGCTACGGCGCCATCGGCGCGGGCGTGCCGCCGCATGCGATTGAAGAAATCGTCGCGGTGACGAAGGCGTATTCGAGCGCTGTTGGCGCGGGCGAGTTCGTGAGCGAAATTTTTGATGAAGAAGCGGTGCAGCTGCGCGACCACGGCGGCGACGCAGGGGAATACGGCGCAACAACAGGCCGGCCCCGGCGGGTTGGCTGGTTTGACTGCGTGGCAACGCGCTATGGCTGCGCGGTGCAGGGCGCAACATGGACCGTGCTCACGGCGATTGACTGCCTGAGCTATCTGGACGAAATCAAGGTCTGCGTGGCCTATGACATCGACGGCGAAATCACGAAGGAATTTCCGGTGACGCCGAAGCTCGGACGGGCAAAACCCGTGCTGAAAACCTTCCCCGGCTTTGGGCAGGAGGTGCGCGGCATCCGGAACTTTGACGACCTGCCGCAGGCCGCGAAGGACTATGTGGCGTTCATCGAGGCGGAGATCGGCGTGCCGATTAAGATTGTATCGAACGGGCCGAAGCGGCATGAAGTGCTGGAGCGCACGCCGGGAATCTGAGCAATAAATGAGAAATGAGAATGCAGAAATATTTCTCAAACTTAACTTGATATAAAAACAAAGGTGTGCTGTAAATGCACCTGTTCAATGAAACGATTGCCGGCTGGGACGACTGGGGTAAGGTATATCAATCCATCCCTGCGTTCCGGCGGCTGGCGGCATATATACTAACAAAAGAAAATCTTCCTCCGGCGGAATTGGAGCTTCTGGCACCCGGCACAAACGCCGTGTTCCGGGCTGGCGAAAGCGTCATCAAAATTTTTGCGCCGCCGGAAAGCGGAAACGACCAAACCGGCAGCATGCGGACAGAGCTTTTGGCGATGCGGCATGCAAACGCGCGGGGAATATGTGCGCCCGAAGTTCTGGCGCACGGCTTTTTGGACGACAAATACCGCTTTGCGTATCTTGTGATGGAGTTCGTTGAAGGAACGATGATGCTGGATTCCGCCGTGGCGAATATGAGGGACGAAGCGAAGATGGACTTTGGCAGGGCGCTGCGGGCTGTGACTGACAAAATCAACGGCGCAAGTATTGGAGCTGGCGGGAGAGAAGAGCTCACCCGTTTTGAGGTGCTGGACGACAAAGACCCGTGGGGCTTGTGGAAAAAACTTCCGCAGCGCTTTCAGGAAGAACGGCGGGCGTATCTCAAAGCGCATGACTTTGGCAATTTTGTTCTGGTGCACGGCGATTTGAACGGGGACAACATCCTCGTTACGCCGCAGGGGCAGCTGATGGTGCTCGACTTTGCCGACGCGGTGATGGCTCCCGTGGAATATGAGCATGCGCTGATTGCCGCAACATTCGGCTATGACAAGGCGTTTTTGCGGGGCTTTTTTGAAAACGACACGGAGCGGCTGGTAGAACGGTGTTTTCATGGGACGCTGCTGCATGAATTCGGCGGGGCGATTATCGCGGAGCGATTGGGCGGCCCGGCGGAGTTCACTTCATTGGAACGGCTGCGGGCAAAACTGGACACTGTAATAGAGGAGGCCCTTTTATGACAATCCGCGTGATGACGATCGAAGATTACGACGCCGTGTATGCCCTGTGGGCAAGCCTGCCGGGCATCGGCCTGCACGAGGAAGAGGACTCGCGGGAGCGGATGGCGTATTATCTGTGGCGCAACCCGGAAAGCTGCTTTGTTGCGGAGGAAAACGGCGCGACGATCGGCGCGGTGCTGTGCGGCAACGACGGGCGCAGGGGATACATCAACCACCTTGCAGTGGCAGCCGGGCGGCAGGGGCAGGGCATCGGCCGGGCGCTGATGAACGCCTGCCTGGATGCGATGCGGCGGGAAGGAATCCGCAAATGCGCTTTCACAGTGTTCAGTGATAATAAAGCGGGCAACGCCTTTTGGGGCGCACTGGGTGCCCGGCGGTGGGAAGATGGCTGGTTCCACACCCTTGACGTGAACTGACAAAGGAGGCTCTTTTATGACCGTCCGCATAATGACAATCGAAGATTACGACGCAGTGTATGCCCTGTGGGCAAGCCTGCCGGGCATCGGCCTGCACGACGGCGAAGACTCACAGGAGCGGCTGGCGTATTATCTGCGGCGCAACCCGGAAAGCTGCTTTGCGGCGGAGGAAGACGGCACGCTGATTGGTGCGGTGCTGTGCGGCAACGATGGGCGCAGGGGAACCATCAACCACCTTGCGGTGGCGGCCGAACGGCAGGGGCAGGGCATCGGCCGGGCGCTGATGAACGCCTGCCTGGACGCGATGCGGCGGGAGGGTATCCGCAAATGCTCGCTCATGGTGTACCGCGATAATGACGAAGGCAACGCCTTTTGGGACGCGCTCGACTCCCGACGGCGAGAGGATATTTTGTACCGCAACCTTGATGTGAATTAGTATGCGCTTTTTGACAATTGCAGTGATAAATCGTTTTGCGGGTGGATTGCCATCCCCCCCTACAAAAGTGCATGAACCCCATCGCCGTAGGGGCGGATGGTAATCCGCCCGCCTGCCAAAATCAATACAAACATCGAAAACAACAAACTCACAAAAACCAGAACAGGAGAATTTTGATGAATATACAAAAACAAACGCAGGAATACATCGCGCCGACCTATGCGAGGCTGCCCATCGCCTTCACGCGCGGGGAGGGCTCGCTGCTGTGGGACGACAACGGCAAGGAATACATCGACCTGGGTTCGGGCATTGCGGTGAACAGCCTGGGCCTTGCGGACAAAGCTTGGGCGGACACGGTTTCTGAACAGCTGCATTCGCTGGCGCATGTGTCGAACTACTATTACACCGGGCCGCAGGCGGCGCTGGCGCAGATGCTGTGCGAACGCACGGGGATGCAAAAGGTGTTTTTCTCGAACTCCGGCGCGGAGGCAAACGAATGCATGATCAAGGCCGCGCGCAAATGGGCGAGCGACAAATTCGGCGACGAAAAAAGGCCGGTGATCGTCACGCTGGAAGGGAGTTTTCACGGGCGCACACTGGCGACATTGACCGCCACGGGGCAGGAGAATATGCACCGCTCGTTCGGGCCGTTTCCCGCCGGGTTCCGCTATGCAAAGCCCAATGACATCGATGATTTGAAGAGCATAATACAGGACGATTGCTGCGCTGTGATGCTGGAACTGATACAGGGCGAGGGCGGCGTTGTGGCGATGGAACAGGACTATATGCAGGCGGTGGCGGCGCTTTGCCGCAAGCGGGATATGCTGCTGCTGATTGACGAGGTGCAGACAGGCAACGGCCGCACGGGCACGCTGTTCGCGTTTGAGCAATACGGCATTGTGCCGGATATCGTGAGCACGGCGAAGGGCCTTGCGGGCGGGCTGCCGCTGGGGGCGACGCTCTTTGGGCCGCAAACGGCGCAGGCGCTTGGCGCGGGCGATCACGGCTCCACCTTTGGCGGGAACCCAGCCTGTGCCGCGGGCGCGGTGCATGTGCTCTCGCGCATTGATGATGCGCTGCTTGCCGGGGTGCGCGCAAGGAGCGAATATATCAAACAGAGGCTGAGCAGTGTACCGGGCGTGCTGGGTGTTTCCGGCCTTGGGCTGATGCTGGGGATCCAGACCACAGCGCCCGCAAAAGATATTTTGACAGAGTGCCTGGCGCGCGGGGTTGCGGTGCTGACCGCGAAAGATAAAGTGCGTTTGCTGCCTGCGCTGAATATCCCCATGGAGGTGCTGGAGCGGGGGATGGATACGTTGGTTGCGGTGATTGAGGAAAAGGCGTGAGAAATTGAGCTTGAAAGCGGGAAAAACAGCATGAAAATAACGTTGCTTCATGGGCAGAACCACAAGGGCAGCACCTACCATATCGCAAGAATGACGGCGGAAAAAATCGGCGGCAGCATGGAAGAATTTTTTCTTCCCAAAGATTTTGGCGAGGGATGCACGGCCTGTCTGGCGTGCTTGGATAAAGGCAGAGAGTTTTGCCCGCACGCGGAACGGGTAGGGGCCATTTTTGATTCCATGCTTTCCTCCGATGTTATCATCATTGGTTCGCCAACCTACGTGATGGAAATGACGTCGCATCTGAAAAGCTTCTTTGAGCACATCTATACCGCGTGGCTGGCCCACAGGCCGGAAGAAGCCATGTTTTCAAAAACAGCTGTTGTTATTTCCACTGCGGCGGGCATGGGGATGCAGGGCGTTACGAAATCAATGGCAAAACAGCTGTTTTATCTGGGCACGCCAAAGGTGTATCGTCTTCCTGTTCGGGTGATGGCCGCCTCATGGGATGGTGTGAACGATAAAACAAAGGCACAGATTGCCTTAAGAACTGACAAAATCGCCCATAAAATTGCTGCGAAAAAAGGGCATGCATCTCCGGGGTTAAAAACGAAATTTATGTTTTTGATGATGCGGTCGTTCCAGAAAAACAATGACTATGCGCCCCTTGACAAAGCACATTGGACGGATAAAAAATGGCTGGAAAACATGAGGCCCTGGAAGCCGAAAAAATAAGCGCCCTACAGTTTGCCCGCTTTTTTAAATTTTGCGGCAAAAAACCTTGACATTTTATCCAAACTGCGTTAATATATTCTTAATCTAAAACAGAAAGGGTTTTATCATGTTTATTCTTAACGAAATAATTATTGCAGTGGCAAAGTTTTTTTACAACATCGCCATTGTCGGGGATTTCGCCGTGTGGCTGGTCAACATTTTTAAATGGTTAGCAAAGTAAGTTCTTTGCGCGGCGGGGCAGCACAATATCAATGAACAGCAGTGGCGGAGCCTCTTTTGGGGCTCTGCTGTTTTTATGAACGAAAAAAGTCTTTGCATCTTGGCTGCAATTGTGATATCATGGAGGCACAACAAACGAAAGGAGCGATTTCATATGAAGTACACGGCAGCGAACCAAACAAGCAGGGGGGCGACTATACTTTAACCCTCCTGCCGGGGCAAACGTCCATTGCATGGACACGACCCCAAGGAGAATTTTATGGGACTCGGTTGGATTAACCCGGAGGAGTATTCCTTCAACAGCTTTCTGCTCTTGGAGCGGTTTCAGATTCGCCTGATCATGGGTTCGGACGGCTGGCGCAGCGAAAAAGCCGACTGGCGGCGGCACATGGGCATCGCCCTGAACGCGAACCCGGCGGTCATGTGGTATTTGGAGCACCGCTGCCCGGAATACGCGTCCTTGGTGGATGAAATTGCGGCTGAGGCGCCGGCAGCTACGGACACGCGCGAAATCCGCAGGGCGGAGGTTCATGTTCTGGCGAGCGTGGAAGATTTTATCACCTTCACCACACCTGAGGTGATGGAAACGAACTGCCATTATATCCGTGCGTGGGACAAGGAGCGGTTGTTTGAAATGGCGGACCTGTGCGGAAAAATCGTGCTGGATATCGGCGCGGGTTCGGGCAGGCTGACCTTTGCGGCGGCGGAGCTGGCCAAGGAGGTTTATGCCAGCGAACCGGTGGGCACGCTGCGCGAGTTCATGCTCGAAAAAGCCGAGCGGGAGGGCATCGCGAATGTCCGCGTGCTGGATGGCCTCGTCACGGCGCTGCCGTTCCCGGACAACACATTCGACGCGGTGATGTCCGGGCATGTGGTCGGCGACGACTGGGATGCGGAGATAGCCGAGCTAACCCGTGTATGCAAGCCCGGCGGATGGCTGCTGGATTGCCCCGGCGACGAAACCGGCAAGGGCAAAAAGCACGAACGGGCAAACGAGCTCATTGCGCGCGGCTGGGAGGAGATGCACTACACCGGCAACGGCGGCGGAGATGTGTGGCGCTATCGCAAGCAAGTGAACAAATAGCAACAACGGCGGGGCCTCTTTTGGGGTTCCGCTGTTTTTATGGGCGAAAAATATAGGTAAAAATATTTCAGAAATTCTTTGCAATTTGTCTGTATTTGTGATATAATGCCTTCGAACCATGTAATTTGATAGGAGGCTCATCTATGAAAATGATCAAACGATATCTGATTTTGGCTGGGGTTGTCATCGTGATCATCGCGATTGCGGCGGGCGGTTTGTTCCTCTTTTTTAAGGGGGATTTCTCCAAAAAAGAAGACACCACGGAGCGGGATATGGCGCAGTTGCAAGAGCAGGTGCTTTCCATTAGCGAGTTGGCAACGATCAAATATGACTACACCAGTGTGATTAATTCGTCTAACGGTCGCAACGTTGGAAGTTGGACGATTCCGTTTTCAAAAAAAACAATTATTGCAGTGCTGGATGGGACGATGAAAATCGGGATCGACGTTTCCAAAATTGACTTCCCAAAAATTCCAACGCCGACCGAAGACGGAGAGCCGCAGGTCGTCACAATCACCATTCCAAAAGCAACGGTTCTGGATCATTATCCACGGGATCAAAGGGTGCTGGAAGAGAAGGATGGCTTTCTTAATAAATCTACGGCTGCTGATTACATAATTGATGTTGCTTTGGCACTACAGGAAATGGAAGAAAAAGCGATCGCCGATGGTTTGCTTGAGCGAGCGGAAGAGGAAGCTCGTCAAATCATAGAGCGGCTAGTTCGGGTATTTCCCGTAGAAGGCTACACAATAGAAGTTGCCGTTGCCGAGGCCGCGGCATAACATTTTTGTGATACATGTCATATGCGCCTGCCTTTTTATCGGGGCGGGCGCTTTGTTCAATAAATATTTTCTTGCAATTTTTTGAGCGATATTGTATACTATTATTAGAAACGCAACGAAGGGAGACGCTATGCCGCTGATAGTAACCGGCCTCACCAAGCGCTTTGGGGCAAAAACGGCCGTGGATAACCTGAGCTTTGCCATGCACGAGCCGGGGGTTTATGGCCTGATTGGCACAAACGGCGCGGGCAAAACCACAACGATCCGCATGATTCTGGACATGCTGCCCATTGACGCGGGCGAAGCGGCGTGGGACGGCAAGCCCGTGGCGAGCAGCGGCCTGCGCTATGGGTATATGCCCGAAGAGCGCGGGCTTTATATGAAAACAAAGGTGCTCGAGCAGCTGGTGTATTACGGAAAACTGCGTGGCTTGAGCAAATCGCAGGCCACGGAAGCTGCCAAGCGCTGGATGAAACGCCTGGGCGTGACGGAATACGCAAACATGATTGCGGACAAGCTCAGCAAGGGGAACCAGCAAAAAATTCAGCTGATTTCTACGCTGGTGCACGACCCGCAGCTGATTTTTTTGGACGAGCCGTTCAGCGGGCTGGACCCATTGAATACGCAGCTGTTCCGCGGGCTGGTGCAGGAGATGGCGGCGGCGGGCAAATACATCATCCTGAGCTCCCATCAGATGAGCACGGTGGAGGAATACTGCCGTGAAATCACGCTGCTGCACAACGGCAAGGCCTTGCTGCAGGGGGATTTGCGGCGCATCAAGGCGGGGTATGGGCACACAAAACTGCTGCTGGAAGGCCCGCCGGAAGCCTACGCGATGGCGCGGGAACACGGCCTGAACGCCATACAGGAAAACGCAAACGAAACGATATACGCGCTGCCGGAGGAGAACGCGGACGCGGTGTGTGAGGCGCTGCTGCGGGCGCTGCTCGCGGCAGGGATGATGCCCGCAAAGTTTGTGCTGAGCGAACCCGCGCTGCACGAAATCTTCATCGAAAAGGTGGGGCTTGACGAGGCAATGAAGGGGGGCGCGAACACATGAACCAGACCATCACAGTGGCGGGTTTCACGTTCAAGGATGCCGTGCGCAAAAAAGCCTTTTGGATTACGAACATCATTTTTGTGGTGATGATTTTTGCGACGACGGTTGTTGTGCCGCTGATCACAGGGAAAAGCGGCGGCGGCATGGCCGATCTTACGACGAGCATGGAAGAGACGGGGACCTACGAGGAGTTCGTCTGCTATTTGTATAACGAGAGCGACGCACTGGAAGGTGCGGACCGGATACTAAGAGAAGATTTTAAGTTTCAGGTGATTTTGACAACGGAACAGAAGCTGGAAGGCGCTCTTGAGATCGTGGCGAAACACGCCGAAATTGCTATGATTGAAATCCGCGTGACGGAGCAAAACGAGCCGCCGCTGATTAAAATCACCTGCAAGGATTTTAGGTCAACCTTCCCCGGGGAGGCCGTGTGGCAGGCGCTTTCGGCTGAATACCGGGTGGTTCAGTTCAAAGCGCTTGGTTATGACGCGGAGGAAAGCGCCGCGATTGTGAAAAGCGCCCTGCCCATGGAACAGGGCTATGCCGCCGCCGGGAACATCAGCAACTTTGTGGCGGGCTTCGCGTTGATGTTCATGATGTTCATGACTGTTTATGTCTATGGCTACGGCGTGGCGACCAGCGTGGCGACGGAAAAATCCACGCGGGTGATGGAAACGCTGATTGTGAGCGCAAAGCCTGCGCGCATTTTGGTGGGCAAGTGCATCGGCATGGGGCTGGTGGGGCTGGCGCAGATGATTGGAATCCTGCTGTTTTCGTTTCTGTGCGCAAAGCTGTTTGTGCCCTCGGGCGATTTGGGCGGCGGCATCAGCCTGCCCTCGCTGACGCTCGGCAAAGCGGCGCTGCTGCTGGTTTATTTCCTGCTGGGGTACGCGCTGTTTTCGATGATCAATTCCATGTGCGGCGCCATGGTGAGCAAGCTCGAGGATTTGCAATCCGCCATGATGCCGGCTTCACTGATTTCGGTGGCGTCATTCTACGGCGGATATATCACCATGGGGATTGCACCCGGGGTGGGCGGCGGCGAGGGAGCCCGAAAGCTCACGATGCTCATTCCGTTTACAGCGCCCTATGCCGCGCCGAGCGTGCTGCTCAGCGGCGACTATACACCGGGGCTGATTGCGGCCTCCATCGGCATTTTGCTCGCCGCGATTGTGGTGGTTTCGTACATTTCCGGCAAGGTGTATTCCGTTTCGATCATGCACTACGGCGGACGGCTCAGGTTCAGGGATATTCGCAGGATGCTGCGGGTGAGATAAGAGAAAAAATTATTTTTAAAGGAGAAACGTTTATGTTACTAGGCGAAGGCAAATGGAAATTCCAGTTGGACACCATGTTTTACCGGGGCGACGCGTTCATGACCGTGGGCAGCAAGGATGGGGAGTACGACATCAACATTGAACTGGTTGACATGAATGTGCCGGACTTTTCCTACGAGCAGCTGCAGGCGGAGGAGAACACCGTGACCGGCATTGCCCACACGGATCTGCTCAAGGGCAAGGATCTCCCGTTCAGCGTCACGTTTGAGGGAGACGCGGCGAACGGGTTCCTCAAGGTTCCCTACATGGGGAAAATCAAGCTCAAGGACGGCGAGAAAATCGCGTGATCTCGAATAGAAATGGGTGATTATGATGATAGCCATTGGGTGTGACCATGCCGCTGCGGCGCTGAAAGCCGAATTGACGGCGCTGCTGGAGGCAAAAGGCTTGCAGGTGAAAGATTTCGGCGCGTTCGATTCCACAGCGCAATACCCCGAAGTTGCCGAGGTTGTGGCGAAGGCCGTTGCCGCAAACGAGTGCGAGCTGGGGGTGCTGCTGTGCGGCACGGGCGTTGGGATGTCCATCGCGGCGAACAAGGTGCACGGCGTGCGTGCGTGCTGCTGCAGTGAGCCGTATTCCGCAAGGCTTTCGCGCCAGCACAACGATAGCAATGTGCTGTGCATGGGTGCGCGGGTTGTTGGCCCGGAGCTTGCCAAAATGATCTTGGACGAGTGGCTTTGCGCTGAATTTGAGGGCGGGCGGCATGCGGCAAGGGTGGACATGATCACGGCGCTGGAAGGTTAGTTCGGCTGATTATGCGAATGAAACAGGCAGGGGAATGTGTGAGTTCCCCTGCCTGGTTTTTGTTGAATAACGTTCTTTTTTCTGCTTCCATCCGCCCCTCTTATTTGCCTTCCGGTTTTTCGTCTTTGATATATTCCGCAATGTCTTCAATGTTGCAATCTATGATTTTGCACAAATCCTCAATCGTCCGCATGCTGAGATACTGATTATTTTTCATCCTCGTTAATGTGTTGGGACTGATGTTATGCTTTTCCCTCAGTGCGTATGTTGATATGTTCTTCAATTTGATTGTCTCCCAGAACGGTCTGTAGCTTATCATAAAATCACCCCTTGACTTATGATACGCTATGTGGTACAATTTGACCATGTATGATAAATAGTACATATCAGGAGAACAGTAAGGAGGACAAAGACCATGCACGACATCATCCGCGCATTGCGCAAAGAAAAGGGCTTCACGCAACAGCAAGTCGCAGATTACCTGCATCTGGATCGTTCTACATACGCCTATTACGAAAGCGGCCGCTCCAAGCTCAACGCCGACATCATCGTTAAGCTGGCGCATTTTTACCAGATACGTTATGAAGTGCTCCTTGGGGCGGAGCCTGTGCAGGAGAATAAAAGAGCGTAGAAAAATTCAGACGTTCAAGCGCCGCCTCTGCAATATTTCGTTACAGCACAAAAAAAGAACTCTTCTTCGGAAGGGTTTCTTTTTTTATGCGCGCCACTACTCCGACAAACTTCGCTCCGGCGATGTGCTATCATTTCAGCATAAAACAGAAAGGACAAGCCTTATGCCAGTCGAACTATCCTACGAAAAATGCCGCCTCACAGCGGCGCTCAGCGGGGAGATTGACCACCACCACGCAGCATTCCTGCGGGAGCAAATCGACCAGGCGCTGGCAAAATTCCAGCCGCCGACCCTGGTGCTTGATTTTGACGCCGTGATTTTTATGGACAGCTCCGCCGTGGGGCTTGTGATGGGCCGCTACAAGGTGCTCAGTGCCTATGGCGGCGGGCTGGAGGTATGCGGGCTTTCCCCCAGCGCGTACCGCATGATGCGCCTTTCCGGCCTGCAGAGCCTGGCAAAAATCGAACCGAAGCAAAGCAGCCCTACCACAGAGAAAGCGGGGAACCGGACATGAATAAACGCCACGTGATCAATCAAATCAAGCTGGAGCTGGAGAGCCGCTCGGTGAACGAAAGCTTTGCACGGGCAGTGGTTTCAGCATTCGCGGCGCAGATGGATCCTTCTATTGAGGAATTGATGGACATCAAAACAGCCGTAAGCGAGGCCGTGACAAACTGCATCGTGCACGCATACCCGGACGAATGCGGCAAGATATTTTTGACAGCGGCAGTCTATCAGGATGGAATGCTGCGCATACAGGTGCGCGACCGGGGCTGCGGCATCGCGGACATCGCACAGGCGCGGCAGCCGCTGTTTTCTTCCGTTGGCGAGGAGCGGGCGGGGCTCGGCTTTGCCGTGATGGAAAGCTTTATGGACAAGCTCCGCGTGCGCTCAAAGCCGGGTGCAGGCACCACCATCGTGATGGAAAAACAAATCCGCGGACGGGATGGTCAAAAATAGATGACTGCGGAAGTAACAAAAGAAGTAACAAAAATTGATGAAAAAAGCCCAAGAGATGAGTTCATAGAGGCGAACATGGGGCTGGTGTATAGCTGCGCGCGGCGGCTGCAGCGGCGCGGCGCGGAGTTTGACGACCTGGTGCAGGCGGGCTGCGTGGGGCTCATCAAAGCGGCGGACGGCTTTGACAGCGGACGGGGGCTTGCGTTCTCGACCTACGCGGTGCCGGTGATTCTGGGGGAAATTAAGCGGCTGTTCCGCGAGGGCGGGGCGGTGAAGGTGGGCCGCACCACAAAGGAACGCGCGATGGAGCTGCTGCGGCAAAAAGAAGCGTTGGCGGAGCACCTGGGGCGCGATCCGAGCGTTGGCGAGCTGGCGCGGCATGCCGGGCTGGAGCCTGCCGAAACGGCTGTGCTGCTGGGTGCCGCAATGCCGGTGCTTTCGCTGACGGCCTCGGACGAAAGCGGGCAGTTGGAATGGGATATCCCGGTGGAATCACCCACAGGGGCGCTTGCGGATAAAATTGCGCTGCGGGAGGTGCTTGCGGCGCTGGATGAACCCGAACGGCAGCTGATTGAATGCCGCTTCTTCAAGGCGATGACGCAGATGCGCACGGCGGAAGTGCTGGGTATGACGCAGGTGCAGGTGTCGCGCAGGGAAAAGGTGATACTGCAAAAGTTGCGGGGAAGGCTGATGGAGTAGGGGGGAAGGAAATTAGAAAGGGCGGAGCAAACGCCGCCCCTACAACTCATCCTCCTGCACAGCCTCCGTCCCGAGGAGCACTTCATAACGTATCCGGTAAAAATGCGCCAGCTTAACGACGATATCGGTGTTGAGTTTGGAGCGCCCGCTTTCGTAATAGGCGTAGGTGGAGCGGTCCAGGTTCAGATAATCTGCGACTTGCTGCTGTGTTAAGCCTTTTTCTTTGCGCAATGCGCGGATGATGTTGTGCATAATCGTTAACCTCTCTGCAATAGTCTATACGTAGCCCTGATAGTATCACGTGTAGCCTACAATGTCAAGCGAAATTGGCTATAATTTAGCAAAGAGGTGTTTGCGATGGAGATGATCGTTGTTGTTCGCAACCGGATTTTACAGTTGGCATATGAAAACCATATGACAATCAACAAGTTAGCGGAAAAATCCGGTCTTGCGCCCTCCTCGTTAAAAAATATTTTGTATGGTAAAAGCAACAACCCAAAGCTGATTACCATAAAAATTTTGTGCGATGGATTGGGTATAACGCTTGCTGAATTTTTTGACACAAATGAGTTCAATGCGTTGGAGCAGCATATCAAATAAAAAACAGGCAAGGGAACCCAATCGTTCTCCTGCCTGTTTTTTCAGCATATAAGTATTACGCCGTTTGATTCTCCATATCCTCCTGCACCGGCTCCGGCCCAAGGAGCACAGCATAACGCACCCGGTAAAAATGCGCCAGCTTGACGACGATATCGGTGTTGAGTTTGGAGCGGCCGCTTTCGTAATAGGCGTAGGTGGAGCGGTCCAGGTTCAGATGATCTGCGACTTGCTGCTGTGTAAGGCCCTTTTCTTTGCGCAATGCGCGGATGATGTCGTGCATGGTTTTTATCCTCTTTTCTAATCTGAAATAACTTCGACTAGACTTATTATACCACCACAAAACGAATAATGCAATGTAATAAGTTGCAAAATTCTGTATGACGTTGTTTCGCTGGGGCGACTTACCATGTAAAATATTCTTGAGGTGTTTTATATGGATAAGCGGCACGAGGATACTTACAGAAAGCTGAAATTCAACATTACATACACGCGGAAAATGCAGGGCTTGAGCCAATTGCAGTTGGCTGAGAAAATTGGCATCAGCCGAACGCATGTGAGCAACATAGAAGCACCCAATGGCGACGTTGGCTTGTCGCTCGATGTTCTGCTGGATATTGCCGATGCGTTGGGCGTTCCCGTTGCGAAGCTGTTTGAGTTTCGGGATTAGGGACAATCAAGATAAAAAAACAGGCAGAGGAAACCAATCTTCCCCTGCCTGTTTTTTCAGCATATAAGTATTACGCCGTTTGATTTTCCATATCCTTCGCCCGGATTTCTACCCGGCGGATTTTGCCCGAAATCGTCTTGGGCAGCGCGTCCACATACTCCACGATGCGCGGATATTTATAGGGCGCGGTGGTTTTCTTCACATGGGTTTGCAGCTCCTTCGTCAGCTCCGGCGTGCCGGCATAGCCCTGGCTGAGCACAATCGTCGCCTTGACTGCAAAGCCGCGCTCGGGGTCCGGAACACCGGTGACGGCGCATTCCGTGACGGCGGGGTGCTCCATCAGCACGCTTTCCACCTCAAACGGCCCGATGCGGTAGCCGGAGGATTTGATTACGTCGTCGGTGCGGCCCACATACCAGAGAAAGCCCATTTCGTCCTGATACGCCGTGTCGCCCGTGTGGTAAAGATCGTCGTGCCAGACCTCGCGGGTCATTTCCTCGTCGCGGTAATAGCCGGAGAACATGCCAAAGGGCTTGCCACCGCCCGCTTCATCCGTGCGGATGCAGATTTCGCCCGTGACGCCGGGGGAGACCTCGCTGCCGTTGCTGTCGGCGACGAACATGCGGTAGCCCGGCGCGGGGAACCCCATCGAGCCGAGGCGCGGCTGCATCCAGGGGGAGCCTGTCCAGCA
>JGI994J12354_10003176_pt1 | contig 15511 bp, 16 predicted proteins | sample IntmicLarv3ML3BL_FD_12354 | JGI IMG/M metagenome (IMG submission 12354)
GCCACTTTGGCTTTTTCTCATATGGACATGGCTCCGTTCCGGTTCCCTATACCCACTAGAATTTTCCAAGCACCTTGGAAAATTCCCCTGTCTGCCACCTCTTTTTCAAACAATATGATATACTCATCATATCATTTGAAATTTGGAGGTTACCATGCTTATAACACCACAGAAAATTTACACAGAAAATCACTGTTACCAACCAATTAGCAACAACCCGCAAAACAAGTACTTATATAATGAAACACATATATACCAAATTTGTGAGGATCTTTCCCTAACACCTGCCGGAACCATAAACATAAAACAAAAAAACAGCCGCAGTATTTCCTTTCACCCAACAAAACAATTGGTAGGAATAATAACAAATGATTTCGCACAACTCTGCGACTTTTCAGGAAACCATATTTGGCAGCAAAACGGAGATTTTTCATGCATACTCTTTTCACGGGACGGCAACAAACTATGGCTATGTGAAAAATCAAACAAAAACCAGATAAAAATCTCTATTTTTCACACAACAGGTGACTTAATACTATCCTATGAATTTGAAGATAAGCTATATGACAGTGCTCTGCGCATATGTGACATTCCTAACTCAGATCATATAGCCCTTGAATTAGCAGCTGGACAAGATGGCATAATTATATATGACATACACTTTGATGAGACAGAACCGCAAATAAAAATGACAGAAATGTTCCCTCACTGCTCATATATTTTACCTACATGGCATGAAAGTGGTGAAACTCTTCTAACACTCGAAAATGATGAAATGCTATATGCCTTGTTCAATTATCCAAAGCTTGGGCTTATAACTGAACAAGATGACCTATCAGAAGAATTTGAAACTGAGGAAGAAGAGGAAGATAACCATCCCGGCTACAACCTTCTTATTTTGAAAAATAATCTTGGTGTTGTTCAGAATTCCAGCTACAGACATTACATTTTCAATCTCAGTGAAATGACAAGACTTGAAGAGATAAAATTCAAAGGATATGAACCAGTTCCAACAAACCAAGTATTCCCAAGACTTGCCAATGATACCACTCTTTATTCCGAACTTATTTACCTTGATAGAATAGGTGATTTGCTCATTGCCAAAACGCATTATAAAGATAAAAAACAACACGTTCTCCTTATAAAAGAATCTGATTTTATCAATCAGCTATAAACATAATTTTAAAAAAGAAATTTTTTGAACATTTTGAAAAATTTTCTTGACATGCCAAATTTATAGTAGTAAAATGTAGATGTTGTAAAAGATTTATGGACTCGCATATTTTTGTAATCCATTGCTAGATATGATGAATTACAAGAGTATGCGAGTTATTACTTTTACAAACAAAATAATTTTTTGGAGGTTCTACAATGAACAACGGAACAGTTAAATGGTTTAACTCAGAAAAAGGATTTGGATTTATTTCAAATGATGATGGCGGAGAAGACATTTTTGTACATTTCTCAGCAATCAACTCAAACGGTTTCAAGGCTCTTAACGAAGGTCAGAAGGTTACTTTTGATATCGAGCAGGATCCTAAAGACAGCCGTAAATTAAGAGCTGCTAACGTATCTGCAGTTTAATCATTTTTAAAAACACGTTTTACTTTATAGCTTCAAATAATTATTTTGTTCTAAAATGTCAGTTTGAGCTTTTAAAAATTTTTGTAAAATTGGTTGGTTTTTTCGGAACAGGTCACCTGTTCCGATTTTTTTTAAATTCAAGTTTAAATGATACCCCGTGAACATTCATCAACACTACTGCATAGACTGATACCAGCAAAACAAATACATACAGGTGGTGATTGAAATCGCTTCTTTCAATCAAATAACAAGTGTGAATCAATTTGCATTTAATGTTGCAAGAGATACCCTAGTAGCAAAAATGGAAAGTTCAGACGCATATGCCAACAGAATGTCTGGCAAAGACGCCTCTGCCTTCTTCAAAGAAATTTACAGAAGCGTCACCGACATAATAGAAGGAGCGGAATAATCCGCTCCTTCCTCTATATTTTATAAATCAATATAATCCTTTAACTTGCGGCTTCTGCTTGGATGCCTTAATTTACGAAGAGCCTTTGCTTCAATCTGTCTTATACGCTCCCTTGTTACATTAAATTCCCGTCCAACCTCTTCAAGTGTTCTGGTTCTTCCATCATCCAATCCGAATCTGAGTTTAAGAACCTTTTGTTCTCTTGATGTGAGAGTTTGTAAAATTTCAAAAAGCTGTTCACGCAAAAGAGTAGAAGCTGCTCTGTCCGAAGGCGCTGGTGCATCATCATCAGGTATAAAATCTCCAAGGTGACTATCTTCTTCCTCTCCTATTGGCGTTTCAAGGGAAACAGGCTCCTGAGAAATTTTCATAATCTCTCTAACCTTTTCCACCGATATTCCCATTTCTTCAGCAATCTGTTCTGGAGTAGGTTCTCTTCCCAATTCCTGTAGAAGCTGACGCGACACCCTTATAAGCTTATTTATAGTTTCTACCATATGAACAGGTATCCTTATAGTTCTCGCTTGGTCCGCAATTGCTCTTGTAATTGCTTGTCTTATCCACCAAGTCGCATAAGTACTAAACTTATATCCTTTACGGTAGTCAAACTTCTCAACTGCCTTAAGCAATCCAAGGTTTCCCTCTTGAATCAAGTCGAGAAAGAGCATTCCTCTTCCTACATAACGTTTTGCAATACTTACCACCAAACGCAAATTTGCTTCATTAAGGATTCTTCTCGCCTCAGGGTCACCCTCTTCCACTCTCTGTGCAAGGTCTATCTCCTCTGCCGCAGATAACAAAGGAACCTTACCTATATCCTTAAGATACATTTTAACAGGATCATCTATACCTATCGCATCAAGGTAACTTAAATCAAATTCTTCCTCAGTAGGTACCTCAACATCAGACAAATCCTCTTCTGTAACATCATCATCGTCAATGACAACAGAATCATCAGCCAAACCTATAATATCAATTCCAAGAGCTTCTGCTTCATTATATATCTTCTCAATCAGCTCTGATTCAACCTCTTCATTTTCCAAAGCAGCCGAAATTTCTGCAAGAGTAAGCTTTCCCTTTTCCTTGCCTAGTTTCATGAGTTCCTCAACAGGATTCTTTTTTACCTCTTCACCTTCAGCATTCTTGCCTTCACCATCAGCAAACTCATCAGCCTTCAAATCCGCTGAAATCTTTTCCTCATTTGGCGAAACCTTTTTCGCCTTTGATTCTGAAGCTTTCTTTGTCTTCTTTGGGGTCTTCTTCGCTTTTTCTTTACCGCTATCTGTAGTGCTTGCCTCTTCTGTCAATTTCTCTGTAATCTTCTTTTCACTCTCACCCATCTTACAAACACACCTTTCATAACTATCTGTTCTTAATAATTTCGCTAAGCTCTTTCTTCAATGAATTTCTTGTATCTTCATCAATATCCGGATTGGAAAGCGACTCAATAATTTCATTACGTCTAATCGCATTTTTCAAAACATCTCTTTTAATAGCAATATCAGATGCCGCCTTTATATTATCTTCAAAAATACATTCATTTATAGCAAGCTGTGCAAAAATCCCTCTTTTTTCTTCATCTGCCCAATCAAGAAGCATATCAACTTGTGTTTCATTTCCCTCATTAAGGGATTTAAACACCTTTTCCGACAATATTCTATTTTCTTCAGCAATAAACCAATCAGGCTGTACAATTTTGGAAATTCTTGAAAAAATACTATTATCATTACAAATGAGTGTAATTAAAAGTCTTTCAATATGTATTATCTTTTCCATTTCCGCCTGTTTAGCAATTTCCTTTTCTTTCTTATCCGCAAACGGCTTAATATCTTGTCTGCGCACCTCAGGCTCGCGGCCCTCAATTTTAGCCACATCATGAGCGATTGCATGCTCAGACACTCCATATTTCTTTGAAAAATGTTTAATATACATTTCTCTCTCAACCATGTTGCTTATCGATGCCAAAACCTTTGAAAGCCTTTTCATAAAAGCATTTTTGCCCTCAAGAGTATTAACATCAAGATCCTTTGTATAATACTCAGCCTTATATTCAACTAAGGACATTGCTTTTCTGGCAAGTGCATTAAAGTTATCAGCACCATTTTTTCTAACATAGTCATCTGGGTCCTTGCCATCAGGCACTTTTATCACCTTAACCATGCACCCTATATTATTTAAAATATCCAGACCTCTCATTGCCGCTTTTTGACCTGCTCCATCCGCATCATAAGATATGATAACTTCTTCACAATATTTTTTCAGGATTCGGCCCTGACTGTCTGTAAGTGCGGTACCAAGTGATGCCACTGCATTTGTAATCCCTGCCTGATGAAGAGAGATAACATCCATATACCCCTCAACAATTATCAACTGTTTAGAAGGAGTCTTCTTTGCAAAATTCATGGCATATAAATGCCTTCCCTTATGATATGCCGGAGTTTCTGGTGAATTTATATATTTGGGTTTGGAATCATCAAGAACCCTGCCGCCAAATGCAATCACCTTTCCCATTATATCAAAAATAGGGAACATCACTCTGTTTCTATATCTGTCAATTAATTTGCCGTNCTTGTTCTTAGTCAAAAGTCCACTTTCCATGAGAACCCATTCTTCATGCTTGTCCTTCAAATGAAGGTATAGTGCATCCCACTGATCAGGCGCAAATCCAAGTCCAAAAGAACGTAAAATTTTATCCGAAACCTCACGCCTTGAAAAATACTCCAATGCCCCGCGGTTTTCCAATAAGTTCTCTCTGAAAAATCTAGCAGCTTCTGTGTTTATTTCAATGATTTCCTTCTTCAGCCTTGTCCTCTTTATCTCTTCGGCATCATTGCCCTCTGGCAATGCAATACCCGTCTTTTCTGCCAAAAAACGAATTGCATCAAAATAACTTATGTTCTCAACACTTGATATAAAATGTATCGAATTGCCGCCCTTTTGACATCCGAAACAATAATAAATCTGTTTTGATTGTGTAACAGAAAATGAAGGAGTTTTCTCATTATGGAAAGGGCATAAGCCCCAATGATTTGTTCCCTTTCTCTCAAGCTTTACATATTCTGAAACAACACTTACTATGTCGTTTCTGCTCAATACTTCCTCAATAATTTCCTGAGAATAGTAAATCCCCATATATCAAAATACCTTTAGCCTCTGTTAATCTCCAACATCAAACATAATTATTCAGCATATATGTTTTTCGACATATTTCCGTTAAATCCTTTTTTATTTGGAAAAAATTTCGCATTGATATGATGAATAATCGAATGCTATACTTTTTACAGAATAAAACGGTTAAGGAATCCAGAATTAACGGAGGTAAAGTTTATGAAACTGTTATATAAAGCCGCAACAGAATGTTATACAAAAATGTCACCTGTATTCAGGGCAATCTTACATTTGGGCATAGGCATATTCCTGCTCCAGCAACTTGCCAGCGGTGTGCTCAACATTTGGTATATTCTTGAGGGTTATATGCATCTTGACTTGAAAAACATTGCTGATATGTTTTTCAAGAATTCATATTCCATGTTCGCCTTGGTTTCTCTTGTGTGTATTTTTGGAGATTATGTTACCGGCTTAGGTCCAAAAAATTGATAATAATTGCATTCAAGCATTCCATTATAAAGCTTTCTCTTTTTGTCAGCTTTTCTGCCAAAGAATTTTTCAAACTCTTTGTCGGATGTAATCACATAAAAAGACCATGTGTCCAGCTTTGAAAAAACCGTTCCAATATCCTTATACAATACCTTTACAGCCTTTTCATCCTCCAAACGTTCACCGTATGGAGGATTTGTTATTACAAACCCATATTTATAATGTGAACTTATCTCTTTCATATCCCTTCTTTGAAAGTGAATATGCTCCTCAACACCTGCTTGCTTAGCATGATATCTTGCCATACTAAGTGAATCATCATCTATATCAGATCCCTGTATTTTTAAGGTTCCTTTATCCCTTCGCTCCAAATCCTTTGCTTCTTCTCTTACTCTATCCCATATCCCTTCTGGGAATTGAGTCCAGCTTTCACATATAAATTCACGCCTAAATCCTGGGGCAATATTTAGTTCCGCCATAGCGGCTTCAATTGGTATTGTTCCTGTTCCGCAAAACGGATCTATAAGCACTCTGTCATATTTCCACTTTGTAAGACTTATCATAGCGGCGGCAAGTGTTTCCTTTATCGGCGCTCCTCCATTTAATGTTCTATATCCTCTCTTATGCAGACCNATTCCAGAAGTATCAATGGTAAGAGTTGCAACATCATTTAACATACCCACTTCAACCTTATACTTCGCTCCATCCTCNAAGAACCATGTCACCTGCTCATATTTACTCTTCAATCTTTCCACAATAGCTTTTTTTGTTATAGCCTGACAATCAGACAAACTAAAAAGTGCTGACCTGACCGACTTTGCTGTAACAGGAAATTCTCCATTCTGAGGAATCCAATTTTCCCATGGCAGTGCTTTTACTCCCTCAAAAAGTTCTTCAAAACTTACTGCGGTAAATTCACCTACATTTATAAGAATTCTCTCCGCAGTCCGTAGCCACATATTTACTTTTGCAATATCTTCAAATCCACCCTGAAAGCATACTCTGCCTGTTTCAATTTTTAAATCTGTATATCCAAGCTTTTTAAGTTCATTTGCGGTTATCGACTCAATGCCAAATTTTGACATAGCAATCAAATTAAATTTTTCCAAAATATTCTCCTCATTTCTCACCGATTGTCTCCATTGTGCATAATATGAATACAGGTTAATACAATCACGGGGTATATTATGACAGAGTTTCTCTCTCAATTCAATACTTTTAGTATCGGTATCATTGCATCAATTATAACAGGTTTTTCAACTGGAATAGGTGCCCTTTTAATTTTATTTACAAAAAAGTTTTCACTTAAATATATGAATGGGGCTCTTGGCGTAGCTGCCGGAATAATGCTCGCCTCCACTTCTTTCAGTCTTGTAATTCCATCTATTGAAAGTGCTGGCGGTGGTTTATATGGCGCATTTATCGCTCTTTGCGGAATACTCGTAGGTTCGGTTTTTCTTGATGTTTCAGATAAAATTCTCCCTGCGAAAAATGGTTTTTCAGGTTCCTTGAGAAGCACATGGATTTTTATAGCCGCTGTTACCATTCACAATTTCCCAGAAGGTTTGGCAGTTGGTATCGGGTTTGCCAGCGGAAACATAACCTCGGGTATTGCACTTGCTTTGGGTATTGCCATTCAAAATCTTCCTGAAGGTTTAGCCGTTGCACTTCCTTTGATGAAGGAGGGATATCCCAAATGGAAAGCCATACTCATTGCACTGCTCAGTGGTCTTACTGAACCACTTGGAGGAATATTGGGTGTCAGCATAATTGGATTATCCTCTGCGCTCCTTCCTTTTGCAATGTCATTTGCCGCAGGTGCCATGCTCTTTGTCATCTGCCATGAAATAATTCCACAGGCACAAAACAATGGTGAAAATTCAAAATTTACTACTTATTGTATCGTTATTGGTTTCGTAATAATGATGTTTTTAGACAATTGCTTTTAATTAAAAACACTCCATGGCCACTCAATTTTGGGTGGCTCTTTTTCAAATATCAGAGTTTCCTTTGTTGTCGGGTGCATTATCGTAATTGATTTAGACCACAATGCAATTTCCCCTGTTTTATCTATCCCATAACGCAGATCCCCTAGTAAAGGTAATTTCCTTGACGCAAACTGAACCCTTATTTGGTGGGGTCTGCCAGTGTGCAAATCTATTTCCATTAATGAAAGGTTTTTATTATTAAAATCTGAGGTTTTTATCAAACTATAATCAAGCAGTGCCTCTTTTCCGCCAGAAATTTCAGCTTCGACAACACTCACCATGTTTGTCTTTTCATTTTTCAAAAGAAAATCTCTAAAAGTTCCACTTTTCTGGGGAACACCATGAATCACTGCCATATATTTTTTCTTAAATGTGTGTGTTCTGATTTGGTCCGATAATCTTGATGCTGCTTTTGAAGTCTTTGCAAATACCATAACACCAGCCACTGGTCTATCCAATCGATGAACCAGCCCTACAAAAACATTACCTGGTTTATTGTATTTCACTTTGAGATAATCCTTTATCAATGTGAGCATATCGGAATCTCCAGTGTGGTCTTCCTGCGAAAGCACTCCCGCAGGTTTTATACACGATAATATATGGTTATCCTCATATAATATCTCCAAAGACATTATTTGCGCTCCCATCTTGCATATATTCCGCAGGGAAGAACAATTCCCGATTTTGATGCTGTAAGTCCCACCTCTCCTGATGAAACCTTGCCACCAAACTTTTTTCCAATTGTGAGTTTAAGCATATTTTCTATTACAACAGGTGAAAACCCTGTTGTATATGAGTTTACAAGCACAAATAACGGTTTATCAGATAGTATCTTCACACTCTCTTCAAGAAAGGAAAAGAGTGCTTCTTCTATCTTCCAGATTTCCCCTCCGGGACCTCTGCCATAGGATGGCGGATCCATTATTATTGCATCATATTTGTTTTCTCTCCGCTGTTCACGTTTTATAAATTTAAGACAGTCATCAACGAGAAATCTTGCTGGTCTATCCGCAAGCTTTGATGCCTGAATATTGTCTTTTGCCCAAGCAACCATACCTTTTGATGCATCAACATGACATACTTCCGCACCTGCTTCAGTGCAGGCAACTGTTGCTCCGCCTGTATAAGCAAACAGATTGAGAACTTTTATTTTTTTATCCACACAGGAATTTATCTTTGATGACATCCAATCCCAATTCACAGCCTGTTCAGGAAACAAGCCGGTATGTTTAAATCCTGTTGGTTCAATTACAAATGTCAGGTCATTATATTTGATTTTCCAGTTCTTTGGCAGTTGTTTCTTGTACTCCCATTTACCTCCGCCAGATTCACTTCTGTGATATACTGCATCAGCCTTCTGCCAAAGCTCTTTTCCACAGGATGCCGGCCATATAACTTGAGGGTCGGGACGTCTTAAAATATAATTACCCCAACGTTCAAGTTTTTCACCATTTCCCATATCAAGGAGTTCATAATCCTGCCAATTATTTGCAACTAACATATTTTCCGCCTTTATTTATTATTCAGTGATATACTCCGCAATCTTGTCACCCATTGCTTCAGTTCCCAAAATTGTAAAACTATCCATATTTCCTGCTATATCTTTTGTTCTGTATCCTGTCTCCAAAACTTTTTGAACTGCGTTTTCAATGCATTTTGCCTCTATATCCATATTAAAAGAATGTCTGAGCATCATTGCCGCAGATAAAATTGTTGCAAGCGGATTTGCGATGTCAAGTCCCGCAATATCCGGTGCAGAACCATGAATAGGCTCATACATTCCGTTTTTACTATCCCCAAGGCTCGCTGAGGCAAGCATTCCTATTGAACCGGAAATCATGCTCGCTTCATCAGAAAGTATATCACCAAACATATTTGTCGTTACAATTACATCAAATTGCTGAGGATTTCTTACAAGCTGCATTGCACAATTATCGACATACATATGTGAAACGTCAATCTCCGGATAATCTTTTTGCATTCTTACAGACACTTCTCTCCACAGTCTTGACGATTCAAGTACATTAGCTTTATCAACAACACACATCTTCTTTGAACGTTTCTTTGCAGTTTCAAAGCCCACTTTAAGAACCCTTTCAATTTCCTTTACAGAATAGTACTCTGTGTCATATGCTCCCTTCCCATCCTCATCTCTTCCTCTGTTTCCAAAGTATATACCACCTGTAAGTTCTCTCACAAAGAGGAAGTCAAATCCATCTCCCACTATTTCTTTTTTTAGCGGACTTGCCTCAGAAAGTTCCTTAAATACACTTACTGGACGCAGGTTTGCATACAATCCCAAACCAGAACGCAAACCGAGAAGTGCTCTTTCTGGACGCATATTTCCCGGAAGAACCTCCCATTTTTCACCGCCCACAGCACCTAAAAGAACCGCATCCGATTCCTTACATACTTTCAAGGTTTCCTCGGGAAGCGGTAAACCAAATGCGTCTATTGCCGCACCTCCTGCTAAAACTTCTATATACTCAAATTTATGGTTAAATTTATCACTTATCTTATCAAGCACTTTTATTGCTTGTTTTATTATATCCGGACCTATTCCATCTCCCGGAACCACTGCTATTTTCTTAATTTCTCCCATTATATATCCTTTCTCGCCTATTTCTAAAGAATCCCTGTATCCTCAAAGCCATCTAAGATATCAGGCAAAATACCATTAAAATAGTTTACAAACATATTTGCTGCCTCTTCATAATCTTCTACAAATTTTACATAAATTTTATTCGGCGCAAATTCCACTCTAAACTTTCCTTCTTCAATCACTGTCTGCATAAAAGTTCCGTCCGTTAAATTATCCAATACAAAAAAGTTATCTGTATCCTCCAGCAGTAATTTCAAGGCATTTCTTATAAGTTCCTCAGATATTGGCTGTGAACCAAATGGACTACTCTGCATATCATAAGCAAACTGTTTCATACTCACACTTCCTTCATATAATTCAGCAAACCGCCTGCCGATATAATTCCCTGTATAAATTCAGGAAACGGCTGACCTTGGTATTGCTTATTCTTTGAAAAATTCGTTATCATTCCGGTGGTGAAGTCAACTCCTACCTCATTGCCTTGTTCTATATCATCAACAGCTTCATCGCACTCTATTATAGCAAGACCTGTATTTATTGAGTTTCTGTAAAATATTCTTGCATACGTTTTTGCGATTACAACTGAAATTCCCGCATACTTTATTGCTATGGGTGCATGTTCTCTTGAAGATCCACATCCAAAATTCTTTCCTGCTACTATTATGTCACCCTGAGAAACATTTTTCACAAAATCTGCATCAATATCCTCCATACAATGCTCTGCGAGAAATGACGGATCCGAAACATTAAGATATCTGGCAGGAATTATAACATCTGTATCCACATTATCTCCATATTTAAAAACTTTTCCTTTTACCATTATGCTGTTCCTCCCATCAATTTTCTCGGATCGGAAATTTTACCTGTCAATGCTGACGCCGCGGCTACCGCAGGGCTTGCAAGATATACTTCCGATTCCGGATGACCCATTCTGCCGACAAAGTTTCTGTTCGTTGTAGAAACTGCTCTCTCTCCCTTTGCAAGAATTCCCATATGCCCTCCAAGACAAGGCCCGCAAGTTGCTGTTGATAGCACTGCTCCTGCTTCTATAAATATTTCCGCAAGTCCCTCTCTGATTGTTTGAAGGTGTACCTTTTGTGTCCCTGGGATTACTATAACCCGCACTCCCTTTGCAACTTTCTTACCCTTTAGTATTTCAGCCGCAATTCTCAAATCGGTAATTCTTCCGTTTGTGCACGACCCAATAACCACTTGATCTATATTTATATCTCCGACTTCATCTATTGTTCTTGTATTATCTGGTAAATGAGGGAATGATACTGTCGGCTTGATTTCACTCAAATTGATTTCATAAATCTTTTCATAATCAGCATCTTCATCTGCTTTATATATTTTATATTCCTTATTTGGTGCATGTTCTTTCATATATTCAACAGTCTTATCATCCACTTCAAAAATTCCGTTTTTCCCGCCAGCTTCTATCGCCATATTTGCCATTGTAAATCTATCATCTATGGAGAGTTCAGCCATTCCCTCTCCACTGAATTCCATTGATTTATAGAGTGCACCGTCAACCCCTATAAGGCCTATTATATGAAGTATTACATCCTTTCCGCTTACATACGGACGGAGTTTTCCTGTAAGATTAAATTTTATAGCATCTGGAACTTTAAACCATGTCTTTCCTGACATCATTCCTGCCGCCATATCAGTACTTCCTATTCCCGTTGAAAAAGCACCCAATGCACCATATGTACATGTATGTGAATCAGCACCTATAACAGTGTCCCCTGCTACTACCAAACCTTTTTCAGGCAGTAAACAATGCTCTATTCCCATTTCCCCTACATCATAAAAATTCACAACACCTTTATCCAGTGCAAAATTCCTTGATACCACACACTGCTCCGCGGCTTTGATATCTTTATTTGGTGTAAAGTGATCAAAAACAATTACCACTTTATCCTTATCAAAAACGTCCTTCGCCCCAACCTTTATAAACTCTTTTACTGCTACTGGTGTTGTAACATCATTTCCCAGCACAAGATCAAGGTCAGCCATAATAAGTTCGCCTGCTTTTACTGATTCTCTGCCTGCATGAGCTGCAAGAATCTTCTGTGTCATTGTCATTCCCATTTGAAAAACTCCTTTCGGATAATTTTGTTATCGCTCTTCATAGTATCATGATTTCGGTCTAAAATCCATATGAAGATACAAAAAATTTTAAGGAATGTAAAAAGGCTGACACTCAATGTGTCAGCCTTTTCAATAAGTAAATTATATTATTTTCTTCTTAATTTCAAACCACCGAAAGCTGCTGCACCTGCTGCTATTACAGCAAATACTACACTTGCATCGCTTGTCTGAGGATTTGGTTTTGTTCCGCCACCAGTTCCACCAGTACCGCCTGTACCGCCTGTTCCACCAGTACCACCTGTTCCACCAGTACCGCCTGTTCCACCACCAGTTCCACCAGTGCTTTCACCTTCCATATCAGTTGCATCGCCTTTATATAATCCAACATAAGATATAAAATACTCTGCCAAATCTGATCCTTTGTGAACACGTGCTTCAATTTTACCTGTTGCAGAAAGATCTGCTAATTCACTCTTATCTACACAGAAAGCCAAAGTAATATATCCATTACTATCTTTTGGAAGGCCTTTAGCGTCTTCATAAAGAACGTCTCTTGATATATCTAAGTCTCCATCTGCTGATCTTAGCTTAGGATCAAGTTTCAATAGTACATCTTCATCACTGATATCATCAGTGTTAAGCAATTTAACTCTTATTACCATTGTAAATGTATCCAACGTAATATCCCCAGTCTCATATGACCACAATGGGTGATCTCCCTCTAAACCAGGTGTAACTTTTCTTACATTTAGATCTCCATCCATTTCATTGAGTGCATTTCCAGCACCATGGGTACTATCAGGTCTTAAAACACCATCTTTAGTCTCCCAAATCACTTCAGCCGCAGCACTTGTAGTAACTGTCGCAGCTAGCATGCATGATACTAAAAGAGCAAGCGCAAGAACTACTGATAAAACTTTTTTCTTCATACAATTTCCTCCTAAAAAATAAACATAATTTGTGATTTTCATTCATTCAATCCTGTCGAATAAATGTCACCACAATAATATCATACACATAAATCAATTACAAGTCATAAAAACAAAATAATTACAATATTCTTGCAATCCTGCCTTCCACCTGTACTCTTCCCTCAGATAAAAGTTTCAAGGCTTCTGGGAGTATTTCCCATTCTGCTTCCTCCATAACCCTTTTTTGCAATAGTTCTGGAGTATCCCCTTCCTTAACACAAACCGGTTTTTGAAGAATTATAGGCCCTCCATCACATTCCTCTGTAACAAAATGAATTGTCGCTCCAACCACCTTTACTCCATATTCCAGTGCTTTTTTATGGGGTTCCAATCCATAAAAACCCTTTCCGCAGAAAGCTGGTATCAAAGATGGATGAACATTCACCATTTTATTCTTGTATTCAGCCAAGAATTTTCCACTAAGTATATAATTAAACCCTGCAAACACTATTATTTCCGCCTCTAAAGATTTCAAATATTCTAAAATGGTTTCACTAAATATTTGAATATCAGAATACTCTTTTCTGTTAATAACCTTTGTGGGAATATCATNTTTTTCAGCACGTTCTAATGCATATGCCTCTGGACTGCTTGAAATAACTGTAACTATATTGACATTAGGAAGATAACCTTCTTCCAATTTATTCAAAATAGCCTGCAAATTAGTTCCTCCACCAGATACAAGCACAGCTACTTTCAACATAAATCAAGCCCCTTTTCACCTTTAACAATCTCACCTATTATGTATGCTCTCTCACCAATACTGTTTATATACGCAACAATTTCTTCGGCTTTATCAGCGGAAACTGCCATACACATACCAATCCCCATATTAAAGGTATTATATATTTGCTCATCTTCCATTTTACTTATATTTTGCATAAGTTTAAATACTGGTGGAATTTCCCAAGTACCTCTGTTTATCTTTATTCTATAACCCTCACTTATCATTCTCGGCATATTTTCAATAAATCCTCCGCCTGTTATGTGCGAAATAGCCTTTATTTCATATTTTTCAAGAAGATCAAGAACTGTTTTTACATATATTTTTGTTGGCTTAAGAAGCTCTTCTCCAAGTGTACAGCCAATTTCTTCAATATATTCATTCATACTCTCTTTAGATATATCAAACAACTTCCTCACCAAAGAATATCCGTTGCTGTGAACACCTGATGAACCAATACCGATAATTTTATCTCCTGCTGCAACAGATGAACCATCTATTATTTTGCTCTTTTCAACTATGCCAACTGCAAAACCCGCAATATCAAATTCATCTTCTTGGTAGAAACCTGGCATTTCCGCAGTCTCTCCTCCTATTAGTGAGCATCCCGATTGACGGCAACCCTCTGCTACACCCTTTACAATATCTGCAATCTTCTGAGGTTCATTCTTCCCAACTGCTATGTAATCAAGAAAGAACAGCGGCTCTGCTCCCGCGCAAACTATATCATTTACACACATTGCCACACAGTCTATTCCAACTGTATCTGACTTTTCCTTTAAAAATGCTACCTTTAGTTTTGTTCCTACTCCATCAGTTCCAGAAACGAGTACTGGCTCTTTATATTTTCCCGAAAGAGCGAAAAGACCACCAAACCCTCCCAAGTCAGTAAGTACCTCAGGTCTGAATGTACTTTTAACATGCTCCTTCATGAGCTTTACTGCCTCATAACCTGCCTCAACATCAACACCCGCATCTTTGTAAGTAATCATAATTCCCTCCAGCTTTTATTTAACAAATTACAATGATTTTAATTTACTCTGCAATTTATTGTTTTTCTCGTCAACCTTTTCTTCCATGGATTTCTTATGTGCATAAAAAGCTTCTCTTAAATATTGGTATTTCCCTGAAGCAATCTGTACCGCAAGCAATCCTGCATTTTCAGAACCGTCGATGGCAACTGTTGCAACTGGAATCCCTGATGGCATTTGTACAATTGCCAAAAGTGCATCAAGTCCATCAAGTGCTGAACTCTTTATAGGAACACCAATCACAGGAAGAACCGTAAACGCCGCAAGTACACCTGGTAAATGTGCCGCTTTTCCTGCTGCTGCAATTATAACATCAAACCCATTGCTCTCCGCTTTTTTCGCAAAATCCGCCGCCTTTTCAGGTGTCCGGTGTGCTGAACATACCATAACTTCATATTCAACACCAAATTTCTTTAAAACCTCAATACAGGGCATCATAATGTTCAGGTCGGAATCACTTCCCATAACAATTGCAATTTTTGCTTTTTTTTCCATAATAAATCCTCCT
>JGI994J12354_10003177_pt1 | contig 15508 bp, 14 predicted proteins | sample IntmicLarv3ML3BL_FD_12354 | JGI IMG/M metagenome (IMG submission 12354)
AACAATAGCAGGTGGCAAGCAGATTAACGGATTTTTCACCACATTAGGCATTTGGAGCATACTTGTACCTAAGCCTTGGGCAAAAACTCCTTCCCACCTGTTTTCCCTAAAGCTTGCAACTGCAAAACCTACCATATGGGTGGCACAACCCACTGTCGCCGCACCTGCTGGCAACCCGCTTAGCCCCAAAATAATAGATAGCGCCGCCGAACTTATAGGCAATGTAAGTATCATACCCATAGTAACCGAAATAACAATACCCATAAAAAAAGGCTGTAAGCCTGTTGCTACAGTAATTAATTCGCCTAGGTAAAACATAACCCTTGAAAGAGGTGGACCTACAATTGCCCCTGCAATACTGCCACAAATAAGTGTTACAAAAGGGGTCAATATAATATCAAATTTTGTTTTACCTGATACCAGTTTGCCTACCTCAACACCCGCAACAACTGCGATAAATGCCCCTAATAGCTCTCCCGGCCCTGAAAGTTTAACAACACCCTCAACTATAAGTGTTCCATTTATAAAGCCTGTAGCGTTTGCACCTAAAAGCCCCACTGCCGATGAGGACAAAAGAACAAGCTTAGGAGCATCTAATGCGGAGGCAACACCTATACCTATAGCAGCGCCTGTGCAGATAGTAGCCAATACGCTGATTTGAACAATATAATTCCCAATATCTCCGCCTATTAAAGTACCTATTTGTTTAATAATAAGCCCTACTATAAGAGTACAAAAGAAACCAAGGGACATTCCATTGATTCCTTTAATAAAATAGCGGTTTAAAATATTTTTAAGCGAAAACGCCTTTGTTTCAGTATACATGTATCTTCCCCCAAAAGCCTACACTGTATATGTAGCGCTGTACCCTGTTAAATATATCTTTTACTGTGGAGTAAACAATTTATTGAGCGCACTCTATGAGTAGTATTAGTAACTTACCAGCCTAAGGCTGATAGGGAAAAGCACAATAACTTATTAAATATACCAGCAGGGTACAGCACTACAACCATTGAGTATACAATTGTATATACAGTGTTTGTATGGCTAGTTTAACATATTATTTAAATAAATGCAAGTACGAGGCTACTTATATTAAACACCATAAAAAGTTACAAAAGTGTACTCACTTTCACAATTTCAAACCCTTGCCAACCAAAAAACAGGCGCTGTAACCTAAGCGCCTGTTTTATAGCTAATGCATTTATTAAGTTTTATTTTGTAGTTGGTCTTTTGCGTAAAGTTGCAAATATTGCAACTAATGCTACTAACAATAAACCTACCCACAATGCTGTGTGTGCTGTATCCCCTGTCATTGGAGTACCGTCCATATAGCCAAGAGGGTTCCCTGAACCGTCAATGTATACATATGTACCGTCTGATAGTTTTACTTTGGTATATTCTCCTATAGTTTCCCCATTTTCGTTTACTAACTCAAACTCGTTAGGGCTTGTTTGACTATTAGGATCAGGAATGTTATTTGGAGTAAAAGGTTCTTCTGGTTTTGGTTGCACTACTTCTGGTTCCTTTATCTCTGGTTCTTTTATTTCTGGCTCTTTCACTTCCGGTTCTTTTACTTCTGGTTCTTTCTCTTTATTACCAGGTTCGATAATTGTTCCCGGCCTTCCGCCACCAATGATTTCATCTTTGTGGTGGTCAAATACAACATCTAGGGCTACGCCACCACTAACAGGTACTTTTCCACTGCCAAAATCAATTGTTGATGTAACTGTATACCCTGCACTTACAATCGCATCTCCTGTAATTGTATAGTCTGCGCCGTCTAGTATATCCACAATAGTAATACTTTGGTTATGTTTAAGATCAATCGTACCAACAACAGTACTTCCGTCTCCTAAAAATTTACCGTTTGGTATACCATTGTTACCAACATAGAGAAGTTCGTCTGCTGGTGTATCTATTGTAACAGTGAACTTGAACTCTTTATTTGTATCTCCTGTATTACCACTAACTGTTGCTTTAAGATTTAAAGTACTTGTTGTACCGTCTTTGTAGTTTTTAACTATAAAATCTGTAGTTGTAAGTTCTCCGTCTACATAAACATCTAAAGCACTTGTGCCTTGTTCAACGTCCACTTCAAAATCTACTACTGGTAATTGATAACCTGCTGGCTGAGCTGTTTCTTTTAAAACATATTCGCCTACACGACGTAATGGAACTCTAACTCTTCCGTCTGACAGTGTTGTTAAACCGCTATACAAAACTGTGCCATTTTTTGCGATAAGTGAGAATTCTGCACCTGCTAGCGGGCTGTTGTCCACACCATCAACTTTAAGCACAGTAATTGACGAACCTCTTTGCAATGATGCATTAACATCTCTATCACTAACAGAAACGTCTGCTTTACTTTGGGCACCTGTTGGCAAGCCATTTAACTTGACTATGGCTGTGTTTTCAATTTTGCTTGTCTTTCCGCTTTCAGGGAACTTAACTAAGTCCGTAATTATTTCAATCCTGTAAGCACCGTTATAGTTTGTGTCAAAAAGGAATGTTAACTCTTTACTCGTGTTGCTATAAAAAATATTGCCACCAACTACAAGTGGAACATCGTCACCTGGTGTATAAGTTCCGTCTACTTCTGGCGATAACTTAGTAACTGTAATGTTTTTTGTACCGTCCTCTTCTTCAAGTAAAAGACTACCGTCAGCACCAAGGCGTACAGAAATTTCTTCCGGTACAGTATCAACAATGCTATCGCCAAAGCGTGACACAGTTCTAGGCATATAGTCTACCGTCCAAACAATATCTCCGTTTGTCCTTATGCTACCGCTCTTACTCAAAGTGCTACCTACTATTAATGCATCTTTTTTCGCAGTCGGCTCGTAGTCCCACTCCCCAAAGTTTACTTTAACATTATTAGTTACAATCTCTCTAAAGTCAGTTCCATCATTTGCTTCAACCATTGCATCACTCGGACCTGCTTTTATAAAAATAGTATATGTTTCATCAAAGCCTGCTGGAAATGTCAACGAAAGTTCTTTTCCTGTACTTCCGTCATTAACAACAGGTGTTATTGTTGTCACAGGAGTGCCTAAGTCATCATAAACTTCAACAAATTGCGGTTTGCTATTAAAGTCTTTGAATACCCAACCGTCAGGTAATGTATCTGTAATTGTAACAGCGCCTGCGGTTTGCCCCAATGCATCTTCTGCACCAGCTGAAGTAAAATCCCACTCTGGCTCATTTACGATAATCTTATACACAATGCTATTATCTACATAGTTATACGCATTTAAAGCCACACTACTTGCATTTTCATTTGCTTTAACTCCTGTACTAAGATCGCTTTCATCTAAGCCTGTTGCTTTAAGGGCTATCTTTTCAAGCATCCCATTGTTAAAACGTAAATCAGCAGGATCCCGTGATAACTCATTTGCCGAGTTAACTAAAATAGCTGTATTTCTAAAAATTTCGTTATTAAGAAATTTTTTCGGATCTGTTGCTTGTGCTCTTATTCCGAAAGAAACAACATCTGTGCCTGAAACACTAATAGATTCTGCTACCACTAAGTTCCCTACAACTACGCCGTCTTTCTCTATCTCATATATTGCAACATCACAATTATCAGGGTTAGTAACATCTAGCGCTTTTTGCCCATATGCTGCATATGTTACTACACTGCCTGTCTTATATTGGTCAAATAAAGCATCAATCCCTGCAATAACAGTTCCTGATTCTTTGGCTCCAAGTTCTAAGTCCGAACCGTCCACTGTTTCATTCCCAAAAATAAATAAGTCAAGAATTGTTATACCTGTATAAGCCTGTCCTTTTGGGTCTACCTTAACACCCCAGTTTAAAATAGGAATACCACTTTCAACATTAGCACTGATACCCCATTTTTCTATCCCTGGTACTCCTGTTCTTGCTCTACTAAGCATACCTAACTCAATAGGTGCTCCTGGCCCGCTACCTGTGGTAACCAAAGTTGCTGTATTACCCACCTCTGTGGCATTGTGAATAATTGCCTCAGGATTAATAGGTTTTGCTATTATTTCAATTTTATAAGCATTTGTAGAGGTAATTGGGTGGGCGTTTCCAGCAAGGAAAATATCAACCGAAGTTGCTGGAGCGTTCCCGCTACCATCTGCCTTTGTTCGCTTTACTTCCACATATGGGCTTGTTGTATCTAATTCTCCGTTAACATCAGTACCCACTGTAGCTAATACATTTTCCGTTGCGCTATCATCAATTGCTGTGATTTTTATCTCATCAAATCTAAAATTATCATCATATTCAAGTACTTCTTTTATTACAGCACCTGTCATGCTAGTATTTTTTTCATTCACCATAATCGTCCATTTAATTGCCCTGTTATTAGAGTCATATGGCGAAATTATACCCGCATCGTCATACTGAGTATCCTGACCATTCTTTGTAATCCATTTATACTCAATGTCCAATGGCTCTTCATCAATGCTTATTCTTCTGCTATGATTATCAAAAAGAATTGCCGAATTTCTGACAGTGGTAGCTCCACTAGCAGAAACTACAGCATCAGACATTTTTACATCGAAGGCAATTTCTACAGGCTTTGTATGTGTACCGTTAAAATTAAAAATATAGCCAGGGTCTACAGATATAGTTCCACCTTCACTATTGGTATAAGGTTCAATTTCAACAGGTATTTGCCCATCATAAGATACTTTAATAGAATCATCTATAATTCCATCAAACATACCACTATTTGCCATACTATCTTCCAATTTAAAACCATCTAAATCAAAAGGTGCAACACAGTCTAAAACTACTTTCCAAGTTATAGTACCTTCATTATAGTTTACTACACCTGTTTTTTCCACAGTAACAGGTGGGCTTGGAAGCAGCAATTTATACGTCTCGCCAAAAATCTCTATTTCATCGCCTGCCTTAGTACTGTCATGTTCTGCACTAATAACGAATTCAACTGTAACACTTGTATATTCTCCGTCAAAAGGCCAATCCTCAGTAAAAGTTATTGCTACTGTTGGCGGTGTACCCGCGGTTATCTGAAACCCTCCTACGTGAATTCCTTTAACAGAAACATTCTTTGTAGGATCAGTAAAATTAAGGCCTTCAGGTAGTTCAATCACTACATAGTCATTTTGCCAAATACGATTTAAACTCGTTACTGCATCTGTCTCATCGTCAGCTATATCAATCTTAAAACTACCAACTATCTGAAAGCTTTTGGCTGTATCGATATAAGCCCCAGGTGAAATTGGGTTACCTTCTTGTTGAACAGTTATACCCTGAATCTCTACACCAGCGCTCTTATCTTGAGGAATATACGCAAAAGGCATAATTCCTATTAACGCTTTTTCTATACCAAGGCCTTCAATATTTTTCTCCTTGTCTTTTTCTCCAAGAGCCTCAATATCTTGGTCATCGCCTTTTTCAATTTCATCTAAATCTGTATCTATATTTAAATCTAAGTTCGTATCCCCGCCTAAATCTGCATCATCGGTCGTATCTTGGGGTACATACTCCACAACAGTGGTACCATCAATTGTTTCCTCTGCCATTGCAACTGAGGGAAATACCAATACCATTTGTAGCACCATTGCTACAGCCATTATACTTGCGAATAATCGTTTCAAAGTCTTACTTTTCCTTCTTTTCCCATTCATAAATGTTGCCCTTCCCTTCACGAAATATAAATTATAAAGTAATGTAGTTTAGCATGCGCACATGCCAATATATTTTCATTGTAACAGGTATTTTTTATTATTCAAGCAGAAAAGGCGAAAATATTGCATTTTTATACCAAAACTTTGCTAATTTTACCAATTATGGTTAAAATATCTGCATATGCTTATGCTATTATGCATTGTTAGAAACCCACTATAATACCCTTTTTAGTATAAATTCAGTCCTATATCCGCTTATTATCTCTATCCATAAGTTAGCAAATTGTATTTAATTTTATACAATAAAATCTGCTAACAAAAACCAAGACTTTTAAAAAGCTTGAAAATGTTTTTTATATGGAATTAAAGCCACTAAAAAAGACTGTCTTTAAATTAGACAGTCTTTTTATATATATTGCTCATAGTATTTGCTATTTATAGTATCTGTTACTTATAATATCTGTTGTTTATAACATCTGTTACTTATGTCAGTATATACTACTTATAATATTTATTGCAGGCTCTGGGAAACCAAAAATCCTTTATCTTTTAATACTAGGCAAATTTCATTCAATGTTTCCTCGTCATCTGCCTCTATCACATGGGAATGACTACCTTTTGTAAGGCTTAAAAGTGGCTGGCACTGTTCCATGGATATTCTAAGTAAAAAATCCTTTACATCCTTCCTGCTTTTAATATTAAGTGGCTCACCTATAGTCCCGTAAACAGGGTGGTTTATAGATGTGTTTAAAATCCGTCCACCTAAGTCCACTACTGCTGTAAGCTCTTCCTCCATAGCGTCCATATCGTGGCAAACAGTTACACTTATATGAATGCCTTCATCTTTTTTTAAAATATAGCCTTTTGTTGTTGATATTATTGCCTTGCCCTCTGCTTTTAGAATACTTATATCTTTTACTATTACTTGGCGGGTTACACCAAATTTTTCTGCCAAAACTGTTGCACTTACAGGAGTCGTTTTGCCTAAAAGTTCGTTATATATCTCATGTTTTCGTTTTATATTGTCCATAAAGCGCCCCTTCTAAAAACTTGGCTATCCTATTGTGTACATACTATCTTTTTGATATGTTTTTCTTAGCTGTTCTCTTTTCTCATCGTAGCCTGGTCTATTAAGCAGTGCATAGGTTGCATCTTTACCTTCCTCAACACCGTGTTGGTCATAGGCATCTATATTCATCAGTTCACCTATAAAACCTGTGGCAACCTCCAGCATATACAAAAGAGCGCCCATATTATATTCGTCCACTTTTTCAAGAGAAATCGTCATGTTTGGTCTGCCATTTGAAACAAGAGCATACTCTGTTGCGTATTCCTCTGTTTTAAGCAATTTGTTTTGGGTAATACCACCCAAAAAGCCTAGGCTTGGAATATCTTCATATATTTTTGGTATCTCAACTATACGTCTAAACTCATCTATAGACAAAAACACAATAACCTTATCCAAAGGACCTTGTACATAAAGTTGTATCTGCGAATGCTGGTCTGTTACACCAAGTGCTTTAACAGGCGTTTGACCTACAAAAACTGTATTGCCTTCGTTGTCATATTTTTTGCCCAGACTTTCTGCCCATAGTTGCGCATACCAGTCGGAAATATATTTAAGACTATCTGCATAAGGCATCATCACAGAAATATTTTTGCCCTTTTCCATAGCTAAATAATGAAGAGCACCATACATATAGGCAGGGTTTTTTTGTACATCTGGATTGCTTACAATCTTGTCCATGTCCTCTGCGCCTGTTAGGAGTTTTTTTATGTCTATCCCGCACATTGCCGCTGGTAATAAGCCTACTGGCGAAAGCTCTGAAAAGCGCCCACCTACCCCGCTTGGGATATAAAAAACCTTATAGCCTCCTTCTTTCGCTATATTAATCAGATTACCTTTTTCCTTATCTGTTGTGCACACTATATGCTTTGAAATATTGCCTTTACCCAGCTCTTTTTCCAAAAGAGATTTTATAATCATAAACTGACTCATAGTCTCCGAAGTTTCTCCACTTTTAGAAACACAGTTGAACAGGCATTTTTTAATATCCACAATCTCAAAAAAATAAGAAAGTCGTTCAGGGTCAACATTATCAAGCACATAAAGCTTAGGGTAACCACCACGTTTATCTTTTGGCAGTTCATTATAATAAGGGTGGTTTATAGCCTGTTGTAGTGCAATAGGGCCAAGTGCCGAACCACCTATACCCAAAACAACAAAGGCATCTATATCTTCTTTTACAGCCGATACATAATCTTTTATTTCTTTCACAACATCTTTTTGGTTATAGGGAAGGTCACGCCAGTCTGTAAGGTTGTCCTTCCTTTTTTGCTCCATTTTTTCATGGGCAGTTCTTATATCAAGGGTCAAAATATCTTCTAAAGAAAATCCTTCACTGCCGACAACCTTATCTATCATATTATTATAATCAAGTTTCACTGCCATAAAAGTTCCCCCTTATTTTTTAAGCGTTTCCAAAAGCCTTGCGCTTTCAGGTAAATCGTACAAACTCTCAAAACTGTACCCTTGAGATTTAAAACTTTTCAGCATATCGTCCAGCGCCAAGGTATTAGACTCACTTACAGCATGTAGCAACATTATACAACCGTTATGGCTATAAGTCATTACCATATCATAGGCCGCTTTTGTCCCTGGTTGCGCATCTGTCAGCCAATCTTTATATGCAAAGCTCCAAAAAATAGTTTTATAACCGCTAGCCTTAACCTGCTCTAACACACGGATACTATACTCGCCAGCAGGCGGACGGAAAAAGGGAGCCATTTCTTCACCTGTTATAGCAAAAAAATAATCGGCACAGTCCTCTAATTCTTTTTGTATTTCCTCGTTACTAAGCTCGCTAAACATTGGATGTGTAGTGGAATGGTTCCCCACTACATGGCCTTCTTTAACCATTCTTTTTACCAGTTCCTCTTGGCTTACCAAAAAATCCTTTGTAACAAAAAAGCCTGCTTTAACATCATTTTCCGCCAAAGTGTCAAGTATAGACGGTGTAAAACCCATTTCATAGCCTTCATCAAAGGTAAGATAAATAACCTTTCGGCTCGTATCTCCTACATAATAGGCATCGTAGTCAAGGATTGATATATCACGCTGTGCTGTTGGCGGAAGCCCTGTGTCCACACGGTTAAACCACCAGCTTTTCGAGTCGCTATATCCCACTGTTGGATGGGTTTTAAGTGGAATTGCAGGATAAGTTTCAGCTATTGCCTCGTAGTTAAGTTCCACAATGTTGTCTATACTATTTAATGCATCTTGTTGCTCAAATATGTCATTACCAGTACTGTCAAATCCTGTTAACCCTATACACATGGCCAAAAACATCCCTACTACTGTTCCCATACAATCCCCTCCTTACTATTATTTTGTTAATTATATCATTCAAATAATATTTTTTAAACTAAAAGCCGATATTTTTAAAATATCGGCAATAAATTATTTATTCTTATTCACAAAATCACGCAGTTTTTCAAAAGTCATGTAGGACAGGGTATGCTCAATGCCACAAGCGTCCTCTTCCCCAATTGCATCGTCTACACCTAAAATGTCCACAAGAAAAGTCTTAATAAGTTCATGTCGCGACGCCACTTCCTCAGCACGTTTAATCCCTGACACCGTCAGGCTTAAGTCGCCATAATGCTCATGCTCTACAAAGCCCATTTCTTTTAGGGTGTTAATCGCCCTATTTACGCTGGGTTTAGAAATCCCTAATTGCCCCGCTACATCTGTAAGCCTAACCCCTGCATTTTTTTTATGCAAAAAGTATATTGCCTCTAAATAGTCTTCAAGGGACGCTGTCACTTCATCATTTCGTATACTCATTTTACCCGCTCCTTAGCACAACTCCTTTTCCCTTATTTATTATAGCATGTAACCCCAAAAATTACAAAAACTATTTTTTATGTTAGCCTTGAGCAACTCAATACCCTTAGTATATAATGGACACGTTAAAATAATAATTCGGAGGTGTTACAAATGGCATATCAGATTGATAGTAGCTGCATCGGTTGTGGTGCTTGCGAGGCAGAATGTCCTACAAGCTGTATCGTTAACGAAGGCGTATTCAAAATTAATGAATCTGATTGTATCGACTGTGGTTCATGCGTCGGAGCATGTCCTGTTGGTGCAATAAAGCAAGTTTAATTACTTACATATTGAAAAGCAAAATCTTATGCTTGTAAAAGCATAGGATTTTTTTCAATTTAAAAAATAAGGAGGTTTATACATATGTCTCACATACATAAAATACAATACTACGAAACAGATAAAATGGGTATTGTTCATCATTCTAACTATTTACGTTTTTTTGAAGAGGCCAGAACTTGGTACTTGGAAAAGGAAGGGCTTGGGTATGATGTAATTGAATCTCTTGGACTTATTGTACCTGTTATCCATGCTGAGTGTGATTATACAGTCAGCTGTACTTACGGTGATACTATTGATGTTGACATTAAACTTACTTATTTCAATGGTCTGAAATTTACTTTTGAGTACGTTATTACAAGTGGTAATAACAGCATTGTCCACGCTAGAGGGAAAACTGAGCATTGTTTTTTAGATAGTAACTTTAAGCCTACCCTTGTTAAAAAAACCTGCCCTAATATTTATGAGTACATGGTTAACATAGCTAATAACAAAGAGGAAAACTAAAAATAAAGATACAGTTCATAAGATTAGTTGTCTTATGGACTTTTTTTGTGGAATAAATAAAAATGTACCTAGGCAGTTTTTTGCTTAGGTACATTTTATTATGATTTGATTTTTCGTTTAGGTGTATGGTATTGCATGATTTTTGGTTTAGGTACATGCTACAACCTTTAACACAATCTGTTTTCTCCCTTAGGTACATGATGTTGCCTGATTTTTGGTTTGGGTATTTGCTACGGCTTTTAACACAATTTGCGTTCTTGCTTGAGGGCATGATGTTTTCTGATTTTCGGTTTAGGTGCATGCTACGGCTTTTAACACAATCTGTTTTCTCCCCTAGGTGCATGACATTGTCTGATTTTTGGTTTAGGCACTTGCTTACCGCTTTTAACACAATTGCTTTCTCCCTTAGGGGCATGACATTGTTTGATTTTCGGTTTAGGTGCATGCTACGACTTTTGACACAATTTGTTTTCTCGTCTATGGGGCATGATGTTGCCTAATTTTCGGTTTGGGTGCATGATACTGCCTAATTTTCAATTCAGGTGCATTATTATTTACTATATAAGCTTTTTTCTATCCTACTATTTCAAAAAATTCACCACATCATCATACAGCAAATCACTATCCACCAAATAAGTATCGTGCTCGTGACCCTCCATAATCTTTAGCTGTGCGTTCCCCATAGCCTCTTTTAAATCACAAAACATCTCAGGTTTAAACAAGTCACTATCCCCTGCTACTATTAACGTTGGCGTGGTTACCCCTGCCACATCTTTAAGCTCTATATTCGGCTCTTTAAGCATTAGCTCTATAAGAGGGTCTTTTGTCTCTTCAAACATATTCTTTAAATATGAAAGATTTTCCTCAGTAAAATCATTTGGCTTCAGATTTATCCCAAGGAGCATAATTTTTTCCAAAACACTCTCATCTTTCATTGCCAACATTAAACTTATAATTGCACCGTCACTAAACCCTATGATGCTAACCTTCCCTAAGTTAAGTTTTTTTATAAAACTATAAATATCCTCTGTCATTATTTCATAGGAAAAAGCTTCTGTTTTTTGACTTTCACCATGATTTCTGCTATCAACTGCATAGACAGTGAACTCTTTTTCTAATTTTTCTGCAAGTTTATCAAAAACATGATGAGTTTCACCATTTCCGTGTAAAAGCAAAAGGGGTGTACCTTGACCTGTTTTTTTGTAGAATAGTTCTATATTGTCATTTACTTTAATTAGCATATGTATCGCTCCTTTTAAGATTAATCTGTTATTTCAAAAATAAATCATAGCAATATAACAAAGGGGTTCTAACTTTTGCAGCTTGTCCCAAATATTTTCCTTAGATGCAAGTAAAACAGAGGAAATGCAAATTGTTTTAGACTTCATTATACTGCTCTTTCCATGTTTATCGAACCAATATAATTATACATTTAAACCCATCACTTATCAATAAATAAGAAATTTTTTTGCCACAAATTTTATGTCGAAAACAAGTTGTTGACAAAAAAAAATAAATATTCTATATTGATATTACCTGTGGTAATAAAAAAAGGAGATGATAGTCTATGAAGAAAAATATCAATAAAGACCAAATAATTGAAACTGCCCTCCAGCTTATGAAGGACAAAAAAGACTTACGCTCACTTAACCTACGGGAGATTGCCCGTTCTTTAGGCTGTGCCCACACAAACATTTACAACTACTTCCCCTCTTACGAGGACTTGCTTTGGGAGGTACATATAACTCTTAAAGATATTTTTTTCTACCTTATTACAGAGGATATGAAAAAAACCAACAACCCTAAAGAAAGGCTACAATGCTTTTTTGCCTCCTTCGTTAACATGTATTTAGACAATACAGGCTGGTTTCGCTTAGCTTGGCAAGAGTACATTGGGGACACTATTCCTGAACGAAATATACTGCATGAAGAAAAAATCAGTAATAAAATCGGTGTTTATGTGTATCAAATATGTATGGACTCCCATGGGGACTTTATATCCCGAAAAAGATGCGAAAAAAGCCTTCACATAGCTCACTGCTATATTGTTGGCGAGATTTCAGGGTACGTTTCCAACACAAATTATGACACCGAAACTATTAAAGAGAAAATAACCCAAGGTGCAATGGAGGTATTTTTGCTTTCTATGGGGTTACCTGCAAAAACACCCAAGCCAAAGGATTTTTTAAGCGCATATAAAAAAGAGTCGTTTTTCTTTGATAAATAAATTATAGTTTCCAACAAAGGTTTTATAGTGACAGAAAAAATAAATTTTCTGCAATTAACAGCCATGGCATGCGCACATATAACTATTAACATATTTTTATATTAGTTTTTTGAGTTTGCGCAAGCCTTGAAACTTTTTTAAAATATAAACTAAAAACTAGCTCATAACAACTTGTTATGGGCTAGTTTTATTTTACTAAACACTATTCTAAGGATAAATCTTCGTCACTTAACAATACTTCACCGTTTTTTGATTCAAACGAAGATATTTCCTTTTTTATAAGATATTCTATCATGTTCGTCATTGAACGTGATTCTATTTCAGCAATTTTCTTAATCTTGGCATGAACTTTTAAGTCTAATCTTAAAGTAAATTGAGATTTTATAATAGCCATAATGACACCTCTTTTTTCGTTTATGGTATCACTATGGTCGCTTTTTGTATGGTGTATAGTTGACACCAACCCAGAAGTTATAATATACTGTCGTTATTAATTTTATCAAAAAAGGGGTGGTTAATTATATGACATGCGTATTTGAATATTGTATTTATAATAAAAATTCCAGATGTATAGTAACTGATGTTGAAATAAATGCTTTTGGAATGTGTAACACATGTATTATGGTTTCATTTAATAAGGAATTTCTCGAAAAAGAAAAAGAACAGCAATTGCTGAAAACGGAAAACTTGTGGGCTGAAAAAACAAACTAGTTCTTTAACATTAAACCCGCCCATAACAATTGTTATAGGCGATATGCTGACTGAGTAGTTCTTTTTTATAAAACTTATATAATCACTCATATTAATTTAGAGGTATATTCTTATTAGTACGCCCTAAAATATAATCCGTACTTGTACAATATAAATCTGCTAATTTCATCACAAAACTAGTGGGAATTTCTCTTTTACCGATCTCATAATTGCTATAAACTCTTTGATCTATTCCTAAAACAGCAGCAACCTCTTTTTGTTTTAGCTCTTTATCTTCACGCAAATCTTTTAGTCTAGGATAATACACGAAATCATCTCGATGACATTTTATCCTACTATCAAAAAATAGTGTCAATTTTACTATCATTAGGTAGTAAAATGTATTTGAGGTGACTTTTATGAAAAATCAAACATGTTGTTTTACAGGACACAGAGAAATTGTTGAAAATGAATACAAATTAATCATAAGAAAAACAAATGAAGAAATTGAACAGCTTATCATGAATGATATTAATATATTTATCACTGGTGGAGCATTGGGCTTCGATACAGTATGTGCACTGCTTATACTAAACTTAAAAGAAGTACATCCACAAATAAAATTACATCTAGCTTTGCCTTGTAAAACACAAACTAAAAACTGGACAACAGCCGATACTGCAACTTATGAAAAAATATTTCGTTTAGCTGATAAAGTTACATATGTTTTGGAAATCTATTTTAGAGGCTGTATGCACAAGCGTAACCGCTATATGGTAGACAATTCTTCATATTGCATTGCTTACTGCACAAAGAAAAATGGTGGAACTTTTTACACAATTAATTATGCATTAAGGCAACGAAACAACCTAATAAATATTGTTGATTTTATATAACAACCTAACTCCTCTATACTATAATTGAATAAATAAACCAGCCTACAACAATCCTTATAAATTCTTTCTTTACACACATAAAAAAGGCACACCATATTGGTGTGCCTCTTGAAATTTACATATTAGTAACCGATATTTACCGCAATAACGATAAATACTACAGCCAAAGCAAACAGTATAATCAGCAGTGGCCACAGGAATTTATACCATTTTCCTAGAGGAACTTTACCGTAACTTAGGAAAATCAGAAGAGTTCCGTATGTGAACCATGCCATGTTGGATATACCGTCACCAAACTGATAAGCCAATGTTGCTGTTTGGCGTGTGATACCAACTAAGTCCGCCAAAGGAATGATAATTGGCATAAGTGCCATTGCCTTACCACTTCCTGAAGCAACAAATCCGTTTAATATTGTTACAATAACAACTACTCCGATTACTGAGCCAACAGCAGGAAGTCCAATTAAGTAGCCTGAAATCCAGTTGATAACAGGGTCAAGAAGATTTCCTCTTTCCAACATCCACTGCACACCACGAGCAACCCCAACTATTAACGCACCGCCCATAGAGCCTTTCGCGCCAATCATTAATGAGTTTATTATTTCCCCTGGTTTTAATGAGCCAATAGCACCTGCAACAACACCTACTAAAAGGAATGCCGCACTCATATCATTAATGCCCCAGCCCAGTCGTGTCATTCCGTATACTGTCATACCAAATGTACCTGCAAGGAGTATTAAAGAAATAATGTGTCTGCCTGTTAACTCAAGGCCTGCTGCGTCATAATCAAAACGTAAACCCGATACATCTACATCTGACACTAAAGACTTTGAAGGGTCTTTTTTCGCTTTGTTAGCGTAGACAATAAGATAAATAAGAGACACAGTACAAAATACAAGGTAGCAAATAAATCTAAGTTGGAAACCTGAGAATATTGGAAGTTCAGCTATCTGATGAGCAATACCTACTGTATATGTATTTGTTGGTCCAATAGCGAAACCTACCATACTACCTAAAATAACTACAGCAACTGCTGTCATTGTATCATAGCCTAAAGCCAAAACTACAGGGATAATCAAAGGTACAAACGGTATACACGCTTCTATCCAGCCCAAGAAACCGCCAAGGATTGCAAAGATTGAGAAAAGTATTGAAAGTACCAATGTACCGCTTTTTTTGCCTGCACTTTTTACAAGGCAAGTGATACCTGAAGGGATAGCGCCTGTTTTGTTAAATATTTCGATGGAACCACCTACAATAAGTACAAGGAATACTATAGGCGCTGAACCGATTAATCCGTTTGGCACTGCCCTAAAGATGTCAAAAATCGACAGAACAACTCTTTCTGTAGCATGGAAGCTACCTGCTATAACCTGATTACGTCCATCGATTA
>JGI994J12354_10003178_pt1 | contig 15507 bp, 15 predicted proteins | sample IntmicLarv3ML3BL_FD_12354 | JGI IMG/M metagenome (IMG submission 12354)
GGCTGACAATTCAATTTCCGGCCACGTTGTTTTTGTTATGCCTTGATTTACCGACCTTTCTCGTTCTTGATTGGTCGGTTTTTCATTTAGATTGTCTGGCCGCGTTTTCGCTTGACAAAAGCACACCCCACGGGTTTTCTGTCATGCCACAGACCAAGCTTGCGCCGGGCGCGGTGGGCCGGTAGCGACGAAGGCGTACAAGCCGTAGAGGTAGGTGTCGGCCACCATAAGCGCATCCTTCAATATATCGATACCGTCGTAATTGTTGACGCGGTTTGCGACTTCTAAGGCAAACGTGCCGTCCTCGGAGGAGAGCACGGTGATGGCTGGACTGCCGGATTGCCGGATTGCCGTAATGCAGGACTGTCCATTACACCGGCGGATAGGCTTGCGTCCGCATCAAGCGCATACAGCACTACGGCATCTTCCGGTATGCCTGAAGACAGGCGCGGGGGGCATCGGCTGTAGGCGTTGCAGCGGCGGCCGTTTCAGGCGGCGGGGTGGGGGGGCCGGCGGCGCGGACGGCACCTGCAACCCGCAGGATGAACAAAGAAGCAACACAAATGCAAGTGCGGAATCAATTGCTTTTCGCATACCCTCAACCTCGGCTTTCGGATACAGGACGATGGAGGATTCTGTTTTTTAACTAAAAACAATCCGCGCGAAAGTAAACAGGAAAACGCCTTGGCGGCAAAAGTCCGTATTATTTGACAGCGTGAGGGGAGCTGTTTGTTGCTGGTCGGCATCAGCTTCCCGTGCTTTCTCCCGCCATCCGCAGAAGTGCGTTGCAAATCGCCGCGGCTATATTGCTTCCACCCTTTCGCCCGCGTGCCACGATGTAGGGGATTCCCGATTGCATCAGCGTTTCTTTTGCCTCGACGACGCTGACAAAGCCGACCGGCACGCCGATAACGAGTGCGGGCGAAAGCTTGCCCGACGCGTGCAGCTCACATATACGTAGGAGCGCGGTGGGTGCGTTCCCAATGGCAAAAATGCAAGGCGCAGCCATTTCTGCCGCTTTATCCACTGCCGCGACCGCACGCGTGGTGCCGTTCGCGCGTGCCGATGTCGCCACATCCTCGTCGGCCATGAAGCACTGTGCTTCCCCGCCGAACGCAGCAAGACGCGTTTTATCCACGCCCGCCTTCACCATGTTCGTGTCACTAACGATAGACATACCCGCGCGCAAGGCGGCCACCGCGATGTCCATCACTCCGTCGGAAAATGCCATCGAATCCATGTACTCGAAATCCGCCGTCGTGTGTATCACGCGCAAAACGACCTGCTCATACGCCGGGTCAAGCGGGCGGAGGAGTTCGCTGCGGATAATGGCAAAACTCCGTGTCTCTATATCTGCCGGTAAAATTGTTCCGCCGGGCAATGCCGTGCCGTGTTCGTCCATTAGAATTCAATCCCCCTTCGCGCCGCAATGCCGCGTGTATACGGATGTTTGCGCATCACCATTTCCGTGACGTAATCCGCTGCATCCACCCAAGATACCGGTGCGTTGCGCCCGGTTAAAACAAGCTCCATCGCCTGCGGCTTACGCAGGACAAGCTCGTCTGCCATCGCCATGTCCAGCACACCATGTTGGTATGCCGCGCAGATTTCGTCCAGTATCAACAAGTCGCACAACCCTTCAAGTACCAAGCGCCGCGCTTCGGCCAGCATCTCATTGTGCAGCTGCATCATAGCTTGCTTATCTTGTTCACTTGCCGTATGGACAAAACCGAAATCACGGTGCAATCGTAGGATGCTCACGTTTGGCAACTGATCCAGCGCGTGCAGTTCCCCTGTGTCGCGCCCCTTTAGGAATTGAACAAGCACCACGCGCAGTCCGCATCCCGCCGCGCGTAATGCCAGCCCGAGCGCCGCCGTTGTCTTGCCCTTACCGTCGCCGGTATACAGATGGCGGAGGCCGCCGCTCATGCTTTCCCCTCCAAAACGTTGTAGAGCAACTCCATGTCCAAATTTGTCCGCAGCGCTTCGGCCAGCTTGTCATACTGTTCGTTCCGGTATTCCAATGTCCGCACCTGCCCATAACCGTCGGACTTCTGGCCGCGCACCAAACTGTCCTCCTCCTCGATGTCCACATCGAGGTAGGGGAGCACACCCGCGACGGGTTTGCCACTTCGTTCCTCCAGCATGGTGAGGCCGGGTTGCAGCAATGCGATGTCCCCGCGGAATTTGTTGATGATGGAGCCCTTTACCCGGGCACGCTCATTTTCCTCAAGGAGAACCAGCGTGCCGACGATTTGCGCAAATACGCCGCCGCAGTCGATGTCGCCAACGAGCAACACGGGCGCGTCTACCATTTCGGCCAGTCCCATATTCACAATGTCGTTTGCCCGCAGGTTGATTTCCGCCGGGCTGCCCGCACCCTCGATGACAATGATATCGTTCTCTTGGGCGAGTGCGCTATAGGCGGCCATAATGTCCGGCACGAGGTTTTTTTTGTATGNGAAATAGTCCGCCGCACGCATGTGGCCGCGGCTTTNNCCGTTCACGATNACTTCGGAACCGATNNTTGTCGTCGGCACAAGTAGAATCGGGTTCATCCGCGCGTCGGGCGCGATGCCCGCTGCCTCCGCTTGCAAGACCTGTGCGCGGCTCATTTTCCCGCCGTTTGGCAAGGTGAAAAAATTGCGCGACATGTTTTGCGACTTAAACGGCGCGATCTTGTATCCATCTTGCCGGAACAGGCGGCACAACCCCGTTGTTACCAGGCTCTTCCCCGCTGAGGACATCGTGCCTTGTATCATGATTACATTAGCCATACAATACCTCCTTGATTGCCTGTAATAGGCGCAGGTTTTCGTTGTGTGTTTTGACGGCGATGCGGTAATGTGAGTCGCACAGGCCGTGGTAATTCCCGCAGGGGCGGATGAGGATGCCCCGTGCCAGCAGTGCGTCAAACAGCGGTATTTCGCTTTGTAAAAGCAGGAAATTTGCATCGCTTGGGTAAACTGTCAAGCCAAGCCTGCGCAGCATATCCGTAAGGTACACGCGTTCCGCCGCAATGAGCCGCCGCGTGTCTGTTCTCCAATTTGTTATACCAAGCGCAGCCTCACCCGCGATTTGCGCCGGGATGGAGACGCTCCAACAAGCGCCTGCGTCGGCAATGCGCGTGCGCAGCGTTTCGTTGGTGCAGAGCAAGTAGCCCAGCCGCAGCCCCGCCATGGCATACATTTTGGTAAACGCTTTCAGTACGACGAGTTTATCCAGAGAGGGCAACAAAGCCTTGCAGGAAGAAGCCTCCGTAAAGTCGAGGAAGCATTCATCCACCACGGTGACCGCGCCGATTTCCTGCGCACGGCGGAGAATTCTTGCGAGCAAATCCGGGGGTATCAGCCGCCCGGTGGGGTTGTTCGGCTGACAGAGGAAGAGCATGTCCAGCCCGGGTACAAGCTGCGCCAAAATGCTGTCCGTCAGGGCAAAGCCATCCGCTTCCGCCAGCGTATGTAGGACGACCGCGCAATGCACCTGCGACAAGCAGCGCTCGTATTCCGAAAAGGTCGGCGCGCAGACCAGTGCCCGCCGCGGCTTTACGGCATAACATAATCGGAACAGCAAATCCGCCGCACCGTTTCCACAGAGAACCCAGTCCGGTGGCACGTTTTCATCCCGCGCAATCGCCGCGGTGAGCGCGCGGCAATGCGGGTCGGGGTAGCGTACGAAATCATCCGCATGGCCGTTCAAAGCCTGTTTCACAGCGTCAGGCAGGCCGAAGGGATTCGTGTTGATTGAAAAATCCAGCGTGACATGCGCGTTGCCATACACGTCGCCGCCATGCTCATAACGAAGCAAGCGCCATCACCCCCAGCCGTATGCCGATGGAAAGTATCAGCGTTAATCCCGCCGCGCCGTATAGTAAACGGTTTGCGCGGGGAATATCTTCGGATTCAACCGCGCGTGTATCGTCGCCGATATAAGGCTTGTTGCGCATGGTACCGAAATACGAAATCGGTCCGGCGAGCCGTATCCCCAGCGCGCCCGCGCATACGGATTCGGTCTGTGCGGAATTCGGGCTGGCGTGGTTCCGCCTGTCACGCCGCCAAATGCGGAAGGCGGCTGTCCCGTCGAAATGTAAGAAGTATGCCGACGCGACCATCAGCAGCGCGCATATACGGGAAGGCAGCCAATTCAAAACATCATCCAGCCGTGCCGCCGCGCGTCCGAAATGAAGGTATTTTTCATTTTTATAACCGACCATAGAGTCCATCGTGTTCACCGCTTTGTACAAGCAGCCCGCCGCAGCGCCGCCCAGCGCGATAAACAGGAGCGGCGCTGTTTCACCGTCAGAGGCGTTTTCCGCCACAGTTTCAACCGCTGCACGCGTAATGCCCGCCTCGTCAAGACAGGCCGTGTCGCGCCCGACAATCATGGAAACCGCGTACCGTGCGCCCTCGGTATTGCCGCCGCGCAGAGCGTCATACACCTTCATGCTCTCGATTTTGAGCTGCTTCGCCGCGAGGAGCTGGTAACACAGCAGGCTTTCGATAACAAAGCCAAGCGGCGGGAACAAGCGGTAGCACGGCACCAGCACCGCGAGGGGAATGCCTGTGCAGACGACGGCCATGATAACAACCAGCAGCACGCCGCCGAGACGCTCCCGCTGCGGGAAAACCCGCCGCAGAAACCGCTCCAGCAAAGCAATGAGGTTGCCCATCCAGCGGACGATATGGGGGAAATGATACGGGTCGCCGAGGCACATATCCAGCATAAAGCCTGCTAACATTGCGCCTGTTGACCAGAGTAGAATTGTCATTTTGCACCGCCTTTCTTCTTTAATAATGCATCCATAAAGTGTGCCGCGAAGGCTGGGTTCGCCGGGAAAAACAAATGCGGAAAACCTGCGTAAAGCGTTTCGGCGGCGTGGATGCACGGCCATGATGAAGAACGACCGGCCTTATATGCTGTAAAATCCGCGCCGGGGTTATCGCTGCTTCCGTAATGGAACGCATGGGAACGAATGGATTCGCCCGCCGCGCACAATAAATTATCACGCTGCGCTGTGAGTGTGATGTACCCGAAAGGTTGCAATTTACGTGTCATCTGCGCCGCGCCGGGAATGGCACCAACCATGTCAAATCCGTCGAGTTGTGTGTGCAAGTACAGGAAACCACCGCATTCCGCAATCGTCGGAAGCCCGTCAGTTATCGCATAGCGTATGCTTTCCCGCATAAAAACGTTGGCGGCGAGCGCTTCCGCATGGAGTTCGGGATAACCGCCCGGAAGGTACAGTCCGTGTATATTGGCGGGAAGAGCAGCATCATGCAGGGGACTGAAGAAAATGAGCTCGCAGCCCGCCTCTTGCAGCATGGCAAGGTTTTCTTCATAAAAGAAGCAAAACGCCTCATCGCGCGCCACGGCAAGCCTTACACATGCGGCTTTGCCGGCCGACTGGGGTGCGGCGGATAAAATCGGTGCGGAATCCGCCAGGGCAAGCAACCCGTCTATGTCGATAGATTGCTCCGCCTGCACGCCCATCGCAGACAATTTGGCTTGCAAACCGGTGATTTCCCCCGCCGTCAACAGCCCGAGATGGCGGCTCGGTACTGCCCATTCCGCGCCGCTCGGCAAATACCCATACGCCCGCAGCTCGGCGGATGCGGCAATTGTTTGCAAATCCGCATACCGTGATTCGGACGCGTGGTTGAAAATCACGCCAGCAATGCCGCTGTCCGGCCTGTGCCGTGCGAAACCTTCCAACAACGCGGCAAGGGAATGCGCCGCGCCTTTCGCGCTCACGATAAGCACGACAGGCGTAGCCGTTTCCCTCGCGACGGTGTATGCCGATGCGTCAGAGGTTGTGGCAATGCCGTCGTAGAAGCCCATTGCGCCCTCTATTACGGCGAGGTTGCTGTGCCTTGCGAGGCGCTCCCGCAGGCCGCCGCTATCCAAAAAGAAGGGGTCGAAGTTATATGCCGCGATACCCGTCACCGCGCGGTGGAACATCGGGTCGATGTAATCCGGCCCGCATTTGTATGCGATTGGCGCACAGCCTCTTGTTTTTATCGCGGCGAGGACGGCGCAGGTTACGGTTGTTTTGCCGCAGCCGCTGTTTGTGCCCGCCAGCAGAATTCGACTCATTGTATCCCTCCGGCGGACAAGATTGTTATGGGGTTCATTGCTTCCATAAGGTGGACACGCCCGGCGCGTTTACCGCGCGAAGCACTGATTTGCACGATGTCCGGCTCGTGCCCGGCGGATTGCATCGCGGCGAGTGCGAGGCCGGCCGTTTCGATGGTGACAGCGGTAACCACAATGCGTGCCTGCGGATTTTTATTCCATATCACTTGTAGTATGGCCGCAAGTTCACCGCCGCTTCCGCCGATGAAAACAACGTCCGGCGCAGGCAAGTCCGCCAGCGCATCCGGCGCGGCGCCGCAAATGGGGGTGACATTGCCAATGTGGAATTGGCGGCAATTCGCTCCAATCAATGGCATCGTGTCCGCACAGCGCTCAATGGCATATACATGCCCGCGGTACGCGGAGAGCGCCATTTCGATTGTGACGGAACCGGTGCCCGCACCGATATCCCAGCATACGTCGTCCGGCTGCAGCGCCAGCTTTGCCGCGACGATGGCGCGCACCTCGCTTTTCGTCATGGGGACGCCGTCTGTTCGCGCAAAACGTTCATCGGGTATCCCCGTAGGCGTGCGGTCGTTGAAATTTTCATTCACAAATACAAGAGCCGTGAGCGAGGGGTATTGCCCCTGTTTGAGTGTGCCCGCAGTGGCGGTGTACACCCGTTCGGCCGCGCTGCCAAGATTCTCCCCCACATGCACCGTAAGGTCGCGAAACCCTGCGGACACAAGGCTTTCGCCAATGTTGTTGACATTTCCGCCTGTCAGGCAAAATGTCAGACGGTTGCGCCGGACGGTATCTGCGACATTGGGCATGCGGCCGTGCGCACTCATAAACGCGGCGTCCTGCCATGGCAATTGGAGCCGCGCGAACAATGCGTTGACTGTCGAAATGCCCGGCAGGAACCGCACTGTGGCACAATCCGCCAATGCATCGGAAAGCCCCGCCGAAGCGCTGTAAAATCCGACATCACCCGATACGAGAACGGCGAATATGTTTGCATTGTTTGCGCGGATAGCCGTGGCGATGTCCGCAGGACGGAGGCATATGATGGATTCGCCCGTGCAATCATGGTACAGATCCAGCAATCTTTGCGAGCCCAAACGGACTTCCGCCTGGGTGATGGCCGCCGCGCCTTCCACCGTCAGCGTACCTGTACCGACACCCATGCCTACGATTGCAACATGCTTCATCCCCTCAGCTCCTTCAAAATTTTTATAACGCATTGTAGGTTTTCCCCATCTTCCTGCGGTCGTTTGATGACCGCGGTAAGCATACCGAGGTTGTTGGCCGCGGCAAGCTTTTCCGGGAAGCCGCCCGCCGCACCCCCGTCTTTTGTGACGAGAATCCGCGCTTCTGCCGAAGCAAACATAGCGCGGTTCAAATCTTCCGAGAACGGCCCCTGCATACAGATGAGACGATCCGACCGGTAACCGTTTTCATAACAAATGCGCAGGCTGTCCAAACTCGGGAGCACGCGCAGCCACACACGCGTTTGGAAGTCCACAAGCCGTGCAAAAACGGCCGCATAGGATACGCCGGTTGTGGCAAAGATATTGCCCGGCGTTTGCGCAAGGAAAGCCAGCAGTTCGTCAGCATCAGACAGGTATGTGCAGCCCGGTGCCTTTGTTTCTGTCCGTGCGACACGGACAAGACGCAGACCTGCTTCATTGCATGCGAAAGAGATGTTCAAGCTCGCCGCCACGGCATACGGGTGCGTCGCATCCACGACAAAAAGCGGTTGTTCCTGTCGGAGCAACGCAGTCATTTCCACCGCGTCCAGCCGCCCGATGCGGATAGCAATACCGGGCAGACTCGCCACTGCCCGTGCGCCGTCCTCGGTCGCGACGCAGTATACCGCCGCGATGCCGTTTGCCGCGCAGTACGCACACAGGCTGCGACCCTCCGCCGTACCGCCGAACAGTACGACCCTATGCATGACGGTATCCACGCGGCGTCACCATGCGCCCGCCGACCAGTTTTGTTTGCGAGTTGCCGATGAATATGGTTTCATTCATATCGCCTTCGTGTTCGAAAAGCGCCGACAGCGTGGTGATTTGCATAGATTCGCCTTCACGCGCAATGCAGCGTGCGATGCCGCAAAGCCTATCCGGCGGCAATGTCTCCAACAGGAGGCCGCAAGCGGTACGGAGATGCCCGGCGCGTTTATGGCTGCCGGGGTTGTACAATGCGATGGCAAAGTCACCCATCGCCGCCGCGTGCAAGCGTTTTTCAATCACATCCCATGGTGTCAGCAAATCGCTCAGGCTGATGACCGCGAAGTCATGGCCAATCGGTGCGCCCAGTAAAGCCGCGCCGGAGAGCGCCGCCGTCACACCGGGGACAATCGCAATGGCGAAGGAGGGCGATTCCCCGGCCAACTCCAACAAAAGCCCCGCCATACCGTACACGCCGCTGTCACCGCTGGAGACGACACAGACCGTGCACCCCGCGTCCGCCAGTGCGACGGCCTCCTGACAGCGCGCCATTTCCTGCGTCATGCCCGTCTCAATATATTCTTTATCCGGGAAAAGAGGTTTTATCAGCTTGGTGTAACCTGTGTATCCCACGATAACATCTGCCGTGCGGAGCGCGTCCGCACAGGCTACTGTCATATGTGCCGCATCACCCGGGCCGATGCCCGTCACAATCAGTTTACCCATCATGCATCCATCCTCTCAAATACGGCAACAGCTACGCCGTTACGCGCTGTTTTCCGTAATATAAGCTTACCCATGCCGCCGCAGAGTGTCGCCGCGCGTTCGCATACATTGTCCACACCGACGGCGGCCAGCACACGTTCCGACCCGGTGAATGTGCCGGGTACCGCTGCCAATGCAGAAGCGTTGTAAAAATGAAGGGGGATTTTATGCGCCTTCGCAAATGCAAGCAAACCCGCTTCATCGCGTTTCACATCAATTGTCGCCGCGGCACATACGCGTGCCAGCGGGATTTTGCAATCCCACAACGCAATCGTCGCCGCGCGTTCTATTTCCTCCGCTGAGAGTCCGCGGCGGCAGCCAATGCCAAGCACAAAGTTACGCGTCATATCCGTGCTATCCAATGCGGCGTGCGAATCGCTTGCTGTGGTGATGACAGGAACCGCGCCTGTGATGGCGGCAATTCGCTCCGCCAAGGCATTTGCACCGCCTGCGTGACCGGACAGGAGGCTGACGGCAAAGCGCCCGGCCTCGTCACAAACGACGACCGCCGGGTCGGTCAGCTTGCTTTTAACATGCGGCGCAACCGCGCGGACAGCGATACCGCACGCACCGACGAATACCAGCGCGTCAATCTTGCCAAACAAATCCGCCGTCAGGGCATACACGGAATCGAAGGGCGTAAAATCTGTGCCGGCCGCGTGTCGGCGGACAAGAAAACCCGTCGTGTCAGGTATATCCAATAGGATTTTTTTCGCCAAATCCGCCCCGCAGGGGGAGAATGCCAGTACCGCTGTCGTCATACCTTTGCCTCCCGGAAGCCTGTTGTGAAATCTGGAGCGTACAGCTTTGACAAGACATAGTCGTTCCCAAGGAAGCGTCCGACGCAGACAAGTGCTGTCTTGCCGATACCGCTTGCCGCCGCGCTTTCCGCCAGCATGCCGACCGTGCAACGCACCACCTTTTCATCCGGCCAGGTTGCCTTGTACACGATGGCAGCAGGGGTGTCCGGTGTGTAGCCACCCGCGATGAGGTCATTGGTAACCCCAGCCAGCAGCCCGGCACTGAGGAAGAGCACCATCGTGGCGCCGTGCGCGGCCAGCGCGCGGATGTCCTGTTTGTCCGGCACGGGCGTACGCCCGGCGGCGCGTGTCAAAATGACGGTTTGCGAAACCGCTGGCAGTGTGTATTCGGCCTTGAGTGCCGCCGCCGCGCCGCAGAAGCTCGACACGCCTGGGCAGACTTCGAAGGCAATCCCCAGTGCAGTAAGCCTGTCCATTTGTTCTCGAATCGCACCGTAAATGCTGGGGTCGCCTGTGTGTAGGCGGACGATGGTCTTGCTCTCGGTACTGGCAGCCTGCATCACATCGATGACCTCGTCCAGCGTCATTTTCGCGCTGTTATACACAGCGCAGCCGGGTTTTGTGAAGCACAGCAAATCCGGATTCACCAGTGAGCCCGCGTATAGTACCACGTCCGCTGCTTCCAGCAGCGTCTTGCCGCGCAGGGTTATCAAATCGACTGCGCCAGGTCCCGCGCCTACGAAATGCACAATACTCATATCGTGAAAACCTCCTCCGTGTTGTCGCCAAGCCCGCCAAAGCAGACCACGCGCACTGCCATCCGCTCCGCGACGCAGCGTGTCACCGTGTCCATCACGCGTGCGCGGAGGACATCCATTGCCGGTGCCAGCAAATTCGCCGCGCGCAGGCAATCCAACGCCGCATCCGTACTCACGCAGTCGCGAATCTGCCGCAGCAATTCAATGCTGCCACCCGCGTCCAATGCGCAGGCCAGCATCGTTTCCATACGTCCGTCGCCATGTCGCGAATGCGTGTTTGTGATACCGAGCCCCAGCTTGACAAGCTTGCCGATGTGCCCGACAAGCGTGACATCTGTAAAACCAAGCGCCACCGCCAAATCAAGCGTTTCACCGATGAAATTTGAGCACATGACATGCGCGTCAAGCGGCAAACCGAGCTTGTCCCGTGCGAACGTCTCGCCGTAGTTCCCGATGGTGAGGAGGAGCGTTTGACGTCCCGCCGCACGGAGAAGGCTCAACTCCGCACGGATGGATTCGACGATGGCGGCCTCGCTCATCGGCTCGACAATGCCCGTCGTGCCCAGTACGGACAAGCCGCCTTCGATGCCGAAGCGCGGGTTGAAGGTCTTCGCGGCAAGCGCTTCGCCGCCGGGGATAGAAATGGTCACACAGAGGCCGCCAGTATAGCCGTGCGCCTGACAGACATTCTCGCACACCTCGGCAATCATCCGGCGCGGTGTGCTATTGACGGCCGCCGCGCCGACGGGTTGGTCGAGGCCGGGCTTCGTCACGCGTCCAATACCTTCACCGCCTTCGATGGTGATGCCGGAGGGTGTTTGTGTGACATGTGCGTGGACGAATACGCTGTTCGTCACATCCGGGTCATCGCCGCTGTCCTTTTGCACGGCGCATGTGGCGGCATCCGGCGTGAAGGAAGTGTGTGTTACGTCCAGTGTAAGCGTGATGCCGTTGGGTGTAGAGAGCGTGACGTTTTCGACCAACCGTTGTGTCAGCAGCATGTCCGTCGCTGCCTTGGCCGCCGCCGCCGCACAGCTCCCTGTGGTATACCCGCGCCGTAGGAGTTTCCCGTTGACGAAGCGTGAATGCATTGTATCCATTTACAGTCCTCCAAACAGTTCCGCGTACAGCCCGTCCGGCAGGCCGTACAACCGGCTGATGATTGCTTCTGTAAACACCTCATCCGGTGTACCGAGGCAGGTTGCGAGGCCGTCTTTTATACCTATGACGAGGTCGGCCACGCGCTTGGCGTACATCAATTCATGCAAGGACAGAATGACCGTCACGCCGCGTTCATCCGCCATGCGGCGGAGAATGTCCAATAACTCCGCGGCAAAGCGGATGTCCAGAAACGCCGTCGGTTCGTCCAATATGATGATGTCTGGCTCCTGGCAGATTGCCCGTGCGAGCAAGATGCGTTGCATCTGCCCGTCGCTGATTTCATCAAAGCTGCGTTCTGCCAAATTTTCCGCGCCGACAAGCGCCAGTGCCTCACGCACCTTCGCCTTGTCGTTTTCCGATAAAATCCCGAGCATCCCTGTGTAGGGGTACCGCCCGACGGCGGCCACATCCCAACAGGTCATGCGCTCCGGACGCGGGCGCTTGGTGAGGACGACAGCCGCCTGCTTGGCGAAATCGCCCGGGCGGATGTCCGCAATCGAAACGCCGCCGATACAGGCACTGCCGCTTACAGGGGTAAGCTGCTTTGCGATGCTTTTCAGTATCGTGGACTTGCCCGCGCCGTTTGGCCCGATGAGCGTCAGAATCTGCCCGCGCGGTACTGTGACCGTTACATCCTGCACGACTGCGCGGCCATTGTAGCCTACAGTGAGCTGCTTTGCCTGAAAATGAGTGTCTGTATGCATCAATCCCGCGCCGCCTTTCTCGCCATGATGAAAATCACAATCGGCGCGCCGACCAGAGAACTGATGGAGCTGATGCTCATTTCCGCCGGTGCGTATATTGTCCGCGCAAGGAGGTCACAACCGAGGCAAAACACCGAACCGCCGAGGAAGCAGAGGGGTATCACCACAATGGGCTTGGTTGTCTTTGTCAGCGCTTTCACCAAATGCGGCACGGCTACACCCACGAAGGATATTGGCCCCGCGAATGCCGTCACACAGGCGCAGAGGACACTTGCCAGCAATACCAGTGCTGTGCGGAACGCGCGTATCGGCACGCCGACGCTACGAGCATAATCCTCGCCAAGCTGGTAAGCACCAAGCGGTTTCGACAGGCAGAACACGAGCAACGATGCGGTGAAAACCACTGCCGCCATTACCTGCACATGCGCCCAAGATGTGCCTGAAAAACTCCCTTGCGACCAGCCGTGGAGGTTGACGATGCTCTCATCCGAGGCGAAAGTTACGACGAAATCCGTAATGGCCGAGCAGATATATCCCACCATTACCCCGCAGACAATCAACACGGACGCACGGCGGACGCGCCGCGCCATTAGCATGACGAAGCCCATCACAAGCATGGCGCCTGCAAATGCCGCCGCAATCAATCCTGCCGCGTTCATGCTGCTCCCTCTTGCGAGCACGAAAACCATTGCCAATGCGACCGCCAGCTTTGCGCCGGAGGAAATGCCCAGCACATACGGCCCGGCGATGGGGTTGTTGAAGAAGGCTTGCAGCAAATAACCCGACAACGCCAGAGCACCGCCAAGGATGCCGCAGGCCGCGATACGCGGCAAGCGTATTTTCCATAAGATTTCCCGCGCAAGGCCGTCGTCTTCACCCCGGAAAAAAGGTGAGACATCTATTGAGCCAATCAACGCGTTCAATATAAGGAGTAGGGCGAGCAGAACCAGAAGCACGGTTGCTGCCGCTGCCACCCGTATGGCGGGTTTGGATAATCTCATCGTATCACCGCAATCTGTGGAAGAATCGGAGGGCGTCGTCCGCGTCCCCCGTGAAAACACGGTTCATTTCTGTCATCATCAAGCCGAATTCGGTTGTTTCCTGAAACATGTTTTTGCCCGTGCACCAGACATTGCCGCTTTGCACGGCTTTGCAGTCCGCGAGGAGGGGACTCTTACCGAGGAATTCCGCCAGTGTGCGCAGCTCTCCGTCGATGGCGCTGTTGTAGATGAGCACATCCGCATTTTTGGCCGCGGCGTAGAATTGCTCCATATTCAAGTTTACCGTGCCCGTAGCGCTGCCGCCGCCGGTGTCAGGGAAAGCATACTGCCCGCCCGCAAGGGTAAGCATGGTAGTGACATAATCACCCGAACGCCGCACGACGGCGTTCCCGTTGGAGCTGATGTGGAAGAATGCAACAATCTGACCGGTGCTTGCGGCGGAAAGCGCATCCAGATGCGCGGCTTGCGCGGCGAAGAGTTCCTCCGCGAGGGCAAGCTTGCCTGTTAAGAGTCCATACAACTTTATCCATTCCGTGCGGCCAAGCGGGTGCGTTTCGTAGCTCGACCGCTCCATCAGCACGGGGATGCCAAGTGCCTCCAGCTTCTCCTTAACCTCCGGCGCATGGGTGAGCATGGTGGACTCCAATGCCAGGCCGCATTTGTTTGCCAGCAGCAGCTCGTAATCCGGTGCGTTGTATTTCCCCGCATACACAATGTCGCCGCGCGTCATGGCGTCGCGTGCGTTTGCAATCGACCAGCCATCCTGCTTTGTGCCGGAAAAAGCGATGTTGTCCAATGCATCCAGTCCGTCAAACAGGCACATCGCCGAGGTCGCCGCGATGTAGATATTGGCGAGCGGTTGTTGCAAAACGGTTACATCTGCGTCAACCACCGGCGCGTCCTGTCCCTCCGGTACGACAAGGAAACGATCACTGCCTGCAATCGTGACGAGTGTGCAGCCATCCGCGCGGGTTTCCATCGTGAACTGCTCCGCATACTGTAAATCGACCATGCTTGCGCGTTGCGGTGCGACGGTTTCAGTTGCGGCGATAGCGGTCACTTCCGGTATTTGCAATGTGGCCGTGCCGGTTACATCCGGCACTTGCGGCGCGCAGGCCGCTAAAAAAATAGCGGCCAGTACGGCGGATAGTATCCGTTTCATCGGATGCTCTCCGTGTCAAAATACAGAGTGTATTCGATTTCCTTTGGCGTGCTCATTGCGGTGGTGCAGGCGATGACCGGCATGTCCGCACCGAGGACGACGGGGATGACGAATACGGAGTTGCCCTCTGTGTTAACCGGCAGGTACTCGATATCGTTGATAAGCATGTAGGAATAGTTCGGGCTGCTCCATGTGATTTCCGCAAAGTCCTGCCCGTCTGCATAAGTCAGCACGGCGGGGGAGTCTACGCTTGCTTTGCCTGTACCGCCGACAAGCGTTACGTCAATGCTGGCAGGGATAAATGCATCAGCAGGCAGATTCGCCGATTCAAACACGACGATATGGTCGTACCATTCATCCTTGCGGATGCTGAGGCCGGAGCATTCCATTTCCAAATCCAGCGCTGTGACCGGCACCGTGAAGGAATGCCGTTCACCATCATCGGAAAAACGGTGTATATTTTCTTCGGAATCGGCCAGCGCTTCTTCACCTGTGCCCATGTATACCGCGCCGAAGCCTTGCCCGCTTAATGTCATGACAGCCGCCATGCTGTCATCCGCAACCGTCAGTGCGCATTCCACAATCTTGAACATGGATGTGCTGGAGGTGACGGTGATGGGATATGTGCCGTTTGCGAGGCGCAGGGCGGAAACACCGGCGGCTTTCGCCGCCGATGCTCCTGCATTTACACTGTCGGAATCCATTGCGTCTTGCACATGCTTGATGTACAAATCCTGCACGGCCGGAATCTGGCCGAGGCCTTCCACAACCGTTTCAACTTCATAGCCTGCTTCGGTGAGGATGACCTTCCAGGAATCCTCCTCATCGCCCGCCATGTCGTTATTGGCGTGGTCGCCCGCGACGACCATCAGCGGTCGGAGAACGACCTTGCTAGCTTCCATCGCTTCCAGCATTTCCATGACTTCGTCAAGTTCGATGCTGTGCTCAACTGTGCCGATGATGTAATCGTCGTAACCCTTCGCCGTCAGGGTATCCTGCAATCGCTGGTATGTGGAACCTGCTTCATGCTCCGTCCCATGGCCCATGAATACAATCGCCGTGTCATCTGCGCGGTAGCTTGCCGTCTCCGCGACAATCGCCTCTGCGACCGCGTCGAAATCACTATCATCTGCGAGAAGGTTCTTGCCGATTTTGAAGCTTTCGAACT
>JGI994J12354_10003179_pt1 | contig 15504 bp, 14 predicted proteins | sample IntmicLarv3ML3BL_FD_12354 | JGI IMG/M metagenome (IMG submission 12354)
GCATCCTCCCCAATCAGCTCTTATCCACAAAGCCCCCCGGGTTCCCCCGGATATAGGCCGCCATTTTCTCCTTGCCCTCTTCCGTATCAAAGCTTTCCAGGTACGGCGCATCGAACCGATCCGCCCCTGTTTCTGCAGATATGGCCTCGGCCAGAATCGCTGCGGTACCCGTCGCGCCAATGGCCTCCAACCCTTCCACACACGCCGGAAGCAGCTCCGCGTCCTCACTTTTTTTCAGGCCTTCAAAACCATCCTGCTTCACGCCACCCGTCACAGCATAGATTGCGAAAATCCACTTGCGCCCCTGGGACTGTTCCCGGATGATCTCCAGCGCATCCGACAGATCCGGTTTCATCTTTGCCCACAGGTTGGATAATACCGCTTCCAGCAGCTTATCGTCCTGTGTATCTGCAAGCAGGGTGGGCGTCAATACCGCGTATGTTTTTTTGCCGGCATCCAAGCGCTTCAGCCCATCGCCAATGCGGTTTGTTCCCATAGCGCCATCCTGATGGTCGCCAGGCTTCTTTATCAGAAAAAACAGCAACACTGCTGCCGCCACGGCAATTCCCGCGCCAATGAGCATTTCCATACGCTTCTCGCCTCCGTCTATTTTTCCAGAAACATTATCCCCAACGTTTGAGGGCCGCAATGGCTGGTAACGACACTGCCTGCCCTGGTGATATGGATTTCACGAAAATATCCCGTAGCCCGCACCCGCTGCACAGCCTCCGCAAGCCCCGCTTCGTCCCACGTGCTGTAGGTGATGAACACGCGTTCCGGCCGGATGCGTTCAATGTTTTCAAGCTGCTTTTCCAGATAGCGCAACATCACCCGCTGAATGTTCCCACGAAACTTGTCCGTCGGTGCCATTTTGCCATCCTGCACGGAGATTTTCGGCTTGATGCCCAGCATCGCCGCACCAAATGCCGTCAGGCCCGAGCAACGTCCGCCCCGGTGTAGGTACGTCAGCGTATTGAGCACAAAGCTGACGCTCACCTTATCCCGAAGCTCCTCTATTTCCCGCACAATCTCTTTCGCGTCCATGCCTGCCTCGGCACGTTCAGCCGCCTCAATCACCAGCAATCCTGTGCCAGTCGATAGACTCTGGGAATTCACGCAATAAATCGCGCAATTCGGAAATTCTTCCGCCGCGATCCGAGCATTTTGCACCGTGGCCGACATGGATTCCGAAATGCTCAGAAACACAATATCCTGACCCGCTTCTGCATACGGGCGAAAAACATCTATAAAATCCCCCACGCTGGTGGCAGCGGTTTTGGGCGTTTCTTTGGTTCGTTCACAATAGCTCAGCACTTCCTGTGAAGTAATTTCCACTGCGTCACGATAGCTCTTTTGTCCCAAGGTGACATACAGCGGCGCAATATCTATGTCATAGCGCTGGATAAGCTCGCTTCCCAAATCGCAGGTAGAATCCGCAATGATTTTCACTTTTTGCATAGAATAGTTTCCTTTCTGTTTAAGAATAAATAATTTACGGAAGGTATTGATATGCCTGTGATAATACAGCTCGGGCAATTCTGGCGACAGAATTGAGCGTGGAGGTATTGCATCCATTCGTCAGCATCACAACACCCGTCTGATCCGTGGGGTCAAAGTACGCCGCGCAAATCATTCCATATGCCTTGCCTTGATGTCCGTACAGGGTACGTCCCTGCACCAATTGATTCGTGATGATGTTCAGATTCAGTCCCCGCCCGGCATCGCAGGTCACGGAGCCAATATGATCCTGGCGGGTTCGCATGGCGCTCACCGTTTCAGGCTGCAAAAGCTGCACGCCGTCCACGGAACCATCTCCTGCGAGCGCAATGATAATCTTTGCCATACCCTCCGCCGTCATCATCAACGCGCCTGCGGTGTGCACGTACGCAAGCTCCGGCTCCGAGTCAAAGTGCTCGTCCGTAGCAGCTTCCAGATCCAGGGTCATGCCTGTGGACTCTACATTGTATACCCGGGCGATTTTAGCATCGTAGGGCAAGCATGGCGTATGATACGCGCCCGTCACACCAATGGGACGGAACACATATTGCGCCATGTATTCATCAATCGTATAGCCCGTCATCTCTTCAATGAAAACGCCCAGCAGTCCCCCGCCGAAGTTGGAATACGCAACCGCCGTACCCGGCTCACGCTTTAGAAAATTATTACGAGTATAGTTTCCATCCAGCACATGGCGAAGCCACTCGATATCACCCGACGTAGCGCGGCTATAATGATAATCGTCCGTGAGAGATGCCGTGTGGCTCATGATCTGGCGTAGCGTAACCGGCGTATTGGGATAATGAGGATTACGGAAATCGAAAGAAAAGTATTCCGACGCGTCGCGGTCCAGCTCCAGTATGCCCTGTTCCACCAGTTGCAGCACACCAATGGCCGATACCATCTTCGTCACCGATGCCACGCGGAAGTGGGTTTCGCTATCCACGGGAATGTTATCCGCGCGATTGGCCCGCCCGTATTGAAACGTATCAACAATACGGCCATCTTTCACCAGCGCAATGGATGCACCCATCGCCTGGTGGCTGTAGAGCACACGGTCAAAAGCGGCCTGGCGCTCCGCATGCACGGCAGGGCTGGGACACTCACAGTAATCCGCTCCCCACGCATGTATAGGCAGCAGCAGAAGCAACAGCAACAAAGCCACGATTCTTTTCATTCGCCCTGGAGATCCTTTCGCAGAAAATGGTTTCACGAAATTGTAACATGAAACAATAGGTTTGTCACGGTTTTAGCGCAGATCATAAAAAAAGGATCGCCCCGCAAGGCGATCCTGCCCTTTTGTTCCCGGCAATGGTGCGAGGCTAACTGCCTCGCAAACCATTCGCTACATTGGATGAACCCTTGCCCAAGCAAATCGCTCCAGGGTCAATCCCATTGCCAGTCATGCCCCGCTGGGTTTGAACACGCAGGCACGCCCGATCTGCATTCGTACCAGTTACAGTGTGTACAGCGTCTATGGTTTCCCGACTCGCATGCCCAATGGACGCCGCAGCCGAAATAGAATGTGTGCTTTGCATCGCTACCAACAATGCACCAGTAGTGCACGCCGCACGCAAGCTTCGTGTGATCGCTGCTGGGCGTTCCATCGCATTGGAAGTGTGTGCCGCAACCGCTCTTTTCATGGTTCTTCCAGTCACCGCTGGCGACATTGCACTTGTAGTGCGTATTGCACGGCAGCAATTCATGGGCTATGGACGTATCGCACTCATAGTGCCCACACGCAAGGGTCGTATGCTTTTTCCCATCGCAGGCGTAATGCCCGCAAGACAGCTTCGTGTGGTTCTTTCCGTCGCTTGCCTCACAGCCGTAGTGTCCACACCCCATCTTGGTGGCATGGTCGCCGCCCACACACTCCATGTGCAAGGCGCATGTCGTATACTTGGTGTTGTGCCTTTTCTCATCGCCCTTGAGGATGATCTGCCCACAGTGTGTGCACTTTTCGCCGGGTCCACCCGGTGCGCTTGTCGGCGTGGCGGAGGGCTTGGGCGTGGTGCCCGGATACGGTACCGCCCCACTGCTTAGCAGGCGGGAGAATGTAGCCTGGCCTGCAATGCCATCCGAATACAGGTTGTTGTACGTCTGGAACGTACGCACAGCCCATTCCGTCTCGGAACCAAAGTAGCCCGTAGGTCCGCCGCTGAAGTAGCCCAGGTTGCCAAGCAACTGCTGCATGTACGTCACATCGGCACCGGACAATCCCCTATACAGGTTCCGCGTGAAGGCGACGGCTCCCGACGTCGGCCCCGGAGAGGCCGTGGGGTGGCCCGCACCCGCGCCAATGGCGCTGGGGCTATACACCCGCGAGAGCGTTGCCGGCCCCGCAATGCCATCCACAAACAAGTTATTATTGTACTGGAACCACCGGATGGCGTTACGCGTGTTCGTCAGATAGTTTCCACTGATAACATCCGCATAATAGCCCAGGGATGCCAGCCTGATCTGCAAGTCTATGACGTCCTGGCCTCTCATGCCGTAGGAGAGCGTCGTGCGCGGCTTTGTTTCCGTATTGGCGCCCACCGCATTGCTGCTAACCAGCTTGCGGATGGTGCGCGCACCGGCAATGCCGTCGGCCTTGAGTCCGTTGTTCTTCTGGAACTGGATAACGGCGTTGCGCGTTTGCGTGCCGAAATATCCATCCACAGCCGCATTGTAGCCCAAATCCCTTAGCAACCTTTGCAGCATGCGCACATCATCGCCCTGGCTGCCCCTGTACAGCTCCCGCGTGATGGATGTGCCCGTATGAATCGTCCCGGAAGAGGACGACCCGGAATTGCCACTGGGCCGCTGTGTGGGCGCCGGTGTGACATACACAATCTGCGGCGTGGGATTCGCCGAAGCAGGTTGCTGAAATACAATCTGCTGATTGATGGTAAACCCTGTGTCCGTATACGCCGCGCTGGTAGACACCGTAGCGCCGATAAGCAGCGACATAAGCATTAAGCGGAGTGTATCCATACGTTTTCTCCTCTTTCCCTTTCGGTCGTGCGAGTTTGTGCCAACTGTATCTGTCCGACTTTTGTATGTCAGTTCCGCATGCGGGCAAGCATCTCTTCCGCCAGACGCAGATCTTCCATCGTATTTACGCCCAGCATCTCATCCAGGTTGTCAAGGGGGACAACCTCCTGGCGAACCCCTTCCCGGGCCAATACCCGCACAAGGCCGGTAAGGTAATACTCGCGCTTTGGATTGTCGTTGTCCACTTTCTTGAGCCATTCCCACATGTCTGGGCTTTGAATCACCTGGATGCCGACATTGACCTCGTCAATCCGCTTCTGTTCCTCTGTACAGGCGCTCTCCTCGATGATATCGTAGAGCCGCCCCTGCCCATCGCGTATGAGCCTACCATATGGCGGAATCGGATGCATTCGTCCAGCCAGTAGGGTATTGCCCGCCCCCGTGTCCATATGCTGCCCAAACATGCGCTGATAGGTTTCACGGGACAAAAACGGCATGTCACAATAACAGACGAGTGTCGGGCCCAAAAAGTTCCCAAGAATTGACTTTGCATGCAAAGTTGCGCTGGCGGTGCCGCTCAATACCGACTGTTCTACGTAATGATACCCGCTGCCAAGGGCTTCCATTACCTTTTCCTTGCGAAACCCCACAACGATGGTAATATCATCGGGCGAGAGGAAATCCAGATGCCCCAGCACATAGCGAATAAGCGGCTTCCCGTCCAGCAGGCGAAGCGCCTTGGGCAAATCGCTGCTTTCACATTCCAGCCGCGTGCCCTTCCCTGCGGCCAAGACAATCGCTTTCATGGCGTGCTCCTCTCTACAAGCGGATTGTGCGTTCATCCCATCAGGCTTCCAGGTATGGTATCATCCCACTGAGCCTGTCAAAAATCAGGTGCGGCTTCACCGGCGACGTTTCCACGTCTTCAAGATCCGCCTCCCCTGACAAAACCAAAATGGAGGTCATGCCGAAGTTCACCCCCGTGGCAATGTCCGTATACAGCCGGTCTCCCACCATGGCAGTCTCCGCTGCCGGAACACCTGTGATTGCCAGTGCGCCTTCCACAATGCCCTGGTACGGCTTCCCAAGAATGGTGTCCGGCCTGCGCCCTGTGCTTGCCTCCACAAAAGCGATAATCGCTCCAAGATCCGGAATAAAGCCGCTCTCTGTCGGGCAGTTGAAATCCGGGTGGGTGGCGATATACGGCAACCCCGCCCGCACTAGATCGCACATCCGTGTCAGCTTGTCATAGTCAAGCGTGGTGTCAAAGCCTGCCAGCACGTAATCCGGCCGCTGGTTGTCGATGACAACGCCCATGTCCACGAGCTCCTTTTTCAACAACCCATTGCCCAGCAAAAACCCACGTTGGCCCGAAAAATGCTTTAGCACGTAATGACCCGCCGCCTGTCCGGAGGTATATACGTTCAAAAACGGTTCTGTCACACCCATACGCGCAAGCCTTTCCAGATATGCCTCCGCGTTTTTTGAGGAGTTGTTCGTTAAAAACAACGCTTTGCGTCCCGTGTGCCTCAAGGCGGACAAAAAATCCAAAGACCCCGGAATCAGCGTATCCTCCAGATAAAACGTCCCGTCCATGTCCAGCAAAAAACAACGAACCGCGCGGAGCCGCGCAAGCGTCATCGGGTCCAGCACGAAAACGCCCCTTTCCATGGATGTACATGGCTGTATCATACCAGATTGTAACAAATTCGACAAGTGTTTGCGAAAAAAACGTAAAGATTATGAGTGGGAAATACGAAACTTTCTTTTTCCCTCGCAGCAGGGAGGGATTATATTTATAGAAAACAAGCCCCATGGTGGGGATTCTTAAAGGACACACTCCCTTACGCTGAGAGACTGGGAAACAGCATCCCTCACCGTTCTTTTTAGAATACGGGATTCCTTTCGCCCTGTCAATCTTTCTCCATCAGCCCATGGCGGATCGGGGGTTTACTTTGCCCACCGCGTTTGTTATACTTGCCTACGTACGAATGCATTATATTAAAGGAGGAACCGCTATGCCCCTTGTTAATTCACGGGAAATGTTCCGTAAGGCGTACGAAGGCGGATATGCCATCGGCGCGTTCAATGTCAACAACATGGAGATCGTGCAGGCGATCACGGAGGCGGCCAAGCTGGAAAACGCTCCGCTGATCCTTCAGGTGTCCGCTGGCGCACGCAAGTATGCCAAGCATGTCTACCTGATGAAGCTCATTGAGGCCGCGCTTGAGGATACGGGCTTGCCCATTGCCGTGCATCTGGATCATGGCCCGGATTTTGAAACCTGTAAGAGCTGCATCGACGGTGGCTTCTCCTCCGTGATGATCGACGGTTCTCATCATGATTTCGAGGGGAATATCGCCGTTACCCGCCGCGTGGTAGAGTATGCGAAGGAGCGCAATGTCACGGTGGAAGGCGAATTGGGCCGTTTGGCAGGCATTGAGGACGCAGTGAACGTTTCCGATGAGGATGCGGCGTTCACCGATCCCGATCAGGTGGTGGAGTTTGTGGAGCGCACAGGCGTGGACAGCCTGGCCATCGCTATCGGCACCAGCCATGGCGCGTTCAAGTTCAAGGGCGAGCCGAAGCTCCGCTTTGACATCCTGGAAAAAATCACCGAAAAACTCCCCGGATTCCCCATCGTGCTACATGGCGCATCGTCGGTGGTTCCGGAATTCGTGGATATGATCAACCAGTATGGCGGCGACATGCCGGGCGCCCAGGGCGTGCCGGAGAACATGCTGCGCCAGGCCGCGAAGTCTGCGGTCTGCAAAATCAATATTGACAGCGATCTGCGTTTGGCATTTACGGCGGAGCTGCGCAAGCACCTGACCGAATATCCGAGCCATTTTGATCCGCGCCAGTACCTTACCCCGGCGCGGGACAGCCTGCGCGATATGGTGCGGCACAAGATCGTGCACGTGCTCGGCTGTAATGACAAGGCGTAAATGACGTAATGCTTGGGAGGAGGCGCCTCATGCGTAGAGCAATCCTCATCCTTCTATGCGGGCTGATGGTCTCCTCCTGCGCCTTGGCGCAGGAGGAGCTATTTGCATGGACGTTCCGTTTGGGCGGAGACGGTGTCATGCAGCCCAGAGACATGGCCCTAGCAGCCGCTGGCGGTGTGTTTATCGTCGGCGAAACGGATAGCGAGGAAGGCGGCCTGGACAGCGGATATGGCCAGTTGGACGCCTTTGTTTTGCGGGTGGATGCAGAGGGGGATTTGCTCTGGAAAAACCGTTATGGCGGCAGTGGAGATGATACGTTTTCCCATGTATTGGAAACGTTTGACGGCGGCTGCATTGCCATGGGTACCTCCAATTCATCCGACGGAAATACGCGATCGCCCCGAGGCGAGCTGGATGCTTTTTTGATACGTATCAGCCCGGAAGGAGAAACCCTTTGGGCAAAAAATCTTGGGGGCAGTCAGGACGATGAGCTCCTTGATATTGTCTTGACAGAAGAAGGAATGTTTCTTGTATGCGGCCGTACCAAAAGCCGGAATGGCGACTTGCGCGCCAACAACGGCGAATGGGATGCGTGGGTGGCACTGCTGTCTGCGGAGGATGGCCGTCCTGTGTGGGTAGACCGCTATGGAGACCAGGGGAATGACAAGTACACCAAAATTGTTCTCACGGCAGATGGTTTTTTGGTCATTGGCGAGTATGGACAGCTTATGGCCACCGGCGACGACAAGGAGCCTCTGTATGAAGGCAAGCCCATCGCCATGCTGTATGGCGAGGACGGCAGCCGGATTTGGAGCGAACCGATGGTGCTAGGGGGCAACGATATGAACCAGCTGCTTGCCGTTGCGGAAACGGACGTTGGCTGGCTGATGGTGGGAGAGACAGACTCTCGCTCCGCCCTGATGCCTTCCGCATTGGGCGGTACGGATATATGGGCGTTGTTTTTGCGCCAATCCGGCACAGTACAGCGACAGCAGCGTTACGGCGGCAGCGGGGATGAACGAATGCACTCCGTATACTCCGCTACGTCGGGTCGTTATATTATTCTGGGTACAACGGATTCAAACGACGGGAATGTTGTTGGCAACCATGGGGCCCAAGACGTTTGGGTTGTGTGCGTATCCCCAGCGGGCGTGCTGGAATGGCAGCAGACCTTGGGCGGCAGCGCGAATTCGATTCCGGCAGGCCTTATCCATACTAGAGACGGCGGATATTTGGTGGCTGGCTCCACGCTGGCCCGGGACATGGATATTGGCCATCATACCTCAGTGCGTACAGGCTTCCTTGCCAAACTGTTCTCCAATGGAAACCTGCTTTGGGTAGAACTGGTGGGCGGTACGGAGGAGTGTTCGCTACTGGACATTCGCGCCAGCCAGGAGGGAGCGTATGTGTTGGGCAGCATTTCCGCATATCGAAACGGCGTGTTTGTGGAGGATGTGTTCCTTGCCCGGTTGTCAGAGGCGTATTACTTGGCGGAAGAGTAGAAAAAATGACGCCTGCCGTGTCGAAACTTGCCTAATATTTTAAGATTATGGTATAATGCCCGCAGAATACTTACAGGGAGGCTATTATGGACCATAAAGAACGCGTACCCGATGCTGTGGCGCGTCGCCTGCCTGGCTATTATCGCAACCTGCGTGAGCTGGAAACGGAGGATGTGTTGCGGGTGTCGTCCCAGGTGCTGGGCAAAAGGATGGGCCTGACGGCTTCCCAGATTCGACAAGACATCAATTGCTTCGGCGGCTTCGGACAGCAGGGGTATGGATATCATGTGCCAACCCTGAAGCGATATATTGGCCAGATTTTGGGTGTCGATGGAAAACATCAAATGGTGATTGTAGGCGCAGGAAATATCGGCTCCGCGGTGATAAACTATCCCTCCTTTCGCAAGGAGGGGTTTCGCGTCCAGGCGCTCTTTGACATATCGCCTGAACGCATTGGCCAGATAGTGCAGGAAGTGCCTGTTTTGCCGGTTGATGAATTAGAAGCATACCTGAGAGCACATTCCATTGATATTATAGTAATCGCTACACCTGCGGACAAAGCGCAGGAAATTGTAGATTTGGCCGCTGCAGAGAATGTTCGTGCGATTTGGAATTTTGCGCCGGTAGATTTGAGCGTACCAGCGACGATGGAGATCGCCAACGTGCATCTAAGCGATAGCCTCATGGGGCTGTCTTTCCGCCTACATGAGCGCGAGGTTGCGCAGGAGAAAGGCAAACAGTGGATCAAGGAGTAAAAAATACGTGAGTCAATCCCGTCAAGGACAGCGGCCCAAGCGGCCTGCACCCCCTATACAGCAAAAAAAGCGCCGTACGTTTCCTTGGTGGACACTGCCGGTCATCGCGGTGTGTCTGGCCCTTCTGGTAACGGCATGGAGCTTTGCGGAAAACCAGGTAAATACTTACAATAGATTTAATCAGATGCGGGGAGCCATCGGTGGCAACACCTTTTACGGGCCCGTATACATTGACGACGTGGCGGTAAACGGCATGACGCGAGAAGAGGCACGGGAAGCTCTCTCCGGCAATCGCGAGGCCCATGCCAACGCATTTGAGGTGATCCTCACCCACGGAGAGGCCAGCTACCGCATTGCCTCGGATGATGTGCCCATGACATGGAACACCGAGGAACTGCTGGATAAAGCGTATATGATCGGCCGCGCAGGCACGTTGGAGGAGCGGTATAACCAGGTGCAGGCACTGAAAACGCCTATATACCTAAACAGCGAATTTGTCTATGACAAATCCGCCGTGCGTGGACGGACAGACAGCATCGCCCGGGAGCTTACGACGGAGGGACGCGACGCCTCTGTTGTTGCCTTTGACGTGGGCAATCGTTCCTTCGCGTTTTCCAATGAGGTATTGGGCCAGCGGGTGGATGCAGAGGGGCTTTACCAGACGGTCATCGACCACCTGGACAACGGGCTGTACGGCGCGGTGATCCTGGTGGAGGTGGAAAATGTCACGCCCAAGGTCACCCGGGCGCAGCTGGAGAGGGACTATACGCGTATCGCTTCCTTTTCTACCAACACCACAAGCGAAGAGAAGCGCAACACAAACATTCGCCTGTCTGCGGATGCGCTCAACGGCCAAATGATCGCGCCGGGCGGTACCATTTCCTTTAATGAAGTAACCGGAGAGCGCACCCGGGAAAAGGGATACCAGGAAGCGGGTGCCATTGAAAACGGCCGTACAGTCATGGAAACAGGCGGCGGCGTGTGCCAGACGGCCACAACGCTGTTTAATGCCCTCGTTCGCGCTGATTGCGAAATTGTTACGCGCAGGCCCCATGCATGGCCTTCAGACTATGTGCCCCGTGGTGAGGATGCCACGGTGGATTGGCCGCGGCTTGATCTGGTGATGCGCAACACGTCGGATACACCCATGTTTGTGACCGCCTGGTATCAGGATCGCGTCGTCACAGTGGAGGTATATGGCCTGTCCTTGGGCGAGGGGATCAGCATTGACATCTCCTCTGAAACAACCTACAGCAAGCAGCCCACGGAAACAGTGTACACCTACAACGCCAAATTGCCGATAGGAACCACGCAACTGCTTAAAAAACCGCGCACTGGCTACTCGGTGCAGACATACAAGCTTTGGAAGTACAATGACGAAGTGACTGGCCGCGAGGCGTTTTATAAGTCAGAATACAGTACGATTAATGAGGAATATGAGTACAACGATGGAAAACCTCCCGAGGGGTATTAGACAGTTTCTTGTTCGTGCCAAACGTGCGACGAACCATGCCAAGGAATCCCTGGAGGATACTGCGCAGCATAACGTGCACTACGAAGAGGACGATGGATGGCGCTATGTGAACGCCTTTGTGGGAAAGCAGCGGTTGTCCGGCCAGGAAACCGTATGGAAGGACGGGCAGCCCGTATGGGCGATGAACTACCTCTGTCGGGTGACGGGGGAAGGGTTTTCCAGCGCGTTTCTTTGCGACGCACTGGCGCAGATGCAGCCTGACGCGCCCTACCGTGGGCCAATTGAATACCAGCAGGGGCCGCTTCTGTACTGCAACATGCACGGAGGCGATCTTGGCTGGTTTTATGGACGTGAAGAGATGTTCGCCAGCGGCGTGAGCGTGTACGAGTGCCTTTATCACGGCGGAGCGATAGAGTGACTACGCGGGGGACGTTTGAAGAGGGCGCTGTCTACCAGCTCCCTGCCAAGGGGCCATTGTCCCCTTAGAATCCCATCCTTTGCCTCACGGCGAGGAATTTTTTATATATTTTTAATCCCTCCCTGCCGTGAAGCAAGAAGGGATTAAAAAGGGACATCTGTCCCTTACGCGGGAAACCAAGGGGCAATGCCTCCTGGCCTCTTCCTCTCTCTCCTACCGGTTCCTTGCGGTTCCGGTAAACAGGCTGACCACCAGCAGGAGTACGCACGCGCCGCCAATGGCAATTAGCAGGCTATAGAAATTGAACCCGCTCACCGTACCCAGTCCGAAGAGGGAAGCGATCCAGCCACCCACGCCAGCGCCAATCACGCCGACAACGACATTGGCCATCGCCCCCATGCTTGAATTGCGCTTCATGATCATGCTGGCAATCCAGCCGGCCAGTGCGCCAAAGATAATCCACGTTAGCAAACCCATTTTATACATCCTTCCTTTCCGGTTTCTGGTGTGTAGTATGCGCAGGTTAAGGATATTTATTTCAGAAAGGATTTTTTACGATGATCAAGGACGGCCGTCGGCTCGGCGCCATTGCGCTCGTTGCCGCTTCTCTTGGTATTTCTGCCTCAGCAGTGCTCAACAAGTGGGCCATGGGCACGGGGCTGCACCCGGTCTGGCTCAATGTGTTCCGCTTGGGCCTTGCGGTGTTGGTAACCCTTCCCTTTTTCCTGCGCAAGCGCGGCGCCATGCAGGCTCTACGCCATGCGCCACGGCAGGACAAGCTTCTAATGCTTCTCTCCGGCATCATGCTGGCGATCCACTTCTTCACATGGGCAACGGCGCTCAAATACGCCGATTCCGTGATTGCCGTAACCATCTGGAGCACCTTTTCGCTGATGTGCGTGGTGGGCTCCTCTCTGCTGCTGTCCGAGCGCACACCCCTTCCGGCGCTGCTGGGCATTGTCCTGGCTGTAGGGGGCGTGGGCATCTGCGCCGTCGGCGCGAGTGGCTCACAGCTCCTGGGTGTGGTGATGGCCCTTTGCGCGGCAGTCACCCAGGCAGCCTATACGCTGTGTGGACGCGCAGTACGCAAGCGTGTGGACATGCTGCCCTACACTATGGCCGTATATTCTGTGGCGTTTATACTGCTGCTTTTGTGCGGACTTTTCCTGCGCCTGCCCACAGACGGCATGAACGCGCAGGGCATCGGCGCTTCCCTGTTGCTGGCGCTGATATGTACCCTGGGCGGCCACTCCATGCAAAACTATGCCCTCAAGTTCTATAAAGCGCCCACCGTTTCCGCCGCAATCCTCACGGAAGTGTTTACAGGACCCTTGCTGGTGTTCTTCGTCTTTGGCGAGGTGCCGAAGATAACCAGCGTCCTTGGCGGCGTGGTAATCCTGTTGGGCGTAGGATGGTATATGCGCTACGAATGGAAGCACGCGAAGTAGAGAACGGGAGGGAAGAACGGTCAGGGGACGCCGTCCCCTGAAACCCCTGTTCAAGGGACAAGTCCCTTGAAAATCCCTTCTTGCCTCACGGCAGGAAGTTCTTCTTTAATATTATATAAACAAAATCCCTCGCCGTGAGGCGAAGGATGGGGTTCTAAGGGGACAATGTCCCCTTAGCGGGGGTCCAGGGGGCAGCGCCCCCGGCATTTCCTCAGTGCCTTTTGGCGTCCTCTCACCGTCACGCACTTTCTATGTCGCGGTTGAAAATTGCCTTCACATGCCTGTGCCCCGGTACGATAATGGCCAGGGTTGCAATCAGGTTTATGCCCATGAACGCCGCAAGCACGATCCTGCCACTAACATAATCCCCCATCGCACCCGCTACCAACTGCCCCAGGACAGTGCCCAGGGTGCAGACCATTTGGAATGTGCCGTTAAACCGGCCACGCAGGTCATTGGGCACGTAGCTTTGCGTGGCGGTGGTACGGATGTTCATCGCCGTTACAGCCATCATGCCCGAAACAATATTGATGCCAACCATAGCCATTGCGGGAAAGAACAGATAGGTGCCCTCCAGCAGGGAAATCAACAGATAGACACCCAGGCACACAGCGAAGCGCGTTTTTGAAGGATATTTATAATGATATTGTATCGTTCCGCCCAGGATGCGGCCCAGTACACCGCCTCCCATCACATACACATACCAGGTCATTCTCAGCTCTTCATGGGCCATAAAATGTGGCAGCACCACCACCGCCGAGGCAGCAAACGCAAACATGCTTGGAAAAAAGTATGCGGTAATAACCTTCAGGCCCTTTTCACTATTGATGTAAACAAGCCCCTCGCGGAGCTGCTGCCCATAGCTGCGCAGGGAGAATTTTTCCCCTCCGGCGACAATCTGCGTTTCAGGCGCGCGTAACTGTGTCTCGAAAAGGGCTGCCACGGTGAACGATGCCGCATTAAACAGAAACAGCCACACCAACCCATCCAGCCCTGCTTGGTCATATAGGAACGCAGCCACCAGCACCATCACCGATGTGAGCGGATAGATCACGCTGGAGATGGAATATGCCTTTCTGTAGTTCTCCTCGCTGACCAGCGTGGGGTACACGCTATCGTAGGCCACCTGGTACACGCTGTCAATGCTGCCAATCAGAAATGCCATCACCAAGAAGGGACTGTACAAAAACATGTCATGGTACAGCAGCAAAAAAATAACAAAATAGATCGTGGCGCTCAAAAAGTCCAGCATGTAGATCACTTTGATGCGTGAAAACCTGTCCATATAGGGCCCGGCAATCAGGGGCATGATCACCTTGGGCAGATTATAGACCACCATAAACAGCGCAAACAAAAACGTAGACTGGGTGTAGCCCAGCACAATCAGCCCGATGGAAAAGCTGCTGATGGCGTTGCCTAGCGCAGACACCACCGTGCCAATGGTGATGATTGTAAAGTTCTTGTTCCATAATTTGTTTTCTGTATTCATCGCCAAATTATTGTACGCCACCTTTTCTTCTTTTGCAATCATATTTTGATTAGACTTATCTTAGAATTCCGCCCAAAAACGCTCTGTTCGCGCCCGGATGCAGGCTACAACATCCATACTCTCTGCCGGATCCCACCAGGGAGGCATCAACGAGGCATATTCGCCCGCCAGAAATCTGTCATCAATGAGTAGCGCCACACCTCTATCCACTTCCGTGCGGATCACCCGGCCCACCGCTTGCAGCACCTTGTTCATTCCCGGAAAGCGGTATGCATGCGCAAAGCCATCCCGGTCCGACAGGTCGTAATAGGCACGAAGCAGCTCCCGTTCCTGACATACCTGCGGCAAACCCACGCCCACCACCGCCACGCCGGACAGCCTTTCGCCAGGCAGATCCACGCCCTCGCCAAAGGCGCCCCCCAACACCACCATGCCCAGCAGCACGCCTGTATCCCTTGGCACAAACGCGGCGAGATACTCCGCCCGCGCCCCATCGTCCATGCCGCCCCGCTGCACGTGGAGGATGATCTTCTCATCCGCCGCTTCCACGGCCTCCTGCACCTGCTGCAAGTAGGCATATGAAGGGAAGCACGCCAGGTAGTTTCCCGGCCTTGCGGACACCATGGCCACAATCGCATCCGCAACCTTCGCCACCGTCCGCTCCCTATCCCTGTACCGGGTGGACACGGCATGGCGCAGCACAAGCAAATTCTCCTGTGGAAATGGCGAAGGTAACGCCAGCAGGCCATCCTCCTCCGTACCGCCAATGCTCTCCCGCCAGGCAGGCAGCGGCGTGAGCGTAGCGGAAAAAAACACCGCGCCCCGCAACTTTTTCGTCACCTCTCGCAAATATGGAGCGGGATCAAGGCAATAGAGCGTCACACAACAGCGCTTTCCTTGACGTTCTGTCATCACCCTGTATGTTTCATCAAACCGCTCCAGGGTCGCAAGACTGGCCACCAGCATTCGCGTTAGGTCGCCCAGGGGAACTTCCCCT
>JGI994J12354_10003180_pt1 | contig 15498 bp, 13 predicted proteins | sample IntmicLarv3ML3BL_FD_12354 | JGI IMG/M metagenome (IMG submission 12354)
CCCCGCCGCTTTTCCTATCTCACATTCGTTTTCAACCGCCGAAACGCCCTCAGCAATCCTTTAAAATGCTTCTCAGCAGTCCCTCCGGTTCATAGCCGCCTACGCTGCACGCATTCAGCTGCCGACCACATGCGGTGCACCAGGCCGCTACCTTATCCGCCAACTGTTCTCCCGGTTGAACCATAGCGCCCCAATTTTCTTGCAATTCCTCCGTCGCCGCATTGTCCAGCGCCGCAAGAACCGCCTGTCGGCACAAGTGCAGGTTCTCAAAAATATGCGGCATCTGCTCAAAACGTTCGCCCCCCGCCTGCACCGTCACCTTCCCGCCAGCGGTAAAACTGTCCCGCAAACTGGGGCAAACTACACTTCGCTCGCTGACCATCCACATGGCGCAGCGGGAAAACTTCTTCGAGCTGGCAGAAAATACTTCTGGAAAATGAGCAAAGCAGTAGCCTAGCAACTCGCTTTGCTCCTCATGAGGCAGTTCTGCAAACATGCGCAGCGCTGCAGGCGTGCTCTCCGCCAGCCACCAGGCCTGTTGCCCCTGCCCCCGAAAATAGGCGGTAATCTTCTCAATGGGATGCTCTCCCTCAGAGAGTTCTCGATAACTCAGGTTGGACTTGTCAAAAAAGGTCTCGCCCGCCGCCAAGTCCATATCAATCATGTATCGAGGACTGTGGGTCACTGCCACGCTGGCCACGCAATCCTCATATAGTTTCCAGCGAAAACCCTGATGCCCTGCCGCTGTCTTTCCGAAGAGCAAGTAGGTGGCCAGCACCTCCTCTTTTGTGCTGCCGAGGATGCTGTTTCCATTGATTTTCCAGCCCTTCCCTCTGGTCGAAGAGGAGCTTTTCACTTCGATGCCATACCGGTTTCCGTCGTCAAACTCCAGCACAAGGTCGGGGAATTTGTGGCCGCCTGCCGAATAAAACAGCCGAGCCACCACACCTTGCGCCTCCAGCACCTGCTCCACCGCAGCACAGACACAGCGTTCAAAGTCCTCCCCTGACTTGCACGCGGCAACCACAGACGGGCTGTGTCGGGAAAGTGCCTCTAAGTTGCCGCACAGTGCAGCCATAAATGCCTCAAAACCGACCTGATTCATACAATCTAAACCTCTCACATATGCAAGTTCTAAACCCGCTCGCCGCCAGTTTATACCAGCTTTTTCGGAAACCTTCTAGAATTAAACATTTCCTCTCATATTCTATCAGGAAAGTACTTGCTTTACAATAGTTTCGACAAAGCCTCTCTATATTCGGCATGAATTTGTTTCAATTTTGCTGCTTCACCCAGATTGTCCTCTCTTTCCGACAAAAAGCCCTCCGCCAATTCTCTGGTGGAGGGCTTTTTCATGGTACACTTGCAAAGATGGGGAGGAAGTGAGCATCTTTGTCGTCATCGCTCACATCAAGCGTTCCATATTCAGTGGGCGAAAGACGCTGCTCCAAAATCAACTTTGCTCGATTGGTCGCATAAACATAGTCCCCTGTGTAAGCGTAGCGCACATCAATGCGCCCCTCATAGCCCACAGTCAAATATCGAGAGCCGGCTAAGTCCAGCCCACTGATTGTGCTGGCCATCTCCCGGCTATGAAGCATCGCCAGCAGTTTGGTCAGCGCCGCCAGTCTTTCCCGCTCGCTCTCTTCCACCGCCAGCTTAAAGCCTACCATAGGATTGAGCGCCGTCAAGCCCACCATCTCCGGCAGCTCCGGCATGGTCGTTTGCCGCTCCAACACCTTGCATTTCACATCTAGAATAAAATACTCGCCGTCCTGCGCAAAGTAGGCCATCGGCACGCATTCGCTTACCGAAATGGTAATGCTGTCCGGCAGTTGCCGCACAATGGTAATTTCATCTAAATAGGGCAAGAAGGTAAGTAGCCGCCTTGCCATAGCATTTTTGTTGATGAGAAACAGGTTATCTCCGGGCTCCACATCGGCAATATGGCGAATCTCCTCCGCCTCGTAGCGCACGCCGCCTATTACCTCCACCTTGTCCACCCGGAAAAATACCACCGCCGCAATCAGCACCGCCGAAAGCGCAGCAAATAGGTAAAGCAATCTAGAGAGGACACGAATGCCCCCTCTGTCTGCCCGATTGCGTTTATTGTTTTTTCGTCGTCTTGCCATGCCAACTCCTATGTTTTGCAGGCTTTTTCTATCTTCTAATAATTTGCCCGCCAAGTCTCTTCATACATTCTACTAGATTTTCATACCCCCGGTCAAGATGTACGATGCCTTTTATTTCACTTTTTCCTTTTGCAGCCAGTGCTGCAACCACCAAAGCCGCTCCACCTCGCAGGTCATGAGCCTCTACCTTTGCCCCGTAAAGGGTGCTTTTTCCGCAGACAACTGCCACCCGTCCTTCCATGCGAATGTCCGCTCCCATGCGGGAAAGCTCAGGCACGTGACGATAGCGGTTTGTGAACATATTCTCCACAAACACTGTGGTGCCAATGCTTAGGCAAAGAGCCACCATCACCGGCGCCTGGGCATCTGTGGGAAAGCCGGGGTAGGGCGCTGTGCGCACTGGCGCAGTGGACAGCAAGGTTTTCGGTGCCCGCAGAAACACACCGCCGGACTGTGCTCCCGTCTCACAGCCCGCCTGACGGAAAAGTTCCGTCACGGTCTGCACATGCTCTGGCTCCACGCCAGTCAGGCTCACTTCACCACCAGTGGCCGCAGCAGCGGCAAGATAGGTCGCCGCCACAATCCGATCGCCCATAACCCGATGCTCTACGCCGACCAGTGCACGCCCACCCTGAATGATTACAGTAGAAGTGCCTGCGCCACTAATCTGTGCACCCATAGCGTTGAGGAAGGCGGCTAGATCTTCAATCTCCGGCTCTCTGGCCGCATTGCGAATCACGGTTTTCCCTGTGGCGGCGCAGGCGCAAATCATAGTGTTCTCCGTGGCTCCCACGCTGGGCAGAGACAGAGTAATGTCCGCTCCACGCAGACCCTCGCCCCGGCAGACTAGCCGCCCGCCGATTTCCCCAATCTCCGCCCCCAGCGCCCGTAGCGCCGCCAAGTGCAAATCGATGGGTCGAGGGCCGAGCTCGCAGCCGCCAGGAAAACTAAGCTCTGCACAACCCATGCGACCCAGAATCGCCCCGAGGAAAATCACCGACGAGCGCATCTCCCGCATGAGCTCATCCGGCACATCGCAGCAGCACAAGCCGGTGGTATCAACCCGTATTTCATCGCCGTCCACTTCAACAGCGCAGCCCAGGTGCCGCAAAATTGCCACGCTGGCGGCCACGTCGGACAGCTGCGGGCAGTTGCGCAGTACGCTCACTCCGTCCCCCAGCAGCACCGCCGCCAAAATGGGCAGCACGCTGTTTTTCGCCCCGTGCACATGGGCGTTTCCCCGAAGAGGGTTGCCGCCCTCCACAATCAATGCTGACATTGTATCACCCCGTTAAAATGTAGCTTTTCTTCAACTCATTCTATGATGGGGCGATTTTTTTGGTGCGCTTTTGAAAAAAGAACGAATATTCCAGATGAAGCATTGAGAACAATGCGAGCCCTTCTGGAAAAAATTATTCATTTATAAAATAGCAGGTCGTCAGCAAGGTTCCGTTGGAGCTATAGCTGCGCAGCAGCATCGTTTCGAAATCGGCAATACAAACTCCCCCGTTATCCAACCGGAGGTAGGGTTGCTGAGACTGCACTTCATAGCGGTCAAAATTCCAGCCGCCGGGCTGCTCGATGATATTGACCGGCTCAAAGGTCGTGCTATCCATAAACACCAGCTTTTCCTCATAGACCGCCAACAGGTAGCCCGGTGAAAAACTCAGGCGATGGTGGCCGTAAGCCAGACCCAAAAGCTCTTGTGAATCTATCAGCCATTCGCTGATGAGCACACCGTTTTTGTCATAGTGGCGCAGAAGATTTTCCTCCTCGCCGATACTAAAATATCCGCCTGTGCCGTCCGGACGGACATCGAAAACCCGATGAAAAATTTCGTTGCCTTGCAGGTCAAGGATACTCACCCTGCGGTCGCTGTACCCATCAGGCGCATAGCTATATACCTCAATATAACTGCTGAGACCACGGTAGTGGCTGTATGGAACCTCAACGGTTTTATTTGGAAAGTAGAACGTCACACTACCAGTATCATCGAAATCCGTTCCCTGCGAGTTCGCCCAGACGTTGGGAGCACACCAGTAGCGCTTTTCATTATTGCCGAGCTTCGTCGGCGCAACAACATTCGAAAGCTGCATCCGATCATCATATTCGAAAGGCACCACCACAGCGCCGTCAAAGCCGATACCGCCCCATTTGCCGTCTCTGCGGGCAACCAGAAAATCATGGGTATATGTATACTCTAAGTTCGGATAATCAAATTCTTCAACGGTCTCTATCCAACGTCCCTGCCCGTCGATAATGTGGACTTTTTCGACTGTGCGATATGCGAAATCGCTGCCAGAATGGGAATATGTGACGTCGTGAGAACCCTGAAGAAGTATGTAAACCTGCTTACTACCAATGCCGTAACTTCCGTGCCCAGACATCACCATATAGACAGGGGCAGTGATGATTTGCCCATCTGCAGTGCAGAGGCCAAATGGCGTGTAATACTCCGACGTTTCTTCTGTGTCAAGCAAACCCAGTCCGCCGGCGTAAAGATAGATTTGTCCGTAATCATCAGAAGGCACGAACGCATCCAGCGGCTTGTCGTAAAAGTATTTTGGTTCTTCTCCGGCGGGGATAGGAGAAAATCCCTCGTCAGGCCTGTTCCACTGTACCTGCACCTCAAGGACGGGGATTGGAGGCTCTGCGGGAAGCTCCGGCACGGGGGTTGTCGTGGGTGCGAGAGTGCATGAGGTTAACATAATTATAATTAAAAGCAAAGGCATGAATTGTTTCATAGTTAACTCCTTACTCTGCAATGAAATGGAAGGTAGTCAGGCGGGTGCCGTCGGGGCGGTAACTGCGGTGGAGGTTGGTTGTCGGGTCGGTGGTGTGGAAGATATTGCAGGTGGTGCGAATGCCTGCTGTGTACTCGAATCCCCAGAAGCTCCACAGCGTATCGCTCTCGAGAGTGTACAGCGGCTCTAAATATTTATCGCAGAAGGTGAGCGACATGCCGTCCACACTAGGTATCATAACAAAGTCGCTGGCGACGGAAATGCCGATTTCCCAGCTCTCCGACTCCTGAAACCTGCGCTGGCCGAGCAGGTTGCCGTCGTAATCATAAGTGTAGAGCATTTCCTCGGTCATGTCCATCTGGAGGAAAAAGTCGTTGCCAGCGGCATAGTGGTTGCCTTGCAGCTCGGCCAGCAGTTCAAGATGCTCGTTGAACAGCTGTACCTGCTCCCAATTGATTTGACCATAGTCATCCCACTTGTAGCCAAGCAAGCGGTCGTAACGGATAAATTCGTACTCTGGCCGCTCACTGTAGTCAGCATTGTAAAGCGGCTCGAACTCATACATGCGGAAATATTGCTTATGCTCGAAAGGCACAGCGATGGTGCCGTCCATGGCGATGCCGCCCCAGAGGCCATCCCGCTGCACGGCGAGAACAGGATAGTTGAGGTCAAGGCTGTAATTCATCGTGGGCACACGGAAGCGAACTGTGTCGTCAAAATGCTCCGACCAACTGCCGTCAAGGCCGACGAGAATACTCGGGTTCGTGGCGCTCCCATAGCCACCGTACTCGTTGCGCTCCGAAGTGACGTTGGTATAGAGCAAGTACGCCTGCGTGTCTCCAAAACCCAAAATCACCGGCGCAGAATAGACCGGGGTGGTGATGATACGGCCGTCGGCGGTGCAGAGGCCGTACTGATAGGCGGGCCCCCACATATCGAGGTGATAGATACCCATATAGAGGTAAACGGCACCATAGTCCTCCGATGGCACAAAAGCACCGAGGGGCTTATCGTAGAAATACCTCAGCTCTTCCCCTGCCGGAATGGGCGAGTATCCCTCGTTGGGGGCGTCCCATTGTAACTGCACCTCGATAACAGGAGTGGGTACAGGGATTGGCGTTGGGGTTGGAGTGGGTGCAGCAGTGGAGGCTGGAGCAGAGGTACAGGAGGTTAACATAAAAATAAAACCAAAGACAAGAAGCAAATTTCTTTTCATGGAGGCTCCTCTCTTAATCTAGGGAGTATGTAGCGGGAAACACGGTGGCAAGGGGAATGCCGTCATCCTTCGAGTCTATGACATCAGTTCTATTGTAGGTGGTGATGGCGCCGGTGGTCTTGTCAATGCTGTGCGACACCCATTGCTTGGCGCCATCAGTTAAGTTCCAGTAGAGGTCTGCATCCCCCACGGAGAGAAGGCCGCCCTGATGGTCGTAGAGTAGTGTTCTGCGCTCTGACTCATCCTCGCCCCAATCATAAAGTCACCAAGAACAAGAACGCATTCGACTCAACTTGTATCTCGGAGATATGGATGATGCTATTGTAGCCATCTCTCTCATACCATTCCTCTTGAAAAACTTCGCCGCCGCACCAGTGCCATTCGTGTTCGTTTTCATCTGTGTACGACTGCGGGTACAGTATAGCCCACGACGCCCCAATATCCATCCTTCTTCGCAACAACAAAACCTATATCAATGCGATAACATCCCTCTATTTGCATAGAACCAAACCAGTGCATATAAACACGCTCCAATTCTATAACCCAACTTCCATCAGGAGCATAAAGAATACAGGGTTCATCGTCGGGAGCCTCCTTTTTTCCAACAGTGCTGTAAAGCAGGCGAGCCTCATTGATGCCATCGGAAAAAGAGTGGTATGAGCCATAAACAGGGGCGGTAATGATTTGTCCATTGATAGTGCACAGGCCGTACAATTCAACGCTCATCAGGGGTTTACCACCGCATTTGAGACTCGAGGGTGAGCGCAGAAACGGAGGCGTTCATTGGAGCAGAGCTAGCCCTCGGCGCAGGAACTTGGTTCCTCCACAGGTGCGCAAGCGGCGAGCAGCACTAAAATCGTCAAGAGCGCAAGCGCTTTTTCCATTGGCATCTCTAGCTGAGATAAGCAACATAATTCTCGCTACGGATAACCGCCTGCGCCGGCTCAGTTTGAAGCCAGTTGTAAAGGATGCGGGCGGGGCTGTCTTCCTCTTCAGTGGTGCGGATGACGGCGTAGAATTCACTGATGAAGGGATAAGATCCGTCGGCAATGCTGCCATAAGCAGGAGCCACGCCATCGATAGAGAGAAGCTTGATCGCCGGGTTTTCATACATTTCGGTTACGTAGAAGTATACATTATAACCAATGCCGGTCGAACCGCCGGTGTAATCCGCTACTGCGTCAACAAGGCCACCCATTTCGCCAACAATGGGAATAGTTTCCGGAGGCCCCATCTCTGCGCCGTTCATAACCAACTTATCCATCAGCGCCTGAGAGCCGGAGCCATTGCCACGCTGATAAGCCCGAATGGCCTCGTCGCTGCCACCGACTTCACTCCAGTTGGTAATCTCGCCTGTGAAGATTTGACGCGCCTGCTCACTGGTGATATTATCCACAAGGTTGTCTGCATTGACGAGGAAAACCAGAGCATCAAAACCGATGGGAACGGTGTCGAAAGCGGTGTCCGCATCAACCTCTCGCCGCACTTCCTCACCGCCGTCATAGACCATGAGCAAGTCCGCAGCACCCACCGAGAGTGCATAGTATGCCCCGCTGGTTTTGCTAAAACTCACGCCGCACTCACTGCGAGGCTTGCCCAACAGCACGCTCTGGATGGCTTCCCCCAGCGGAATGGTGGCGGTGGAGCCGTCAATCCGAGGGAAGTTCTCCTCGGTGAAGGTAAAGTGAATCACTTCCGGAGTCGGCTGAATGGTGGGCGCAACACTTGCCGCCGGGCTTTCCGCCACGGACGGATTACTCGTGCAGCCGGTGGCCAACAGAAAGGTAAAAATGAGAGTCAGGCACAGGAGCAGATTGATTTTTTGTTTCATGGTTGTTCTCCTTTGCATATTCTGCATATTGATTGATTTTTTTAAGTATAGCATATTTGCCGCAGAAAAGCGTAACAATCGAGCAACAAATAGTTACAAGGGTTCGGGCAGTGGAAATTGAACACAAGGGTTCTTGTTATAATGCGTGAATATCCACATAGAAAAATTCAGAAATAATTGAATATTTATGCATTTTGACCTTGCTTTTTCAAAACGCCTGTGGTAAGATATTCACACTTATTGATTGGAGGATGGCAACATGTCAGACATTAAAAAAGTAGTTCTCGCCTATTCGGGCGGCTTGGATACATCCATTATGATTCATTGGCTCAAGGAAAACTATGATAATTGCGAAGTTATCGCAGTCTCCGGCGACGTAGGTCAGGGCACTGAGCTTGACGGTCTTGAAGAGAAAGCACTCGCCACCGGCGCAAGCAAGCTCTACATTGAAGACTTGACCGATGAGTTTGTGGACGAGTACATCATCCCCACCATGCAGGCCGGCGGACATTATGAGACCTATCTACTGGGCACCAGCTTCGCCCGCCCAGTGATTGCCAAGCGGATTGTAGAAATCGCACTGGCTGAGGGCGCAGATGCGATTGCACACGGCTGCACTGGCAAGGGCAACGATCAGGTGCGCTTTGAGCTGACTATCAAAGCCTTTGCACCTAACATGAAGATTATCGCTCCCTGGCGCACATGGGAACTCAAAAGTCGGGAAGAGGAAATCGAGTACGCCGAGGCCCGCAATATTCCACTGAAAATCAACCGTGAAACCAACTACTCTAAAGACAAGAACCTGTGGCATTTATCCCACGAAGGCTTGGAACTGGAAGACCCGGCCAACGAGCCTCTGTATGAAAAGGAAGGCTTCCTCGAGATGGGCGTGTCGCCCATGCAGGCGCCGGATGTGGCAAGCTATGTAAGCATCGACTTTGAAAAAGGCTTCCCTGTGGCTGTGGACAGCAAGAAAATGAAGGCCAGCGATATCATTCGCTACCTCAACGACATTGGCGGCAAGAACGGCATCGGCCTGCTGGACATCGTAGAAAACCGTCTAGTAGGCATGAAGTCCCGCGGTGTGTACGAAACCCCCGGTGGTGCGATTTTGTACAAGGCCCACGAGGTGCTCGAGACGCTGACGCTGGATAAAATGACCTCCCACGAGAAGGCAAAGCTTGCGATTACTTACGGAGAGCTTGTATACAACGGCCAGTGGTTTACGCCTCTGCGGGAGGCACTCGCCGCCTTCGTCGCCAAGACGCAAGAAACCTGCACCGGCACAGTACGGCTGCGGCTCTACAAGGGCAATGTGACACCTGCGGGGGTGACCAGCCCCTACTCGCTGTATAGCGAGGACATCGCTACCTTCGGCGAGAGCGATTACGACCAGATGGATTCCCAGGGCTTCATCAATCTATATGGTTTGCCGATTAAGGTGAAAGCGCTGCTAGATCAAGGACTTTTGAAGTAAAAACATGTATGCGGCAAGACCTCCGTAAGCTGCGGAGGTCTGTTGCATTTGGCTTCGGCGGATTGCCGAGAGAAATGAAAAGGAGCATGGCTATGAAGCTTTGGGGCGGACGGTTTCAAAAAGAAACTGACAGCTTGGTCAACGATTTTAACTCCTCTATTTCCTTTGATGCACGGCTTTACCGGCAGGACATTGAAGGTTCGGTGGCTCATGCGGCTATGCTGGGGGACACAGGCGTTATCGAAAAAAGCGAGAGCGAGAAGATTATTGCCGGGCTCAAGGGTATCCTGGCCGATGTTGAAGCAGGTCTCGTGGAATTCACCAACGACAACGAGGACATTCATATGAATGTGGAAGCTCTGCTCACTGAGCGCATTGGCGACACAGGTAAGCGGCTTCACACCGCCCGCAGCCGCAACGATCAGGTCGCTGTCGATTTTCGCATGTATGTGCGGGAGGAAATTGGCACGGTGCACGGGCAGCTTTTGGCACTCATTGACGCTTTGATTGAACAGGCTAGAGCACATCCGGCGACGATTATGCCCGGTTACACGCATTTGCAGCGCGCCCAGCCAGTGAGCTTCGGGCACCATTTGATGGCCTACACCTCCATGCTGCGACGGGATGTAACCCGCCTGGAGAACTGTCTGGTGCGTATGAACGAATGTCCGCTGGGCTGCGGCGCACTGGCAGGAACGACTTATCCTATCGACCGGCACCAAACGGCGGCGGCGCTGGGCTTTGACCGTCCCATGGAAAACAGCCTCGACGGCGTGGCGGACCGTGATTTTGCGTTGGAGTTGCTGTCGGATTTGTCAATTATGATGATGCACCTGTCCCGTTTGGCCGAGGAGACAATTTTGTGGTGTGCGGCGGAATTTCAGTTTGTCACGCTGGATGATGCTTACTCCACCGGCTCATCCATCATGCCCCAGAAGAAAAATCCGGATGTGTCTGAACTGGTGCGAGGTAAAACTGGTCGGGTTTACGGCGACCTAATGGCGCTACTGACCACGATGAAGGGACTCCCGCTTGCCTACAACAAAGACATGCAGGAGGATAAAGAGCCAGTATTTGATGCCCTCGACACGGTGCAGATGTGTCTGCCGGTGTTCACAGGAATGCTGAAAACCATGACGGTCAATGCAGAAAACATGCGAGCGGCGGCGGCGCACGGTTTTATCAACGCCACTGATTGCGCTGATTATCTGGTGAAAAAAGGCCTCCCCTTCCGAGATGCCTATACGGTCGTAGGCAAACTAGTGCTCTACTGCGGGCAGCGAGGCAAAACCTTGGAAAGTCTGACCATGGACGAGTATCGTGATCTCCATCCCCTGTTTGAAGACGACGTGTATCACGCCATTAGTCTGGACACCTGCCTCAATGACCGGCGAAGCTTTGGCGGCCCGGCCAGGGAGAGCGTTCTGGCTCAAATTGAAAGCGCAGAAGCGTTTCTGCGGGAAAGATGTGAACCATGAAGCCCATCGTATTCATTGACGGCGCCGAGGGCACCACCGGCCTGCAAATTCATCAGCGGCTGGCCGACCGAAAGGATATGACCCTTGTGGGCATTGATCCGCAGAAGCGAAAGGATGCCGCCGAGCGGAAAAAACTGCTCAACAGCTGCGATCTGGCGGTGCTGTGTCTGCCTGACGAAGCGGCGGTAGAGGCAGTTAGTCTGATTGATAATCCCGCTGTAAAGGTACTTGATGCGTCTACGGCGCATCGCACCAGCGACGACTGGGTTTATGGCCTTCCCGAACTGACCGCATTTCAGGCTGACCGAATTCGCAGCGCCAAGCGGGTGGCGAACCCGGGCTGCTACCCCACCGGCTTTCTGGCGCTGGTTGCGCCGCTGGTGACAGCGGGACTGGTTCATGCAGGCATGGCCCTGACCTGCTTTGGCTTTTCCGGCTACACAGGAGCCGGAAAAAAGGGCATCGCACTCTACGAGGATGGCGAGCGCAACTCCATGCTGGATGCCCCTCGACCCTATGGTTTGGATTTTCAACATAAGCATGTGGCAGAAATGCACAAGCATTCCGGCTTGCTGCTGGCACCCAATTTCACGCCTATTGTCTGTGATTTTCCACAGGGGATGCAGATTTGTGTGCCGCTGTACGGCGTGTTTCCCGAGTATGCGTTGCAAACGCTGGCACGCCACTATGAGGGCTGTGCGAAGGTGAAGGTTCGGCTGGTGGGCACGGAGCAGTTTTCTGCCAACAAGCTGGCCGGCAGCGATGATATGGAGCTCTACATCACTGGCTCGGGGGAGCGAACTATGCTCATGGCGCTCTATGATAATCTGGGCAAGGGCGCTGCTGGAGCTGCGGTGCAAAACCTTGCGCTGATGTTAGATCTATAGGCGATTTATCGCTTGATTTTTTAGGAAACTGGTGATTTTCATGATAGAATGTACCGGCGGCGTGACCGCCCCAAAGGGTTTTCAAGCCAGCGGTGTACGCTGCGGCGTGAAAAGTAAGAATAATGACAAAAAAGACGTGGCGTTGATTCTATCCGAGGTGGAATGCACCGCTGCGGCGGTGTACACCCTTAACAAGGTGAAGGCCGACCCGATTTACGTGACCATGGAGCATCTGGCCGACGGAAAGGCCTGGGGGCTTGTGGCAAACTCGGGCAATGCCAATGCATGCGCCCCCAACGGACGGCTGTACGCCCAGCGGATGTGCGAGTTGGCTGCTAAGGCCACTGGCCATGCGATGGCGGATTTTGCCGTTTGCTCCACGGGTGTCATCGGCCAGGAGCTGAACATCTCTGTGCTGGAAGAAGGAATTCCTGCTGCGGCAAAGGCTCTCTCCCCCAGCGGTTCCAGCGATGCGGCTACTGCCATCATGACCACAGACTTGTACAAAAAAGAAGTCGCCTGCACACTCCAAATCGGTGGCAAAGTCGTTACCCTCGGCGCTATCGCCAAGGGCTCGGGCATGATTCATCCCAATATGGGTACCATGCTGGCCTTTGTAACTACCGACTGCGCCATTTCATCGGCGATGCTGCAAAAAGCGCTGACGGCTGTGGTGAAGCGCAGCTTCAACCGGGTGACTGTAGATGGAGACACCTCCACCAACGACACCCTCTGCGTGCTGGCCAACGGCCTGGCAGGAAATGAGGAAATCATCAACGAAAATGCGGCCTTCATGCTGTTTTTCTCTGCGCTGGAGGCAATTTGCGTCAAACTCTCCAAGGATATGGCCGCTGACGGTGAAGGCGCTACCAAGCTCATCTGCTGCACAGTGAGCGGCGCAGAGGACGAGGACACAGCAGAGATGCTGGCCAAGAGCGTGGTAGGCTCCAGCCTTGTGAAAGCAGCCATGTTCGGTGAGGATGCCAACTGGGGGCGGGTGCTGTGCGCCATGGGTTATGCAGGGGCGAATTTTGACCCCAAGAGCGTGGATGTGAAATTCACCTCGGCCGCAGGCATCGTGCATGTCTGCTGCGACGGTATGGCGGTGGCTTTTTCCGAAGAAGAGGCCAAGGCTGTACTGGGCGAGAAGGAGATTAACATCGAAATTGCCATCTCCGGCGGTGAAGCCGAGGCCACTTGCTGGGGCTGCGATTTGACTTATGATTATGTGAAGATTAATGGAGATTACAGAACCTAGAAGGGGAATTCTCCAGACAAGTACGACAGTTTGAGGTGGAAAACATGCCGCATAAAAATTTTGACCGAGCAACCATTTTGGTGGAAGCCCTGCCTTATATCCAAAAATATACCGGCAAAACCGTAGTAGTGAAATATGGTGGAAATGCGATGATTTCCGAGGATCTGCGGGAAGCGGTTATCACGGATATTGCACTGCTGAGTCTGGTGGGCATTCGGGTTGTCGTGGTTCACGGCGGCGGACCGGAAATTTCGGATATGCTGGCGAAAATCGGCAAAAAACCCGAATTCATCGACGGCTTGCGGGTCACCGACGAGGAGACGATGGACATTGTGCAGCAGGTGCTCTGTGGTAAGGTGAACAAGTCGCTGGTGGCCACGCTCAACCGCACTGGCGGGCGGGCTGTGGGGCTCTCGGGTCTGGACGGTGGACTGTTTCAGGCGGTGAAGCTGGACGAAGTGCACGGCTATGTGGGCGAGGTTTCCGCCGTTGACCCGTCGCTGGTTATCGATGTGCTGGAAAAGGGCTACACGCCGGTGATTTCCAGCGTGGCGCAGGGAGCCGACGCTGTGTGCAGCTATAACATCAACGCTGACACGGCGGCAGCGGAACTGGCCATCGCCCTCAAGGCGGAGAAGCTGATTTTGCTTACTGACGTGCGAGGTTTGCTGCGTGACCCCAAGGACGAAAACAGCTTGATTTCCCAGGCTCATCCCTCTGACATTCCCCTCCTTGTCAAGGAAGGTGTCATCACCGGCGGCATGATTCCAAAGCTTGACTGCTGTGTGAAGGCCGTGCGCTCCGGCGTGCGGCAGGCAGTGATTCAGGATGGTCGGGTTCCTCATTCAATTTTGATTGAAATGTTATCGGATGAGGGAATTGGGACAATGATTTTTTGATGCCTGCTTTGAGCAAATGGCAAGTTCCTGCGCTTTCCTACCAAGAAAAAAACATCTGCGCAGAGCGCAGAAATATGAAATGAGGTCATGATGATGAACTTCCAGGCGCTTCAAGCATTAGACAGCCAATACATTATGAACACCTACGGCCGGTTTCCTGTAGATATTCTCCGGGGCGAGGGCTGTGCGCTCTATGATGCAAGCGGGAAGCGATATATTGACTTCACCTCCGGCATCGGCGTAACAGCGCTGGGATACGGCGATACGACCTGGGTGCAGGCCGTAAGCGAACAAGCAGCTGTACTTCCCCATATATCCAACCTGTATTACAGCGAGCCTCAGGTAACCCTTGCTCAAACTCTCTGCCAGCGCAGCGGCATGAGTCGGGTATTTTTTGCAAACTCAGGCGCAGAGGCCAACGAAGGCATGATGAAACTGGCCCGCAAGTACTCTTTCGATAAATACGGACCGGAGCGGGGCGGCATCGTCACCCTGAACCAGTCCTTCCACGGGCGCACCGCCGCCACCATGTCCGCCACTGGGCAGGACGTGTTTCACCACTTTTTCTTCCCCTTCCCCACCGGTTTTTCCTATGCTGATCCCAACATGGATTCCATCCGAGAGACCGTGAAGGGCGATACCTGCGCAGTTATGCTGGAGCTGGTTCAGGGCGAAGGCGGCGTGAATCCCATGGAGAAGGAATTCATCCATGCGCTCGCTATCTTCTGTGCTGAGCGGGATATTTTGCTGCTTGTCGATGAAGTGCAAACCGGCATCGGTCGGACGGGCAGCCTCTTCGCCTTCCAGCAATATGGCATCATCCCCGACGTGTGTTCCTTTGCCAAGGGCATTGGCGGCGGCTTGCCTTTGGGCGGCTTTTTTGCCAACGAGAAGTGCAAAAATGTGCTAGGCAAAAGCAATCACGCCACTACCTTTGGAGGAAATCCCATCTGCTGCGCCGGTGCAAACGTAGTTATGGAGCGGCTGAGCGACGATTTTCTTGAAGCTGTGGCGGAAAAAGGCAGGTACCTGCGCAACGGCATTGAGGCGCTGGAGCTACCTTGCTTCGGGCGGACAAGGGGCCTGGGACTAATGATTGGCATCGAGGTTAAGGAAGGTTATGTCAACCGTGAGATTGTGGAAAAGCTCATTGCACACGGGCTTTTGTGCCTGACTGCCGGGCCTGTTGTCCGGCTGCTACCGCCGCTGACCATCACCCAAGAGGAAATGAACGAGGGAATTCAAATTATGAAGGAGACATTGGCATGAAGCACCTGTTAAAGCTATTGGACCTGTCTAAAGAAGAAATCATCCACATTTTAGACGTGGCCGATCAGATGAAATACGATCAAAAGCATGGCATGCCCCACCGACATCTCGAGGGCAAAACCATGGCTATGATTTTCCGCAAAAATTCCACCCGCACCCGTGTATCCTTTGAAATTGGCATGTTCCAGTTGGGCGGTCACGCATTGTTTCTCTCCGAGGCCGCCAGCCAGATTGGTCGGGGCGAGCCAACGGAAGACACGGCTCGGGTGCTGGGCCGCTACTGCGACGGTATTATGATTCGCACCTT